>Ga0307968_1000027_pt1 | contig 72460 bp, 86 predicted proteins | sample OrgLakmetagen650_FD_201834 | JGI IMG/M metagenome (GOLD analysis project Ga0307968, IMG submission 201834) | Saline water microbial communities from Organic Lake, Antarctica - #650 | ecosystem: Environmental > Aquatic > Non-marine Saline and Alkaline > Saline | place: Antarctica: Organic Lake...
AACGTGTCTTCGGTGATGTGGTGAAGTGGTGGTGGTGGTGGTGGTGGTGGTGGCACAGTCTGCTGTGTAGCTGCCAGCGTGTGATGGCCTGACTTTGTTTTCCTGTTGCGTAGCGCATTGCTGTGGTCTCGTGGTGCTTGAGGGGGGGGGGACACGTGGGCGGTGACGCAAGCGGAAGAAGAAGAGCTGGTGTGGGATGTCACGGCCTGTGTGTGTGCGTGCGTGTGTGTATGTGTTTATGTGTGTGTGGGCCAAGCAATGAGTGCCAGGTTTGTGTAACAGCACAACACGTCAAGTACTGCAAAGGGTGTCATGTGAATCAGGTACCTGTGTTCACATGTTTGTGGCAGTTGCTGCGTGTGAACCCACACTGGACACGCGTAGGCGTGATTTATGCAAGGCTTACCACACTAACTTAACTGCCATCAAGGGGGAGGGGGAAACAAAAAGTTGTATAAAGGCATGGTTCAGCGCGCTCACAATGATACGTAGGGCTGCTTGCCGTCCCTGGGGTGGCAGCCTGGCCTGTTTTCCTACCAACAGCTTTGCAATACACGTAATCAAGCACCTCACATGCATAAACACACAGTCACATTGACAATGATGAAACCTGCTTTGTATATACAAGTCTAGCTCTTCACGGCTGTGGCTTCCAAGCTTAACATACACGCAAATGCACACTCTCTCTCTCTCTCTCTCTCTCACAACACACACACACACACACACAGACACATTTCAAGCACACGCACCGCTGCAGTCAAGCCTGCTTGGTACTCATCCATTTGGTTCTTTTTGGCTGCAGCCACTGCACTTTCAAGCGCCACGTCCCTCATCTTCCCTGGACCACCTCCTGGAATCAAATGCCTCATGTGCATGCGGATACGGGCCAGCAGCTCTCCTCGCCTTTGCGTGTGTGTATGTGTGTGTCGTGTGTATGTGTGTGTGCATTAGTGTGTAATTGCTCACGACTATCGCTTTGTGTAAATGTGTGTAATGTGTGTGCATTGTGTGAGTGTAAGCAAGTGCACGCGACTAACTTCTGTGTGTGTATGTGTGTGGTTGTGTGAGCACGTAATTGCGCAGGACTTGGTAAGTGCAAGCTCAACCTCATTGCTGTTCACCACAATGCTCTGGTTTTATTGCCGCGCAAAGACATCAAGGTAGCTTAAGCACAACTTTACTACGTCTCTTGGATACTGGCACATGGACAAGTCATGTCAACATTTATTTGCCTCCGACTAAAAAATCGACAGACAGTTGCCAGATTCGTGCCTCAAACCTCAACATCAGCACCGGCAGCAAAGCAGGCGTAATTTTTCACGAATCATGGCTGTCTAACCACAAGAACGTGCAGCTTGCTAGCAAAAGGCCAAGCTCATTTTGGGTTCAGCAACTCTTCCCAACTGATTCAACAGACACAGGGTTGAGATGCTTTGTAGCGCAGCCATTGTATGGAGCATTGACCCATTTTGGTCGCCCATATCCCAAGCATTTACAAACTAGACAGCTCAGTTGCGTGAACCTCACATCCATAGGAAAGGACAAAATACTACGCACACAGTGAGAGGCCAATAACATGTTTCTTACAGCTAGGGAACGAGTGTGACTCATTGGTGCCAGATACAGCAGATTGCCCCTACCCACACAGAAAAGACAACGGAATTCCTCAGCAGACTGCTCAAAGGTGTCTGTTTTGTAGCGGAGTTTGTTGCGCGTCCCTCCGCACACTCTTGGTTAAACATTATATGTTCAGGAGAAGCATTTGAAGCGCCGGAATGAAGCCGGAAACTGCATGTATAAAATCCTCCAAAATAATCACCCACACAGAAAAGAGGCATCCTCCAGCAAACGGTTCAATCACGCCGCGTATTCAAATAAAAAAGAGCCGCCCATTCTGTTGGAGCTGTCCACTCACTTGAATGGTTTGGACACGTAGTCGTTGGCACCAGCATTCAGGCCTTCCACGATAGATTCCTCGTTGTGGTAAGCGGAGAACACGATGATGGGGAGCTGCGGTAGAAGGGGAGTGTGGTGCAGTTTTTATGAGCAGAATTTATGTGCAGACAAAGGGGTTATCCTGTGCGTGTAATACATTGTAATCAGGGTTGTGCAGTGACACCATCATAGCCACTTTGCGCTGTTATTACGGTACGGTTGACGGTCTGTACCGTCAAAACGTCAAAATGACGGTGATTTAGAAATGAAAATGCTCAGCGTCAAGACGGTTGAGGGACCGTCCATCGTGATTCCTGTGCAACTCACTGGCAACTGCTTTTTGCCGTGATATGTTGAGACTAGGGTTCAAATCCTGGTAAAGACAAAAAACTTTTTGCTATTATTTTTCCTTTCCTTTTCCTTTTATTAATACACCAATCGTTTCTGTAAAAATATTACGTAAGCAGCATTTAAGAATGAGGTAGAAGATCGTCAAGATGGTCATTTCGAAATCAAATGTTTGGCATTCTTGCGATATTTGGACCGTAACATCATGCACTGTCATGACGGTCTCCAAATTTCGAAATGACGGTCTAGATGGACAAATTACGGCGTCAACCGTCAGACCGTATTTTGACAGACTGTACCGTCAGACTGTCATTGCACAACCCTGACTGTTATCAATGTCATGCAGACAAGCACGATGATGGGGAGCTGCGGTAGAAGGGGAGTGTGATGGAGTTTCCATGTGCAGAAACAGGGGTAATCGATGCAGGCAGCATTGTTACAATTACGCTGACCACACGAAGCTATACAGCCCAAGGATGGCTCCTCTCTCGAGCAAGCTGTACAGCAATGAAACTGACCACGTGAAGCTACACAGCACAAAAAGTGGACTGTCTGCATACTCGTCAAGAGTGTGCCACATTCAACGTGCAAAGTCACTCCAACAGCGGAGCAACAGCAATAGCAGCAGCAGCATCAATAGCGAGAAAGCAGGTGGAAATATGACTTAGACCAAGCACACACACAAGCATACATACACACAGACAATCCCAAACACTTATACACACATATGCACACTCAATCACACACACATATACACATACACATACCTGGTTCTTGTTGTATCGGTGCCGCATTTCCCGGCACACATCAAAACCAGACCCGTCGGGCAAGGAAGCATCCAGAAGCACCAGATCAGGCAGACTCCGTTTGTTTTGCTGGATGTATGCCAACGCCTCCTGCCTGGATCGTGCCATTATGTGCCTGCGTGGTGTGCGTGCGTGCGTGCGTAATTAAGTATGAGCATGCATGTTTGCGTGGATGCATTGGTGCCTGTACTTGAGCACACACATGCAAAGGCACACCTTAAAAGAATTGCACGATGACAAATGCAGAGCGGTTGTTAAGTTACTTTCTCCACCTATTGTACATTCACAAAGATTTTGAACTGCGACAATATGCTGTACTTTGAGCATTCTCAAAAACGCCTATTCGAGCACACATAGAGTTACACCGGTGACCAGGCACAAATACCGTACTTAAATAACAAAGGGAAAAGTTGTTAAAAGGTGCGATGTGTTGCAAATATATGGGCAAAGAACACAAGCATCAAGGTTCCGAATACAAAAACACACACATGCAAGCACACACATACCACTAGCACAAGAGTACGCACGCACAGTACCTGCACGCACACACACACTCGCATACACGCACTAACAGGAATACACAAACACACATACACACACACGCCAACAGATGCACAGGCATATACCTCCAGTTCTCTGGCTGCATCAGGCCCTTGACGATGATCTGGCTGACCTCGTCGTCGTCCACGCACAGCACTGTCACCTCTGGAGACATGGCAGTGCTGGTTTCTCTCTGATTGCTGACAGTGTGACTGGAGCTGGAAGTTGTCGAGGGTGCGCCTGTGTGTGTATGCACGTGCGTACATGTATGGGTGATCAGTGTGTGTGATTTGCTTATGTTGTGCATGCAAATATATTATGTTCGTGCGCTTGTGTTGTTCACCTGTGTGCATGGCAGGCTCTGTGCGTTGGCAGCTTGTTTAAATGCACAAAAAATCATGAAACTTTAGCTTTTAGCTCTAAAATATAACAGACTAATAACGTGTGTGTGTGTGTGTGTGTGTGTGTGTGTGTGTGTGTGTGCAACACGTTTTGGGCAAATTCGCAATTTTCCAGTCATGCAGAACTCACTGAAAAACAAGCAAGTGTTACCATGGATGGGTCAGCATATGATGCAATCTTTTGTATTTATGTATTTTGCTGTGTTAACCGAATTAGGTTGTAGCACACGAAAAGAGAATTCCGTTCTTTGTCGAGTTTTGTCATTTTTTGTCGATCCGAGGCAAATCCCTGCCCAGAAGCGACCTTCCAATGAGCTTCTTATGCCAAATTACTATTCATCAACTATACGAAGCACTTTAAAACAGAAGCGTTTTGGGTGGTTTGGAGCGAATCGGGCCCATTTTGGGTCAAGAATTTTGCTAAGACACGGTATCGTATCTTGTATAAAAACCTTGTACATTACACCATTTTAGGGTTGGCCAGAACCGTATATGGGTCTTCTGTACACGTATATACATGCCGTATAAACCATATCATACGTATAAACCGTATATAAACCGTATATGGGAAAATTCGACCTTTTTAGAATTAGATTTCAGGGGGGTCATTTTGTAGCTCCTGAAGAGCTCTGATCGTTTACCCCATTTATTTTAGGTTAACCAAAAATAAAAGGTCGGGGAACCATATTTGCTCAAAGAGGCCAAAACCCATACAAGCTCACAGGCACACACTGTCACTGTCACGAGACCCCTCTTCTACCCCAACCCCATCGGTTACCCTGTTTGTGTATGCAGGTGCGTGTGTGTGCGTGCGTGCATGCGTGCGTGTGTGTGTGTGTGTGTGTGTGTGTGTGTGTGTGTGTGTGTGTGTGCGCACTTGTGTGTATGAGTGCGTGTGTGTGCACGTGTGTGCGCGTTTGTGTGTGTTTGTGTGTGTGTTCGTGTGTGTGTTTGTGTGTGTGTTTGTGTGTGTTGTGTGTGTGGGTGCAAAAACTGTACATGCATGCATGCGTGCAGTGTGTGTGTGTATTCGCACGCGTGTTGGGAATTGTGCATGCTCGCGTGTACATGTGCGTGTGCATTTGCGCGCGTGCTGGGGTTCGTGCATGCCTACGTGTGCGTGTGCGCGAACATGCGTGTGCGCGTGCTTGCTTATGGTTGTATGCATGCGTGGGTGCGTGCATGTGCGTGTGCATTTGCGTGCGTGCTGGTGCTCGTGCATGTAACTCTGTGTGTTTGCGTGTGTATCTGTGCACACAGGTATGTGTGCACGCATGTGTGCGTTTTTGAGCACGTGCGGGGGATGTGTGCATGCACATGTGCGTAAGCGAGAGTGTGCGTTTGCCGTTTCTGTTCCTCCATCATCTCTGCCCTAAAAACCTTCAGTGGAGTTGGCTTGCATGCCCTCAAGGCGACCCTGCTCAAACTCAAACTCTGGTGCTCCCGGTGCTGCTGCTTCCGAACCCCTGTCGAACCAACGGCTGCTGTTGAACCATGTGAGGGATTCCCTTCCACAAGGGACACGGCTTTAACACAAATGCTTGAAAAATTGCCCGTCAACAGGGGCTTTATAAATTTGTGGTCTTGAAGGCCAAAGGAAGATCGATTTTGACCGCTCATTCAGACCGTATTTATATATATATAAACGTAGGGTTGGCCAGAACCATATATATACGGTGTATATACGGTATTTTTGGCAGGGAAATCATCAAATATACGGTCATATACGGTGTATATATACGGTTCTGGCCAACCCTATATATACGTATTTATGCGTATTATATGGCGTAAATATACAAAGGCTAGACTTCGCATACGGTCATACAAATACGGATACGGAGAAAAATTATTATACATACGTATATATACTTATACGGTTCTGGCCAACCCTGCACGTCTTTCATCATTACCGTACCGTATTCATTCCGGAATCCAAAATCATAAAATATTTAAAGTAACCCCAGACCCTTTCAAGAAATATTTTTAGCATTTCCCTGGTGGGCAGTTAGCCCAGCCAGTGTGTGTACGTGTATGCGTAAGCGCATACGTGCACATGCGCAATTGTGCGTGTGCATGTGTTGGTGTTCTCCTCACTGCTGCTGCTGCAGCTGTTGCTACTGCCGCTGCGTGCTTTGCATGTGCTTGCACGTGCTGATGGTGCAGCTTGGGCATGGGCCTGGGTGTGTGACCTTGTCTGCATGAGCTACCCCACATGAGCATTTTCCAACTGCTGAGCTGCCTTGATGCTTTCTGCATGTGCAACCACTGCAGCTTACTCATTCTCAACCTCCATACCAGCAACCCAAAACTCAATCAACGGCTTGGTCGGCTTTCTGCTGCTCCTCCGTTCGCTGCCGGTTTGAAGCTGCTTGCTTTCCGCTGGTACACCCCTTGGGGCGCAACAGGTGCTGCTGACAGGGTGGGGCCTGGGAGGGGAGCAAGGGGGGGGGCGACGGGAGGCCTTCTCTGCTCATTCCTATTCAGCCACCCACCAAATTTTATTTTCGGAAATCCTGGACAACCCCGGAGCCTCAAAATAAAAATATAATAAACAGTGCCGGCATCATTCCAGAGGGCATATAACGTTCTTTAACTGGGGTTATATAGGAAAGGTACGGTAAACCGTAATTTTCAGACGCCCCCTTAGTCTGTATGACCCATCCCTGACTATTGCTCATTGCACCACATCCAACAATACACTTTTAAGTTCAGACCTTCAGTAGATTGTTTTGGTCCGTATTTTCACGCACTCACTCTTACACATCGTTATCAATATGCGCATATCCATAAACACACACATGCACACGTGCATGCACACACACATACACACACCTTGCTCAGACGAGGCGTTGCTACCCCCCAGGTGGCACCTTGCACGCGCCAGCAGCTCTGCCCGTCTGCAATAATAAATACAGTAATAGATACAGGGTGTGCAGGTTGCGGTCAGCATGAGCGTGTGTGTGTGTGTGTGTGTGAGTGAGTGCATGTGTGTGTGCAAGCGTTTGTGTATATGTGTGTATATGTAACTCACCACGTGCCAGGATCTTGCCTGCCCAGGTGAATACATAACAATAAATGTAACACACACACGTATTCTAATGTACCTACATGGGATAAGTCAGATTCAGCACACGGGAGTATGTTTACCAGAAAGTCCTCTACATGCGCAATTACATACTGTACTGCACTTGGTTGTTTTGCGAATAATTAGTAACTAGTAAGGCCCCTCGCAATAAGTCAGGCCAGAAAAATTTCAAGCCTTTCCGGACCTCGCAAAACTTTTGAGTTTTCAGCGAGAATCGATCTGGGCTCCGCAAAGGACCCCCATCGTTATGGGGTAATCGTCATTATTATGGCCGAGTTGCACCCAAGAGGCGGCGGTTCCGCCTTGCGAACTTCTGAGGCTGACATTGCCCTGAGCAAGCACGCAAGCAGCCATCATTCTTGGCCCCTCGGGCTATGGGCAGACCCACGCACAGCATCCAAGGGGTTTGAGCTTCTCCAGGAGAGGAGTACGTGGGCAGAGCTGCTGCTGTCTCAGGTGCAAACTCTCGGAGCACGATGTGCTTGCATGCACCAGGCTGCCATCCTCAAGCAGCAGCACAAGCAGAAGCATCCAGAGGCACCAGAAGAAGGGAGGGAAGCCCAGAGCAACCCCAAAATTCACGAAGTTTGCATACTTACCTAACTTTTTGAGGGGCCTCGCAAAAGCTTATTGCTCGCAAATTAAATATTATAAGGGGGCGGTTACACGCAAATTTTTTTGTACTTGTTTTTTGGTAATTTTATGGTTTTCGCTTCATGCAAATTTCGTCAAATCCCAGAAACAGGGTGGGACCGGCTTTCATAACAAAATTTCGTACAGGACTTCCCCCACACAAGCTGGAAACTGGTCCCACATGTTTCTGTGTCCTGAAAGATACAGAGTTATCTTTAGATAAATTGAAATTATGAGTTTTGTGTGGGTGGTGATGTGTTCCAAGGGAACGAAGGGGGGCCACCCCACGGCTCCTGCCACGTCGCAAGCAGAGAGGGAGACAAGCAGGAGCAGGCAGGTGGTGCTCAATGCACAAAGGAACCTGTCCTGTAGAGGCCTGAGGCAGGGAGGAGAGAGGGAGCAAGCGGAGGGGCAGGGTGAGCAGGAGGACGTGGACGGGGTGGTGAAAGGGCGCTTAGCGAGATCGACCTTTCCAGCAAGTTGCTGATTCAACCGGCGAGCCCAGTCATCCAGCACTTGCTTTTCCCTCTCCCCAGAATCCATTGGATGGACTCCCCCTTGAGGTTGGGGAAAGAGGAGAAATTCATTCACATGTCACATGTGATGCTTGCGCTTGATGCTGCTGCCAGGAAGCGCGCCTCTCACCTTCCGAACACTCCAGAAGCCCCTTGGCTTCCTGCCAGTCCCCTCATGCCATCAGGCATGCACTAGGGCAAAAGGCAAGCCCCGAGTAGGGCAATTGGGTTACCCCCCTCTAAGACCAAGGTGACAGCCAGGCAGAAGTGTCGACATGGCCCAATTAGAGGTCTACTTCTGTTGAGGCATTAGCCGTGGCATCATGGCCATCCAAGCAACATGAATCACGGAATACAACCCTTGGGCGCTAAAGTCAAGGGCCTCTCAGAGGGTGAATGTATAAAGAAAATGTGGAAATCTTTTGGTTTGTTTTGCGTGTAACTGCTTGGTAAAATTATCGGTCCCTGGACGAAGATATTTTCGTCATACGACAAAATTTTTTGCGTGTGATCGCTGACTTTTTTCTTCTTAAGTGTAAAATTGACGAACCAAAAAAGTACAAATCTTTTTGCGTGTAACCGCCTCCTAATTATTTGGGCACCTTACAATAAGTAGGCCTCCCAATACTAAAAGCGCAGTACGGTACAGTATATGTTGGAAAAGCTTGTGTTCAGATGTTTAGATTTACTAGAGTGTGCAGCGTGTTTGATCGCCACCCTACAAACATGCGTGCCCTGTCATGTATAATTAAGTGAGGCGCCACAAAACCCCAGCAATTGCTTATGACTGCTGATGACTCAGGCCAAACATCCATATTACTGAGCGTGATGGCTTAAGCACATGGTCATGCTTGCAAGAGCAAGTGAGTTGTACGTACGCAAGCGAGTGAGTGAGGCAGGAAGCGGGTGAATGCATGCATGCCAGTTTTAGCTTGTATATAAAGTTGCGTGCCTGATGGCTGGTGAGACGCATGTCCACACACGGTAAGGATGAACCAAAACGGCTTAGTGATGCACGTGCCCTCGTACACGAGTGACAAAATTTAAATGGCTTCGTAGCATGACGTGAGCATTTAAAAGTTGGACAACGCATTCTGTGTGCATCTCAGTGGCTGCACGCACGTACGAGCAACCCTTTCTGGGTGGCTTTGTAGCATGACATGTGAACGGGGACACCCCATTGTGTATGGCTTAATGGCTGTTCATTTTGATAGTTGTGAACAACGCATTTTGTGTCGTTTAATGGCTGTACATATATACGAGCAGCGCATTTTAAATGGCTTTGCAGCATGAGCGCGCAGGTACAGGCAATTCAATTTGCATGGTACTCTGTGGCCACACACATACACACACAAACACACACACACAAACACACGCACTCACACACACACACACATATGAGCCCACATTGTTACCGCAAAGTGTGAGGTGAGAGCACGTATTTGAATAACGCACCTGAATGGCTTGGTGACGTAGTCGTCTGCGCCATTAGTAAGACCCATCACAATATTTTCCTCCTCAGCCTGCCAAAAGCACAGAGCAGCGATAGGGATTATTTGATGCTAGCGACGCAATCCACACACACAGGAACAAGATGCACTCTGAGATATGTTTTGATATTTACAGAGATCTTTTTTAAGAAGGCTGCTTACAATGTTCAGGCAATCAAACTTTATGCAGGAAAACTCGCTTTTATACTGAGCGCTTGCTGAGGTGTTTGCCAAGATGTGTCACGAGAAATCAATGTGTCGTTGATGAGATCGAGTAGGATGGGCGTAGGGCGTAACATAGAATATATATAGGGCATAGGGCATAACATAGTATATATATGTGATATACTTTATGAGCTTTGATCCTTGAGTACTTTCTTGAGCTTGAAATTACAGCAAAGGGTTGAAAGGAGGCAGCTGTTTGTTTCTTTTAAAGCGCCATACCCATTGCCTCCAGCTCAATGAGTGGGAGTGTGGATGAACGGGAGGTAGCCATGTGTCATGTGTGCATAGGGCAATCAATGTTGTGAGATGAAATAGTCTGTGCATGAAGCATTCCAGGTTTTACTTATGCCTGTGTGAGATGAGGATGTTAAATAATAAGATCCTCTGTTTTGGTTTGTCACAGTCACGGAGGATTGATCTGAAGAAATCCAACCACACAATGCAACTCAAAACATAACCCTGAGTAGTGCAGAGTGCAGCGCAGAGTGTAGTGTAGTGCACTGTAAGCTAGCTCGGACCCTAGACCAGAGCTGCAGGCACAAGCACAACCACAAAAGATAGCCAAAGTGCGCCCACTCACTCTTGCTGACACCATGACGACACTAGCACTGCCGTGTCCCACCCTTGCACCAGGAGAGTGCTGCCATCACTCACTCTTGCTGACACCATGAGCGTACTGCGTGTATCCACTCACTCTTGCTGACACCATGATGACAGGTAGGTGCTTGCTCTGGGACATCGCCCGCAGCCTGCGTAAGACCTCAAACCCATCCATCACAGGCATCATGCAGTCCAGCAAGACCTGCATGTGTGCATTGTGCATGTGTTTGCGCCTGCCTGTCTGCCTGCAAGAGTGTGCATGCTACCTTATCATGCACACACCTGCATCCCCTAGTCTTTGCTCTAGTTTTGGGTCGGAAGTCGTTTGCCCACAATAGCGTCACTCAACTGTTGCATAGCGGCCATTGTCAATTCACAAGCCAATTAAGTATAGGAACAACACGACACACATTGCGTCCAGCGAGAGTTACAAAGCCTCTAAATAGTAATGCCAAACCTGTGTTCTCAACCTGCATGCACAAATGGTACCGTCCCTAAGCCCCACAAGTACTTAAGTCCGTAAATACATCCAATGAACAACAATTGTTGCACAGCAACCTCCACATCAAGGCAGCACAAGCACAAGCACAAGCACAACCTCCATACCAGAGCAGCACAAGCACAAGCACAGGCGCAAGCGCAAGCGCCAGCATTAGCACCATCACCATCACCATCACCATCACCATCACCATCACCATCACCATCACCAGCAGCTTCTATACCACAGCAGCACAAGCATAAGCAGCTTCAATACCAGAGCAGCACAAGCACAAGCAATGTCCATACCAGGTCGGGTAGCACCATGCAGGTGGCCAGGTGATGCAGTGCCTCTGCACCACCAGAGAAGGACAGCACCTGTGGGCATGTACAATTATGTATATGTGTATTACTCTGTGTGTGTGCATGTGGCATGTCCGTGCACGCTGGTGATCCAATGTAGGTGTAACTATGTGTGCATCCTGACCCCTGTGTTGCTTCTGGCTCATGCATGTGCACTAACTCTCGCATGCACATCCGTTTTTTTTTTCCAAACGCCTAAGTGCTGCAGTGTGACTTATGCAGCAGCACAAAAAATGCAGGCATTTGCGTGCATACTCATGCATGCACGTCGCACGAGCAGGATTGTCTTGTGGGCTTTTGTGCGCAAACTCATGCATGCACATCACACACAAGCACAGGATTGCCCCAAAACAAACAGTTTTGTCAGTGATGTGGGACAAAGAGACATAAGTGTTGGCCTCCTTATTCAATGCCTCAGGAGTCAAGATCCTGTGTACATGCAAAAGTCAAGCCAGTAAGGATAACAAATACACATCAGTTCGGACTGAGGATGTTGGTAGGCGAGGTCAGAAAAGGTCACGGGCCTGAAAGCCAGATATGGATATCCTGGACTCAGGTCAGAAGCCAGATACACACCACGGACTCAGGAGTCATGACAGGTCATGGGCCTAGAGTTCACATGTCGATCAGTATAATGCTCTCATGCATGTCATACCACACCAGCAATTAATGCAAAAGTCACACCTAACCCAGAATGCAGAATGCAGCGGCAACATGATTATATATACCGTTCTTTCACGATCAGTTTGGGACCACACTTAATTAATTTTCGATTTCAGTTCGTGAGAGGGTCTGGGGATTTATTTATTTTTGAGTTTGAGGGCACTTCGGGAGGGCCCTGTCGGGAATTAATTTCCCCCCTGTGAATACTGCCTGGGCACTGCTACTGCTATTGAAGAGGCTGAAGCTGTGGCTGAGGCTGAAGCTGAGGCTGTGGCTGAGGCTGAAGCTGTGGCTGGTGCTGCACAGTGCTCAGAAGCAGGGAAAGAGAGGTGAGGGAGGGGTTTACATGCAGCAATAGTCACACAAAGGGGCACACGCAAATGGGGAAAGAGAAGGAGGCTTGTTGGAGCTGCATACACGGGCGCCCCACGGGCCTCTTCATCACAGCCTGGCCCCTCGCCTTTGCCTTTTGCTTCCTCTTGCAGCTTCTCATGGTCCCGCTGCCGAGCAGCCAGCCTTTCAGCTGGGGACTGAGGCTTCAAGAACAGGGCCAGGGGTTTCACACTGGCACGCTTGGAGCTCATATTGAAAATCACCCTCAAAACCACCACAAATAATTAATTCTTATCACTTCAAATTCAGTTCAGAAAGGGCCCCGGAAATTATAAAAAAATTTCGTTTCCTGGCAAAATAATTAATTAATTTCCAAACTGATCGTAACAAACCGTATATACAATAAGGCAAAAGCGCACCTCAAACCCTGAAGAGTTGAAGATGGAGCAGACCACGCTTTGGTTGATCGGGTCATCATCCACACTCATCACCTGGACGCAAGCACATTCATTGTTCTGTCGCCGGTCGCTGAGGCCGTCGTTTGCTTGTCACCAAAGAGATAAAAATGGAAACAAATCGGCTCTGGTCCAAGATGATCTTTTGTTTTGTTAAATGCGGCTGCTGTCCACACTCATCACCTATAACATGTACTGGTGCAGATGCATGACAAAGCCTGGTCAGCAGCACCGCAACTGTTGGAAAAAACGTGATTGATGCAGTCGTTGCCATGCTCTCATCATAAAGATAGGTAGAATTGTTTGGCTCCAATATGCTTGAAGCAACGGCTGCATAAGCCAGATCACTGTCGGCACAGTTGCAGCATGTGTTTGACGCGGTCACCTTTTTCGTCTGATGGCAAGCAAAAATTAAAGAAGGGGACATGCTGGTTGTCAAATTACAATTAGTAGAATACGCGCAAGGTGCAATTTCTGAGCTGTCAAAGGAGGCTTCGTAGAGCTGAGTTCTTGGTGCCCAGTATGCATTAGGCAGCAGAAGAAGCCCATGCCAGGTAGTTAAATTCTGCTTGCATGTGAATGTAGTGTGCTTGCATACTGCATACATCCCCACTCAGGAACGCACATGCGTACACAGACCCACATGCATACCTGTGCCTACACCCACATCCACTCACCACCCACCTTCATACACCAACTTACAAACAACCACATGCTTGCATACTCACCGGTGCACACACGTTTACCAATTACAAGCTGTAAATCACCTGGTACCGCCCGCAGTACTGATGGTGAAAGACACGTGCCCTTTTGATGGAGCCACTGTTTGCCTTTGATGACGAATGCCCCGGATTCCTACAGATGTGAAGAACAAAGAGTGCCTTGATAGGGGCCAAGGATGAGTTCATAGGCATGCAGAAGCAGTCTTGGAGCACGTGGTGAGAAATAAGCATGCGTAGGCAGACTGCCAATGGCAGCAGTAATTGTGACGGGCACTGCCTTCTACAGACACCTTGGAGTAGCAGATGAGAGCCAAAAATGCATGTGAAGAGGCTGCCACTGGCAGCAGTGTTTGCGATGGGCATTTCTTCCTGCAGATGCCTTGGAGTAGCAGATGAGAGCCAAGGATACATATGGACATGCTGCCAATGGCAGCAGTGATGGCAATGGGCTCTGCTTCCTGCAGTGATTGCAGCGGGTGCTGCGTAAACGGTACCTACAGTTACCTGCAGGAAACCTGTTACGCAGTACCCCTTGCAGCCTGTCATAGTCACTCCTATAATGATGTAAAAGCTACCACCCCCAGACACCCAGGGAGCATGGCAGTAATAGACTTGTAGCAACTACAAGACTAGTCAGTCAGGCAAAAATGAGCGTGTCAAAGCAGAATAACGCGAGCAGCAGACACCGCCCACAAAGTGCATTTGTTGTGTGAATGTTGATGAGCAAGGCCGGCCAGAGCCACGCATACGCGTCGTTTACAGACCGTACATTGAGGTAAATTTGTGCCTAGAGCCTGTACAGGCTTGGCTAAGCAAGTAAATATGCCTTACCCGACACAAATGGAGCGACAAGTTGGTGTGAGATTGCCTGCAAGCCAATAAACGTCTCAAGCAAGCACGGCACATTTTTAATTTACAACTACGCTGAAACCAGCCTTACCAGGTTTCATCAATTGCTGAGTCTTCAGCGGCACCTGTACATGCAGGATGGTTGGAAACAATGTCTACAATGTGCCTTTTTCCAGACCGGGATTTCCATCATTACCTTTTCAAAATCTGATTTCTACTCATCATGAGACCGTCTTCACAATTGGCACTTCCTAAGGTCCTTACTGAGGCCAGATACTTTCATACCCTCGTTTCTCTATTCCTTGATTACGTCTGACAAAATAAGTTGCGATGGAGCTGCAACGCATGAACATTGACCCCGCTTAATATATTATGGCAACGCTTTGTCAACATGTGTTTCGTGCACATGTACACAACTCCATAATATTAATAAGAGTGCAATAATAATAAGAGTGCAATAATAATAAGAGTGCAAATCTGCATAAACACGTTCAATATGCACGCACTTGGATTTGCTAGAGCTGCTTGCTTTGCATCGCCGCCCGCTATGGACTCAACCTCAAGCGTGTGTGAGAGCACGCTATTAGAATCAGAGTTTGGCTGTGCCTGTGAATGCGTGTTGTGTGTGTGTGTGTGTGTGTGTGTGTGTGTGTGTGTGTGTGTGTGTGTGTGTGTGTGTGTGTGTGTGTGTGTGTGTGTGTGTGTGTGTGTGATATTTGCGTAGGATGGCATCGCGGAGGAAACACAGCAAGTCAGCAACGCAAAGAAGCACAAGCAAAACGCAGGCATTCCAAAATATGCACGCGCAAGAATGAATGGGAGCAAGGTGCCTACTAAAAGCGGGCATTAAAAGCGGGTATTAAAATACACGCACAGCTTCCATACCTCAAGTAGTAGACCTTTCAGGTGCACAATCTCCCCAGAACTTTGGAGGGCTTTTTCAGCTGCTGCCTTCATTTCCGAAGCACTGCAATGCGCAATACAATTACCAAGGAGCACGCGTTGTATTGTCATGTGAGAGTCTGGGTCTGTGTACCCCTGTAAGTCTGTGCGTTTGTGTGCACATATGTGTAACCTTGTATTTGGTGTGTTTTGCAGCCGATAACGCACTCTTGAAGCGTTTGCCGAAGTGCGCAGTGTGCATATGTGTGTGTAACCTTGTGTTTGTGTATTTTGCAGCCGATAACGCACTCTTGAAGCGTTTGCCGAAGTGCGCAGTGTGCATATGTGTGTGTAACCTTGTGATTTGTGTGTTTTTCAGCCGATGACGCCCTCTTGAAGCGTTTGCCGCACCTGTCACCCCCGGTGGATGTAGCACCCATGCTGCCATACAGGTCGGGCAGTCTGGTGTGTGTGCCTTGTGCCGCCACCATAGTGAATGTGAAAGTCGAGCCTTTCCCTTCAGTGGACTCCGCCCAGATCTCTCCCCCGTGTGCTTTGACCAGATCCTGCACGTGTGATTGTCACGGAAGGCAGGGGAGGGTGAGCACAATGGCAGTGTGGGCAAATGACATCGAGAGCGTGGGCGCCTTGTCTACTGACTGCAGAGTTACTGCCCAGATTTTCTCCCCCTAAATGCACTTTGCCTGGAAACAGGAAGCATTATGGAAGGCCTCTAAGCAAAGCCAGGCTGGCCAACGTATTTAGAGAAGCAAGCGCATGTTCAACAAACTGAGAAGAGAAAGGCAAATCGACAAACTGAGAAGAGAAAGGCAAGAGGACGGGCCATTGTGCAGCACCATAAGTAAGGAAGCTGACGAGTGCAAAGGTTGTGAATGCGGGGTCTATCAATTTGACGGAAAGAGCACTGAGGTATCAAGCAATCTAGATTTGTGGCATTTGAAACTAGAGGACGGAACCGTGAAGCTTATTTGACCTCTGGGATGAACAAGACCGCACCTGCACAATGTTGAGGCCCAGGCCAAAGCCCCCGTACTTTCGGCTTACGCTCATGTCAACCTGCGTACGTGGTTGTATGCATGAGGAAGTGTGATGTCAACCTGCGTGGTTGTATGCATGAGGAATTGTAGAACGAAAAGGAAGAAGGTAGGAAATGAGGGGGAACAGCCGAGACTAACACTCATACTACCCCCCCCTCCCCCCCCTGAAAGAACATGCGAGCGAACATTACTCTTGCGGAAAAAATGTGTGCAAAGAGCAACCTTTCTATGTTTGAATAGATTAGATCTAGGTTTGTGTGCATAAGACATGTGAGCAAAGGACACGTGTGCAGAGATATGTACGCAGAGAAACACTTTAGAAAAGGAGGGTACGTGAATGTACGCAATCGTACATAAGTGTGCGCGTAAGTTGTGACTGTGTAAAACTAAACTTGTTTTACATCAATTCATATCATATGCTTGTGCACGCAGTAAATTTACGCAGGAACAGGTTGCACTTATGCAATGCAACACTTCCAGCATGCTTACACAACCCGCCTGCTTATGCCTTTGAAACATGCGGTAAGCAGCGCGTGTGCACTAAGTACATGGCATACGCATTCACACACGCACACATACATGCAATGTGCAACTATTCAAAGGACATGAACAAAGCTGTTAGCTGGTAGTGTGCAGTGCACAGCCAACAAGGAGTACACACACTCTCACGTGCGGGACGCACCTGTTCAAAAGGCAGAAAGATAGCCGCCAGCTTGCCCTTAGGAATGCCCATGCCCGTGTCTTGCACCATGACTGCCACGCGTTTGCCCGCATCAAATGTGCGGGCTGAAACCTTGATGCGCCCGTGCCTCGTGAATTTGGCTGCAGGGTCAAGTATGCAACGTTGATGGTGGATAAGTCTTTTGGAGGGCTTTTGGGCAACCGTCCTACAAATTTTGTTTGGGAGGCCTGGGTCCCAAACAACTGGCGAACCTCTGCCTTTGTCAAAAAGTGCGCGGCTAGACATGTGGTGCACCCACGCCACGAGAACTCAGCTGCAGGGAGCAGGGGCGAAATGTGTGAGGCGCGCTTGTGCTTTGTCTATTGCAACGCTTAACTCAAAGTTGAGAGCTGACACCTTGAGCTGCCTTCCTGCTCGAAGGACTGGGCTGTGAGATGTAGGTGCTAGGTGCGCAGATGGCACGTGTGATGCAATATTAATGGGGGGGTGGTTTCACCAAAAGCCTTCTGCCAAGTGCAGAACCCTTTTTTATTACCCTTTTCAGTACCTACAAGAACTGTGTAACGCAGTTCACAAACTCCCTGGGTGCACCCACTGAGCATTAGATTGCAAGAGACCATATTGCCCTTAGACTCACTAACAGTCCTACAAAAACTGCGGACAAGGTTCTGGTCTTGGGCCACTAGCAGAGCCTCTGCCCCTCTTAGTGCCACGTAGGCCACAAGCGTGACTCCTGTGCACCTACGCGCGCCGGACGCCACCACACAGACGGCACTCACGCTTGCACTGCTGTCCTCCTTTCAACATCTATCTTTCTAAATTGAGGACCCTGCTTCTTGCTAACACATAAACGCTGCACGGCTGTGATCTCACCTGCATTGCCAAGTAGGTTGTTCAGGATTTGTACAATTCGACCGGGGTCGCCCACGACAGCGATTCGAGGGGACACGGTGTTGAGTAGTTCCACAGCCTAGGGTGCATGAGTGAGTGCGTGCGTGGTGTGCATTGTGTTTTGTACTCTTTGAATCATGCTGCTCAAGGAGGCTGCCCCGAGCAAACTGTGACACAGACGCACATGCAAGGCCAATTAATACTAAGACACACATATAGATGCAGTTTTGCTCAAACCATCTCTCTGGCAACAATACGCAAGTCCACACAAATGGCAACTCAGGCATTGGCACACATACACACACATACACACAAATACACACACACATACACACACACACACACACCGACTAGGACTCAGGCAATCTTACATAAACAAACGACAATTCAGGCGTTCCCATTTTTACCTCACACACAAACCTAAATACAAACAAGAAATTAAGCGTTCCCAAACAGGCACGCACCATCAACAACTCAGGCGTTGTCACACATGCAATCTCATACACATATTCACACAAACATGTACGCACACATACACACACAAGCAAAAACTCACTGAGAGGCTGACCAACGAGCGCGTCAAGTCGAACACATCCGCCACCACATGCTGCAGCATGACCGTCTCCTGCTTCAGCACAAGCTTGTTCTGACGCAGCGCAGCAGCATCCATGACGTCGTTGATGAGGGCCAGCAAGCGTGCCCCGCTGGTGCGGATGATGCACACCTGGTGCCGCACCTGTAACAAGCAAAGAAGTGCATATGCATGATGTGTGCATATATGTGTGTGAGTGATGTGTGTATGCGCGTCTATGAGTGTATGTGTGTATGTGTGTATGTATGGTGGCGTATCCATGACGAGTCGGTGATGAGGGCCAGCAGGCGTGCTACATGCAGCTGAGGAGAGCTCAAGAAAGCGGATTTAAAAGCAATAATACCCAACTGGTATTATACAGCGCATTCCTGCCTGTTAAAATGGTATGCCTGTTATATTAGCATTTCATAGCGCACATTCATGCCTGTTAAAGAGGCTGGTGCAGGTGATGCACACCTGGTGCAACACCTGCGACAAGCAATGCGTTCCCTATGTATGACAAAGCAATGCGTCCCCTATCTATGTCAAGGCAATGCGTCCCCAGTGTACTTCAAAGCAGTGCATCCCTATGTGTGTCAAAGCAATGTGTCCCTATGTGTGGCAAAGCAATTGTCTGCGCCTCCACATAACAATGACATCTTTCGTACTTGAAGCAGACACTCCATACATGCAGGAACATCATCCGCCCTCACAAATGCTGCGACAGCTCCAGTGTTTCAAGTTACCATTTCCCCCTGACCCCCTGATTCTCACACGCCATGGGCAAGAGGCGTTGTTGGCAGAGAACAAAGCGCATTCACACGGGTACCACCAATTATAATCAGGGCTGTGCAATGACGGTGTGACGGTATGGTCCGTCAAAATACGGTCTGACAGTTGACGCCGTAAACGACAGACTGTCATATCGGAACTTAAAACCGTCATGACGGTGCATGACGGTACGGTCCAAAACTAGCTGTAAGGCCAAAACCCCCAATTGACCATTGGCTATTTTCTCCCCATTTCTAAATGTTGCATGTGTGTTATTTGTACAAGCAAACGATTGGTGTAATAATGAAAGGAAATGGAAAGGAAAAAGATGAGCAAAAAGGTTTTGAACCCTGGTCTCAACTTTTCACAGCAAAGAAGCACTTGACGGTAGGTTTACACAGTAGTTACGGCTGACGGTCCCCTCGACCGTCTGGACGGTCGACACCGTCATTTCTGAAACACCGTCATATTGACGTTCTGACGGTACGGACCGTCAACCGTACCGTAATTACGGTGCAAAATCGCTATGACGGTGTCATTGCACAGCCCTGATTATAATGCACCTGCTCAGGCATTTAGCGCCACAGCAGCCTGACAGTGCGTGTTCACTATTGTTGATGACGCTGTCCAACGGCGTACGCAGCACACACACTCCTAAATGCGTGACTCACCTGCTCAGGCATTTAGCGCCACAGCAGCCTGACAGTGCGTGTTCACTAATGTTGATGACGCTGTTCAACGGCATACGCAGCACACTCACACACACTTAAGTGCGTGACTCACCTGCTCAGGCATTACGCCACAGCAGCCTGACAGCATCCCCTCACTAATGCCAATGATGCCGTTCAATGGCGTGCGCAGTTCGTGGGAAACGCTGCTCATGAAGCGCTCCTTCTGCTCCAGTAGTCGCTTCAGCTCTTCAATGAGTTTCTGCAAGGTGCAAAAGAATCCAAAAGAGCATGCAGTTGTATGGTTGCTCCTGAAGCAACCCTTCTGCCTCAGGTCAGCCGCTTCAGCTCTTGAATGAGTTTCTGCAAGGTTTGAACCTGAATCAAGAAAGCTGCTTGACAAACCGCATTGCTGTTTAAGGGTTGTTTACTCATGTGAATGTGTGAATGTGTATGCATACGTATGTATGCACACGTGTGTGTTCTTGCAACGCAGGCCAGCGATGGTGCATGGGGTGCAGCAGTCCAATGGCCACTAGCTTAGTTTTAGCAAAAGCTTGCTGAGCGAGTCTCTGCAGAGGCCATTGCAGGAGGGAGGATAGGAAATGCAGAGCAACATGGGCGTATGCGTCTCACGCACAAGCTAGAAATTGCACAGCCCTCCTCCTGCAAAAAACAGGACTCCTGCAAAAAACAGGAGCTACAAGACTTCCTCTCTTCTGTTTTTTTGCATTTCTATTGGAGGTATGCTAGGGGGAAAGCAAGACCACAAAATTGCCACCAATTTGGATTTAAATCCCAGCACGTACAGCTGGTACCCTGACATTCAGCCTAAAAACAGTGTAGGTAAGACTTTGATGTGCACACACTTACACTTACATTCACACATACACATACGTACACAAGGATAGACACGCAGAGGTAAACGTTGCACCTGCTTGCTGCAGTCCTCTATGTTACGCATGGCATTTTCACGCCTGACCTCTATGCCCTTAAAGCTGCTCAGCATGAGTGTGCTGCTTAACATGACCTGCATGTGTGTGAGTGTGAGTGTGTATGCATATGATTGCATGTGCATTTAATGTGTGTGAAGCGTGTGTGCTTATGAGGCACTAATTACAAGCATTGAGCATCGACACAAACCAATTTCTTGGTTGTCGCAAAGGTAAAGTGCACGCGCTGCCCAGCAATGTCGAAAGTTAAGATTGTCCCAGGAATTTAAGTGGTTCTCAAGGCAAGTCAGGTACCTTGTTGCGCTGTCAGCGCCCACAAATGTAGTGTACTATCCTTCTGCACTTCGCCGATTCCCTTTTGTGAAACAGTGCATGTGTATTGAAAACTGGGCTCGATTTTATATAAATGCTCAAGATAATATGGAGCTTTACAACCAAAATGTTGCAATTGCTCATATGTAGGGTTGGCCAGAACCATATAGAAGTTGTATACACCACCAGTATACACGGTATTTTTGGCAGGGAAATCACCAAATATACAGTCATATACGGTGCATTCATACGGTTCTGGCCAACCCTGCTCATATGAATCTGATCGACCCCACACACGTTGAAGAGGACTGTCGCAAATTCTGAGCCGGCAGGGCTTTGGCAAAGTTGCATGTCCACTTGCCTCTGCCAAGCTTGAACAGCAATTCAGCACATCTGGCCACAACTGTCTTTTAACTGTCAAGTCAGAGGCCCTGTTGTTTCAAGATGGAGAGGTCAGGTCACATCAAGATCAGGTTGCTCGGCAACATTCGACCAAACCTACCTACCCCACAACTGCCAACCTATAATAAGCAAAGAAGTCGCAAATTAAGTACAAGGCCTCCTCTGTTACGAAAGAGATCAGCGATTGAATTGCCTTGGCCACCACACCCGACCACACCTACCTTAGCAGAGAAGTCACAAACCAATTGCAGGGTCTCCTCAGTCGCAACAGAGATCAGGTTGCATAAAGCCAGGTTCCACACCACAGCAAATATAGACCATATCACGATATTTATCCCCAGGAGAGCTATCATCATGCCTTGGGCGGTCCCGCTCTTCAAGCTCTTGGCGGCCCTGCACAGTTCAAGCAGTGCCGTTGCGCTTGTGCAGAGTGTATGTATGCAATGTATGCAAGTGTACGTATGGAAGAATGAATCGGCCAGTAATCCAAGCCAGTGGCAGGCCTGCGCACATGTGTGTTCCATGTGTGCACAACACCCTGTCAGACCGAGCAAGCTACATACGGTTCCCACCAGACTGCGTTGTCCCTGGAGTGACTGCCACATTACCAGTGACCATGTGATGCAGCTTGGTGTGGCTGCTGTGAGTTGTACAAGCCAATGCTGTGCTGTGCACTTTAATGATTAACACACAGGTCAGTGATCTGTGCAAGATGCCAACAGCCCAGTTTGATGTGGCTGCCATGACTTGTGAGGTAGATACTGCGTTGTGTGCTTGGTCAAAATTTAACAGGCAAGGGTGTTGGCTGCATTGTACGATGGATGCCACCTTCATCTTATAGTCTTCCATCACAACAATTCTTACCACTGCTCACTTCCACCATATTCATGACTTCCAGCCTAAAACACTAGCCTTGGCGCGATCTATCTTACACATAATACCTGGCAACACTCCACCGTAAAAAACTCTGATTACTAGCAGGAAGGTAATGTGGGGGCTGGTTATTACAGCACAGCCTTACATCAGACACACATGCAAGTACATGGCCAGTGCAATAAAAGACATAATGAAGTCCAAACCAGCTTATGAAATCACACACGACTTACTGATAGAAGCCCTTGCAGAAGTAGGGCATGATAAATAGGAACGCCACGTGAGTGAGGATGCTCAGAAACACTGTGTGTGCGTATACGTGTGCATGTGTGTGCGTGCGTTGTTGTGTGTGTATGTATGTGTGTATCTGTGTATGTGTGTGCGCGTGTGTGTATGTGGGGGGGGTGAGCATGCGTGTGTAAGCAGTTTACGTATGCACAGTGGATGCACGTTAACAGACACAGAATTATAAGCAAGGCTCCAATGGACACAGCTTTCCTTTGAGAAACTGCTTCCACTGCCTGCGTATATGCTTTATCATCACCGAAAACTGCGTTGCGGACTAGAAGCATCCTCATTGCACACGCACGCAAACACACATACACACATACAGGAATAGAATACAGTGTGGCAATACTTTGATAAACAAACGCTGTCAGCACAAAAAAGCGTCTTCATGAAGATAAATGTGACAAGCCTGCTACAGAGGCATGTCCCTGAATCCCTTGAACCTACCCCCTTTATCCTTTTCTGCCTAGCTAGCATGCGTATGGGCCAACCTTAGCATAAACCAAGCAAACCACTTTCGTACCCAAGCATGCAAAACATCTTATCTAAGTGCAATTTGTATTTCACTGGGCAGAAAGCTGCCATAGGACCTCATAGATTTTAGACACCTCCCTCTATTTCTGCTCTTGATAAGGCAAATTCGAGTTTAAAACATCGCAAGCCTTGCAACAAAACCTTGAGGTTTAATCTGTGAATTTAGTTAGTTTTACTAGGTGGACACAAATCAGCAATGCAGTAATAATATTATGCATATGCAGAAATCCAGGACACACTTTTTAATCCGTGCATACCCTGGCCAGGACTATGAAATCATTATGCCAATGACGCATATGCAGTGTTTTAGCAATCAGATCTGACTAACATACCTTGCAGCCATCCAATGGTCATAAGTGCTGCAGCACCTGAAAGCAGCATAACCTCGTCCCAAAGTATCGCCACAGCAGCCTGCAACGCACACATAAAGAAAATGTAGATTTACAAGTAAAGAAGCTGGTCAGTGTAAGAAACAAGAGCACCTTTAAGCAACATCAGCTCATACTGAAAAGCGGCACAGAAACCTGCACATGCGCAAAAAGCATAGAGTGCAGGAGTTCTGCACTTTACGTGAAAAAGTGAAGAAGCTTCTGGCCGAGCGAAAAGAGATAGCACCAGACATTAGCATAAGTGCTTCTGGAAGCACGGCTATGTCTAGGTTAACCTGTGTAATGTATGCAAACCAAAAAGCGTGGGGATGTCACAGAACTAAAAAGCTGGACAGGGTGAAATAGGAACATGTTCCTCCTTTGGTCGTGCACTTTGTTGTGCAGTGATTTGATCTGACAGTAGAGATGAAAGCGAGCTTGCCCAGAAGCGAGAGTTGAATTTAAATGCACTTGCATGCACTGCAGGTGGCATGGTACTAATGACATACAAACGGTCTAAGACTTTGCTCCAAAACGAGAGTGCCATCTGCCTGGGCTTCACGCTGTGAGTGAGAGGATGTCAATGACAAATACAAAAGTTCAAAAAACCAGTGGCCAGGGGTCAGGATGGAGGGCAAGAAGGGTTGTCGTTGTAGCCAAGACGCCTGAAAGCTCTTTCAAGTGAGCCCCTAAGGAAATCAATATCAATTCCTCCATCTAAAGATCCTTCCACAAAGGATTGGGAGGCTTCATAGCGTTGCAGACACACACATAATAGTGGCTGATCAAATGGTTACACAAAACAAGCAGTCCACATATTGCGCCAATTGCTGATTCGGAATGATCAAACAGTGCAAGAATGCAACCAGCCTCCTCTTCATTAACAGCCCTTCATGACATTATGACAATTCAGTCGCAACAGGTACGCAGGGGGCATCCTTGAAAGCCGTGTGCTTCTAAAGCTTAGTTTATCCGTTGGATGTGGAGAATGATTGGACGTAAAATATGTGCAGAAGGGCGTGAGGAGTAATCCGATGTGAAGGATGGTCAAATGTGAGCCTATATATACTGTAAAGGCATCCTGGACCAAAGCAAAACGAATGGCAAGGCAATGCATGCTATTCATCAATTGTTTCTGCACGCGGGATGTACTAGCTGGTAACAACGCTAAACAGGGCTGTGCAATGACGTCATAGCGATTTTGCACCATGATTACGGTACGGTTGACGATTCGTACCGTCAGAAAGTCAAAATGACGGTGTTGCAGAAATGACGGTTTCTACCGTCCAGACGGTTGAGGGGACCGTCCACCGTAACTACTGTGCAAACACGCCGTCAAGTGCTTTTCTGCTGTGAAAAGTTGAGACCAGAACTCATTTCCTAGTCAAGACACAAACTTTTTGCTATTCTTTTTCCTTTCCTTTTCCTTTCATTACTACACCAATTTTTTGTATGTACAAGAAACACACATGTAACATTAAGAAATGAGATGAAAAGAGCCAAAGTGGCCATTTTGTGGTGAAAATGCCATTTTTTGGCCTTTTTGCGAATTTTGGACCGTACCGTCAACCGTACCGTCATGCACCGTCATGGCGGTTCCCAAATTCCGAAATGACAGTCTGACACCGTCATTTACGGCGTCCACCGTCAGACTGTATTTGGACGGACTGTACCGTCACACCGTCATTGCACAGCCCTGACGCTAAAGGATCAGGTGACCTTAAAACACAAGAAGTGCACCTTAAAGTTCTGATTCGACCATTTGCACAAATTTAAAGTGCACCTTACAACACAAGAAGTGCAACATGTGCAACCACATCCATTCACTCGATTAAGGATATACTGCTCCATGTCGTGAAGAAAACAAAGTAGACACACGCACCTCATCACGACCACAGACGCACGAGCAGATGTACAAACACACACAGACATATACAAACACACACAGAAGGCACAGAACACACACAGACTGCTGAGGGCAGCACGCACCTCTCGCGCAGTCAAGCTGGTGGAGATGAGCCGAACGATGACAAGGATGGTGGGTGTGGTGTGCATCCAGCACATGTACCTCTGTAGCATCACGCTGCAGAGTACGTGTGGTGTTTGAGCTTAAGTATATTGTGTGTAGTATATGAGTGACTGTGTGTACACCACGTACCACTGCAGCATCACACTGCTGAGTGCATGTGGTGAACGAATGTATGTGCCCATAAATGTAACGCTAATCTTAATCATTAATTTCAAGTTAACCAACATGTATTGCGGCTGAGACCCAGCAATGCTTGCATACCACTACTACTGATGGCGATAATCGACAGACACACACATACATACACACACAGGTAAGTGTGACAGAGTGTGAATAAGATAAAAAAGGCTACCCTACTTCCCCCATGCTATAGCTTTGCACCCTCTTTGACACACTCACAATCTGCCGGTGGTGCTGAACGCCACCACTGGGACGCCAAATCGTGCAATGAGGTTGGTGGTGCTGGCCATGCCCTTGATAAATGCAGGGTATAGCACGAAATCAATCTTTGTGGTGTGCCACTCCGACACCATATTCAGCACGTCAAGGGCAAAGGCAGTCAGGAAGATGAAGGTGGAGCGGTCATAGATTTGGAGGGGCACCTGTGTGCAAGTTTGGGTGTGTACATGTGTGTGTGTGTGTGTGTGTGTGACTCTATGTGAGAGTGTGTGAATGTGTGTGTATGTGTGTGCATGGATGTAGGTGTGGTACACAAGTGTTTGCCTGTGTAGGTGTGCTTTTCAAATCTTGAATATGTGCCGTGTGTCGTGTGTGCGCACATGTGTGTGCGTATGCACGTGCTTGTTTGTTCGTTTGCTTGTGGCTGTGTGCTGTATGCGTACGGGACATTTGTATGCATGAGTGCGCTAATAGTGTGTGTATGTGAGTACGTGTGTGGATAGGTGGGTTATGTGTTTATGTGAAGAGAGATGTATGTATGTGTGTGCACATGTGCGTGTGGATATAATGCATGCACGTGTTGGCATGGAGGATGTGTTCCATGCTTCAGGGTATGTCTGTATGTACTTACTTGTGTGTGTGTGCGCGTGTGTGTGTGCGCGTGTCTTTTTTTGTGTGTTTGTGTGTTTGTGTGTGCGCGTTTGCATGAGTTTGTGTATACTGTGTGCGCGTTTGCATGAATTTGTGTTTAGTGTGTGCGCGTTTGCATGAATTTTTGTATAGTGTGTGCGTGTGTGTATGTATGTGTGTGTGCGTGTGTGCGTGTGTGTGCGTGTGTGTGTGTGTGTGCGTGTGTGCGTGTGTGTGCGTGCATGTGTGCGCCTTGGTGTGTATTTGTTTGTATGTGTGTGCGTGTGTGCGTGTGTGTGTGTATGTGCGTGTGTGTATGCGTGTGTGTATGTGTGTATGTGTGTGTGTGTGTGCGTGTGTGTATGCGTGTGTGAATGTGTGTACGCGTATGTGTGTGCGTGTGTACGCGTATGTGTGTGCGTGTGTGTGTGTGTGTGTGTGTGTGTGTGTGTGTGTGTGTGGTGCGCGTGCGCGTGCGTGTTAGGTATTTGTAATGTTATAATTACCTCATTCCTGAGGGCCTCCAAGGCAGCTGGTTCATGCCAAAAGGCACGTCCAAGCATGTACAAAACCACATACGTAGAACAACCGGTCAGCCACCATGCTGCAGATCCTGTGCCTTCCTCCCTCAACCTTTCAAAAACGTTCCGGTCCTTGTGCGGCACACAACCAAGCAATGCTTCATCAACATTTGCTTTTGCTGTGTGTCCCCTTGCTACCGCGTTAGGCTGTTCTGGCACCTCCATGCATGGGAGGTCCTTCAGCTTAGTGGAATGTCAATTTAATTACAAAACTCAGGCATTTGTATATATATGTTTCTCTCGCAACGCCTTCAGGTGGGCAGGATTTTTGCTGCAACGGATCAAAATCAAATAGAAATTCCGTCCAAAATCAGTGTTGCCCAATGTGTCTTGTCTCTTTACTGCAGCAATCGGAGATATTTAGTTGTCTGAATTAAATTCAGTTGTCTGAATTAAATGGGAACGGCAAACAGCAAGGAACACGGGGGTGGGGGAGGGTCGAGGAAAAGTGGTGACTTGCGCCCCGGGGCCCTGGGCCTGGATAGACTGCCCGGGCCCTTGACTCTGAAAGAATACAAGTCTCGACTGGCAACCTCTGAGGGCACACAGACACTGTTCTTTCCTCAATCAGGCTTGCAGGTGAGTGAGAAAAAATGTTCACGCTTGCATGTGCGCTTGCACAGAGTAAACCCAATTGGCTGTCTGCAGGTGAACTATGCCTTTGTGTCTCTACGGGGTTTGTACCCCAACGCACCAGACAAACCCAACCAGGACTCCCTATGCGTTCATACACATTACGGGGGAGACCCGGAGCAAGCTTTTTTTGGCATCTACGACGGGCACGGGGAGTATGGCACTGAGTGCTCGCAGTTTGCAAAAGACAAGGTGAGTTCTGCTCATTTATGTGCACACGTGATTCTGCACATGCGCTTTATACATGTGCTGGGATAATCACATAACATATAGCTCACGCACGTACATGCAGACACACGCACGCACATGCACGAACATGCACACACTCAAGCACACGCACACACATGTACATTCACGCATATAAACTCACACACAAAGCACTTACAAACTCACATTCTGCAAACACACAAACATACACTCTCACAGCAACACTGAGTAACGCAAATACACAACACAACGTGCACACACAGCTCCCTGAGAACTTGCTTAACAGCCCGCACCTGATGTCCCATCCGGAGAAGGCCTTCCGCCAGGCATCCGTGCTCACTAATAAACAGCTGCACCGGCAGCCCAAGCAAGAGGTGGATGATTCAATGAGTGGCACCACCGCCATCAACCTGCTCATCAGGAACCGGTGAGCAGCTGTGTCAGTTAAGGTTCCTAGTGAAACATTTGTCAATTCAAACCCCAACGTCTCAAAATGGGTGGCGCCCTGCCAACAGCCTGCTCGTTAAAAACAGCTGTAAGTACCTGTACTCCAGGCTCACAGCCCTGCTTCTTAGAGACCATAAGAGAAGCAACAAAAAACAGGATGCCTGGTATATTGTGCTCCATACGACAAGCGACAAAGGAATAGGAAAAGGAAGGAAGGTCCGTGGCTGTATCCTCTGAGCATACACTGCAAACAGGAACAACTTATCAGCACGCCCCGGTGCCGACATGCAATTTTGCAACACCAATATCAGTGCACTACTACACTGGCTCAAGCTTGTTTCTGTATGAGATGAACGTGTAAATGTCCTTGGAACTTTGTGTATCGATTGCCTGCACGCTTATGTGCTGCGTGCATGAGCACAGCATGATGCTGTGTGTGCGTGTGCCTGCATGTACACAGGATGGTGTATGTGGCCAATGTGGGGGACTCCCGGGCTGTGATGGCAGAGCGGCAGGGCAAGCAGATTATTGCCCAGGATCTATCTTTTGACCAAACGCCCTTCAGGTGTGCAAGGGGGGGGAATGCATGTGGGGGTCATGTGTGTTTTCTGTACATACACAAATCTGGCCTTGGCACGGGCAGCAGCTGGTATTGTGGAGCACAGAGTAAGCCGTGCACTGTGAAGTGTCCCTGTCAAGTAAAGGGCGCTCACTCACTTTTGTCCACGGTGATATACACAAAGCGTCCCTGTCAGAGTTTCATGGCACTGTACGTTCGACACTCCTGGCGGTCCTGTCCTGTTGCGCCTGCAGGCGTGATGAGTGCGAGAGAGTAAAAAAGTGTGGGGCACGTGTGCTCACCCTGGACCAGCTGGAGGGCTCAAAGGTGAGCCAGGATGTCAATGAAGTAATACATTTGAGGTCGTGCCAACTGATGTGGATGGGCAGGTATGAGCGTGGTCTGTGTGTATGTATGGGTGTGTGGGTGCGAGCGCGCATAAGTGTTTTTGCACAGCCCTTTTTAATTTCATGCAATGCTATCAGCTGTTGGTAAACCCTTAAAATAGGGCCTTTAAAAGGCAAACACCTCTGTGTTGTATTACCTCGTAATGCCATGCCTTTAGGCACACCACTTGACATAGGTATTGGCCAACCTATCCTTCATATACTTAAACAGTTGATGACGTCCCATATAAAGGTGACGCACACAGCTAGCGTGCAATGAGGACAACGCCTCGGAAAGAGAACGAAAATCCCTGACGTGGCCCTTGAACACGTACAGCAGCAACAACAACAACGACGACGACAACGTCCATTGAAACCAGCTTACCCACTCTTGCTTCGCTCAGGACCCCAACGTTGAGCATTGGGGCACAGAGGAAGCCAATGACGGTGACCCCCCTCGGTTGTGGGCACCCAATGCATCCTACCCCGGCACCGCTTTTACACGCAGTATAGGAGACAGGGGTAAGTGTGTGTGTATGTTTGCTCTCCATACGTGTGTACGTAGGTTGGCATGAGCTTGCAGTGTGTGTGTATTTAAGTTTGAGAAGACCCCAGCTAGAAATCAACTTAAAATAAGCACAGGCAGCTAAAGGGGATCCAAGAGATAAAGCGTTTGAGTCCTGTTTGAGCGCTTGCGCTTGATGTGGGCCGACATTGTTCTAGATTGGATGCAGGGAGAAAGCATTTTGTAATTTCCTTCCTAATGTCGCTATCAAGGGGGGTCAAACCTCAGACCCTAGGCATCACCAAACTATCAAAGATGTGTTATGAGGTACACCCCTGATGTTTCTGCCGCTGGGGAGGAGCTTTTTTTAATTGACTGTCTGAAAGGGGCATCTTTCTTACCTTCCTGAGCACTTGTCTGCACAAATCAAGTATGCTGGGGTGCTTATTTGATAGTAAGTGAGGGTCCTGACTTCTGAACGGTGTGCACATTTGTTTATTTAAACAGATATGAACTCTGTGAGACTCTGTGCGTATCTGAGCTCTCAAGCGTTCCGTGAATGCATGTGTGTATGTTTGTGCGTGCATGTATTTGAATGTGCCCATTTTTAAAACCCCCCCCCCTTGCTGTCCCTAGACTTGGTAACACGTTTGATTTTTATGCAATGCTCCCCTGGGTGCCTATTCATTGCTGCACAGCATCATGCAATGCATCAGGTAATTGGAAGGTGCGCACGCCTAAGAGGAAGGCCTGGAATCAAGATGCATGCCGTGTCGGCAGTGGATGAGGGCGTCATTGTGTCCGGAATAGCCCCTTTTTGTACATGGTACTGCTGTTTGCAGTGGATGAGGGCGTCACTGTGTCCGGAATAGCCCCTTTTTGTACATGGTTCTGCTTTATGCAGTGGATGAGGGCGTCACTGTGTCCGGAATAGCCCCTTTTTGTACATGGTACTGCTGTTTGCAGTGGGTGAGGGCGTCACTGTGTCCGGAATAGCCCCTTTTTGTACATGGTACTGCTGTTTGCAGTGGGTGAGGGCGTCACTGTGTCCGGAATAGCCCCTTTTTGTACATGGTACTGCTATTTGCAGTGGCTGAGGGCGTCAACGTGTCCGGAACGGCCCCTTTTTGTACATTGTACTGCTGATTGCAGTGGCATTGGTGTGACCGCTGAACCGGAGGTGCTGGGCTGTAAATTTCACCTCCAGGACAAAAAGCACCTTCATGTCAATACATGCAGTGGCTGAGGGCATTGGTGTGACCGCTGAACCGGAGGTGCTGGCCATGGAGCTCACTCCTGCGCACCCCTTCCTAGTGCTGGCCTCAGATGGCGTGTGGGAGTTCATACCCAGCCAGGAGGTGGTGGACGTGGTACGTTTGTGGGAAGCTGTTCACGTGTGTCTACGGTAGCTGTGTGAGTGTCGATTGCACTTTTGTGTGTCCGTCAGTGCTGACACGTAAGCAGGAGGCCCCGCCCTGAAAGTATGTGGCATGTTTTTATGTGATTGTATGTGTGTATGTGGCTTCCTTCTATGCAGATGGGCACATGTGTTAGGACAGAAAGGGTGATGTATAATTCCGTCCAAGCTATTTTGATCCCTGTATCGGCCTTCCTCATGTCAATACTGAAACCAATGCCCTGATGCTGCTCATAATGTGCAGGCTGTTGCCTCCCAACCACCTCATCCCTTTTTTCAATACGCACTCAGCCCCCTTTGTGACCTCTTGCTGGAATGTTGTGGCATTATGGATTATGGATGTTGGGATTGCTAAGGAGCCTTTTTCCGATTCCATGCTGATGTGATCATGTCCCTGCCCACCATCCTTGCTCCTTTGTTTCCTCGCTCCTTTTACCCCTCTACTTTTGCCTTGTCATTGCGCTGATTTGCTCTCAGTCTCCTGTTCTGAGAGTCCGCCCTCTTGCCCTTTGCTTGGTGGTGGAGACTCGATGAAAGTCAGCACTTTCGAAAGCCATTCCTTACATACACTGAGTCTTACCAGTGTTGACATCTACTACCCCAATGGGCAGGTGCCTTGTAAAGAGGACATAACAAAAAGTGCAATCATATGCAAACATATCTGAATCCTCCTTCTCTTCCTGAAAGCAAAGCACACCTGTAGGGTTGGCCAGAACCATACATTTACGGTGCATAAACAGTATTTTTGGCAGGGAAATCACCAAAGGTACGGTCATATACGTTGCATACAAACGGTTCTGGCCAACCCCACACATCTGCTGTGCACACCTCGTTTTGAGGGTTAAAAACAGAAGAGGCAAGCAGTCACAAGCTAAGGATTTCCTGCCAACTCCCTCATGATAAACTTTGTAACTGCGTGCAGGTGTCATGTTTGGAGTACCAAAGAAGAAATGAGCAGTTGCAAGCTAAGAAAGTTCCAGCCAACCCCCTCACGCTATGTTTCCTGAGAACAAACAGGTGTCTTGTTTTGGGAACCAAAAGAAGAGGCAAGCAGTCGCAAGCTGAAGCAATCCCAGCCAACCTGCTCGCACTATACTTTCTACAACCCTCTCATGCTACACTTCCTTACGATGTGCAGGTGTCTCGTTTTGAGGACCCCCACGAGGCGTGCATCAGTGTCGTGACGGAGAGCTATAGGCAGTGGCTAGAACATGAAACGCGCACTGATGACATCAGTATGATTGTTGTGCAGGTGAGTGGATTTGGTTAGGGAGGCCAAGGCATTAGCATGATGTTGTGCAGGTCAGCAGGGGACTGGGACAGGGCACAGCAGGAAATGCGCACCGATGACATCAGTCTGATCGTTGTGCGGGTGAGTGGGGTTGGTTGGGAAAGGGTTGTTGTCAGGTGAGTAGAGCTTTATTGGTTAAGGTTGCTGTGCTGCGTTGGGACCTGCACGTCTGCAGATATTGTGCCTGCAGTTGCGTTGAGGAAATGAGAGCACTTTCAGCTGGCTGCCAGATATGCACTGACGGCCTTGGTAGCGGTGTTGTGCAGAAACTCGTAATGGGGGTTGTTGTAGAGATTGCCGGTGTGCAATAAGGTGGCTGGGCATTGAGCCTATGCCTGCAGCTGACATAAAAAACAGCAGCCTGAGCGCCACCTTTCAACCTGTCCAATTTTGTCAGGTGATCTGGGGGTTTGAAAGAAGGAAGGCGATCTGTTACAGGTGCTGTGAGCTGTGAGAGCACCATAAGGAGAAGAGCAGCGATTGCTTTGTATTGGACCACGCAAGGGTAGTGGCCAAGCTTCACAGTGGGACTGATGTCTCACACTGTTGCTGTGAGAGCAGGAATGGCCTGTTTTGGGGAGCACCAGTGTAGTTTGGCGCATTTACAGTCTGCAGACACGCTAGTGGTGCTGGTAATCAGCAGAGTTAACTAGGGCCATGTGCTTGTGGAACGGTATCTGGATCCGCCCTGCTAGGAAGTGCCCCGCAGTGTATGGTTCTGGACAGTATGGTTAGTGAAAACTGCAGGCATCGAATTACCTGATATAAGGAAGCATGATTCTCCACTCAGCACACGTATGCAGAAACACGGAAGCACACACACGAAGCACAATTACACGCATGCGCACACATATACACATATATGCACACAAACTCACATACACACACAAACACACACTCGCCATGCATGCACGTAGACACATGTGCACACGCTCACTATGTGCTTCGCAGTTTAGTGCATTTGATCCTGGCAACGTAGACCCTATGATGGACCCCAGCTTCATTGGGGGTTTGCCTGGGGGCAGCTTGTCAGGCCCACGTACGTGTGTGTACGTGTCTGTATGAGCGCATCTGTTTGCCATGTGTGTGTCTGTATGTATGTATGTATGTATGTATGTATGTATGTATGTATGTATGTATGTATGTATGCATGTATGTATGTATGTATGTATGGAAGTTTGGGTTTATTTCCTCATCTTATCCGTAGATAATTGGAGGTGGGGGATTACAGCCTCTCTCTCTCTCTCTCTCTCTCTCTCTCTCTCTCTCTCCTCTTTTGCTATCATCCTTTGCCAAAGTGCCGTCACAGACACAAGCAAATACAATATTGTACGACCAGACAGCTGGTTTGACTAATCCTGCATAACCTACCCAACACCAAAAAGTGCATAATCCTCAGCGCCTGTTTCTGTGCAGTGCAAGTGTGCTCTGGAGACATTTGAGTGTTGCAGAGGCGTGTGGTAGACTGCATGCAGGGGATCACACAGGCTTACTTAAGTGGGTTTTAGCACACATGTGCACAGGGTAACAAATGCATGCGCAACCCACACGCTAAGTACGTCAATATACACACACAGGGTTGGCCAGCCACACATACAAGCGTACATACATTGTATACACTATACACGGTATTTTTATTAAGCAAATTACCATACATACGGTCATATACAGTGTGCATATACAGTTATGACCCAACCCTAACACAGACAATTTTCTGCTTTGCAGCCTCCTTCAACTTAGAACCTCAATCACCAGGTAGCTGGTTTTGCCCTCCTTCCCCCCTTCTTCATTCACAGCTCAGCAGCCAGTCAGGTAATACAAAAGTAGATGTATTACCTGATTTTATCACACATACACACACGACACAGCCCTTTTATAAGGCAAAACAGGTATTTGAACTTGCAAAATGAGCAAATTGGAGTGGTGAATAAAAAAAAAACGCAACACAGTCCCTTTATAGGTCAAAGCAGGTGGATGTCTGAACTTGCAAAATGAACAACCTGAAAAGGAATAAAAAACGGTCCGGGCAGTATCCTTGCTCCGCACAGCTCATACGCACACACATACGTAGTTAGGCTCAGAAACACACGTACACATGCATGCAAACGCACGCACATTCACTTTCACACCAACCCTCACATCTCATATTTCAGGAATGTCATCAGCAGCATCAATTATGGCTGGGGACGGTTCCTTCATGAGACCCTCCATTTCCCCCTACACCAACCCATCCGTCCCCCTCCTCCCCCACCCTCCCCACCACCATTCCCTGTCCTCTCCCGCCGTAGCATCACAACAACAGCCAGGTCTACCGGTAGCACCCGCACCTCACAGCCTGCTCAGTCACGGCAAAAGTGTCTCTAGTTTGAGCAATTCCATAGCCCTGAAGCAGCAGCTGGAGATGGAGGTGGAGGTGAGCGGGAGTGCGGTTGTGTGAGCGCATGCAACACATGCCATGTATGTGTGCTTGTGGGGATGAGGTGAGGATATTGTCTACCATAAGAGCCTGAAAAGTTCTGGGTCAGCTGCTGAAGAAGGGTTGACTTTGCAGAGATGCGAGCGCCGCTACAGCAGGGTTATTTGTGCCGCTCCTGTTGTAAAAAGCTTCATGAGATCTAAAGACGTACTCACAGCTGGCCATAACTGTATGCATACACCGTATATACTTGAAATTTTACCAGAAAGACTACCAAAACCAAAGTCATACATATGCATGACCATCAAATTACTACTACATAAAAACAAATGCTCTGCTTTTGCTCTCCTATCGCCTCTTTTGCCACTTGGCGCTCCTTCCATTTTTTTGGGTGCGTTTATTTGCTCTCCCTATGATGCTGACCACTCAAAAGTGTGATGCTCACTGTTTGTTTATGCCAAACACAGTATGCTGCGCACTGTTGTTTGTGCTGCTGCAGCATGCTGCTTGATGTTGTGTTGTGCCCTGCTGCTCTTTTGGTGGGCCCCTTATGAAGTCACAACACCACAAACACTCCAGCTTGCTTTTATGCCGTTCCCCTGCTGAACTTCTCTACCCTTTTACTGCTTGTGTCATTTCTCTCCCCTTCACTTCATTTGCTCTATGTCGCTGTCATTTTTGGGGTTGGCCAAAACCGTACGTACACAGTATTTCAGTGGGGCAATGACCATACATACGGTTACATACGGTGTGTATACACGGATCTGGCCAACTCCAATCATTTCGCATTTTGCTCCTCTTTGTGTCACTGCAGCACCATCGGCACCATGCTCGTCCCAGACCTAGCTTGCAGCTCCCTAGCATGAACGGAGGAAGTGGCTATAGGGTGGGTGCAACAATGTATATGCATCAGTTTAAAGAGCTCATAAGTGTGTGTTTGTTTAGCGTTCAAGAGTGTCGCATTTGTTCATTGATATGTGATATGCATTTGCCGTACATGAAGGCTAATGTGCATTCGTCTAGTGTGCAGGCAAACGTTCTTACTTGGGGATCGCTGGGAATGTGCCATCTTTTAGGAACAAGCTCGACTGCGTGTTGTTTGAAATTAACGCAAGTAAGCGCTTAAATACCCACTGCAAACTGGGACGCTTAGGCAAGCGCTTTCCCTTACCCTCTCCTATACACAAAGTGTATATCTGGGTTCAAGAACAAAATGGTACATGTCCCTGTGTGCACTTGAAGTCGGCTAGCTGAGCTCAAAAGTCTTGCAAGCTCCTCTGACACACACATTTTCAGCATGCACTCAGACAATGCGTGTCTTTTGGTACAGAGGTACAGACAGACAGACAGACAGACAGACAGACAGACAGACAGACAGACAGACAGACAGACAGACAGACAGACAGACAGACAGACAGACGGACAGACAGACAGACAGACAGACAGACAGACAGACAGACAGACAGACAGACAGACAGACAGGCAGACAGGCAGGCAGACAGACAGACAGACAGACAGACAGACAGACAGACAGACAGACAGACAGACAGACAGACATACATACATACATACATACATACATACATACATACATACATACATACATACATACATTCTAAGACTAATGCTCCAGCCTGTTTTGTGACTTTGTACAGGACCTGAAGCCTGAGTTGTCTAATAGCCACAGGCCTCACAGCTTCTCAGGCATGCGAGGTACGCATGAGAGAGTGAGTGAAAGTGTGAGTAAGCAAGTGAGTGAGTGTGAGTGATGCAGTGAGTAAGAAAGTGAGAGATCGAGGGGATTGGTCTGTGTTACTGTCGGGTTCCCAACATTGTGTCTCAGCCAAACAAGCCAAACAAGCTGACGCTTGATTGAGATGAAATGGTTGGGTCCAAACGCTCAGACGTCCTCACACAAACACACACACACACACACATTATTTTTGAGTGCTGCGGCTTTGCTCTACATAGAGCTGCATTAAATATTGAGGAGCATACGACCGGTAAGGCCAGGGTTGAGGTTAGGTCTTTCAGGGTTCCAGGAAAGCTAGGAATTTTAAAGGTTAGGACTGGCTAGGGGAGCGCACAGCTCGCAAGTGTTTGTCGCTGTACAAATCTATGGAGACAAGCAACGGACCCCGCAGCAATTTATGATGAAAAGCATGACTTTGACTGACTGGTCCAGCCTGACTCCTTTAATTCAAGGTGTTACCTATCAGCGCTTACGTTATAAACTTGCCGTGTATATGAGCTTTCAAAGGCCTTAAATGGCCCGAATGCATTGCACCATCTTGTCATGCTCAACAGAGCAAGCGCTTGTACAGACTGACCAGCTGTGCAGACTCACGTGCTACTAATTCAAGGTAGCACGTAGGTCTAGCACGATTGCCCCAACGTAACTGCTGAAAGGTCCAGGGTTTTGAGGTCTCTCTTCCAGCCACCGGCCACCATCCACCATGCACCACATCAGCTGACCTGGCTTCACGCTTCTGTGCCCAGCAGAATCATTGCAAGGGGAGCAACAATTCTCCCTGGAAGCTTCTGTGTCTTCTAGCTTCATGTTCAAGCGCCTGCGCCGAGCAGAGAGGGATGCGGTGTTCCAGGCATTCCAACAAGTCCCCATCAAGGTGTGCATGAGTGCGTGCGTGTGCTTGTGTGTGTATGTCCTTGTGGTGTTCCAGGCATTTCAATAAGTCCCCATCAAGGTGTGTGTGAGTGCCGTGTGTGTCTGCCTGTGTGTGTGTGTGTTTGGGCCTCCTTCCAGACACCCCTTGAGATGGTTGTGTGTGTCTGCATTTGTACATGTGTATCTCTGCATTTGTATGTGTGTTTGTGTAGTTTTCTGCAATGGTTTGCTGGATTCCAAAAAGGCCAAGACTGTGAGAGTTAGGGACTTGCATCACCAAGCATACAAACATCTTCCCACCTTGCGAGGACCCAGCATGTATGGGATGCCGCCATTCATGCACGCACACACACATGCATGCATGCACGCACGCACATAGACACACCGACACACAAACACACATCATAAACACACACACACAATCCACACACACACACTTGTAGGCAGGACAGTTGGTCATACGCCAGGGTGGACCTGGGGACCATTTTTATGTCATTCAGTCAGGCATCTACGATGTGTACCTACAGCAGGTGCGGTCCTGGTCAGTGAATATGTGTGCCTACATTGTGTGCCTACATAGAGAGCCTACTTGTAGTCCATTTGTGCACACAGGTCTTTGTGTACGTACATTGTGCGCCTACATAGAGAGCCTACTTGTAGTCCATTTGTGCACACAGGTGTTTGTGTACGGCTAGGGTCTGCACCTTCATCCTTTTGTTTAATAGTCATCTGATCAAGACGGCACTCAATAATGCGATATCTGACACAAAGCAAGAAGTGTGTTGTGCATCAATTTGCCTGTGAGTGTGCATGTGTCTGCCTGCGTGCATGCAGGTGTATGTCCATGTCCATGCATCGTGTGTGTATCTGCAACCCTTTTTTCCTTAATATATCTGCCGATTGTGCCCTATGTTCGGGCATCAGTGTGCCTTTCATATTTTGCATTTTGTTTGTTTTGCGCAAGGGGTGCGTAACTGCTACATTGACAAAATGCAGCACGCTGTGTTTCTCTCTGGCTGCCACAGTAACGCAGATTGTGTGTCCTCACAATACATCCTCATGTTCAGGGTGGATGGTATACACACACTTTAAAAGCACACAGACAATGTGCCTTATAGGTGCATGCTGGTGCATGCGATCAGCCCTGTACGTATGTATAGAAAACCCCAGAACTGGGCAAAAGCCAAACAACTCCTTCTTGCATGAAAAGTGCAACTACTCACACGTCACTTCATCAAATTGGACCCAACTAGCTTCAAACTGATGCTGACTTTATAAGCTACCCGAGCATGTGCTCAGATTTAGACAAGTCGCCCTGCGTACAGAATGACAGGACTAAAAGCACACGTCGTGCACTTGTACCCTATATGGGTGCTTTCCAGGGGGGATGACACATTAATTTGCATACCTCGCCAACCACTTGCTCTTTTTGCTCCATTGTTTTTGCAATGATCTTTATTTATTATAAGGACTCCAAAACACCAAAAATCGCTCAGTTTGGTGCGCTGGCTGGTGAGATACAGCATATGGCTGCTCAAAAAGTACGGTTCACGCCACGGCCGATTAGGCACGGCTCCCGTAATTTGCGTGTTTTAAGCTCAGCTGCATTATAATGTATATATCAGAGCTGAGCTTGAAACGTGCAAATTACGGGAGCCATACCCTAGGAGCATGCCAAAACCATACCCATTTTGGGCCTCATAATACCCCCTCTGGGAAAATTGTGCAGTATTGGTGGCAAAGCAATTACTTATACCTTTCTCTATTCTCACCTAAACGCACATACATACACACACACTCACACACACACTTATACACACATGCACTCACGCACACACATACATACACACAGGAACCAGAGCAGCCTCCTCTGCTTGTGCACACATACAGCCCTGCGTCCGTAGATAACCCCGCAGCCGTGGCAGGCAGCTTGCTCAACTACTTTGGGGAGCTGACTCTGCTGTATAGAAGACCGCGGGTCGCCACTGTGATGGCGCGCACGGATGGGATGTTGTGGTCGTTGCATCGGAAAGACTTCAAGGCAAGGAGTCAAACCAGCCTACTACCTCCTTCTCCTCCTCCTTGCTTGATATTGGACACACACACACACACACACACACAAACACACACACACACTCTCTCACAAATAGCAAATACACATGCATGTAATCACGCACAATAAACCACGCAACATCATTGTGAATAATTCAACGTGGCAGCGTTTATAGAAAAAGTAGCTGATTGGCTTGCCTTTCCCCTCCTTCTTTGGTCATGCACATCCATCACACACCTTGGTGGCTCAACCATTATTGGCGCTTCCATCCAGCAGCTAGGACTCAACTAATAAATATACACAATCTCTCAACTGCATGCTTGTGCATACTCCGAGCAGAGCCGTAAATGCTCACTACTAGCAATAAACACTCTCCTCATGTGTAGGTTGCATTACAGGCAGGAGCCAGATTTAGGGTGGGGGGACGTGACATTGCTGCACTGGTACACAGACTGCATGAAGTGGAAGCGCTGAGTTGTCTCAGCGGTTCACAGCTGTGGGCACTGGCAGAATCAATGGAGGAGGTGGGTGCGTTGTGTGTGTGTACGTGTACGTGTGACCATGCGTGTACTCACGTGTGCAAAGTTGTATGGGGTGCTGTTTGCCTTCTTACGTCGCATTGCTTGAACTCTGGCAGAAGCCATGAAGGACGTGGGTCTTTGGTGTGTAATTTTGCTTGTGGTGCTGCGTCCTTTGTGTGTACGTGTGTACGTGTGCGTGTGCGTATGCATGTGTGCTCATGCGCAATTTGTGGGTTTTTAGGTATCAAAATCAGTACCTGAGTACCTTTGAATGCCTCAGCGTAATGCACTGGCATAAGCTGGGGAGGAGGGGTCAGTGTTGAGCGCACGCGTATGCTTATAGTTCTGACCTTGACTGTTTTTGTGCACCAAATATGACCATACACTCAGAGATGTCTCAGCCTAAAATGCCGCGTATATGCTTGCATGCATGCGTATATGCTTACATGTATACACATAAACACTTCCACGCGCCTACGTATAATCATTGTGTGGCAGGCCACATTTGAGGACGGCCAGCTTATATTTCAGCAGGGGCATCAGGGCCAGCATTTTTTCATCATCCAATCAGGAGAAGTGGTATGCTCAGCACGCAAGAATTGGCAGGATGTGCACGAGCAGCCAAAGGTATGTGCTGACGTGTAGGCTTGCGCATTTGTGATATGATGTTTACTGGTCTGCGACTAGTTACAAGAGAATGTGTGTATAACCATGATTGTAATATTGGCAAGCTGTGCACAAGAGCAGCCAAAGGTGTGTGTGTGTCAATGTGTGCGTGTTGAAGCCATGTACCATTCATTAATGGTAAGGAACTAAGACAAATCTGAGGATGTATGAGCAGCCAAACGTGGCACTTAGGGTCAGCAGGTGCGTGTATCCTGTGCACGACTGTGCGTGTGCTGCAGGGTGACATATGAACACGCACTCATGCACACAGGAGGTGCTGTAAACAACTGGAGGCACAAACCACACACATGCACACGCGCACGCACGCAACACAGACATGAGCACGACTAGCACAACCACATATATATGTGCGTATACATAGGAGGTGCTGCGAATGAGGGAAGGCCAGGGCTTTGGTGAGCGAGCTTTGATGAAGGCGTCCTCAAGGCGAGCTGCTTCTGCACATGCATGTGGGCGGGTGGTGGTACACATCGTCAGCCGTGAGATGCTGGTGCAGGCTTTGGGCGTCGAATTAGAGGTGCGTGGGTGACTGAGAGGGTGTGTGTGTGCATGAGTGAGTGAGTGAGTGAGTGAGTGAGGGGAGTATAAAACAAATGACGTTGCTTGCGTCAAGTGCCTGAACTACTAAACTGGGCTGGGGTAGAGGTGCGTGGGTGACTGAGGAGGGGGGGGGGTGCATGAGTGAGTGGGTAAGTGAGTGAGGGGAGTATAAAACAAATGACGTTGCTTGCGTCAAGTGCCTGAACTTGTATGCATGAAACACCCAGCTACAAGCAACTGGGTGCGGCCTTGCTAAAAAGTGGGGTGCATACTACTTTGACCCGAACCGTGTCTGTATACACCGTACACGACCGTATAGCTGGAGGCTTCCCTGCTAAGTGTATGGTGTACACACCCTCAACACAATCACCTACTGTATGGCTCTGGCAATCTGTGGGCGGTGAGTGTGCTAAACGGGGGATGGAAGAAAGCATCTTGCATCAAAACCTGATCCATGCGTGCGTGTGCCAAAACACTGATGGTACGGAGGATGCTGTTGGTATGGGGAGGTTTAGAGTTAGGGTTGTCGTCTAATGCTAACTTTAACCCTAAACAATTACAACTTTGTGAGTATCACTTAGCCTGTGGCACAGCCACCAAGCGTTGGGGTCCTATATTCACTGACATTTCCTGGACCCTGTCATTGGGCACTAGAGAGTAACATTCACTGTCATTGGGCACTAGAGTATAACATTCACTGGCATCCGCTGTTGCGGTCCAGCCCTCTACAATCGACCGAGAGCTCAAATTCTGTCCATCTTAAGCAGTCACCGCTGGTCCATGTTAGGATCATCCAGCATGCACTCGAGCTCACACCAGCGCCTGCGCAGTTGCTGCAAAAAGGCAGGCTTGTTACTGGTTACAGCTCCCAGCTGGAGCATATGCTTCCTCCAGCTGAAGCACAAGTACAGGTTTTAGCTATATAGCGCATGTACAGCTCCCAGCTGGAGAACAGCTGAACCAGCCTAAACAACACTTTGGCTGAGTGACGTAGGACTTCAGTGGTGGTGGTGGTGGTGGTGGTGGTGGTGGTAGTGGTGGTGGTGGTGGTGGTGGTGGTGGTGATGGTGGTGGTGCCAAAACAGACACTGCATCTAAGGACTGGGCAATTTCAAATCCAATCCGTCGTATGTATCCAAGGCAGGCACTGGATCTAAGGACTGGGCACTGAATCTAACAGCTGTGCAGAGAACAGTATTATATGAGTGTTTTGTCGTATGCACATCCTCTCGTTAACATCCCTGCGTATGTAAATGTATGTTTTGGTTGTTTATGAAATGCAGGTGTTCATTGCTGCCAAAGCAGCTTGGCAGACAGGCCTAGCTGCACAGCAAACAATCCTAGCACTGGAGCAAGCACACATCTTCACAGCTCATCCGGAGGGGATAGATCTGGATGAGCTTGTGGCCCAGGTGTGGGTGGGTGGGTGTGGGGGTAGGAGTGAGGGGGGCATGGGTGTGGGCGCGGGTGTGGGGGGGTTGTGGGGGTAGGGGTGGATGGGGGGCTGTGGGTGGGGGTGGGGGGTTGAGTGTAGGTGTGGGGGTGATTGCGCACAAGCACGTATGCAGTCTGTGCAGTTGCATCACCGCTGAGGTAAAGAGGGACAATATATGATTTGGCGAGTACTCCTTAATGTTGTTATGTTGTAATGATCCAGAGGGGGGCAATTGAGAAAATGCCCAAACATGCTCCTTTCTAACATTCAAGGGGCAACTACTTTCACACAACTTCATCAAATTTAGCCAATACAGCTTCAAACACAAGCTACCAGAGCATATGCTCAGATCCATGTAATTCGCTCTGTGTACCGATTGACAGGAGGACTAAACGCACACGCAGGGCACCCAACCCTAGCTAGGTGCTACATGGAAAGTAGCATTGATTTGCGTCTCTCGCCAACCACAGGGTCTTTTTGTTCATTCCTTTTGCGCTAATATTTGTTCATTGTACTAGAACATTAATTGCCATTTAATATGGTGCAGCAGGTGATCTGTTATGAAGATTTGGCAGCAGACTGGGGTCCATGCCACTGCAAATTAAGCACGTGCGGCCCAATTGGCAAGCTCCAAATATTGCTCCCACAGACAGATTCATACTACGTAAGCATTGGAGCTTGCCAATTGAGCCGCACATGAGCCAAAGAGCATATTAAACATGCCCATTTCGGGCCTCAGTCGCCCCCCTGTGGTACTGTTCGAGCTGATGGTGGAACTGGTAGATGACTCTCCTCCCATTGAGCAGGGATGCTTGCTTCCTCACATCAAACTTGGAATAAAGCATACTGCAACGGATGATGACTGATGGAGTTGTGGTGTGCGAGTGGAATGCGTGTTTCAATCGCATCTTCTTGAGTGCTTCAACATCAAACAACACCATAACAGCGCCTGACGTCCTCATTTATGAAATGTGTGTGTCTGTATACATATCTGTATGTATTCCACGTCAGGGTCTGTTATTCCATTCTGTTGTTGGGACGAGTTTCAATCACGCCACGGGGCCCAATTTCACATTTGCTGGATGAAATGTGTGTCACGTCACAGGGCCTGATCTACTCCACAGACTGCTCTGCGCTGCTGCTCATGGAGCACAGGCAAACAGAAGAGATCTACACGGTAGGTAGAGGGGTGCATTGTGCAGATGAAAGGAGTTGGTGATGGGTAAGAGGTAGGAGCATACTGAGTACAAGGTATGAGCATGTGAGTACGAGGTATGAGCATGTGAGTACGAGGTATGAGCATGTGAGTACGAGGTATGAGCATGTGAGTACGAGGTATGAGCATATTGAGTACGAGGTATGTGCATGTGAGTACGAGTTATGAGCATATTGAGTACGAGGTATGAGCATATTGAGTATGAGGTATGTGGAGGGGGATATCGTTTCTGGGGTGAGGAAGAGAAGGGTGACGGGGAACAGTACAGATGGGTGAGAAGGGATGTTATTAGGGAGAGGGGGGTCACCTACTTGACCAAACAAGCGCAGCACAAGGAATAATGTGCTCCGCACATACTTTAATATGCGTACACTTGCGTCCTGCACGTTCTCACACGCGCACCCTCTCACACTCACACCCGCACACAAGCTCACAAGCACACACACACACAATCACACACACACATGCTTACGCTCACACAAACACACATACACACACAAACACACACACGCGTGCACACATAGGTGCGTGTGACCAGCGTGGCTGACGTTGTTAGCACGGGCAAGCAGGGCTTGACTTTGCGTGCACGCTCCCTCACTCGCTCCCTAGAGCCTTCCTTTTTTGTGCCTGGCGTGCTCAAGGCCTTTAAAGACAACCGAGCCGTGTCTGAGGTGCGCTTGGTAGAGTGCATGTGTGGGGGGTGTGTGTGTACGTAAAGGAGGGGGGGGGGGTGAATTGGTGGTGCTTCGTGCTTTTCTAGCGTGTGCAAAACAGTATGCTGTTTTGTGCAATGTGCATGTATGTATGGATGTCTGTGCGTGTGCATGGGTGGGTGGGTGGGTGGGTGGGAGTCCATACAAAACTAGGGGAGGCGCACACTCATATGTAGCTGGGCATTCTGCTGTAGCGTATGTCTCTACGTGCACTACATGAGATCACCCTTTCTCTTACCTGCGCACGCTCACACACGCACACAACGCCACACATAAATACACATGAGCACACGGTGCTGACCAGCGCAGGGCTGTACATGCTGGAACATTACATAATACATCCCACGCACACAATTATACACACACATGCACACAGGTGCTGACCAGCGTGGGGCTGTGCACTCTGGACATGCTGCTTGCCCAAGGGCCTTTTGACGAGCTCAGTGCGGTGTTTGTGGCGGCTAGTGTGCTGCTGGGCCTCGAGCACTTGCACCACAGTCACATCATTTATAGGTAAGCGTGGCTTCACATGCATGCGAGTGCCTTTCAAGCAGCTAGTGTGCTGCTGTTGTTGAGCATTGCACACACATACACATACGCGCACACATACACATACACAAACACATACGCATACACATACACATACACACAAGCAACTTGTGAGCACACACACACACACACGCACATACACACAAACTACTTATGGGCATCCATCTTGGAAGAGAGGCGTTTACCAGACACGCACACACAACATCACCTCAACTCACTGCGCATGCTCAGGGGCCTCAGCTCGCACAGCATTGTCGTCACAGAAACAGGCCACCTCCAGTTAGTGGACTTTCGTTTTGCTCGCAAGGACAATGACGGCCGGGCCTGCACACTGTGTGGAGACCCAGAGTGGGTGGCAATGCACACACAAACACACAAATGAACATGTGCACACTCTGTGGAGACCCAGAGAGGGTGGCAATGCACACCTTCACCGCTAGACACACACACACATGCGCGCACACACACACACACACACACACACACACACACGCACGCACGCACACACACACACACACACACACGCACACACACACACACACACACACAGAGACAAATGCATGCAAATGAACGTATGTGCACACTGCGTAGAATCACATAGCAGGTGATGATGCACATCTCCACTGAAGGCTGCACACATGTACACGTTCTTACAGACCTACGCATGCACACCTTCACCCCTGCACACATATGAGCACGTGCATGCTGTGAGCAGACCCAAAGTGAGTGAGGACGCACATCTCCAATATCAGCTGCACACACACACGCACACACACACGCACACACGTGCGCGCACACGCACGCACACACACACACACATACACATACACACACTCACACACACACACACACACACGAACACGCACACATATGAAAACATGCACATTGTGAGGAGAGCGAGTGATGATGCACACACCTCCTTTAGCCGCACACACAATCACAAAACACTTACGCTTGCACACACACACACACACATACACACACACCATGCACGCGCAGGTACTTGGCCCCAGAGATGGTTGAGTCACAGAACCACACAGCAGCAGTGGACCTATGGGCCCTAGGGGTTCTTATCTTCTGCCTGCTGTCAGGCCACACCCCATTCTCAGCCCCTGGTGACGATGAGCTGCATACGTATCGCAAGCTGTGTGCACGCACTCTTACCTGGCCGGAGACCATGAGCCCGGACGCGCGCAGTGTGGTTGATGGGCTGCTGCAGCCTCATCCGTCGGAGAGGTTGGGTTCCGGTGAGTGCAGAAGCTGAGTCTGGGTTGCCAAGGCGAGAGGTCCAGCTGAGTGCAGAATTGAGGCTAAGGTGCAGTGGCTGGGTTTGAGTGGGTGCAGAGGCTGCAACTCAGAGTGGGTGCAAAAATCAAGTGACGGTTGTGATGGCTGGGTTCTGGCAGTTACAGAGTCTGAATTTTGGATTGGGTGCATTAGGTTTGGTCTAAGCAGACACAGCCGGTGTGCGAGACAATCGGCAGTGGAAGCACAACAGAATGCTTTTGTGCTGATGGGTGGGATGCAGACAGCCAAAACGGTGGGCCAGCCGCGAGAGCTGATTGTTAGGTACAACACATGTGCTCGCTGGCTGTGCTGCGGAGTTTGATAGGCCAATGTTATTTTCCTGCCAGACTACACACGTGTATCTGAAGAAACACACACACACACACACACACACACACACAGGTCCAGCAGGCTTGGCCAGGCTGAAGCAACACCCTTGGTTTGCGCCCATTGACTGGGACGCGCTCATGCAAATCAGGTCGGTTTTAATACTCCTCGTGTTTTGATGGTGGTTGCATGCTCCTGCTGATGCTGATACTGATGCTGATGCTGTTTTTTAACTGCTGGTTTCAAACTTGTTTAAGGTTGCACATGCTGTCCATAAAGCCTTCACTAACCTCTGTGCGTGCTCAAACACGCGTCCCAGCAATGGGACAGTAGTAAGTACCTTCCGTGGGACTTGTTTAGTAGGATGGAATGGATGGAATATAATGGAATGGAATGGGATGGATGCTCTTTCCATTTGTACCCCTTCCAGACGGGTACAGACAAGTTATCTTTTGTATCCGACAACAAATGCCTTGCTGGCCCCTGCGAAAGCTTGATTGTGCTCCCTGGAGTGAATGCATCAGAACGCATCACCTCATTCTCCTTTGTAACTTACGCTCCCAAACGCATCACCTCTGCCTTAACAAATGCGGACCTTGAGCACATCCTAGAATGATCATGCCAAGCGCAAAAGGGGTGCCTTTGGGTTGAGATGACTGTTTGGGAGTAAAGGGAAAGAGGAGATTGGAAAGAACTTGGAGGGAAGTGAAGCTCAGTGCGAGTGGTTTCCTTAGATTAATTTATGTGAATGAACTTACGTCGTTTGTGGAGGAATGTTTTTCCATTTCGATCCTATGCTTTCAGCTCACACCTTACGCACAGGTACCCTGCACCCCCATGTACACATGTGCACACACAACAACCCTCCGCTCACACATAGGCACACACGCAGCCTTGCACTCACTCACACACACGCACACACACACATACACACACACGCAGGTACCCTCCCCCCCCAGGAATGATTCAGCGCATTGACGAGTTTGAAGGAGTGGCTTATGCACGCTTTGAACCTCCGCCGTATTTGGGCGACCTTACGTGGCTGGACGACTTCTGACACCATACCAGGGAAATATATATACACTGGCAAAAGGACTTTGCATTGGAATGACACACACACTCCCAAATTACTGATGTGCAAGAAATGTGTTTTGGCAGTTACAAGCACAAAGCGGTCTCTGACGGTGATGTGAGTTGATTGTGGTGGATGTTATGATGGCTGTTGCCTCTGCCGATCGCGCAACGCTAGTAGCGCTGGGAATGGAGCTGCGTGCTGGCGCCAAGCTCTCGGTCCTATCCTCTCAGAATATACGGACGAACCTGTGTGAACATCATACTTACTGCGTCTGTATGCATGTGACAGATTGTAACAGAGTGTGTGTGTGTACATATCTTTGTGCCTGTTAGCACACGTGCATCTATAGTCAGGAATGCGTCTTTTTTTAACCCTTTTCCACTTGTTGCCATAAGAATAATACCACTTGATGGCAAGGGATTCAATTTTCGGCACGGACAAAAGCACTGACACATTTTTTAACAGCATTTTCCTGTCACAACCATCTCTGCGTCGGTCAGGCTTATATACATATAGGGAGCAATTGGCATGCGGTATGTTCCAGCTTGGATCTTTGCTTTCCTATAGTTGTGAGATACTTATGCTTTATTCTCTGGATAAAAGGAGGAACAATTTGACCTCAGCTACAGAGTTAATACAATTTCAATGGGGAAGGACTCTACAGTATTCGGTGGGTCTGTTTTTTATAGGAGTGGGCAGTAGCTGCACACTGCCTGCGTAGTTGTTCTTGTGCATTCCTGCATTATCATTCATTCTTTTTTATTTCATGCATGCTTTGATCCTTTAGTTGTTTTACTCTGTGATGATTGTGTTGTTCCACGTCGACAATGGAAGAGACAAGGAAGGCCCCGTTGCCGAGAGATTGTCAATAAGATAGTACTGAGTGAGCGACGCCGTGGCTGAGTAGGCAACGGGAAACAAGAAGACCAGTAAAGGCAGAGGCTAAAGAGGTTACAGATTAAGCCATCAATCAAAAAGTGCAACTGCTAGGCTGCGTATGTTTGCAGAGGCAAGCATCCAGGTAGAATTTGCTGCAGGTATCAGGACCATCATGCTGAAAATTATAAAGCATTGGAATTGGAATGCAACAAGTGGCTGTCTCCTCCGCATCTCTTTCAACTCCATACCCCTTTTTCCATCTTTTTCACCCTCAGGTGGAATGGAATGATCCCTTGCCATCTCTGAAGAGATCACATGCAACAATGGTGTCCCTCCCCATATTCATTACGGAAAGGAACCACTTTCGTACAGGGCATCGATTAAACTCACACAGTGCCCTAAAACATCCAGATAATTCACTTGGAGCTCGGAAGCAAGCTTTGTAAATTTTTGAGAAACAAAACCTACCGAGCCCCTTCAAAGGCCCCAGAGTGTTGTGTGAGGGCCCGCTACCCCCACACCTACTAGGTTTTAGTAAGAGATTGATGGAGACTCCTTGAAGAACGGTGCAATGATCTCAATGGTGTTTCTGCACGGCGTTCAGCTGGCTGGTTTTGGAGGCCTAATGTCTTCACAGAACCGATAGGACGGTGTTGTGTAAATAAAGTCGCTCTGCTGGTGGCTGGCGGTGCTGTTGCGTTGCTCCCAATCTTCCTCGGCTGCCTCCTATCACTCTAAAGAACTCCCCCCCCCCTTCAGTCAGTGGCCCATACTTGCAATCCACGCTTAAGCTGGTACCCATGGTTCGTCGTGACAGCTGTTTTGTATCTTTACGGATCTGGGGAGCAGCCAGCACAGGCTAACACACACCAACGATTACAATGTTGCTTATGCCTAGCTGGACATCGCAACCCCTCTGGAGTGCTTTTCTCAAAGCTGGACAGCCCCAATATTCCACAATGCAGCTGTTGAGCTCCTTCTAGACGAAATTAAAAAGATCTAAATGAACGGAAGCGGATCTATTGCATGTAGCAGGTTCATTTGCTTTTCCATGAGTGCTGTGGACCAGTAAGCAACTCCGAGGCTGTTGAGTGGGTTTCTTGTGTGGTTGCTGTAAATAATGCCTGTCGCTAGGGACCTAGCAGGATGGTGTGGAGGAGTTTGCGGTGTCCAAGTAAGCGAGGCATATGTTGTTCTCGTGCCTTTTTTGCTTGTCAAGTAGGGGAAGTGTCTACACAGTATCTAAATTCAATTAAGTGTATGTCGCGTTTGTTTGCTTAGTTGTATGTATCTTAGTTTCATAGCTAGGGGGTACTACGGATTGGCAGCGCCATCTGCTTCATCATTATCACGGGCAAATCTTCTCGCATTATTGGTGAACCTAGTTGATACGTGGGTTGGGTTTTGTTTGGGGCGCGGTTGCTGGGTTGGAGTAACTATGGTCGCGTCTGCTGGCTTGCTAAATTTCTGCCGCTGTTGCGCAATCTCAAAGATTAGTAAGAGCCAGGTGGAATCATTCCTACCTGGCTGTGTCTCTTCAGAAGGGCACAAAGGCAAGTGGCCGGGGGCCTGTATTTTCCTAGGGGAGTTGTGTTAAAGCACCAGTCATTGCTATGGCTTAATTTGCTCTTATCCTAGCTTCTCTTGCCTTTTTATTTGGATGCATGGCGAGTAACTGCCCCTTAGGTACCCAGGCCTCAGTTCTCAGACAGTCCCCTGTTTGTCCCTGTATATCTAGCCTCCTTCTAGCAACACACAGTTTTCAGGTGTTTTCTCTAATTTGACTCCTACATCATGGTGTTTTTCTGAACCAACCTTCCCTGAGGTCGCCCCACCTTGCCTTTCTCCTTCGCCCAGCCAGACCCCCTTTCTATCCCTTGTTATCAGATCCCTTGTTATCAGGGATAAAATCTGAATTCAACTTCCTGGCTTTCTTTTTCTACCAGCTTTCTGTTTTGTAGGAAGGAGTTTGCTATTTCCCCTTGACCTACAAAGATCTTAGCAACAAAAGGGCTAGCAGTGGCAATTCTTGACTGAAGGCCTTTTTTGTAAATCTTGTAAACCTTAGCAACAAAAATAGCTCCAACTGCTCTTTCTTTCTGCGTACCTCATTTGCGTCATGTGTAAGGAAAACGAGTTGTGATAAAAGGCAGAGGCGTAGGACTCAGCAATCCTGGTTGTCTTTGAAAAATCTACAGCTTTAGGTCCCTTGCCGGAAAAAATGTTGTTCATATCTGCCCCAATTGAACGTCCATTTAATACAATTGTATGGTTTAACTTACATGACGTCATGTTTAGAAATAGAGATGAGCACCGGCATAAAGTTTCAGTCATTAAAAGGATACAGTGAGGTCTGAAAGCCAAAAAATTTTACATCCCCACCTGAACTTGTCGGACAATACTACCTGGCCTGCTACCTTCACCTCTCCCTGCCAACAAGCCACTGGATCGTACGCTACCCTGGCTGCGTGCGCTTGAGGGCCTGCTTCCGCCGCCACCACCACCTCCCCTCGAGGGAGGAGTGCGTGGGGGCCCTGACGCAAGTGCTGATGGGGTGGGCAAACGAACACCTGCAGCAGCAGCCATGCTGCCTATCCGTACACTTGGGTTTGCGGCAGCTAGTTGGGCCAGCTCCGCAAGCATGGCCCGCGTGACCTGTGCGTGTGAGTGGGGAGGGGAGGATAAGCAGAGTCTCCAATGAAATCCAAAAGGAGCTATACAAGGCAGGCACATGGGGATATATATACCATGCAACCCTTTTTGTAGGCCAAGCATTGTTACCCAGTCTACATGAGCAACAAACATCGGAGGTAAGTGTTTCATAATTGTTGGACCTTGAAACAGGGGGATTTCAATCACCCTCCGTTACACGAGCATCCTAAATTCTGAACTGATTACTTCGTTATACCTATGAGCAACAGTTGCCCTCTTTCCCTGGATAAGGATGCAATGATTAATGATGACCTTTTGTTATACCACAGCAACAGTTGCCCTCTTTCCCTGCGTAATGATATAATTTCACCCTGACTAAGTATCACCCTGCTGTCTTCAGCCCACTCCTCACAGAACGTCGTAGCCTCTTGGATCAGAAGAGCAGGCACTAATCAGACTAGCTAGCCTCCCAAACCTACGATACCCATCTTACCTCACAGATTGTAGGCAAAGCAGCCTGATCGAGGAGCCAGCAGACAAGACCTTTTGACAAGCTTGTATCCTCTATGCAAGAGAGATCCCTCTTACCTCACGCATCTCTGCCAGGGTGGCCTCCTTGGACATTGGGGCTGCCCCTTCAGCAGGGGGTGGTGCATTGGGCGGAGGCAACCCCAAAGCCTGGGCAGCACGAGCACTTGCCCTTCGTGCTCGAGCCAGCTTCTCTGCCTGCTCATCCGCTTGCCTCTCAGCGTCGTCCTGCATATGAATAAATGACGGCAACAGATCAACATCAAGGCAGCGACAACAGGCGGTGGCGGAAATCAGACTGCAACTTGGTGGTTATCCTGTGCTGCTGCTGATGGGGTTGCGCTTTTGTTTCGGAAATGAAATTCTGTTCACACAAGCTGACGTGGTCCCGGAACAGGTCGACAACGGTTTGCACGCTGCAGTATACGCGGTCCAGCATCCTGGCCACCAGCAGCCTTGTCACAGTGCAGTAAATCACTTATTTACGTGGCATGCATGGCTGCAGCTTTATGGCAAAGTCTGGCTTGGGATGGTTTGGGCCCCTTGAGGTGACAGGTCAGACGAGTTCACTTATTACACTGGGTTCCGGAGATCAAAGTTGCCAAGTCTCATCATAAAGTCATTGTAGATTGAGCATGCAAATCCTAACAACACATGACACCCTATCTGCCCGAATGGCTCATGCCGTCTTAAAATAATTCCTCCACTAATAATATGTCAGAGACAGCTGTGCTCTATCTGACCTGCATCCCCTGACAACAAGTCAGTACAAATCCTTCCATCACTAAAAAGCGCAATCACTGCACCTTGCGTCGTGCCAGGTCGTCAGCGACAGCTGCGAGCCCTCTCTGACCCGCATTCAGGCTGGCCAGCCGGCTTGACAGCTGTGCACAGTCAGCAGCCAGCACTGACTCCTCCTGGCGTTTGAACTTGAGCTTGTCGTACACACGGTCCAGCTTTTCTCTACAGGGGGCAGTATGGAGGTGTCAGGGAAGGGTGAGGGACAGACCTAAAGACAGCGAACCATGGTCGACCCTCTAATTTTATGCCTATCAAGATGGTGTATTCGTAGGCCTGTATGTTGTATGAGTGTTTGCGTGTGTATGTGCTCCTTGCTTGCCAGAAGGTCTACAATGTCACTTGCTAGCAAGCTACTTCAATCAGTCGAGTGAGAAAAGGTCAGCGTTTTTGTCACAATCACAGGTTTGAGTCTGTTCCAATGCTTACTGGTTCAGCCTGAACAAATCAAATGAGTTGCTCATGTTTCAAACGACCCACCTCAACACCGCCCGCTCTTTGTATGCTGTTCCAGAGTCCACTTTGCTGAAGGACGATGCGTACTGCCCGTTGCAGCCCATGCACTGCAATTTGCAGGTTCCCACGGCATTTTGTAAACACATGAACACATGGATAAAGTATGAGGACAATTGTAGGTGACGGCGCCATTGCTGAGGCAAGCACACTCCATTTGTACACTCAAATAAGCCCAACTTGCACCGACAAAATGCCAAATTCCAATGCTGGCGTGTGGTTATGTAAACCTGACACCTTAATGACAGGACATGATGGGCCTTCTTTGACCACTGCTTTAGGCAGCCGACATACTGAAGTATACTGTCACTGGATAATGAAGTAGTGCCGCATACTATTTTATGCTCAAAGCCTTCAAGTCTTCAGGGCAGTTTGACACAGCCAATCAACTACTCAGGAAGTGCACGCAGCGAGTGCTTGCTGGGGGGGGGGGGGTAAGACGTGTGAGCAGCTCACCTGTACCAGTGTGGCTTCCAATTGAGCAACCTCTTTTTCTGCCTTTCGAATCTTTGCATCCAGCTCATCACCCTGCAATGATGGGAGGCCAAGTAAATGCAGCAGGGTCGTTCACACCCTCTGTTTCATTTGCGTCCGTGCGGAGCAATTAACCCAAGGTGGAGCTTGTGTAATCCACCAGAAGCAAGTGTCTTTGAAACTAGGTCCGGACTTAGTCACGATCCTGGAGTACTTGAGCAGATGTTTGCCTCCACGGTTAACGCGTCTGCTGAGCATTGAGGTTTGCTTGCCACGTGTGTGTATAGGAAAGAGCATCGAGGCACGTAGGTGTTGTTAAGAGCATAAGGTACCGGTACAACATGCACATTGAACGAATCAATGCACCACATTAAGAGCATCAAGGCATGTAGGTGCTGTTAAGAGCATCGATTACTTGATACACCAGTTCAGTTGATTGGTGCACCATCCTTTTGCACCCTTCTTGCACGAGCTGCTTCTACAACAAGGTGCTCACGACACCAACTGCTTTGCACTTATTATAATCACACCTCTCTTTGCAGCTCCTCTCTGTCTTGAGCCGCCTTGATAACGTAGTAGGCTTGACTATGCGGCTGTCCGTCTGGACCGACGTCTTCAGGCCCCCCCTGGTGCTTTGTGCTGATGACCTCGAACTTAGACTGCAGCTTCTCAACCTGAGAGTGGTCACACAGAGGCGGGGTAGGTGTGACCGCTTGCATGGCAGTACATAGCTGTGAATGAGAAGATGCGCACCATAATGCAAGGGAGTAGGTGTGACCAATTGTATGGCAGTACATAGCTGTGAATGAGGAGATGCGCACCATAATGCAAGATAGTAACGCTAACGTGCATGTCAGTGACCGCCTGCAACTGTAATAACTAGTACACATTTGCTGAGGTGATACCTCTTGTGGTTTCTAGTTTCTACAGTACACTTAGCATAATCCTATCTGGCCTGATGGTTGAACTAAGCCACTGCCTGCAACAGCTGTGCTGAGCAACATAGCTTTGCACGTACACAGGTCCACACACGTTGTGCATGTACTAAATTAGAGGCAGCCAATGCCTACAGAGGTTTGTTGCGCAGCTGTGTGCAGAGAGGGCGCCATAGCTTGATGGCTCACACAGCGTGCAAGAGCCCCAGCTTACCTATGCCACGCCATTCTTCTTGGCTAATGTGCTTGTTCAAACCAGCTCAGTTCATAGTGCACACCTTGATGGTTCGCTCACGCAACTCCAGGGTGAGGCGGTGAATGTCCTCACGCAGCAGACGTAGCTCTGCTTTAAGTCCGTCCCTGTGCACCTCAACCTGCAGGAAACACAGCACAGATTTCATGCGTTATGGCAGTGACGTGTGAGCACAGCAATTGCAATGTGGTGAAACCCCATTTCTGTGCACATCAGCCTGCAGGGAACACTCGAAACTGCAAAGTGAAACCAGTGCAGGCATGGGCACACCGCCAGAACTTTAGTGCTCCTCCGACAGCACCCACCCAACCCACCCACCCATCCGTCAGCCATCAACAAGATCCTAATTCACGCCTCACACCTTTCTTGGCGGCACTTTTTTGCCAAGCAAAAACATCTCTGCCACACCTTCTCTGGATGCACAAAGTGAGGCCCCTCGTGCAACAACAGAACAACAGCCACGTGCTCACCTCATGCGTCCTTTCTTGCGCACTCATCTTCAGCTGGAACTTGCGGTTCTCCAGGCTGAATACCTCGTCAGCGTGCAAGGCTAGTATGTCTCGCAGGCGGCGCACATCCTGCAGGCAAGCAGAAACCACGTGGATGCGCAAAATCATTTTTGTGAGCACATGGGGTTACGATACCAACAATTCAGGGGGGGCTAATTGAGGAAATGCCTGAAAATGCGCATTTTTGCATCCAGAAGGCAGCCAATCACAGCCACTTCATCCGATCGACACTTTTTTACTACCAAATTCTAGCTGGCATTGAGAGCTACCCGAGCATGTGCCCAGTTTTATGTGGGTCGCTTTGTGTGCTGAGATAGACTGGATTAAGCACACATGGTGCATGTAAACCCTAATTTGGTGATTTCCATGGGAAAATGGCTCAAATTCTCATAAAACACCAACCACTCAGCAATCTTCTTTCATTTTTGTTGCAATGATATTTTTTCCTAATAAGAATTCTATACCATTAAAAATATTCCAGATTGGTGCAGTGGGTGATCTGGTATGAAGATTTTGTGGTAAAAGGTGGGGTTCACGCCACAGCAAATAAAGCACACGCCCCCCAGCTTGCAAGCTCCAAATTTTACATCTATAGACAGATTCATATTAAGTAAAATTTGGAGCTTGCCAATTAGGGGTCGTATAAGCCAAAGAGCATATAAAAACTTGCCCATGTTGGGCCTCGGTTCGCCCCCTCTGCCAACATTTCAGCACAGGAAGATGATCCAGAGCTGAAGAAGAATGCATCCTGAAGTTTGAAGGTGCTCGTAATTGGCCCCTGTTATCAAGTACATATGCCAAACTCCCCGCTTAGAGGATGCAGCTGTTTGCCATGCAATCGAGTCAAATGAGTGAAATGAGTCAATGAGTGAAATGAGTGATTAATGCACTGTGGACGACCACACACAAATTGGCTTCATGGCACTTTCCTTGCTCCAATTCACTAATGTCCATGTAGCAACTCCTATCCCACCCGTCCCACCCTCTTTCCCCTATTGCCACCCCTATTCTAACATGCCAGTCTCGTGTCATCAAACTCCATACATTACTTCAGTCCCATCACCCCTCCGCGAACTTACCCGTTTCATGCCACCACATTCCATGCGCAATCATGATCTCACCACCCCTCTGACTCACCAGCTTCATGACGTCGTGGTCAACAAGGGCTTTCTCTTTGTCAGCCACGGCTCCTCTGGCTTGGCGTACAGCCATTTCCACTTCAAGCTTCAAAGTCCTTATACTCTCGTCAATCTTGGCCTGAAATACAACCACAAACACGTCGACACAAGCATGGGTCCAATGTGTGTCACAATTTGGTGATTGCTTCCAAAGCTTCACAAAGACGCTGCCCTGTCACTATCAAACAACGTTCAACCTCTGTATGCTCATATAAGCCAATGAGTTGATGTGCACAGGTGAGTAGGTATTCTCAGCACACTATGCACGTTCACGCTCTCAATTGCCAAACGTTTGCCTACCTGCCTGCGCACACGCACACTCATACATGCAGAGGCACACGCATGTGCACATGAATGTGAACAAACACACACACACAAGCACACATAAACACACATGTGCACACAGAGCCATGCAATGTCAGTGGCATCCATTTAGCAGGCAAGCTGGCAAGCACAAACCGACAAGCTAACAGCAGCTGCACCAGTACGGACATCACCTTAAAATTTTGTTTTATGCACTCCTTGACAAATATGTCATAGTCAAGTTGCGACTCAAACTTAAACACCTCCTTGTTCCCCAGCTCTCTGCGTTAAGTTTTTGCTCTTTGCACAAGCAGTAACGAGCACCACCGAGCGGCAGCACGTTTAGAATTGCACCACTTACCCTGTCTGATTTCAGGGCCGCATTGGCCCTTAGCACGTGCATAAGGTCCTCCTCACTGTGCTTGACCTGTGTGCACACACGTGGCAAGCATTCTGGTCAAGCGCAATTTAAGCAAAACAGTTTGAAAATGCCTAGAGGCCTGAGTGAGCGTGCAAATTTGAGCTGCAGCAAATGTTTGAGCAAAGCTGAAGAGGACTTCCGACTGCAACAGCACTCCAGCCCAAATGTGTGATGCTCCTAGATTACTGAGCAAAAAAGACACAAGCTCATATGACTTGACGCAAGCTTCTGTCTTTTTGGCAGCTTACACAGGAACTTGAAAGACCATAGCAATTATCAGCCTACATTAGATGACAGCTGTTATTACAAGAAGGAGCTTTGATCCAAAAGTTAATTCAAAGGGAAAAGGCTCAACAAAGGATCAATCACACAGCAGCGTTTTTGTACGGGACTGGGAGCACAGCCATCGTTCATTAGGCACCTAGCAAGTATGAAGTATGGAAACCATACAAACAACCAAGTATGCGTGTGCTGTGCCGTTTAATGACTCCCTCTTTGGTACATGTTGGAGTAAGCAATCAAGGCCTCCTGATTGATCGGTGGTAGCGATCAGGTATTGGCACTGTTCTACTCGGTGACGGACAGGAGCTAAACTGGGCAGCCTGTACTAGCAGCCTCGACCTTGATACGTCATGGCACTCTGTGTGAACCACCCCTTTCAGAGAGTGTAATTAGGATTGGCCAGAACCATAGTCATCTGGTGTGTGTCTGGTATCCTTGAACAGAGGGTGAAGTAGGGATCAGCCAGAACCACAATTATGTGGTGTATGTTCGTAACTGCTAGACAAAGGATTTAATGGGGGTTGGCCAGAACCATAGTTTCGCGGCGCGTGTTTGGGAATTGTTAGCAGGGAGATCTCCATACATACGGTAGTGTGTGATGAAAGTCAAAGGACACAGTTCCAGCCACTCTTGTTATAATTATGACGTGCAGCCTAGCAGGCGGGCACCTAGACTGCTAGCAAAGCCTTATGTGTAACCTTGCCTCTGTGGACAACTGCTTCACTAGGGGAATACTGACAACTTTACCAGATCCATGCCTGAAGTTTCTTCTCTATCTCTTGTTCCCTTCATTTTCCAGGTGAAATGTCGCGTGCCTCTTTGCAACCGTCATGGCATCCCAGACTACATTATCTCCTGAGTCTGCCCAAAGTAATGTATGGTTGTTAGCATCAAGAACTGATGCTACCACATATTTTGTTGCAGCTCTTAACACACCTGCTCCAGAAGCATAGAGTGCTCCGCATTGACCTTCTCCAGCACACCTGTAAATGTGATTAACCACAATTGGACACAAACAAAAACTTACAGAGGGTATGGGTCATGAGAAGGACCGGCGGAACACGAATGAGACCGAAGCCGTTGGCACAGCTGGAATAAAACAAAATGGTGCACTGTGCACCGGCAGCAAGGAATGGAGTAACTTTGCTGAGGGCTGGCCATAAAGGTAGATTAACCCTACATTCTTTGCTGCCAACGCATCCTTCATTTCAATTTTCACTTTTGCTTGCATGACCAGAGCTTTACAAAACTGCGAGAGTTGAATGAACCGCACAAACGTAACATGATCACATGGCAAGAACAGAGCGCCACCCACTGTTTATGCAGTCGTGTATGATAGGACAAAGGTTAACCCCTTTCCAGTCAATTCCCTTTGACATTGTGAGGTTCTGGCAGAACAGTTCCCATACCTGTGAGCTTGGAGATGCGTGCATTCAGAGCGCGTGCCTCTTCGTCACTGCGAACTCCTCCTGCACGGGCTACCTGCAGGTAGTGTGGAGTAAGAGAGTGGATCAGGAGGGATACTGTTTAAGAGATGTGTGAGAGGTGCAACCGAGAGAGAGGCCCTCCTGCATGGCGTGTTCTCCTCCATGCAGTGTGTGAGAGGACAGAGGAGTGATTCAGGAGGCACTCAATCTTGAGAGCAAAATATTTAGAAGTGTGAGAGGCGAAAAGCTGAAGTTGTCATAGGTGCAGCCAGAGAGAGTAGAGAAGCAGCATCATGGGCACGCATAGCAAACAAGACAATTTGTGCACATCTCAAGAGAAACAGTCCTATTCCCATATGTGAGGGTGGCTCTCCAAACATTTGCACACCCGCCTTTCGCTCCATCTGCTGCAGCTGGAACTCTACATTGTACAACAGCTCCTGCTGCTTCACCACTTGCTCGTCCAAAGATGAGATGCGGCTCGAAAGGTTTTTGTTCTGGCCCTGGCCGCCGCTGATCTCACTGATCATGTCACGCTCCTTAGTCCGCAGATCAAAGAGCCTGGCAAGGAATGGAAACAGAGGGCTTGTTCCAAGAATCGATTTTTTTTGCACGAAATGTGGTGCAGAGGCGTGCTTGCGCAGCAATTGAAGACTGGTAGAGCCATTGGCTTTCTAGCAATCTTACGCAACCGGTACCACGTCATGGTGTTTTATGTTTATGCATGTGTATGCGTGCAGTGCTGTGCTTCTACGCCGTATTTCCATGTTCGGACCGTATATATGGTACGGTCACGGTACGGTACGGTGCAAAACCGTATTACAAGGTCAAAGGAAAAATACGGTCCAAACTGTATTAGCACGATTGACCGTATCTTGCCTGTTAAAAGAGGTCCAGGGTTCAATTCCGGGTCAGAACTACGTTTTTTGCTTTTTTACCCTAATTTATTGTGGATGCTTTTCCTCTTGAACAGAGCATTGCAATTGAACATTGGATATATGTGATTCACAACATTTATTTTGTGTGAATATTGACCTTTTGATGCAAAAGTAGCAATTTCCAGCCTTTAGCACCGTACCGTACACCGCACCATATTTTATCGTATATATGGTCCGAAATCGTATAATTACTGTCTACACTGTAAAATCATACCGTACCGTATAACCAAACACCGTACTGGCACAACACTGTATGTGTCACATATGGCTGAGGCCAAAGGGTGGGCACTCAAGTGTCACACATGTTCTCATCCTGAGACCACCCAGATGCTTGGGGGGCAACAGTCTCTCGCTGCAGAGCTACGTAGAAACACGGATGTCTGCGACTTCAAAAACCTCTTTCTCACCTTTGGGACCTTTTGAACTGCTCCTTTTTCAGGTCCTCTGCTTCTTTAATCACAGATTTCAGGTGCGCCTCGTCAGCCTGCGTATGAACAGTACAGCATGTTCATCTATGATCACAGAGACCGATTACACAAAGTCATTCCCAGAATTTAAAATTATACTTCCTCATGAAAGAGCGTGTGTGAGGCTTGCTGGTATGATGGAATACTCTTTTGCATGCCTGACTATGAGAGAGTGACTACGAGAGAGCGGCAAATACCTACAGAATATCACCTAAGTAAAAATAGAAAGAGCACAGACGGATACCCTTAAGTAGTTGAACAGCAGAGAAAGGAGTCACTCAAACAGTACATGGTTCTTGCAAGACACAAGCTACAACAGACTGATTAATGGCCTTATGCCTGCCCAAATCTTCCAACACCATCTATTTCCAGCACCCCATGACACCCATGACACCCTTTGACAACACATGCACTTTGCCAGACCTACCTTGCGCAGTGCTTCCAACTCTGCAACCTTAGACCCCAAAGAATCCAGAGCAGCAAATTCGGTCTCCATCTTACGACGCAGCAGCATGTATTTGGAGCGAGCAGCATCAAGGCGTTTGCGCTGCTGGTCGAGAGCAATGCGGGCACCTGCGAGCAATTTATAAGTAATTAGTCAAGCCTGTTTATCATTTATTAGAAGACAATAGGGGAATGCTACAAGGAAAGGTGTAGCTTAACATGTCGCACCAAACCCAGCAGCTGCTCCTCATGTTGCCGGTCCCACCCACCCTCGTTTTCTGCTGTGCTTGCTCCCAGCTCGTTCGCTGTTTTGGCCAAAGTTGCACGAATGGCCTCCACTTGGTTGCTCAGCTCATCCAGCTTGGCCATCTCCAGCAAGTACAGATCACGCTGCTTGCCCTGCAATTGGTGTGAAGCAGAATCTTGTGAGCAGGCTGCAAGGGCATTAAGCAATGGTAAACGCTTGCTCCTGGCTTCTTTTGTACATGGAGAGAGAGAGAGAGAGAGAGAGAGAGAGAGAGAGAGAGAGAGAGAGAGAGAGAGAGAGAGAGAGAGAGAGAGAGAGAGAGAGAGAGAGAGAGAGAGAGAGGGAGGAAAAGAGAAAGCGCGAAAGAGATAGATAGAGAGAGAGAGAGAGACAGAAACAACCAATCAATGCAAAGGTAGAGGAGGATGAAAAGAACAAATGCAAGTTCATTTTAAGTAGGGGTAAAGAGTCAAGAAACTCATACCAACAGCGGACAAGAAGGGTAAGGATAGGGCCCAGCTGAGTCCGAGCCTAAAAAGCTGCCTACTCACCATCTCTCTGTCATAAAAGGCGATGCGTGCATCCACTTCCTTATTGTTGATGCCCTCGCTCTCCAGAAAACGAGCTTGAGCATCCAGCTCTGCCTTCTTCTGACGCAACTCTGTTTTCCTTGTGGCAAACTGCAGACGTCAGCATTACAGGACCTTGCTGACACAATACAAACAGCTTTTTATGTGATCTTCAATACCACACAAACAACTATGCGCTAAACCAAGCCTCGTTTCAAACCACAAAGCCACCCGAAGATTAGCAAAGCAGGGTCCAGGAAGGAGTAAACAGTGTGGAGAAATGTTGTGAAGTACATATACACGTGGCCTGGGGAACCCTTAGGGAGACACATCCTCTGCATCCTGTACCTGCTCAGATGCAAGTACGATGGCCTTGTCTCGATGGCCCATGGCTTGCATGGCATCTTCCCACTGACGAATCAGCACTTGGCGCTCATTGTGCAGCTTCCTGCACATTGTGAGGGGTTGTTGAGGAGCACAAGGGTGTACATCTCTGAGCTTGCACAACGATTGTTTTTGCCTGAATCTGAGAAGACACATAGCAACATCAGAGTGAAGTATAGTGGTGTTTGCCTTGTTTTATTCATTATTTAAGCAATCCAGTGAGGCAGACGATATTTGAGAAGCAATTCAAGCATTTCCCCATCTGTGAGGCTGGCCATAACAATAAAAAGTACAAAATGTGTGCACGGTGTAGCATGAGCATGTCTAAATAAAGCCGTCCACGCATAGTGCAAAATCACAACTCTGGCCACCTACTGCCTGTCCCCAATCAACTCCGCCAGCTCTTTGTTCATTCCCCCACGGCGTCCTAATGTTTTGTTCATCACTTTGAAGCCTAGGACCATCCAGCACCTCTCATTCGCTTCTGGGGTCAATGAAGCTCAGGTCGATGCATCAGATACTACTGCCAACACACCTGAAGTCCTCGGCAGCCTTGTCTAGCTGAATCTGGGCCGCCTGCGTTTCGACCACCTCATCCTCCAGATCCGTCTTCTTGCTCACCACAGCCCTGCTCAGCTTCTCCAGTGTCTGCTGTAGCTCTTTGACCTGGAAATTTCAGGAGAAACAGGAGTTTCCACTTGCAAGCACGCACACACACACACGCAGTCACGCAACTTAATAATAATACACTAAAGTCACATTGCTTTACACACTCCGCTGCACATGGTAAAGCCGTAGCCAAAAAGGACATTTATGGCGTGCGCGCGTGCACACACACCTACATGTGGACACGTGGCACAAGCATGCGTTTCACCCCTATTTACATCCAGATGCGCATTCAAATCACATACACCTTGGCTGCATCTTGCTTCTTATACTTGTCCAGAGCCAGATTGTCCTCCTCTTTCTGGCGCTGCGCGAGCGCCCATTGCTCCATTTCTTCCTGGTTCCAGTTCATCAGCAGCTTGAAGCCGTCCAGCTTTTCATTGGCCTTATACACCGATGCCTGCAGCCCTGCTACTTTGTCTGCCAGCTCCGCACGCTCAGCAACCAGCTTTCCAATGTCCTTGGTTAGCCGACCCTGCACAAAGAGACGGCATTCAAAGTTCAGGCTTTCAATTGCTGGACGATTGAGGCCTTTCTCACATGCATGCCTCCAGTTTTGTTGGCTCAGGTGTATGTTTTGCTACATTTCAGAAGTGCGCAAACACTCCCCCTGCTCACGATGGAGCTTACTTTCCATATAGAATAGAAGATTCCACTTCAGATTATAGCTACATCCATAAGTCAGGCAGACATCCCGAGCTGAATATTTCAGTCATCTAAATCGACTGACTGCTCGCTGTGCTTACCGTTTCTCTGTCAGCAAGGGCCTGCAGGTGCTTCTCTGTGCTGATCTCCTTTGTCTTTGACTCCACCTGGGAATGGCACGAGGCAAGTCCAGCCCTGTCAGCTCAACTTAACATGCAACACCAGCAAAGCAATGCATTTTCAAAGCGTGTCATGCTACTCTCATGCAGTCTTGCTGCAAGCTACAATGAAGGAGAAAATCAAATTCAGGTCCTCACCCGGCCTTGCGTGTATTTCAGCTCCTGCTGCACATTCTGCAAGTGCTCCTCCATAATACCGACACGGTCCTGGTTCTCCTCCAAGGCCCCATCCACGCGGTCCAGCTGCTTTTCCAGGCTCTGTAAGTGAGCATATATCGTGCGTGAGCATGTAAACCTAAGGCACACGCGAGATACTTGGGACATGGCATATTTGGACACCTAAATCAGACAGCGTCTTGAGGCACACTGTTCTTCTGACAACACAGCTTGTTGTCCAAAGACATGCAATTGTTCAGGAGAAGTGCAGGCTCACTCGTAGATGTGTGGGCAGGTCAACCGAACGTATGAGACGTGGCATGTGTGGCCCCTCGTCCTTACCCGCACAGCAGCATCCAGATTCCTGTTCTCTGCATTGGCAAATGCTGGGAGGGTTGACACCTCCTCCTCCTGGACGCTCCCATTCTCCTCAGGAATGCTTCCTGCACGGTTATGCGATGTTTGGGGGGTGATTAACAGACCCTGCTCTTGCGTGTCAAAGCCCTTGTGGTCCACATACAAGTTGCAGGCTCCTTATACGAGTCTGTCAAAGCCCTTGTGGTCCACAACCAAGTTGCAGGCTCCTTATACGAGTCTGTACAAGTCCCACAGGTGGGACAGGCACGTGTGCCTAAAGACACAATTCTGTGTGCACAGGTTCAAAGCCTCACCAAACCCAAATCCCCCAGGAGGCTCCTCCATGCTTGCAGGCTTGTAAGTCTAGGACGTTGATGAGTGTCTCAGATTCTTATAAGACACCACGGTCAACTCATTGTTATAAATAACATTGACAATATTTTACATTCGTACGACAGGAACTACCTGCAGTTGAGCACGCGGTGAAAACTTTGGGACTTTACAAACTAACAATAAAATTTTGCGTAATAAAATATGAAGCTGCGTGTAGAGTTTTGCCCAGGCAACTCATCTGTTTGCAGCCATGCACTGGTGCCCATGCACAAGTTGTACCCAGTTGGGAGCTGCAGTACCAGCCCCGCCACATATTCCTCCGGCAGGTCTCCGCATGCGCAGCATGCGAAGGTGAGTGAATTAAGGGAAGGGGATGGCCGGAATTGCTGTGTTATTCCCCCTGTCCACTGTCCACCCTCTCTTCCGCAGGGCCTCAGGAGGAAATTTCCCGCAGCTTCCAGCCAGTCAGTGGCACACACTTCTGGTCCTGCATCTGGCAGCAAAGCGGTTGAGCAGTCCTACTCGGGCCTGACCAATTCCAGCGAAGAAGGCTTGGAGGTGTGTGTTTTTCATACTGTGTGCAGATGCTTGAGGATATGCATGACAAATTACAATCGTCCTTGCCATAATGCCCTCACTTGTGAGTTTTGTTGGTTTCACATGTCCTGCTTGATGTCCAAAACTCTTGAGCAGCATGACTAGGTGTTCAAAACAGCTTCCTTTGATGTTTTTTGATGATGTTGTAGGGAGTCATCGCCCTGCTTGAAAAGGTCGCCTTTGACCAGAGTCGCCTGTCCCCTGAGGCTTGCGCAAGCTTGGAAGAGGCCATCCCTGTCTCTTCCTTATCCGCCCAACCTCCCCTCAGCCTCGCTCGCCTTGTGCTCTGCATTGCAGCTGCAGGTGGCACCATGTCTCAGGTGTGCTGCTAGTGTGTGTCATCTCAAGGTGCAACAGGGGGAATTTCCTTCAGGTGCCAGCACTCAGAAAGGGTGCAACTTCCAAATCAGAGTTGCTGGGAGCGAGTCACCCTCCTTTAATGTTCACAATTCCGTGGGCAAGAGGCCAGAAGTGCTCGGTTCAGATTAAGGGTACAATGAGGGCAAGAACAGTCAGCTTTTTTGCCGCAATGAACCAAAGCACCCACGTCACACCCAGGCCTGGCAAGAGGCGGCTGCAGCAGCTACTGAGGCGCACCTCAGAGGCTGTGCACCAGGGAACACACGCCTCCTGTCAGAGGTCCTGTGGGCGGTCAGTGAAATGCGGCTGTCACCAAGCGCACAATGGTTTGCTGCCGCCCAGCAGGTCAGCCCCCTCCCTGCATTGCTGCGTTTGTGTCTGAGCAGGGCTTAGTCAAGACCAACACTTTTTAAAACTGTGGCTTGGAAACATTTGAAATCGTTAATAGCCAGAATCGGCTACAAAGGATGCTCCTGTTTCTACTGGAGTTCAATCGGTCCTAGTTAGTCGTGCCCCTCACTCTTGAGCCATCGTTTAGTCCCTTGCACACCCCACCCTCTAATCTCCATGTGTTTAATTGACTTTATTATACACGCAGTGGTACAGTAGCCTTACAAAATGCCACTCACAGGCCGTTGCTTGCAGTATACAAGACGGGTCGTTCCTGGGACCCCAGTTTTCTGCCTGTATATGCGCCCTGGGGTCATTGGGTCTGCAGCCAGAGGAGCCCTGGCTGAAGCAAGTCACAAAGGAGGCAGAATTCCAGGTTATTGATAGGAGCGCACTGCAGACAGCCTTCACAGATTGCCGCCTGTAGTGACACTCCCATCACTTGTTACAACACTTGATGAAGCTCAGGAGCGGTGTCACACTGTTTGAAAAGCAAACACGTTCGCATTTAAGCTCACTGCTGAGCTTTAATGTTTATTATGCTTGCGTCTTTGGCAAACATCACACCCACAGTGCACGGGCGCAGCTGAAGCATGTCATGTGCATCACACACCTACCTCCAATGTTAATCCATGAGCAAGTGACTGGACTAAATATAACGACATGTGTGTGCCCATTGCAGCTTACTGAGTTCACATCTGACTTCGCTCCCACTGACATTGCTCGCCTAGCAATTGGGCTGAGCTACTTAAAGGCAGAAATCAGCACAAGCAGCAGTTCACCTTTAATGAAAGCCGTGTTCATGAAGGTGGGGGGCTGCATATGTTTAATTGCCGATGTCAGGGCTTTGAAGTTAAGGAGACTACCTAGTTTTGATCGAGATAGAGTTCTGCCATTGCTTACATACTGACTGAAAGTCATAGGATTGGACACGTTTGAATTGTTGGAAAAGGAGAATAACATCCCGGTAACATTCCTAATCCAAAATGCGATGAAAAAATTCAACGCAGGTTCGCACCATTGAGGACAAAGGCCTTGTGGATTGGGCGCTTGCTAAGCTTGATTCAGAGGAGAAGTCAATGGTGTTTGATCCAAGGTGAGATGCCGGTGGTTGTTATTGAACTGCGGCACAAATTATTTCATTTCCTTCCTGTCATGGTACCTTGATACAATGCATTCGCTCTTGCAGTGCATGAGAGAGCGGTCGTGAAAAATTACCACTGGTTTTCCTTTCATTTAATTGCAAATTACTCCATTTCTTGTCAATCAAAAAGAAAGCACGCAGGCGGTGAAAATTCACTCCCCACGTTAATTAAGGACAATGAGTCACGGTGGTATCAAGTTTGTAATGCTTCTTCACCACAGAAAATGAAAGGGAATTAGTGGGGATCAAGCAGGGTGCACGCTCGGCATGAGAACAGCTTGTCAAGCTCTTTGTCTGGACTGCATGTCATTCTATTCTTTACCTTTAGGCTTTGCCAACTCAAACAGCAAAACGTTGTGGTATGTTTTGCTCCTATCATTGTTGCTCCTGTCCTCTATTCTTATTTGCTACCTTTCCTCCCACCAGATGGAACCATGAGGAGCTGAGCGTGCTACCCAACAGGGAGAAAGACAAGCGGCGTATCTTGAGCGAGGGGTGGTACAGGACACAGTGGGGGGGCTACTCCCCCGGCGGCAAATAGACAGCCTGTCGGCTCAGCAAGCGGTGTAGTGTCTAAGCAGTGTCTAAGCTGACTTTAACACACCCCTACTTGTTGCAATGGCGTTCTAAACACTTTTGTTGCAAGCGCTACACCACGACATTATAATGAATGCTACAAGAATGATTTATATTAATATGCTCCGCCTCATTGATTTGATGCACAACCAAAAGTATTGCAACTTGCCAGCTTGCCAACCAAATATCTAGAAGACCCAGTTGCCTCAACTGCCAAAAGATTGATGGCATATACTGATAGTCCCTGCCAAATTTGGCACTTATGTCTTTGCAGTTATGATATCTATTGAGCGCTGCACATCTTCCAATTGTTGGAAAATGATCTATCTAAGCCTCCAAACATTGAGAAGTATGACGAGATAGGAATCTAGGATGCTAGCGAGCGGTTCTCAGACTGTCTCTATATGTCCATGTCTTCTTGACCAGCAGCCGCGTTTTGAAGGGCTTGATAGATCTCAGGGGTAGTCGTGTTGGCAGGGGTTTGGTCCTCCTTATTCACAACCTGCTCAGCGTGTTATTTATTCACATCTATTCTCAATTTTCAAGTTAATAGCAAAGAACTGTTCAGCATAAAACTGTCTCGGGTCCTGCAATACTTACCTCACCTCCTACAACCGAAAATTTTATCGCAGCATTTACTTAAACCTGTTTCAACAAATTGCTACAGCTCAAAGTGTACTTCTTCGTAATAAACTGGATTTCATTGCCAGCATAGCTTATTTTTTCCTGGTTTCTAATGGCAGTTTGCATCCAGGTACGCACACCAATGGCTGATTGGATAGGCTTTGGTGCTTAGACAAAAAGCGAGGTGTCAACAGCATCATGCTAGTGACTAGCAATAGCGAAGTGTCTTACCTCTAAATCAGCTTTGAACTTGGCCAAAAGACAGGCACAGCTGACGTGGTTACATATCAAAGCCACAAGAAGGGGTGTTGAACCGCACCCATCTCTAGCGTCAACCTGCAATTGCAGGGCAAAGTTACGAGCAATCGACATTTTAGGCTGTTGATTCGGGGTAACTAACATTCTTTTTTTGCAGTGTGTGTCTGACTCATTGCGCATGCCTTTGCTGCTGAGCGCACCTTTGCACCACCCTCCAGAAGGATACGCAAAGCCTCCAGCTTCCCTGAGAACAAACAAGCAAGGTTTACAAGGTTTACAAAAGAAAGGCCTTCAGTCAAGAAGTGCGACTGCTAGCCTGCTCATAAAACGCAATTAGTTCATGGAGGAAAAAATAAAGCTTGTTATTGTTCTGGCTCAAGAAAGTAAACACATCGTGAGCTCCTGTTGGGGGGAACAAAGATGCAGGAGAAAATCATGTGGGAATTGGCGCAATGGAAAAGAACATGCTGCTCATCTTGAACATCATCAGTATTACACAGATCACAGGTGGGGGAATTACATTGATTCCATGTCGCTGTCTCAAAACGTAGGGTGTGAATGCGAAGTCTGAAATGAGCTGAACTACGGATGACATCACGAGGCAGGTTGAGAAACATGTATTTGGCTAACAAACAATACATAAATCAGATCACCATAAAGGCCTTGTGATTGCTCTGCAGCAAAAATGAAGAACAGAACTGAGTAGAAGAATAAAAAGTGAATGACCCTGTTCAGCTTGCTACTTCTATACATCAACGCAAAATGAAGGCTTACAGACGTTTATATTTCAGTTTTGTAAATTTTAAAAGAATTCCTGCGCAGCTACTACTTTCTCACAAGCTCACGTCATACTCTTGGTTACAAAATTGTTCAAACCGGAAACCTGGTGGTTAGTGCTTGTGGGCATCCACAGAGCGCAGCCACCAGGAAACACTCGATGCCCAAATTGTAATATATGCTGGGATGATCCTGATCCCCTTGACTTTAACATCCCTACCACTGAGTCCGAGGAGCTAAATGTAAACAATAGTGAAGTGACTTCCCAGCTGTAGAAGGTAGGGGGTGAGTGGGTCCATTAGCTGGTTGCGTAACTCCCAAAGAGGAAAATGGCCACAGATTTGGCCAATTTCGTCATCACCTTGGGCCTGATGGTCGAAATCACGGTTGGCTTCGTGATTAGGGTCCAAGGTCTAATTTTTATGGCGTAAGTGGTAAGTGTACGGCCTGGAAGACTCACCTGCTGAGGCTGCTCTGTGAGTGGGGGTGCTACCCGTCCGGTCCTTAGCGTTTGCATCCCCTCCTTTCTGAAGCAGCAGGCTCAAAAGCTCTGGTCGGCCCTTTGAGGCCTGTGCAGGAAATGCGCAGGCATGCCAGAGTGAGAGCTGACTAGGTTGAAATAGGCAACCCACGTGGGTGTATTTGTGGTTCTGCGTGTGTGCGTGTTTTGTGCATGCATATTTGGCTGATGTGTGGACAGCTTTTGTCTACTGCAGTTAACAGAACCACGTACTGCAAGTGAATGAAGGGCATTTGCCACAAAGAGACACAGAAATGAAGGGATAGGTCATTGTGCGATTGCAAGTACTGCTTCCTGTGCAGGCATCTCTTGCCAGGTAGAGAAACATGGTGCTAGGCATATGCTTGCTTGTATTTACTGTGTATGTTGTATTGGCAGAGTGCACTGAATAAAGAATTTTGGAACACAGGCCGATTGCAAGTAGTCCTTCCCAGGCCAAAAGAGCTTGCACTTGTTGCACAACATGCTCCACCTAACTACTACGTCACACCTTGCAAAATGCAAAATGCATAAGAATTGTTGATTGGTGTGCGTACCGCATAGTGGCACGCGCTTTGTCCGCCACTGTTTTGTGCCCTCACATCCGCCCCCAGTTCATCCACTAAGCACGCGACAACCTGTGAGTAGGAAATCTAGGAGGGTGACTTAAAGAGGTGAACTTAGACATAAAAAAGAAGTATAGTCTATACTCACTAAGATCGGCGTGCGTGGATGGACCCTCAACTAGTGCTCACACTGGCCAGAGCCCCACTAATAGACGGAGAGGTGTGCTAGTTCAATATATATGAATGAATGTCACAGTAGGAAATGTCATGCTTGCATGTCACAGTAGGAAATATCATATGTCATGCATGTCACAGAAGCAGCAAATATCCGACGGAAGGTAGGCCTCCCATATTAGCAAGGCTTTCCAAAACAGTACTGTGCATTCAAGCAACAAGCAGTTAGTTCTACATCAGAAAGGATGAACCACTTCGATACCAGCACGTAAATCTCTTCCAGAACAGACATAAAAAGTCCCAACAGACTTTGAGGCAAAATGCCACAATACTGAAGGCAGCAAAAACTGGTGCATGTTATCAATGACTTCACTTCCCCCTAACAAGCAATTACCGCAAAAAAAACGAAGCAGAGGAGTTTGCTGGCAGTGCTCATGCTAACAAACATCGCTCTTCGGAAAATCACCAAGCGTGATCGGACCAACCGCGCTCCATGCTGCCCTTCCCACCACTCATAAATATAGTGCAAAAGTTATAAAGGCACAGCACATGCTCAGCACACAGATACAATGTGTCTCAACTTGACTGCGCGATGAATTCTTTCGCTTAAGTGGCAGCATTCATCTCCACGTAAATGTTCTGGTATAGCTCATCAATCGTATTTCACCAGTCATTTCATTGTACAAAATGCGAGAGCAAAAATACCTCTGCATGCCCACAGCTGACAGCAGACATCAAAGGTGTCCATCCTATCGTGTGCATGTGTGTGAGCGTGTAAGTAGGTATGTGCATGTTTATGTGTGTGTGCGCATCTATATTTAGATCCGTACACTGTGTCGCACTTTATGCGTGTGTGCAATATGCAAACATGATCTTTTATGTAATTATGTGCACAATGTTTTTTCCGCGCAAACAAGATCAGCAGCTATCACCACCAATCCCACCTTCCTCATCTTTTTTATTAACTATCTCTTTGCCATTGTGTTGTGCAAGTAGTTGTATGAGAGGCACGCATCCAGAAGCCGATGATAGGTGCAACAAGCTCCGGCCATCCTGCACAACAATGAGAAAAGGAAGTCCATTGGGTCCTCCCGCAGTACCCAACCCACCAACCCACACTCACACACATAAACACGCACACTAACAAGCATGCATATAGACAAACACGCATGCACGGAAATACATACGCACACATACTGTATGGGAATGCACGCACACACACGCGCACACACACATAAACACATACACATACAACACACACACACAAGAAAAGAAATATATGCAGTGGAAACTACTCCCCACATTGATTAAGGAAAAGAAAGCCACTTTAGTACTGAGTACCATATAAATCCTCTGCTCACACACACACACACATACACACACACACGCCATCTCAATCCTAAAACAGTTTGCAACAATACACTGTGTGTACTTCTTTTCTTGGTGCCAGCGGGGACATACCTCGTCCCTTAGACTAGCGAGCTTCGACAAATCTTTACCGTTAAAAAAAGCTAGGTCACAAACACGTGCTGCCTCTGTGCGTGTGTGTGTGCGTGTGTGTGTGTGTGTGTGTGTGTGTGTGTGTGTGTGTGTGTGTGTGTGTGTGTGTGTGCGTGTGAGTGTGTGTGTGTGTAAGTTATTGTGTGTGTGTGAGTTATTGTGTGTGTGTGTGTGTGTGTGTGTGATTGAGTGTGTGTGTGTGCGTGTGTGTGTGTGTGCGTGCGTGTGTGTGTGTG
>Ga0307968_1000029_pt1:0-7500 | contig 71212 bp, 78 predicted proteins | sample OrgLakmetagen650_FD_201834 | JGI IMG/M metagenome (GOLD analysis project Ga0307968, IMG submission 201834) | Saline water microbial communities from Organic Lake, Antarctica - #650 | ecosystem: Environmental > Aquatic > Non-marine Saline and Alkaline > Saline | place: Antarctica: Organic...
GGTGACCTTCAGCCAGGTAGTTTGGCTGATCGGCTGCTGACTGGTCTCGGCCAGCCACAAATAAATCCATAAGCTCAGAAAGAAAAAGAAAAAGTCTATTGTTCTGATGAGAAAGGAAATCATGAACAAGTTGGTTGTTGACCTGTTGCAGCAAAAAGGGTTGGGCTGCTGAAAAGTCCTCAAAAACGGGTGAAAATAGAAAGGAAAAGTGTTTTCTCAGCTCACAAACTCGATGGTCTTGGCAAATTAAAAGAGCATGCACCTCGTTCTGAACATGTTCATCTTCACCAGGACTTTGGTCACATACGCAAGAACCATCTTCATGCCACGCTGCTGCCTCAACTTTCAAAGTATGCGCACGCAATCTACTTATATTGCGCATAACATGTTTGGACAGATCAAGATGGAGATACCGTGGTACATTAATCGGCATACGCTCATTTCTAGAAAAAGGGATGGCAAACCAAGAATGATAGGTGGCCAGTTTGTTGTTGTGCGTGTTGGGGTCCACCAACTCAGCGTCTCTCCAAACACCTTTCATCCTATGCTTCAAATCTGCAGTAAACTCTTGCATGGTAATAGCATGCCCAGTTTGAACAGCTCGTACATACAACTCACACCCACGCAGTCCCTGAAAAGCGCTCAGCAATTGAGCTGCTGTCCAGCAGGCACTTGAACGAGGCTGTAAATTGAGATCAGCCTGGACTACCCTCCGCAAAGTGTCACTATTGGTATTAAGCATACTATTGAAAAGCTTGACAGCTACTACTAAGCATGCCCACTACTAAGCATGCATGTAATGTGAGAGCAAAGCACATGAGTGGAATGGTTGGTGCAGGCCAGTTGGCCTATGAAACTTGCCAAATTGTTGTACACTTAGCACAGGAATGACACGCATGCTCTGAACTTGCCAACACCCTTGGAATTGCTGCTAAAACCGCACTTGCAGGCTGATACGAGGATTACAAGGGGGGGGGGGGGGACAGCCTAGCATAATTGCAGACCTAAATTGGGTTTCCTAAGCTGTTGTAGCCTTATATCTGCAGGTTAAAATAAGTAGGGTTTTTATGAAGGTCACATTACGGCTTCGGCCAACCTTATTTGCACCACACATACATCTGGAACACGCATTTCAGCTGGTACATCTTTATTTTCGACCACCCTCACAGCCAAGCCTTCCTCACTGGCTTTTTTCAGAAAAGATGACACTTCTGCAGGGTTATGGTGGAGCGATAATGACAGGACAGTGAGGGTGTGTGGCCCCATTAACCTCTTCAAAGTCCAAATCAAAAGCCGGGTATGGGGAGTCTTCTCGGTGTATGAGTCTGCAGGGAGGGAGTAAGAACAAAAAAATGTTAGGATGAAAACCGGCAAAGGGTGCTGCTTTGGCTTCTGCACCACTCAAGGTGGTATTGATACCGGACTTAGTATAACGCATTGGGGCAGGCCTGCGTCTCACAAGCTCACAAGCTAACAGCACTTTCTATATAGCTGACTTATCAATTTTTTGCAGGCAATAAATGCTTCTTCTTGAGGAGGTGGCGAGCAGGTTAGGCAGTAGGTGACATACATACCCACATGGCTAACATACCCACATGGCTTACATACCCACATACATACCCACATGGCTTACATATTATAAAACCCGCAAAACCTGCATAACAAAAGTATGTGCGAGCATTTGAACTATTTCTCCGCATCAATGAAAAGAACAGGAGCCGCAGGGAAACCAGCGCCATTACCAATAAATGGCAATGGGGCCACACTCACAGTATATAAGATCGCTGCCCACAATCAGGTCAAAGGTCGCTCCCTGCTCCCCCTCTTTTTCAGAATCCTCATTGTCCTTCTTGTCTTTGTCCTCCTTTGCACATGCAGAGGGCGGCAGCAGATCCCCCAAGTGCACAGGAGAAGCTGCCACAGCCTGTGTTTCCCGCATGTGTTCACAAATTCTCAAATTTAGATTTGATGTGAGAGAGATGTAAGGACAGAGCTTGGATACAGGCTCCTGGGCTGCGTCCAAAAGGGCGGCGCCCAACCATTTGTGAGACTGCGTGTGAACAAATAAAAGTGTCAAAAACAGCATTATGCTGTGACCGTTTTAGTGACACAGTCACGGACAAAGTGTGTGAGAAACTTTACCCCTGTGGGCACAATTTAAACCACTATTTCTACTAGCTGCGTTGTTGCCTCCCATTCTGCTGCCTCCCATTCTGCTGCTTTGCTGTCAAACTCGCTGTGCAATCAAACATTGCTGCCACACATTTTATTGCAAGGCATTGCAGGCTAGCTGCCCATAGAGCAGTTGTGGTGGTGTTAGCACGAGGAACACCGCCAGCACACGACTTCAGATTTACTTATCATAGCGAGAATGTGCACTCTTTTTCTTACCGCGTGCGTTGGTCCACGTGCATAAGGCGGTTTGTGAGGTCCGATTTGAAGGCCAGGAATGTCATCCCCTGGAGGTCCCCAACTCAGAGGCTGCACAGAGAATACAACAAAGTATAACAGGACAAAAATGAATTGATAATGCGTGGCAAACAAGAAAGGAAGGCGTGAAAGGAATGTGTGGAGAGCAATCAGCTATGCTTACCGAACTGTGGGTCCTTACAAAGGCAGTAGTCTCCAGGGTCGATCACGCTGATAAAATTTTGCGCTCCAAGGTCAGTCTGTACACAGAAATTTTGCAGGCAGTGCAAACCACTCCCCACCTTAACAGCTAAAGAATTTAACCAGAGAGCTCCTACACCTGGAGGCTTGCTGCACCGTTCCACAAACATCCTATACTTGGAGATAACACCACCACCGCCAATTATCATGGGAGGACAATGGGGAAATTTTCAATTATGTCCTCCTGAATGAACTCAATAATATCTGCAACACATGTGCTTGCCTTTGTAATCCAAACTAAACTAAAACTAAACAACATTTGTGCTTGCCGTGTAAATCTGCCACGAGCACTCATCGTATAAGTATGGCAGTTGACGCTGTGTGGCTTGCTAATACCAATGATCTGATAAATCGCACTGCTACAGCCCTTAAAGTTGTGCTGGGCGCGTTGTCACTGCTATGGTAGGGACTTGTCTTCACCTATGCTGCAGCATCACTAAAGCATTGCCACGTAATAATCTCTTGCTATTGAAGCTGATAAGCGCTGGAGCACCGCGGCCTCCTCACCTGAACAATCGCTCTACTTCTGCTGAACATGGTTGCATTTCGATCGACATTGTGGCTGATGTGGGAAAGGAGGTCGGGAATATCTGTGATGGTCGCGCTCTGCACTTTGCTGGATGTGTGCGAATGTGTTAAGTGATTAGATGTTTGTACGTATGTGACTGTAGTATAGGATGTTTGCGCATGTGCTTAGGATTTGTTTTGTGTAATGTGTGCGTGTTAGTTTGTATTTGCATACATATGATGCAGGAGCTGATGGTATTAACAAGAATCAAGTGAAGCGGCAAACTGTGGGGCTGCACCCTGGATGAGACAGCACAGAGTGTGTATTCCTGGTAGCATTGACGGCATGCCTATTCTTTTGCATATATGCTTGTGCACTGTGCACCAGTACATACTCACTTGCAGCAGAGCAGCGCGAGGCTCACTGCTCCTGTGCCTGCAACAACATAGGTATGGTAGATACAACTCCAGTTGCTTTTTGGCGGCAGGCTTTGGTCTTTGGTAGAAAGAGTGCAAGCTTGAGATACAGTTTTGCAAAGCAGAGCAAGGGACGAGGAGAAGGAAGGAATACTTTGATTCTCTTAAAGCCAGGAGCCAAAACAAAGTAACCACAGTGCTCAAGAAGATGCCCAACAATTCTATTTAAGAAGGGAGGTACTTTGCCTGAGTATATTCATGTTAAGAACGTTTACAAAGCTAGGTAAACTGGAAATAAGAAATAAGTCATATAACAGTACAAAAAAGCAGCTGGACACATATGCATATACACGCGCACACATAGACACCCTCATTAAAGATGAGCGCATAACAGCACATGAAGGAGAAAGCATGCAGGGTAAAGGACTTAGACACCGAACAGGCGATGAAGCTGACAGGGCAAACGGTGGCGTGACTTGCCTGAGCAGATTTAGAAATCAGCCCTCTCAGACACAAAAAGGGGGCGTTTAATGCATTAAACTCAACTCCACCCCACAGATATGCCACGGGTACTGGAGTGCTGAACCCACACCCTCTGAAAAGTGAACCGAATTACCCCAAATACCTGCTCCAAGTTCTAAGCTGGTCGGGAGTTGTTTGCTGTTGATATGAAGTGTGCTTGAAGCCAGTAATTCAGGAGGGCCATCCGGCTGCATGCACAGAGATAGCCAAGCGGAATACCCTTGATCCAGGATTTGAGCCAGGACTGTAATAACAGACATGTGTAAAACTTTCCAAAGTTTAAGACACTGTAATCATTGACCATAATTGTGTAGTTTAAGGACTTCTCTTAGCTTTACTCGTTGCCTGTGCCTTTCCACTTTGAACGCTAGTGTCGAAACACAACAGCCATAACCATACAGGTATCCAGCTATTCCATGCTGCAGCCTACTTATGCCTTATGCCCTGCATGTACCTCAATACAGATGGTCCCATTCCTTTGAAATCGTGCAGGACAAAATATCAATAACTAGATTTCTCTGTCTAAGATTCAGTTTCTTTGTCTAAGATTCAGTGCGTGTGCCTCAACACAGGTGCCCGCTTCTTCTGCCATCAAACATCGAGACAGTGGTGCGGATTTGCTGCAGATTACCATGCTAAGTAGCAAACCGAATGGCACCAGGCAAATGTGAGCACGACAAAGATAAAACCCTTTTTTTTGTGTATATGGCTCCCAACAGCCCTGCACGCAACACACACGAGCATGCAAAGGACTCACAGATTGTGTGTGAAACACTTACAAATGAATAATCCTATAAATGTAGTCCACCACGGAATAAATGTAAAAGGAGCATTGCACGGAGTCGTCCGTGTCGTCCTCTACCCACCACTGTGTGGCTACCGAGCGTATGGAGCTACAGAAGAGGGAGCTACATCTCTGCCTTGAAATAGAGAATTGAAAATGTGGATGCAATACTTCTTCGTCCTCTACCCACCACTGTGCGGCTGCTCATTTTTGCCTCAGCCACGGACGTCATGTGGTCCTCTAGCACGGATGTTTCGGTGAGATAGTGAGCCAGCACGACTGCCCCGTCCCAAACAGTGGTCCCTGCAACCCAAAACACAGCAGTCGTGTCAGTTGGTAAATCCGACAGCAAGAGGTCCCGAGGAACTTAAGCACTGCCTTGGAATGACAGCTCAATTATAGTTAATGATTTGACGTGTCGCAAGAGCAGTACAGTGCTCCTGCATTGCGAACACACGGGTGACGTGGTGTCATGCGTTGCGAACAAACAGGTGACGTGGTGTCCTCAATGACGTTGACATCCACCAGATCGAAGTAGCCACGTGGGGCTGTGTAACAAGCCTACATTGAACAAAAATAGTCATGCAGATGTGCGCGTCACACCAGGTACCTGCACCCGCAAAATAATTCTTTGCGAGCACAAACTCGTCCGTGCGTTACGCTGACATTTAAGAAATGCCTGTATTCCGTAACACCCTGGCCACACTTGATGTTTGTCAGCGCTTATGACAAGAAATATAAGAGCTGCTCCAGACTGACTGCACATTCAGAGACAGGGTGTGCTATCAAAAGGAAGAGCTACCGTCAAAAGTCCTCTTTATACGTGGGTGAATTAAGCATAATGGCTCTCGCAATTGTAAGCAGCCTTTCCTGAGGGACAACAACCTCTGCTGACCAGCTTGTGTCGGCACCAGCCTGGTGCTATTGCTCAATGTACGTGTTCCACTTGGACGTGCATACATGCACCTTTTATTTCCCTACGTGTCCACTACAAGTCTTGCTGCCGTGTGTTTACCTCAGTGGATCTGTATATTCAGGATATGAACCCCATCACATATACAAGACCTTGATGGTCACAGACAGTACCACAAAGAACTTGGGCGATCTCAGAGTTTTGCTCTGTCGATTCAAGCTTGCTTTGAGACATCGAGACCTCTTTGACGCGTGCGCCTGGTGCAAGATCCACCGGTGCACTATGACGAGGTGAGTAGTTTTAGATGTAATGTATGATATCCCAGAGGGGTCAACTGGTGAAATGTCCAAATATGTGCCTTTTTTGCACTCGGAAGCCAGCCATTTACTGCCCCTTTATCCGATTGGTACCATTTTTGTTTAAAATTGAAGCTGGCATTATGAGTCACACGAGGATGTGCTTGGATTCATGTGGGTCGCTCTGTGTGCAAATTGGCAGGGCTGAAAGCCCACAGTGACCACCAAAACCCTAAGAAGGTGGCTTTGCATGGGATAACAGCATATGTTGGCCTGCATCACCACTAAATGACCGTTTCACTCCATTTCCTTTGCAATGGTGTTTGTTTATTATAAGGACTCTACAGCACCAAAAATCATGTGATTTGGTAATGTGGGTGGCCTGCTATGGAGATTGTGTGGTGGAAAATAGGGTTCACGCCGCAGGCAATCAGACATTTTTGCCAAAACCGGCAACATTCAAGTTCAAGTGCTATCAGCAGCAGTACCTCTGGGAACTGAGCTTGTTTGTTGTCAGTCTTGGCCACCATACTCAATTCACATTTCAAAACCACCCCTGTTTGGGGCCTCAGATGACCCCCTCTGATGATATCCAGTAAATTTGACGCACAGTAAGTGCATACTACCTGCCAACTCATCCTGCTCGTGCATTTCAAATCACCTGTCAAAGCAGGGTCCGAGTCCTTGTCGGCTGTGAACTGACTCTTTCCTTTCTTTCCCTTGGCTTGTAGCTGCTGCTTGGCCTTGGCTGCCACCTTCACGCTCGGCGCCTGACTTATACGAACTGATGTCCGCCCACCCTACAAGCAAGGTGTGTTCAGGCTGTGTGCTGGAGTTGGCTTTGAAAATAAAGAACGTAGGTCCACTCTTACTCACCTCCAGCTCCAGAATGCAGTCATCCACAAAGCGTTCTCGGTAGCCCACTGCGTGATATTTGAGTGTGTGTTGTGTGTGTGTGTATGTGTGTGTGTGTGTGTGTGTGTGTGTGTGTGTGTGTGTGTGTGTGTGTGTGTGTGTGATTATGAGTGTGCATTTGTGTGTGAGTGTGTGCGCATGTGTGCGCATGTGTGCGCATGTGTATGTGCGTGTGTGTGTATGTGTACCATGAATGTGTGTGCATTTGTGAGTGAATATGTGTGTGTGTTGTGTGTGTGTGTGTGTGTGTGTGTTGTGTGTGTGCGGCGTGTGTCTCTGTGCATCTCTGTGTGTGTTTGCTTTGCTTTGCACTCACTGAAAAATCTCTGCCAATCCTTTGGCTCGGCAAACTCGTTCTCCATCGTCTATGCTTTTTAATTTGGGCATAAATAATAAATTCAGAACAGTAGAAAATGAGCACGAGGAAGCCCTCCAGCGCAGTTTTCATTGGTAACCTGCCATTTGACGTGAGCGAG
>Ga0307968_1000029_pt1:10000-32500 | contig 71212 bp, 78 predicted proteins | sample OrgLakmetagen650_FD_201834 | JGI IMG/M metagenome (GOLD analysis project Ga0307968, IMG submission 201834) | Saline water microbial communities from Organic Lake, Antarctica - #650 | ecosystem: Environmental > Aquatic > Non-marine Saline and Alkaline > Saline | place: Antarctica...
GCAAAGAATACCGAATATACACCGTATAATTATGGTTCTGGCCAACCCTACGTATACCCAACCAATGCCCAACTATTCAATCTCCTTGCGTGCTATTTGTACATGTGTACTTGCAGCCAGTAGGGGGAACTGCAGCAGCAACGGCAGCTGCCTCTATGGCGACCATGCTTGGGGGACCTCCTGGACCTGGCCCCATCCAAGACTCGACCAATAGTGTGCTAGGGGGAAAGAGCCCAATGCAGTTGTACGAGATCATGGGACAAATTCGTGTCTTGATCCAGCAGGTGTGGGGGAGAGCTAGTGAGGTTTGTGGGCGGTGTATGTGAGTGCTCACATGCCCTCAGCTTGCTGGCATTTGGGTTCTGTTCAGCATGTATACGTTCATGGGACAGATGCATGTATTGGATTGCGCACGGAGTGTCATTGGAAGCTGTTGGTAGTCGGTGTATGTGCTCAGGTGGGCAGGATGTGGCCAGAGCCACATACGTGTGGTGTGTAATGTTGTGTGATATACCTATGGAATGTGAGACGTAAGAGCTGGTAGCTTCAATGACCTCAAGCAACGTGCGCACTCTACCCCCTGTGTGTGCGGCCCCAACTCGCAGGACCCTGGTCAGGCTCGCCACATGCTCATCTCCAACCCGCAGCTGACTAAGGCGGTGTTTCAAGCGCAGGTGCGATGACCGCAGGAAAGTGTTCAGCGTAATAGTAATGTATATTCAAATTAGCTGGAATGGGGTACAAAAAGTAGATAGACCTTTGTTGCTGGTGTTGGTGGTGTTGGTGGTGGTGGTGGTGGTGTGTGTTTGCCATAGGTATGTGTGTTTACACTGTGTGTTTGCTTGTACACATGTGCATCTTCAGTCTTCCCTTCCACGCTATTGCATAAGTAGCACTTGATTGCTAGCATGTCCTAACCGGTACAATCAGACGGCCTCCACGCCTCTCTTACACACCCTACCCTGATCACACTTCCCATAGGCTTAACACACCCTTCGCCTGTCACTCCTCTTCAACAGATCCTGCTAGGCATGGTCAAGCCCCCCCCGAGTGCGACAACCACAGCTCCTCCCCCCCCTCCTCAAGTTGCACCTACCTTGTCTCAGCCGCCACCTCCTCCACAACAGCCAATAGTGTCCTTGCCCCTCGGATCTGTGCCACCCCCTGCCCTCCTGGCAAGCATGCCACCTCCAGGTACACAAGCATGTGTGCGTTTTAATGCTGTGGATAAATGTTTGACCTGTGCCACACCCTGCCCCCCTGACCAGCGTGCCACCCCGAGGTACACAACTATGCGTGCGCTGGAACCATAACATGTCCCTGCCCATTTGATATAACCCCTGCCTGCTGGCCAGAACTCCACCCCAGGTGGTTTTACTCGCTGCATAATTGATGGACAAGTGGATGTGTGCATACACGTTTCCCTCTACTTTTGCTTGCTGTTTTGCTTCATATGGCCAGCACGGCATCAGCTGTTCTGCTTAAAATGGCCAGCACAGCATCAGCTGGTTTGCTTTATATGGCCAGCGCAGCATCTTTGAGAGTAATGTATCTCACTATGCAGCATGCCTTAAGGATATCATATTCTTCTTCCCAACCTGTCCTGCCTCAAGTGGAAATTACCTTGTGAATTAACCCATTTCCAAGCCTTTCTCGCTTAATCCTTGTATTTCTCTGTTGGCCACCCACCTCTTGCCTCCAGCAAACATCCTCGCTGTGTCAAAACCTCTTTCCTGCGTCCGTTCTTGCTTTCCATTCTCTGTGTTCACATATCTGTTGCGCACCTGCTCTTGCTTTCCGCTCTGATAAATAGTTTAAATAGGAGGTAAACCTACTGACGAACATTTTAAGAAAACCAATTAAATCAATACAATGATTAAATAATAAACACATAATGCAGCTCCACTACTGGCCCCCCACATCCTGCCCGCCCCGGCCTTCACCCCCCCTCCCCCACCAGCCTTTGGCGGTGGTGCCCTCCCTCCCCACCAAGCTGTGGTCAGCAGTGCCGGGCCTTCCTACTCTGTGGGGCCAAATGGCGTATTGCAGGTCAGTGCTGCTATGTGGTACGCTAGATGTGCCAAAAGATTACATATATGCTAGTGGTACTAGTACTCCAAGCATGGATCAAGGTAATGTAGACGTTGCTGTTGGACAGCCAATTACCCTCACGTTACCAGGTGGATTGAAACCCGCAATCCCTGAGGTCAAGGAAAGGAACATTTGGCTTTTAGGGCAGCTACCTGACGTGCCAAGAACATGCAGTACCAATCCTGTGCCATCTGAACACTTAGAGGTCGAGCTTGTGCCTCTGTGCCTTGCTCTTACAGCTCCGCTGTTGCTAAGGACTAAGGACGCTTTGAAACGGTTTTGACTTGTTTCCATCAGGCTCGGCCCTTGGCCGGGCTCAGTCAGGTACCCTACCCTCTTGCCACAGGGTCCCTTCTTTCATCTCCTAGCTACTGTTTCCCTGTTCTACTCAACTTCCTTTCTGCAGCTGCTCCCTTCAATGACACTTTCCTGCGACAACATGCTCACCAAGCCGTGCCCCTTTTTCTGCGTTCACCATGCAGTTGGTCCAGCCCCCACTACTGTCTGTGGACCCAACCCAGCAGGGCCTGCAGTTTGGAATGTTACCTGCCCCTGCTCAACCACAGCAGCCTACAATGCCCACAATACCACAGCCACAGCCACAGCCACAGCCACAGGTACGACAAGCATATATAACAAATATGTATACACACGCACATTCAGGTTACACACACGCACGCATACACATGCGTATGTACGCAAAAAGTGTAGAATCATTCATTTACACCATACATACACACACATTCACTCACAATCACACAAATACACACACATATCCACACAAATACACTTATAAATACACACGTACACGTGCACAGGTACACACAAACATATACATGCGTACGCCTCATGCGCACACATCATCACTGACGCTTAATCACTGCATGCAAGAGTACAAACTTGACATTTATATGCACAAAAGTAAACATTTTACCTATACACCCTGTAGGTTCAACCAGCCCCTGGGCCAATGTCTGGCGACCAAGCGGGTAAGAAGCGTGTGGGGTATTTTAAGCCCATCGTGTGGCCTATTTAGCAGCACGTTTACTTCCTGCAACTTTCATTAAAACAAAGCCAAAAAGGCTTAATTCGCAAAGGTTTAGGCTCAACACCTTGAAATGGACAAAGGTGCCTCCACTCACCTCATTGCTCACCATATAAAATGGTCCTATTTCTTGCTACTTGCAGCCGTGCTGGACCAAGTGATGAAAATGACTCAGGAACAGATAGATGCCCTTCCCGACGTCACACGCCAGCAAGTGCTTCAAGTGAAGCAGCTTCTCATGGGACAGGGCGCAAAGTGAAAAGAGCAGGAAGAGAGGAGACAGGCATTGGGATGTGTTTTTTCTGACGTCACCACCCCGCCCCGTGCCTGTTGTGAAAGTACGGCTCTTTGGCTGGGGAGCTTTGCTCCTTAACCTTTGTCGACATAGATCCACCCCTGATAAAAGCGGACCCTTCCATTTTCGATATGCTGTTGCTATAAAAGCTCTTTTATAGTTATTTTTATTTATTCGCTGATGCTTGTGAATTGGACAACCGTGATGCTAGGATTCCCTTTCTTTTAGTCCAGGTGTGCTATTTCTGTAGCGATTGGGTTGCCTTGAAGTCTTTGTTGCATCTGCTTAGGAGTAAGCTAATTTTAACGTATGTTAGTATGTTTATGGTGTTTAGTCACGAGATTAAAAGCACTGCTTTGCATGGCATGGCAAGCATGGCATGCAGAAAAGGATGAATACGCACGTCACTGAGATTCATCAAGAAGAGGAAAGGGCTCAGTAAAAGAAAAATACGCATAGTGTAAAAGTCTCTAGTCACCAGTGTGCATTAAGGAAAGGCTCTCGACCAGTGCTCACACTAGCAAGAGCCCCACAGAAAAAACACTACTGGCATGTACTAGGACAGGATGTTGTTTTGTATCCTGCACCACCCAATGGATGCAGAGACACACGACAACCCACCTGGAGAACAAAAAAAGGAAAGGCACTGGCACCCAGTGGGAATAAGGTGGTCGGAAGGCACACTGTGGCACCTGGCAGGCCTGCACACCACCGCCCAGGAGTATCGCTCAGATATTTTTGGGGGTTGTGTTCAATGCATGACTCGTTTCATCTGTATGATTTTTGTTGCGGATCTGATTGCATGTAAGCTTGATTTTTCATGAGTGCTGTGGCATGTAGACCAGTAACTCCGAGGCTGTGGCGTGGGTTCCTTGTTTGGCTGCCGTAAATGGTGCCTGTTGCTCCTAGCAGGATGGTGTAGAGGATTTTGCGGTGTCGGAGTAAGCAAGGCATTAGCAGCTTATGTTGTTCTCGTGCCTTTTCTGCTTGTTGGGTAGGGGAGATGTCTACACAGCACTTACAATCTCGATCAGATGTATGTCGCGTTTGTTTGGTTGCTTGTCTTTTGTTTCATAGCCATAGGGTATGGATTGGTGGGGGCCGTCTGCTATCACGGGCAGCTCCTCCTCTTGCATTATAGAAAAGCAGACCTGGTTTTGGTACGTGTTAGGTTTCTTTGGGGCGCAGTGCGCGTAGTTGCTGGGTCGGGGTATAATTATGATTGCCTCTGGCTTGCTAAGTTTTGACTGCTGTTGCGCGTTGAGACAGGAAGGTAAGAAGGTTATCCCTATCTGTGTCTATTCATCAGAAGGCGTATAATGCTTTGTGCAAATTGCTAGGAAAGGGTCGGGATCTTACACACCTAGCCAGAGCAAATGCAGGTGCTGACGCTGACAGCCAGTGACATAGTCTAGGTCTACTAAGTCTATTACCAGACACTGAGAGGCACGCACGTCACTGAGATTCACAGCATGCAGAGAAGGGTATGAGGGTATGCACGCACGTTAATGATGTAGGTTCCGCATGTATGGACCAGGCTCTCACCCTTCGCTGCACGTATCTTTCTGGTGTCTTTGCATGGCAGTGCCGGTTGCATCGATTGCAAGCAAGCACGGGCTGTCTTTGCAGACACAAGAGGAGGACCTGCAAAGCAAGCAGCTGGCTGGTTTTGAAATGATTCAATTTAACAGCTGCACGCATGAAAAACGTATATTGCAATGCAGACACTCCCCTGTGCCCAAACGCTAGACTCGGGCAATTTGGAGACGTTCAGAAGAGCGCAAGAACGGATATGTTTCACTGTATCATTATTTTATACTTGGGATTAATGTTTTTGCGGCTTCTTGATGACGTCGGGAGGCTGGTCGCCTTCGCTTGATGCTTTGAGACCTGCACCACTAAACACCTGCTGTAAGGATCTGCAATACCCCCTCGGGTCAATACCACACAAATGGCAGAGCAACCAAACGCATGCATTCATACGATGCGGTACTGGCAAGCAGCTTGCTTGTAATGCTTGCATATCATTCTGTTTTGCGCCTGGCACATTCTGACGCAGGAGGAATGCAGTGCAACTTGTGCTGGCTACAGCTGGATAGAAGCCAGAAACATGCGTGCACGCAATGCCTCCACCTATACTGCCTGAACTGTGCGGGCAAGCTGCTGGACACACCTGGAGTCGGTGCATGCAATGTCTGCAATTCCCCTCTCACCAGACAGTAAGTGGTGTATATGGTTTGCATTACTCGTAGCTACCATACGCCTGGATGAGCTGCCATCAATCAAACCATAGCAACATGCTATGCACGCTGTGCGTGTGTGCCCGCCCCCTTTCTACCATTTGCTATCAAACTATCAAAGTAAGCTCATTGGACTTCATCATGTTTGCAGGAGTGTGAGGGCAGTCCAAGTTCTTCAGGAGGCGCCTAAATACCAGGTTTATCAGCAGAGATATTTTGCATCATTTGAAAAGATTCCATTCAACGCGGCGGGGGATGCTTGTCACTACCAGCCTACTTGTGCCTGCGCCAATGAGTATACCCTGGGGTATCACATTCACCAGTGTGGATGCTGATTTGTTCTGTCGTTGTGCTAACTTCTCTAGACAGAGGTGCAAGCTTTGCCATATGTAATTTTGCTCTTGATCATGCATTCATTGTTATGTGCTTACGTGCATACATGCATTAATATGTGCACACGCAATCCATTTCTAGAGTACACTAGAATAGGCAAAAGGCAACTTGCACTTTGAAGTTAAAATCCGATTTCAGCATTCTGCACACCTCAGCTTCATGTGAATATACAACTGCCCCCAAGCTATAATCCACCACCATACTGATCATTGCAGTCCCTTTGCAAGTGTGTGCTTTTTGTGTTTTTCATTGTATCATATTTCTTCTCGATTGCTGCCCTGCGTGCTTGCAGTTTGCGCTGTGCGGACAAACCCCAGAAGTCATAATGCAGACTGCCCTGACAGCCATCAATTTCTTCACCCAGCAAAACGACCTCAGCAGCCAGTACAGGGAAAGCAAGAAGCAGACACGCATTGACAGCCTGCAAGCACAATGCACTTCCAAGCTGCAGCAGGTCCACCTGGCATACCAAAAGGTCTGCAAGCCACTGCTACAAACCACGCGCAAAGCATCTTCCTGGCCAATATGAATCGACAAAAGCAGGCTTTTGCCTTTTGGCAAGCAACAGAGATCGGGCAACCTTGGGCAAATTGCTTTCCGACCACAGTTTGTCTGCCTCATTTTTTGCAGGCCAGAAGCAAGGTGTCAAACCTGACTGCTGAGAAGGCTTCCCTGGAGCAAGAAAAGAACGAAATCAGTGCCAAGTACCAGCAGCGCACCAGGTGGGTGTGCCAAGGAGAGGAAAGGAGTGCTGAAGACAGGTCACGCTCACCTGTGCGAGGCTCATGCACGCACCTATGAGCCGTGTTTGGAGTAGAAATCTAACTGATGGCTTCATTACAATGGAACCACTTGCTCAATGTCTTCATAATCTTATTTAGGCGCTACAAAGGCGGTCCCTGCAATTTGTGTGTGCAAGTAAGGTTTGAAACGATTGTGTTGCTGCTCTTGAGACACAAGTGCAGCGTCTGAAAGATGGGGTTCACACCCTTGATTGCCCACCTAATAAGGTTGCAAGTGCAAAAGGATTGAAGGTACGCTCAAGGCACTTGTATGGTGAAGGGTCAGAACCCCTCACTTGCTATACAAGCTGCATTTTCATAATGCACTGCCCTCCCTCAGTTGTGTGCTGTGTGGATCCAGATAGCACAGTTAGGCTCAATTTGCATGTTGTGTGCATCCAGGATGCACTGCTTTTTTGCTCTTTACCTCATGTAGCGTGCTTCTTTTACGCTGTGCTGAACTGCTTTTTGAAACTGTGCCTTACTTGCACCAGTGCTAATCTGTTAAAATGGACGCATTTATCAATACCTGGAAAGCGTTTGTATTTGCACACACATTCCCCCTTATCTTCAATCAATTTCATTGCCAACAGCTAGCACTATCTAATGAAAAGGAGAAAATACTTTGCAGGCATGGAAAGACCACTCCCCACATTAATTAAGGGAAATGAGCCACTTTGGTACCGGGTACCGTAAAGCTCCTCCACCACAGAAGAAAGAAATAAGATCAGGAGGCTTGCAGGCTTGACCTATACCCGACTCCTGCTGAGAGTTGGCAATGGTACTAGAAAGAGCTCGTCTGGTATGGACAAGTTAGGCAGCGTAATTGACAGAGTGAACATGGGCTTGGAAGCAAGTTTCTTACCCAAGCACTACTCTACTTACCATTGTGTGTGCAGCCAGGTTGCAATGCTGAATGAGCAACTCCAGGCACTTGGGCCCCCAGCCCCACCAGCCAAGAAGTCTCGATCGTCTATGGGCCATATGGCAATGCAGGTGATTCAATACAAGTTACCAAGCTTGCTTTTGAGACCTAGCATTTTTTCTTGTATGAGGATAGCATCCTGTTCTTGTTACTGACCTGCTAGAGATCTGCTACAAATGGAACAGTCCAATCTGCTGAGGTGAATGCCCTTGAAGGTTCCTTTGGTATCAACACATCCCCTGACCTTCTATTAAACACACTTTGAACAGGCCTCACTCAACGCACTAGACAGAAACAAGTGCACAATCCTCACCTGTTCCTTTTTCTGCTAAGATACCGACACTGACTGTATTGCCTTGTCTATACCCGCTTCTTTGCACTTTTTAGCCGTCCGATGGAATGCCTCACCATGGCAGGAGTTATGCACGGATCTCGACCTATCATACCGACTTTAAGCACTCTCTGCAATGCTTCGTCCATCTGTGTAATGCTTTTCCTGCCTGCTCCTTCTGGTCCTACAGCCACATCAAGGACCGTCTCACCGTGGAGGAGGGCTTGGATCTGATCCCTTTGGGAGTCTGGAGCCCATGACCAACAGCGGAGGAGGGCTGCCTCGCACCCCTTCTCCTGTGGCTGACATGCACATGGTGCGCTTAGAAAGGAAGACACAGGCTAGCACTTATACACTAGCACAGACTAACTTCTACACTGAATGAGGGCCTCCAGCGTGCATACAGGAAGCACCCAATATTACTGCATGAGGAGCTAAGAATAGGCTAGAATGAACCTGTATGCTTGAAGGAACACACACTCACTTTATAAGCCCTTACACCAGCCGCAGCCCATCAAAAACAAACAGGATAGCAAGGGGCTGTGTGTATATCATCTCGCTGATCATGAGCTTGTCACACTGCTCTAGTTGCACGCTATGTCAACCCCCTTGTACAAATGTGGACCTTCAGGGGAAGAGAACAAACTGCTGAGTTCGGTGTAAAACACGTTAACTCCAGTTCTTATAGTGCGGCAAAAGTTCTATGTCACTCTTGCTTTTTGTCAGTTTTCTCAGTTTTTATGTTTGGTAATCATTTATTACCAAGTGCATTTATTACAAGTGCATTTCACGATGCAAATGAAATAGTACTCCGGGCAGTGAAACCTCGCCCCACACAAGTCAAAGGAAAGAGGTGATTGATGGCTAGGATTGTGAGCATCAAAGCAGTGAATGTCCACTAGGGCAATGAGGTTACACCAACCGCGTTGTTCTTGATACCCACGCTTCTTTCAAGCCAGGCAGTGCTCGTCTGTCCTGCGGCATTTGTGCTTATTCTTGTTCCGCACAACAGCTCTGACTTGTTTTGCGAGGATGAGTTTAAACTGGAGGTGCTGGGTTTTTGTTGTAAATGATGTGCTGTGTTTTTGGTGAACTGCGTTTGCTCAACCTGTGCCCCATTTAACGACATCAAGTGGTTGGCAACCTACCAGAAACAGAACAATAATACTGAGGGCAGCTCCAAGATTTTTTGAATGTCCAGGACGTGAAATCTAATTTTACATCGCGTTTCTGTAATACAGATGACCACCATAAGGCAGAGGCAGCACATCTTCAACATGTCAGCAGACCCAGAGCTCATCCAAAACACCTCAGGTATACCGGCTTAGCTGCTTCTATTTAGAATCTCGGAAAGCCTGCCTTGCTGTCATCGTCGGTGTGGCAACGGGATTTCAATGTACGGTTTTGTTTAAATGTCTGATATAAACATGCCGAAAGCTTCCATACGGCTTCAAAGACTGCTCCTTCTGAAGCCTTGGCCATCATCAATTTTGATCTCCAGAGTCAGTACTGGTCTCTACAATGTCCAGAAAGACGACTCTTTCCAGAGTTTTTAGTATTCTCTTCTGTGAAATAGAGAGCTTGCAATTCCTGACCCCCAAGTGGTTCTTTAACTTTGTTTTTTAAGGTGGGGAGCAGTTGTTCTATAAACTATGCCTTCAAGGTTTATCAAATTGGCCGGAACTGTATTCCCGAATGCATCAAACACTACTGAATGCTTAGGATTATCATGGCTAGAAACACCGTACCCTGTTTCATCATAATCAGAATCTAAGTTCAGTGCCTGCCATCTCTCTTTGCTTGCCCATTGCTGCTACCAGGGGGCCAAGACTTAAGCTCAAAAAGGCGTCGGCGTTCCATGCCTAGCGACACGTAAGTTGGCACTTTATCCTGCAATCGTTTTTGTTATTGGAATTATTAGGGTATAAGTACAAGTGAATATTTTATCTTGGCTGATAACGGTTTCAACGGTGGACCTTACTTAATGTTGGATGGTTCCTACTTACTTTTGCAGACTACTGTACCTTACTAGGGCTTTATCATATGTCCTGTTCGAGGGCGTTTCAACAGATCAAACTAAAAACCGTTTATTTATTATTGGCTAACTTCATCAATAAGAACATAGACATTATATGATAATAAGATGGTTATGGAAGCTAGAGAGAACAAGCTGTTTGAATGGCAAATGCTGCACACAAGTCTAGGTAGACTGCACACATCTGCGTGCCTACAATACACGCAGGGAGTTGCTTGAGATGAACGGCATGTCTCCCTGCAAAGCATTGGGCATTGGGCCAGCCATGCCTGCCGGCATTCCCCGGCAAGGAAATTGGGGCATTGGTGGGTAGTACAGAATCGTTTTGCTAGAGCATTGTAAACATGCCTTTCACTGAATTCAGCAGGCCTTGGGTTTCCAATATGTCCAATTACACACTTAAATTGATACTCACTTATATTGACACTACGACAACTGGATGATGTGTGCAGGCTCACCTCATGGAATGTCCACCAGCATGTGATTTAACAGCGTTAATCATTTCACTTTTACTTGCCGTCAGCATGATGTCCTTGCATCGATACTCTGAGGTTTCTGCTTAACACACCTTGTTCATTTTTATCTACCGTATAGCAACCTAATTCATTTTGGTTCTTTTTTGCAATTCAAATGTAACTTCTTGAGCTTGAATACAGACAGATGTATCACTCTGCACCTTTCTTCCCACTTAGCTTGGTTAAAATTTCATTTGGTGCTTTTCTTTTGTCCCTCTCTACTTAGCTTCAGTTTGTTTGTCTTGACTCTGCTAACTAACCCTAAGCCGCTTTGTTCTGTGTGCAACCATTCCCTGACATCATCTTTGGCAAGATTCCCCTACTTGATTGGAAAGGTTAGAGTGTTGTGTTAGTTCTGCTTTTTAACATGCCACAGGGTAAGAATCCCAAATTAATTTTTGCCCTGCTTTAACTCGAAATACCATCTGGCAATAAGAAAATTAAAAAGGCTCTTTGGTCCTGTCCACCCATCAACAGCCTTATCATAGTGGCTCAGCTGCCTGCACTTACTGGACTGGGCAACTCCATGGAGTGCAAGCAACTGATTAATCAATCTCATGCACCATGTAAACTTCTGCAAAGGTACTTTTGCCAATTTGACTTCATATTGGCATCTCTCCTCTTGTTACAAGAATGGCCTGGATATCATGGCAGCATGGACGCCTTCTCTTACAAACAAAATCATTGGAAATGTAAATGGAAGCCACAACCTTATTAGAAGCCACAACCTCAGAAGCACAGAGTACATATAAAAGATCAGACACCTCTATACTGCTGCTATGTACACACCCTCTCGCCAGAATATGACCTTATTAGAAGCCATAACCTAATAAAAAGCCACCCCATTATAAGGGTAGTAGTGTACACCTTAAAAAGTACAAAGGGAAAGAGGCAACAAGTGTACCCACCCAAAGAAAAACACAGTCACACGCACCCAAATAAAAACACACACACACAAACATGCACACACAAACACACATGAGCACACACACACACAAACACAAATATAATCTCAAACGTATACACATGCATTCACATAAAAATATATATATGCAAGTATACACACATGCATTCACATAAAAATGCACCCATGCAAGTATACACAACACACACATGCAAGTATACACAACACACATGCATCCACACATGCATTCACATAATAATGCACCCATGCAAGTATACACAACACACACAACCATCTTGCAATCCTACACACCAATCCAGGCTTGCTCTTGATCGTTCTAACAGTTGTAAATTGCTTGCATACGTACAACTCTAACAACAACTCGTACGTGCATTTAATTTCACACATCTTAACCCCAGCAACCGGAACCCCCCACTGCAGGTTCAAAAGAAGGGAAAGCTGCATATAGGAGAGAGCTCAGGTGGATTTTCTGTGCGACCAGTACTCCTGTAGTGCTTAAATATTATGTAGGTACATGAAAGTCAATCAAGTCACGCTCTTTTTTTTAGGTTTGAAGACGATGCCTCCTGCTTTAAAATCTGTATGTGTCACACAAACATGGGTCTCCAATTAACACACAAACACACACATGCACGCACACAGATCTCTGGGCTCGCAGGTCATTGAGCAGGGTGATGCCTTTGAGAAGGACATGTGGGAAGACCCAAAATTTGAGCAGCTGGGCACGTTCGGAGAAAAATACTTCCTTTTGACCTTGGTCGTGCTTGAATTAGTATGCGGAGGCATTGCCGCTGGAACCTGTAAGTATGAAGGCTGTCCCAGGTTTGTTTCACTCCAATTTCTCTGCAAATTTTTTATTAAAGGGAGTTGTGATAACACGGTCACTAGAAACCACTTACTTTGGTGCTCTGTCTGATACCACAAATGGATGCTTGAAGGCAGTATAAACGAGGCTTTGTTTGCATCGTGAGATGGCAGTGGAAATATTTATAAGGACACAACACTAACCATGGTCCTCACAAACTGCCCAGTTGTAATAAGCCAAGTTGTGCCGGACCAAATAACTTGGGGGGGGGGGGTACAAAAGTTGAAATTTACTTTGGATAACCCTGTCGCGCAGTATTACCTGTCGCACAGAATTTTAATTTCGTAATTATCCTATTGTCTATTTATTATCATCGAGTCTGTTCGTTGAAGCTCCTAATCAAAATACGTCTAAAAGCAGCTTATATAATGTTACAAATGCGCCCTCTTCTTCTGAGTTGACAAATGAAAAGGTGTGCTGATGGGTTTCAATTTGGGCTGCTGTGTCATCTCTTCATTGACGGGCCTCATTATTATTGACATGGATTGCTGTTTCACATTACAAGCATGTAACGAATGATGCTGTTGAATGATTCTGTAGGGCCGGTGATCTTTGTTCTAGAACTCAGCAGTCTGCGTTCCATTTCAAGATTGAAGTTCGCACGGTTTCAGGTGAAGTCGCTTGGTCATGAGATGCACATGGAAAGGTTTTCCCAGTAGGATGAAAACGCAGATGCCACTGACTGCATTTTGGCCCAATAAGAGGAGTAACATCTCATTTATAAGAAAACAGATCAGAATCCTCCCCAGAAGTCAGACAGGGAAAGGGGGCTATATTAAAGGCTAGGATAAGAGCGAGAGTGACGAAATACGCTGCACACTTGCTTTTCTTTTAATGCTAAAATTTCGAGATAGAGGGCTGCTGCAAAAGCAAAGAGGCCACTCTGCTTTTACTTAACAGTCACTACATCTTGCAATTCCTCATGAAGGCAGTGCCGAGCTGCAGCAATGGTCGCTCCTCCGAGTGTCTGTCATTGATTCGAGCACGGGAGTAGCGCTCGGACATGCTCCTGTTCCCCCTCCATCTATTGAGCCGCCAGCAGCAGCGCAATTTACTGCTTCACTGCAGCATGTTACACACAATTTCTACGACCAGAAGGTGAGTGTAAGCGCCGCCGGTCTTTTGAAGCAACTGGCTGTTCAGATCGTCCATAGCACAGCAGAGGCCAAAGGTCTGCGCTGTACATGCCAGACACTACTCCTCTGCTTATTCTGACGTGTCCTATGCCTTTGCAGTACGTGCACCTGGAGCTACAAGGCAAGAGGAAACAGTGGGAGGGAATGCTTGGCGCCATCCTCGACGCTTGGCAGGAATGGGAGACGCTGGCCTCCTTCCTTCACTTGGACCTGTCGCTCCTCCTCCCCAGCAGCACGCATCATCACACAAGAACATTGCCGCTAGTTGCTTTGGCCAGGCCCCCCTTGCCGCCTGAGCCTGTCCACTTGGAGGTGGGTAATGCATAGAAAGTACTGGGTAGTCGCATGAGCAGAAACTTCACAAGACGTATGTCGCTTAGAAAGAATGAAGTCGTGCTTTTTGGCAGTAAGACCGTTCACGGCTAAGGAGATGAGGAAAAGAGCATTGGAGTGCAGGAAAGGTGACAATCTGGTTTTAGTTTCAGGTCCATGGATGCGTCTGGTACTAATACGTTTGGCAGACAGGGTGAGCAAGGTGGCACTTTAAAGGATTTATGTTTTCTCTTAAGGCTCCAGGATGGGAATCGTTGTTAATCGCTGAGGATGGAGCAGAAATATTCATGTTGTTCCTTCAAGGCATTACAGGAACATCACAAAGGTCAGGGATCTAGTATCTTCACAGTGCTGAATGAGATAAATTTGGCTAACACACTCTGCCTAATTGACCGCTAGGTGTTGGTCACTTCTTGCCCTGTGCACCCCAAAGGATCCACTGATGACGCATCCCATGTACCCTCATCTCCGTTCATGCTGCAAAATGAGCCTGAAGTAAAGCAGCCGCAGAGTGCTCAGCAGGGTGGGCAGCAGGGTGGGCAGCAGTATGCACAGGAGCAGCAGCAGCAGCAGCAGCAGCAAGTAGAGAGGTTGCAGGGGGAGTCAGCATTTCAGCACATGCAGCGACTTGTCAAGATGGGAAGATCAAGCAGTGACGCTGCACGCGAGGTGAAACCTCCAGTGTCTTTGAAGAAGCGTTTTAATGCCTGCAGTATCTCTGGAAACAATGTCATGACGCCTGCAGTACCCTTTTAGACCTGTGTTGAGCATGGCTGAGAAAATCCAGGCACGGCCAAGTTGCAAAGTTCACTCAAAAGCTGCATTTTTGTGCACTAAAGGTAGGATGAGGTCGAAGCTTCAGTGGCATAGTCACGAATGACCCTTCTGGCTCACGCCTCCGAATTAAATGAAGCATTGAAATTATACCTGTCTTGATGATCGCGTTGGCTTGCCAATGGGGTGTAAGACCTCCGATATATACCTCAACATGATCCTGGGAAATGCATGTGTTCCTGAAAGCCTGCTACACAATGGCATGCACACATTTTCCCGAGCAGAATGAGTTTCCAAGCAAAATAAGGCTTTCACCATGTGCTATTCACGTCCCTTCCATTCGCTTGTACCGTCAACTGCCTTACACTAGTCATGCATACATTGCATCCGTGTTGTTTGTTCATCGACATGCAGGTACTCATCTTTGATGTAACAAATATTCACACAGGTGTTGGCTCAGCATCCAGCACCCACTTGCGAGGAGCTGGACAAGATTGCAAGGGCAAAGGGAGGTGGGCTCAAAGGACTTGACACACAATCCGTACTTGGGGAAAAGGAAGGTGATATGGGGCGTGGGAAATTTTCTCTGACTTGCTCGATTGATCAAAGGCATCCGTGAGATCAAACAAACTACACACAAGCAATTTGCGGGGTCAGCAGTTACAATTTGTAGTAACAATAGAGGTATATTCAAAAGGTGGAAAGGTTTTTTTAGTATGCCGTGGATAAGCAAGGGACAGTATATCATTATAATAGTGCTTGCAATACCCAGAAACCCTTCCATGCTCAGTGTCATAGACAAAAGAGGCTTAGAATTCAACCGCACAATTGACTGCTCCTCGGCTTGCCTGCCAGACGTGGAGGACGCTGGGGTCAGGGTTGCTGAGGCTGTATCCGCCGCTTATGGTATCACACCAATGGAACATGACCCAGGCTGGCAGTTCAGCAGGTAAAGACATGTCAAAGCTAATGCACGCTTGCTGCATCACAATGGATCCCTGGTACATAATTGGAACAGGCATGCTACTAGATTCTTCACAGCAGCACGGAGGCCGTGACAGGATCAAACTTGTTTGGTTTTGAGATGCTCAAGCAAAGAGAGCTGAAACAAAAGCACGACTGATAGTGGATCCAGATTTATCAAAAATAGCACTTCATCAGCATCTGAGTATCAGCAACCTGCTAAATGCTGCAGTTTGCTGACTTGAAGATGCTCTTTGCCAGGACTGCTCAGTTCTTTTTCTTTGAACAAGAAACTCCTTGTTTCCCTGTCCTATTTGTAAGGAACGGTGCTGTCTCCAAGCTCATTGCACTGCTCAGGACACGTTGAAGCAAGAGGACAGATATCATACACGTGGAAGCATGCAAAAAAAGTGACTAATGCCTCTCACGTGCAAGGGGCATGGCAATCGCCAACTACCCAAGGAACTTCCCAGACTCTCCAGGTAGGGAGTGTAAGAAGTGAGTGTTGTGCCTGCTGTATCCCCGCTGTGTCAGTCTAGTTGAGTGGTGTATTTTTTTACGATGCATTTACATGTAGAAAGGGATGACAAGGTAGTGTTGTATGATCACTCCACAAAGACTGAAGGCCATCGAGTTATTGTGGCCATCGCTTGATCTGTGTTGGACAGGCCGAAGGCACTGAAGAGGAAGAAAGCATCTTCTGTCCAAATATCAAGCAAGCCTCAGAGCCCTTCTCGTTGTGCCTGCGCAACCTGCATCATCTTTAGTATTGTGTGTACTACATACATGCTCCCATGACAGGACCTTTCCCTGCCGAGCTTCACCTTTCTTCCCCTCCTGAACGCCACCATCATCACCAGCCCCAAACCCCTAACCGTCCAAGCAGTACAAGCCAAGCTAGTGCAACCGGCAGCGTCCGTAACCAGACAGCTGGGCCTGTAGCAGAGGCACGTCATGAAGATTACGGCGGCAGTAGCAGCAGCAGCACGAGTAGTGTCAGCAATCGCAGCAGCAGACCAAGGTTCCAATGGCTAAGGCGTCTGGTGATGAAGAGAGGTGCAGGCAAGGTTGGGCATACTGCGGTGTGGCCGTACGAGCAATACCTCCCTGCCATGCAAGAAGTTGCTGCTGTAGCCAATCCCCCCTTGCAGTTCTCCTTCCTATCACCTCCAGTCCCAGCAAAGCAAGCAACATTACTTCAGCATCCTCCAGCAGCCCCTATTTTAACGGAGGCTAGCAAGGCACACACAGGTGCAGCACGCTCAGTGCCACAAGGCAAAGCAGTCCTTTCAAGAGATACATCATATTACAGCCCTTCAGGGACCTACAATACCAGCAACGAGCCTCTGGTGCTGTCTTCTTTTGCAGGTTTGTGCAGAACATTTTTGAAACTGAGCTGCAGTCCAAAGTGAAGTCTTCTGTTTTGTGATCTGGAGGGGATGCTGGTGTGAACAGACCAAGCTTGAACCGTGCATCCTTGTTTTAACCTCTCTTACTAAATAAATAGGCAGGCAGTGAAAAACCACTCCCCTGCCACATTAATTTCAACCTCCCTTACTAGCTCCGCGCGCACATTTTGTCCGCCATGTCCCCATCTCTACCTTAACTACACTATGCATGCAGGCGTGCCCCCTGTCAGGCCACTTATCATCCACAACATCATGTCGGGGATGATGAGTGGCCCGATGATTCGTCCCATGATTCATCCCATGATTCATTGCCCTCCTATTGAGAAGTCCAAGCGCTCTTGCAGCTGCAGGTGCACCCAAGCTGTTCTCTGTTGACAGCGAACAAGATTATGTACCTGGCGCTACTCAGCGGCTTTTGCTAGCTCCCCCTCTTGAGCCTGAGGATAGTACACAGCCAGGCAGGTGCCAGGACTTGTGTTACATTGTGTTAGCATAACTGGGTGGCACAGTCTTAGTTCATGGCGTACAAAATAAAAAGGAAAGGCAGACATACAGCATTACCTTTCTAGTTGTGAAAATATGTGTCACCTATTTGCAAATGCCCTGCATGGCTGTACAACTCCAAACTATTGCAGGTGTTCTGGACCAGTTGACTGATCAAAAGATGGATGGAAGCACCAGGAGCAGCAGGAGCAGCAACAGCAGCTCCTTTGGCTGCTTTGGAAACCTGCGTGAACACAGAGGAGTAAGCAGGGCGCAAGAGAAGCAGCAGCAGCAGCAGCAGACACCACTGTATGGGCAGGATCAGCTGGGTCAAGCTGGTCTTGCATCACCAGCCTTTGTACTGGAGGCTGGCCGAGACTCTGGGTCAGTTTTTATGCAGCAGGCCCACTTGGAACATTCACAGGTCGAGCTGCCATGCGATGAAGCACAGCAACAAACAGCACGCATCCTCATAAACTCTGATCAATCATTGGAGGTTGCGTTTCTGCCAGAAGCCGGAAATGGTAAGCGTACGAATGGGAACCAATATTGGATAGTGGTATGGGGTAAGATGTGAGCCTCTTTGTTGTTGTGCCCTGAAATGACAGCACCTGCTCTGCCTGCTTATTTCAAAACCTTTCAAAAACATTAAATTCCAATCTTTTCCTCCGTAGGGCTTGTGAAGCATTTTCCAAGGAACGAAACAAAGGAAATGACTCAGGACCATAAACTTCCTCTGACCTCTCCACTCAAGCGTCGCTGCAACCTCATGCTACTACAGCTGCCTAACCGCCTTTTTGCCATGCTGATGGCCTCCCTGCTTACACCCGCTGGCTTATTTTCAGCAACAGCAGGCACGTTCCATTGCTTTTTCTGAACAGGATGATTTCCGTACTGGTGGGCAATGGAACCAGTAGAGCAAAGACGCACTTACATGTGCGTGTAGTTAGTGAGGCTAGTTTTGGAGAAAAATTGGCCTTCCTTTAATGCTTCTTTTACTGCCAACGCTGCTTTCAGGGTTTGCTACTCGTGCTGCACTGCTGCCAGCCATAATCATGTGGAAATTCCTCTCGGCAGTTGCTTGCATAGGTAAGGAGATTGGACCCGTCATTTCGCACATGCAAATTTATTGGAAGCAGGTTGACCTTACAAGGAGTTTTTTTGGGTGTTTACGTTGCTTTTACAAATCACAACAGGTGTCAAGATAATAGTGCGTTTCGTGCAACAGCTTTAGAACCATGAAAGACCTGGCTGGCTAAGAAAGATGGTAAGTGTTTTTGCTTTGTGCAGATTTTTTGAATTGACCTCTTTGAAGCTCAATCCACTGCCTTAGGATGTTTTGGTATCTCAGAACAACTGCTCCTGCCTATTTTTATTTAAAAGGCATTGCTGCGTCAAGGGACTTTACTACTAGACAGAAAAATGCAAGTTTCGAGGTGCAGTTAGATTCTGGACATGAAGATTTCAGGCTAGCCACTTAATGCAGGGAAATGTGAGTTTTCAAGCATATCTAATACTGTTATAAAGGAAGCAATTCAAAATTATGAACAGATCAACCTTTACATTACATTATAAGAAAGCAAGATCGCAGATATTATAAGCAATATTGGCGTGGAATAAGAAATGATGTCACTTTGTGTCCTGCAATACATACAGAGTAGTGGATGTAAAGATTGACAACATCCCACCTGAAGATCTAAAGAATGTGAAGGCCTTATCATTGGGGATCAGGTGGTTCGGAGGCAAGAAAGGCCTGCACATTGCCGGGAGTTTTGCTCAGATATTTTTGAGGGTTGTGTTTCTTGTCTCGTCCATGTGTATTTGTTACAGAGTTTACAGATATTTGTTACAAACTAAGTGGCATTGTAATGTTCGTGAGTGCTGTAGCATGTAGACCTTTAACTCCGAAGTGGTGCAGTGTATTTGTTTTATGGATGCTGTGAGTGCCTGTCATTTCAAGCAGGGATGATTTTTGCAGTGTCCGAGTAAGTAAGGCATTACATATTACCTAACCAGATTGTTTTGTTCTTGTGCTTTCCTGCTTCTTGCTGGGTTGGGAAGGAGAAGTGTGAAGTCGCATTTCCAATAAGCAAGTTTGTACAAATGACAAATGCTTGCCGTGTTAATCAATATCGGCTCAAAGGAAGTCATTGTTAGTTGCACTTTTAAATTTCAAGCTATTTAGTTCACAAAACTCGGCGTGACATCCACCTTGTCGAGATCAAGTACTGTAAGGACACCAGACCTCAGAACCAGCTGAACACTGCAAAGGAACAGCACAAAGACCTTTGCAACATTCTCCAAGGAGCCTCCGTTACTCTCCACATCATCCATTTAGGTGTGGGTGGCACCATCTACAACACTCACACTCTGAAGCCTTTCAAAGAACTGGGTCTCGATTCTCAAAGAGTTAAGAAGTTTGCCTCCAACCTCCATGTGCACTCTGTGAACTTTGCTGCTAAACTTGTCCATACTAGACGTGCCCTTTCCAGTACTGTTATCATCTCTCATCAGGAGCCGGTTTCAGGCCAAGCCTGCAACCCTCCTGATCCCCATTGATTTGTCCTTTCCTTTTCGCGGTGGAGGAGCTTTACGGTACTCGGTACCAAAGTGGCTCCTTTTCTTAATTTAATGTGGGGAGTGGTTTTCACTGCCTGCGTAGATTTTTTTTCCACAGGAAAGATGTCCCGTGCTACACAAACAATACAAGCCTGGTCCTCAATTTGTCGTTCTATCCAGCTTTCTCAAATGCCTCATTTAAATCAAAAGACTACCACAAGAACAAGGCGCACGCTAACAGGGAATTTGTTCGGTGAATTCTTGCTTGCTGGATTGTGATTTCAGACCTCTGTAAAATAATCCAAAGAAAAAAGGGACCAAAATTCTTTCAGGATAAAAGTCCTTGTATTCAAGGTTTTCTTCAAGCACAAAAAACTGAACAAAACCTGCAAAGGCTTGAATGTACAATTTGTACAATAAAAGTCACAAAATCTCAAACCAATTTGAAACTGTGGACACAAGATTTCAAGAGTACAAACTGAAAACGGACTTGGCACTACATCTGGACTTGTGCCGTATACGTGCGCGGCCCAATGACGTCACCATACAGCTCAGGTAGCTGTAATTAAATCATATATTACAATCAAACAACAACACAGCAACAGCAAGGTCGATTGGCGGACGTGGGGATATTCGTGCTGGGAATACATGTTGTACATATAGGTATATATACATATTCTGCAGAGATATGGGCAACTAAATAATATTACAATGCACGTTATTAGGGTTGGCCAGGAAACAAAATTGTACGCAATATTTTTGGGGATTTATCGACTAAACGTCATATACGGCGTATATTTACGGTTCTGGCAAACCCTACATATGATGCATACGATGGTAGTACGCTACGCTGGTACAAGTACACGTGTCTAGCACCTACCTAACCACTAATAACTTTTGATAAATCAATGCAGTGATGAGAAATTAAAGAGCAATTGACAAAAGCGATTTGGGACGCCACACTTCTTAAGCTCAAGAAAGCAAATGCTTACGTTGGTGGTACACAACGCTGGTAAAAGTACACGTGCCTAGCACCATACCTAACCCCTTCTGATAAATCAATGCAGAGATAAGACAATAAAGAGCAATTGACAAAAGCGACTTGGAACGCCACACTTCTTAAGCTCAAAAAGCAAATTTCACTCATCAGGAGAAGGACGATACACACAGTTGAATAACACCTTCCCCATTTTTGGTGCTTAATGTAAAAGCCTAGGCAACTACTGGACATAAAACGCACTCCCTTGCATTTGATGGTGTTTTTCTTCAAAGGAGGCACGACCCAATGCGTCTTGCCGGTGGGACCAGTCTAAGTATTTAGACACCGGCTGTGAATGAATCGGGACAAAAACATTGTGTGTTACCATCTGAATATGGTAGGTGACCAGCGAGAAGTTTTGACAGACACTAGGACATTGACCCAGCAAACCGGCTTGTCCAGGTATCTAGATTTAGCCGGAAAAAAGTGCATGTACGCATGTGCTTGTAGTACACCACATACAAAGAGAGACAGAGCTAGAGAGTGTTTGTAGGCGCTCACATGCCCTACCTTGCCGTCAAATGCCTGACCAAACCAAGCAAGCGCAGCCCGTATCGGAAATTCCTCTGCTTCTGTGTTAACAGACATATGGATGCAAATAGTTAGGTGGGGTTTTATTTGTTGCTACGAACAGAAAAGGAAAACCACGCAGGCAGTGAAAAATTAAACCTACCACTCACAGCTTTCAGTAAACAGATGCCTGACCAGCTTGTTCCCTTTTCAAGTTCTTGATCACGGACAGACCAAACTGCTTAACCCATCTTCGTCATAAAAAAAATCTGTTCTTCTGCCCTTTTTTATTTTCAGCCTTACCTGCATGAGTGATCGCACCACCCCCGCAGAACTTGTCCCAAGCCCATGCCACACCTCCCTTTGCATCGGTGAATTGAAGATGGCCGGCAGCATTGCAGACCTTGGTGCACATTTGAAGTGAGGCAGGTTTGAAAAAGCCTTAATTTCACGCACCATTCAGCTTATTTCTCATTCCCACACAGTTTTAAGCTTGATCAGTCCTGTACACTGGATCTTATTTTGAATAATAAACAGCAAAGGTGAGACCTGATCCTGTACATTGCGGAGAGCTAATTTTGGAAGCTAGAGGGCAAATTTTTCAAAGAGAGAGAGAGAGAGAGAGAGAGAGAGAGAGAGAGAGAGGGGGAGAGAGAGAGAGAGAGAGAGAGAGAGAGAGAGAGAGAAAGAGAGAGAGAGAGAGAGAGAGATAGATAGACAGATGGATAGGTAGATAGATAGAAAGGTGAATAAATGAAATGAACCAGCATGCTTATAGGGAGGACAGAAAAGCTCGTAGCATCATTTAATCTCATTAGTGGCTGAGAGAGAACAGCCAGTCGATCAGCCATA
>Ga0307968_1000029_pt1:37500-71212 | contig 71212 bp, 78 predicted proteins | sample OrgLakmetagen650_FD_201834 | JGI IMG/M metagenome (GOLD analysis project Ga0307968, IMG submission 201834) | Saline water microbial communities from Organic Lake, Antarctica - #650 | ecosystem: Environmental > Aquatic > Non-marine Saline and Alkaline > Saline | place: Antarctica...
CACTTTCCGCACACGGGCACTCAGGTGACGATCTTGCGTGAGGGCACAGAACTGGGGAAGGCTTATGCCTCCCACACGCTGCTCGTACTGCTAGATGAGGAGAGCTCCATCAACGAGGTGGGTTGTGTAATGTAAGGTTGGCCACCAGCCGTGAGATTTTAGATTGTGCTTATTTGAGGAGGGTTGTGTAATGTAAGGTTGGCCACCAGCCATGAGATTTTAAACTGTGCTTATTTGAGGAGGGTTGTGTAATGTAAGGTTGGCCACCAGCCGTGAGAATATAGATTGTGCTTATATGAGGAGGGTTGTGTAATGTAAGGTTGGCCACTGAGCTGGTGCTAGGAGCCTCGCACATTCTTAAACGTGCCCTGCTGCCTGCCATGAGAGTTGCGCCATGATGAGGCTGACCACAGAGGTTGGCAATCACGCTGGGGCTAGGAAGCCTCAAATCTTCTCGAACGTACCCTGCCTGGATGAGAGTTGTGTGTTGATGGGGTTGGCCACAGTGGGGGGGGAAGTTGTAAAACTTGTTCACTTAGTTGACCGCAGAGGCTGGCCATAGAGCTGGGCAAGAGTTGCGCAGCTTTGGTTGGTCACAGAGGCTGGTCATTCAGCTGGGCGAGAGTTGCGTGGAATTGGTTGACAACAGAGGCTGGCCAGAGAGCTGAGAGAGGCGTGTATTAAGCTAGTTGATCGCAGAGGCTGGCCAATTCGTTCTTGAGCTATAGAGTGTTAACAGAGATTCTGCTGATCTCATTGTCTGCTGGCTACATGACATGGGAGCGTTTAAGGAGGCTGCATTTAATGCTGGGACGTCAGGAAATACTCACGGGCTCGCTCAAAGTTTTCCTGGCCACGTGCTTGCCTCTGACCAGCAAGTGCTCGCTTCTGTTGCGGACGCTCCAGGCAAAAGGCTGCAACGTTTATAGTCGAATACACAAACTTTCACCGTAGCGCGTCATACGAGTCGCCTATGTATGGTGTGCATGCCCTGTCATAGCTGGTCAGTGCAGTTGCCCATTTGTCTGCTTGAATGAGCTGCGTGCACGCACTCATACTCACAGCATACACACACACATACACACACATACGCACACTCTCGCATACACTGCCAGCCCAGATACCTGACGTTGCACTCTGCACCCGTTCGCACCCGCATGCCATACGCTATATGCACATGGCTGCAGGTCGTAGATTTAGATTTAGATGTACATGGGGGGACCTTCAGCCAGACTGTTCAGCTGATCGGCCTGTGACTGGTCCTCCCCAGTCAACAAGAAATCCATGAGCTCGGACACAAAAGAAGTTTGTTGCTGTATGGCTGCAGGTCGTAGACATCGGTGGCGTGCAGGCCCTTTTGCATGTGGCCAGTGACTCTCAGCTGCCCGCTGCGCGAAAGAGTGCCCTACGTGCCCTCAGCCGTTTGGTGCGAGACAGGAGGGTAGCAGCAGTGCTCATGGCAGTGGAGGGGCACAAGGTGAGTGTGTTTGGGAGGAAGGGGGTGGGGGGTGCGTGTGTGTGTGTGTGTGCACGTGCGTGCGTGTGTTTGTCAATTGTGTGTGTGTACGTGTGTGTGCACGTGTGTGTGTGCACGTGCGTGCGTGTATTTGTGTCAATTGTGTGTGACTAAGCAAGAGTGTGGGTGCTTTGGGCTGTTTGATGAGTACAGGTGGGCAGAAGGCAAGTTCGTTTCACAGTAGGTGCGCGTGTCTTTGTGTGGTGATGAGGAGAGAGAAGGGAGCTTCGATAAAAAAGGGTTCCCTTGCTGTTTTGTTTGTTGCAGATGCAGTGATGGCAGAGATGGGGCATTCCTGAGCAGAATTAAGAAGTTGCTTCCTGCTATCATAGGTGAAGCCCATCCCATTTATTTTTGCTTTGGTGCACCAACATGTAGGGTTGGCCAGAACCGTATGTATGCACTGTATATGACCGTATGTTTGATGATTTCCCTGCCAAAAACACCATACATACACCGTAAACATATGGTTCTGGCCAACCCTACAAAAGCGCTCAGTGGCTGCTCTGCTCAGTCAAGACCGTCAACCATGTCACAACAATTGGTGCGTAGGTGCCGGCGAAGCTGCTCAGCCAAGAGCACAGCCTCAGCACTCCAGGGGTGTTGGGGTGCTGATACTGCCGGGGGTTGAAAAAAGTGGAAAAAAACAGCACCCGCAACCGTGATACAACAGTTGGTGCGCAGGTGCCGGGGAAGCTGCTCAACCAAAAGTAGAGCCTCAGCGCTCCAGGGGTGTTGGGGTGCTGATACTGTCGGGGGTTGATAAAACAGCACCCGCAACCGTGATACATAAGGGTGGGTAAATAGGGTGTCTGATTTTGCCAGAGAGGTTCGGCGAGCCTCAACGAGGCTCGGCACTCGCTGGGGAGGCCCTAGCTGGTGCATTATGGTTAGAAAATCACTTTCTCAAATCTGCACGGATTGAGCCGAAACTTTTTCTGTTGTTCGCTTATATATAAAAGAATATTAACGTTGAGACCGGGTGGAAAATATGGGCGTGTGAGTCAGGAAAACTCGGTTAACAGTTACACCCCCCCCTGTTGCACACCCCTTTTAACTCTTCCTGGTGTTATTTAATAAATTACTTGGTTTAAAAGAAGGGCCTGTCAGCCAATCCAGCCACAAAAAATTCGGAATTTGGGAATTTTTGGGGATTTCTGGGGAGATGGGGCTGATTCCGCCCAAAAAGTGGACACCCTCGCTGGCCGACGAGTGTCTTCCACACCGGGAAAGAGGCTATCGAGGCTCGGTGAGCCTCACACTCAGCGAGTCTCGGCGAGGTCATGACCCACCCTTAGTGATACAACAATTGGTGCGCAGGTGCTTGGGAAGTTGCTCAATCAAGACCACGGCTCCAGCACTGTCAGAGGATCCTTGGTCACTCTTTATTACCTGGGGGCCGACAAAAACCATATCCAGGTAAGCGGTGCAGGAGCGCACCAAGGGCTGTGGATTCTTGTTGACTGTAACAGCTCAGAAACGACACTTGCTAGTTGTCTGAGCCGTTTATCCTTTTCAACAAGTGTTGACATTGATTACGTGGTGGTGGTGGTGACATTGATCAATTGGTTGTTGCGTCGACCTCTGTAGGAAAAGGTGGATAAGGTTACAGAGGGCATCTGAAATATACAATGAACAAAGATGGACTTATTGGAGAAGGCTCTGTGTGTGTTGGATGTGGATATCTGCAGTGATTTTCATAGACAAGGTCACTGTAGTGGATCAGGCAATTGATCGTGAGGGCGTTATTATCTCTCTTATTACCAGAGTCTCACTCCCCCCTGCCCATTTTTACAACAACATCAACGTCCGCTTTCCCAGTGCCCTTTTTCATTGCCTCACCAGGCCACTTATCCCTTTTGTTTACACTGCAGGCAGCCATCGGGACGTCAGGCATCTTGCCCCGCTTACTGCAGCTGTGTGTATGCAACAACGCACGCACAGCGTCCCAAGCACTACAGGCAGGTTATGTTAAGGGTTGGCCAAGACCGCACATATATACTACAATGACTGTATATCTGGTGATTTCCCTGCCAATATTACTGTATAGACACTGATGGTTCTGGCCAACCCTAGTTATGTTTCTTGCCTTTTCCGTATGGGATCAGTGACTGAGATGGCTGGGATCTGTGTTTCATTGTGAGGGGACTTGAAATCGATTTGATTCAGTTTGTTGTGAGCACCTTGACAGGCTGAGCGCTTGAACATTCTGCTAGGGTTGACAAGAAGCCGGCATTGTTTTTGCAAGAAAGTCTTCACATTACAGTCATGTACGTCTTCACATTACGGTCTTGTATGTCTTCACATTACGGTCATGTACGTCTTCACGGTACGGTCATGTACGTCTTCACAGTACGGTCATGTACGTCTTCACAGTACGGTCATGTACGTCTTCACAGTACGGTCATACGTCTTCACAGTACGGTCAGTACGTCTTCACAGTACGGTCATGTACGTCTTCACAGTACGGTCATGTACGTCTTCACAGTACGGTCATGTACGTCTTCACAGTACGGTCATGTACGTCTTCACAGTACGGTCATGTATGTCTTCACATTACGGTCATGTATGTCTTCACATTACGGTCATGTACGTCTTCACATTACGGTCATGTACGTCTTCAAGTACGGTCATGTACGTCTTCACAGTACGGTCATGTTCGTCTTCACAGTACGGTCATACGTCTTCACAGTACGGTCAGTACGTCTTCACAGTACGGTCATGTACGTCTTCACAGTACGGTCATGTACGTCTTCAAGTACGGTTATGTACGTCTCCACAGTACAGTCATGTACGGTGCATGCCTCATGCACAGCCTGCCGGAATTCATACGCATGCCACTCACGCCGTCGTGGATCAAAGCAAAAAACTCTTCAGACCTGGACTTACATATTGGAGCCTTTGATTGCTCAACATGATTTGATTGATGAAAGCTGTAAGCCATTAGGAAGGGTACTAAAACCACTAAGGCACAGGTGCACTACACCATGCAGCCACTAAACTGTGCACTGCATTACCATAAGCCGCTCACTCACATCTTTATTGCTGCTGGACGGTCCCTGTATGCCCTAGAAAGATAATATTTTAAACTTGTGTGCTTACCGCCCCCTCTCTAGAATGTCTTTGCCCTCACCCCTAAATGTCTTGTCAAATACCGCACTCTCCGCCTTTGCTAACACCGCCAAGTCCAGTGAAGCAATTATATTAATGAGAGAAATCCCACCGGCCCCGACAAACATCATTAAGTAAGGTCCAGAGGAATGCTCATACACATGTGCAAGGCGATTGGTGTGAGATGGTAGCACCTAACAAATTCCAGGACTCAGCCGTCTCACGGCACACTGTTGTTCCTTACGTCTGCACTGTTGTTCCTTACGTCTGCACTGTTGTTCCTTACGTCTGCAATGTTGTTCCTTACGTCTGCACTGCTGTTCCTTACGTCTGCACTGTTGTTCCTTAAGTCTGCACTGTTGCTCCTTACGTCTGCACTGTTGTTCCTTACGTCTGCACTGTTGTTCCTTACTTCAGCACACTGTTGTTCCTTACATCTGCACCCCCTCTTGCTTATATCATCTGACATTTGATCACTGTGCGCCTTCCTTGCTCCCCGCCCTCCCCTCTCTTTCTCAAAAGTCGCATGCAGACCTTAAAGCAGGAGCCATGTAAGGTGCTGTTTGCACTTACCCCTAAACATCCATCCATCTATATCTCTCTCTTTCTCTCTCTCTCTCTCTCTCTCTCTCTCTCTCTCTCTCTCTCTCTCCATATATATAATATATGTAAAAATGTGTTATGCATGCACGGTGTGAAGAAGGTGCTGCGCAAGAGGTGCTGTGCGCATCATCTTCTTACAATTCCATCTCTCAAATGTACTATGCATGTAGGTTATAAAGATGCTGTGCAAGAGCGTTGTGTGCTGTCAACTCATCCACAAGGAAGACGGTGAGGCCATTTTGCGCTCTTCATGCAACAGTGGCGTGCAGACGAGTGCAGATGAGCATCCAGCTCAGGTACGGGGGTCCTGCCTGTATGATTGCATTTATTAAAGGAGGGTGCACAGTGCAGGCGCTATGATTTGTGGATCCACACATATATACACACACGCGTACACAGGCGCAAACACACATACACTTAAGCATACACACTTGAAGTAAATGATTAGAAGAGTAAGAGAGGACATAGCAAGACTTTAATCTTGTTGAGGGAGGCCCTGCATGGGGTCTGAAAGCTCGCTTATGCTTAGGGTTGGCATACTTATTTTTGCACGCTGAACATCACGGCATCTTGGCAAGACAACCTTTAGAGTTTGAGGTCTTTGTATGGTAAATTGCTCCAGCCAACCCTGCATGATCACAAAATTCATTTTGCACGGTGAACGCCAAGTCTCAGTGTTTCGGCAAGATGACCTTGAAGCGTATGGCCTCACAATTTGTGCATTGCTCTGATCACCCCTGTGTGTACATGGTATTCGCGCTCATTATCTCACGCTAGTGAGCTGGACATCCAGTGATGTGCACTTGCTTTAGCAATTTAGATATGTGAAAGGCTTTCAGTTGCTGGCACCTAAACGTGCTCCTAGTTGCTGGCACCTAAACGTGCTCCTAGTTGCTGACACCTATACGTGCTCCTTCCCTTAATCATGTTGGATGTTGTTAGCATTACCAGTGTATCCTTTTTTATCCTGTATGATGGACAACGAAACGCATGCACCAGAACTCCCCTCAGATGGCATGATGTTATTATTGGTACTCGTAAGCAATAAGGTTGACGCAGGCTTGCTCTCTTATACTTTGCATTTGCATGTGCTATGATATATACACTTGCAATGAATGTAATGTACTCTATTAGACTGCCATTGATATGCATGCATATAAGTCAGTGTGCCTTCACACCAGAAATGCAGCTATGTCACGCTAATAGATGCTTATTTACTCACAAACATACGCGTCTGCAGGTCGCTCTTGAGCGCTTGGAAATTGTGCTGCGCACAGAGCAGGACATTCCCAGCACTCGACCCAAGAACAGCATGCAGTTGTACGAGATAGACGCCAATGATCCAGCTGTGCAGGTACTTCAAAACATCTTAAGTGTCCTGAAACAATCTAGTACATGATGCGCGATCTGAATTGGTCAGGAAGCGTTTGTTACAAGCTGCAAAGAGGGTCGCACATTGGCCAGTCGCTTTGCCTTGACAATGATGCAGCTTCACTGGGCAAAACAGCATAGAACATAAGGCAGTTGCATTTGCAGCATTTGAACGCAAATGCGTTGCAGCTTCTCCTTCGCAGCAACTGCACACGCTCGCATATGATGAGTAGCTTTCGTCTCGCAATTGTGCGGCTCATGTCCGGGTATTTATTTAAGTTATAGCTTTCCCACTATTTTCGTATACACACATACTCTCACAGATACATGCCCGTAGAACTATACGTACACAAATATCTGCATAAGCACACACAGGAACATCCAGACAAAACCATGCACACACAACCCCGTACACAATCACCAATGTATTGGTTTAAACGTTTAAACACAAACACACACACGGACACACACGCACACAGGTGCCGCTACGCGGCCCAAACCAGGACCTCAGCCTTTTGAACAGCTCAACCCAAAAAGGGGCAAGCAGCAGCGCCCACGCTGGGCCCGACATCCGGAGGATGTCCACAGCAAGCAGCGGCAGGCACTTGGGCAAACATAAGAGCAAGCGCTTCTCCAGCAGGCAACTCACCAGTCTCCAGCAGCAACCTCCACACTTAGATCAGCAGCAGCAGGAAGGCACTGAGCACAGTGGCACCACAGCAGTAGCTGCACTTAAAGGCCCAGGCTTGCCAGGCAGCCCTGGAGCCAAAGACCAACTACCAGGCGCTCGCGCGTTTGTACACGTGCCCCTCGGCCAGTCGCGTATATCTGCAGAGGAGGGACCTATGCCTGAGCATGCACAGGCAGCGCTGCGCACGAGCGACTGGCTGGAAGAGGCTGCCGGCATCGGCAAACAAGCGTGGGTGCGGCTAAGCCCTAATGCCGCTGCGTCCAAGGAAGCGCTGCAAGCCAACAGAAAGTCATTCGATGCCCAACGACAGCAGCAGCTGCAACAGCAACGGCAGCAGCAGGCTACTAAGGTCCAGCAGCAGCAGCTACAGCACTCACAGAGGCAACCCCAGCAGCAGCAGCAGCAGCAGCAGCAAACACAGGAACAGGAGCAGCAGTTAGGCCTGCAGCCTTTTCTGCAGCTGCATCTACAGCAGGGGCTGCATGCACAGCAAGCTGCAGCTCAAGAGCTGCAGCAAGAGCCGAGCTTTGACACGGGTGTAACAGGGGGGCATGCAGATGCTGGTATAGCGCCAGCAGCAGCAGCAGCAGCAGTAGTAGCAGCAGCAGTGACAGCAGATCTGGGACCGTCAGCAGCGCCGCTTGAGCTTGCACCGACAGCAAGGACACCGTCACGACTGCCAACAACACAACCAGAAGTGCTGGCAGCAGCAACAGCAGCAGCAACGGCAGCAACATCAGGCCTGCCTCCCACTGCAGCAGACTTTGCATCTTACAACCGCTCCGACGGCCCCTCTTCCCCAGGCAAAGAAAGCCAGACCCACCATTCCACAGCCCCATTTTTCTCTCTTCCCTTGTCTCCCTCCCAAGGCACCAACCCTACCAGCAGCAGCTTGACCCCCACAAACGCCTGTTTACTATTCAACCACAGCCCTACCAACAACTCACACACCAACAGCACCAACTTGCACCCCACCACTCAACCCGCCCCCCCTCCTTTTCACACATCCCCCATGACCTCTCGCCGCCAGCATTCCTGCACGTCTTCAGATCTTTTTGACGTGACCCCCACCCTCCCTTTCCCTCCGCTCCCCTCTACACCCAGTCTGTCAGCAGAGCCAGGACCCTTTCCCACCTTACCAGCAATGGCAGGCCAGCTCGGTGGAACGTGCCAGTTGCAGAAGTGCGGCATCACGTCTGGGGGAGCTTGTAGCCTACCCCCCAGTCAACCCTACCCGTCCCCGGAGCTCAGCTTGTCTCCGTCAAAAGAACTGTCAGCCACAAAATCAGCCTCCGTACCTGCTCCATCCAGCAGCAGCAGCAGCAGCAGCAGCAGCAGCGGCAACAATAGCAGCAGCACAACACATCCCTCCGTACCTGCTTCATCCACTTCACATTTAGGGGAGGGACAGCTCGCAAAGCAAGCAACGCCCAAAGGGGTAGAGTTGGGCGCTGGGCTCGCAGCTGCGGCTGAGGGGGCAGCAGAAGAAGCAGTGTTGCAGGTAGAGGAAGTGCGTGCGGGTGCACCGATAGCAGCAGGAGCAGCAGCAGCAGCAGCAGCAGCAGGCTTAAGCAACAGCAAAAGCAATAGCAGCTCCCCCTCCTCTTTACGTGCAAATGCTGGGCAGACCCTCACCAATAGCTCCCAAGCCAGCATGCATCCCCCACCACCCTCACTGATTCCTCCCCCAACGCCAACCTCTGCCTTTTGCTCACCTCCCTCCCCTTTCCTCCAAGGCTTGGGTGGAGAAGCCAGCAGCAGCAGTAGGGCAGCACCCTCCATGCCTTCATCCCCCCCCCTTAACCCCATCCTCAACCCTTTCACTTCAGAACCTGCCTCCGCCCTGTCCAATCCTCCTTGTTTACCCACCTCCACCCCCCAAGACATCCCCACCTCCAACTCCACAGTGTCCAAAGCTGTGCAGGCATTAGAGGCGGCCCTCACAACTTCGTCCCCTCCGCCACAAAGCAGTGCATCCGTCGTTAGCGGTGCCCCAATAAGCACGCAGAGTTGCGCCCAACCACAGCATGGCAGCTTAGGCAAGTCCCTGCGCTCGTCCTTGTGCAGGTAGGTGTATCGCAGGAATCAGATATGCTGATACAAACTAGCGTGGAATGTTGTACATTTGTTAACTGCAATTGTAAATCCAACGTGCACTTGTAAATCCAAAACGCGCACTCACGTGAAATGGCAAAATAAAGAGCCGACGTTATTGCTGATTTTTGGAGGCTAATAAAGCAATGTGGTTGTCTTTAATTAGCGCTGGTAGTGGTGCTGATAGCGATTGCAGCAAACACTGTGGCGTGACCATTCATGTCAGCTATATAGTCTGGCGTGCGAGTTCTTAAATCAAAGATCTGCTGCATATCTTCTTATCCTGAGGTGCCTCTGTCTTGCCCATGCAGGCATGTCACAAATTCGCCAAGTGGTTCTCCATCCCCTCCTTCTGAAAGAGCGATTGATATGCCATCTACTGTTGAGGTAGTGTCTCCTCCGCCAAAAGGAAAGTAATAAGGGGTTAAATGCTGTCGCAGATTTGGGCAGTTGGGCAGTATTTGTGGAATTGTAGCTTTGGCTGTGGCAATTTGAGTTTAGGAGAGCTTTTGCCATTAATTTGGGTGATCTACGGACAGGAAATGGGAAGCAAATGAGCACATTGAGACTGGTTTCAGTCGTCCGAGCAGATTTGATGATAGAGCCAATTTTGACTGCTACCGGTGTGTGTATTGCCTACAACACTGTGTTGGTGACCAATACCTGAATCCTACAATGTATCTAGTTACATAGTAACATTCTACAAGCTGTTGCTGCTCCTTGGAAGATTCAGACTGCTCAAAATGTATGTTTATTGTCATACGTTTGAAAAGGTAAAGAAAAATTACGCAGGTAGTGATAACTACTCCCCACATTAATGAAGGAAAAATAGCCGCTTTGGTACCAAGTATTGTAACACTTTTCCAACAAAAAGATTTACAGAGTTTACAGAGAAGGCCATCAGTCAAAACGCACGACTGCTAGGCTGCGTATGTAGAACACTGTATTAATTGTGAGGAGGAAGTGTCTGTTGAAGCATCAGATTGTAGAACATACAAAAATACTCTTGGAAAGGGAAAAAAGGCACAACGCTGTTTGTGACATCATGTCATTGCAGACTGAATAAAATTAGTAAAATCAATAAAGCATCTGCCAGGACCAACCGACCGCATTTAGTCAAGGAGGGGGAATCACCACCTGTGTGGTTCGGGCACATGAAAACATGGACTATCACACTCAGGTTACCAAGAATGAGAGGGGCAGATATTACCATACATACAATTCATGTTTGAGGAGCAGCGCACGCACAATGAAGAGATCTGGAACATCAAATCAACATGGTCTGGTTCGTCACTCTTTTGATGACTCCCATGCAGAAGAGCTACAAGTTATGACTATTTTATAGGACAAGCTAAAACATAAAGGAAGTCAACCTGTACCTCGGTGAAGCTAACACAGACATTGCATACAAGCTTTGGCCAAAAATGCATGACACGCCTAACGCGCAGCACAGCCCGGCTCTTACACACAGCAACCGCCCTGTGGCTGTGGTGATAGGAAGGTCTCACACTCCAGAATTTTTGCTGATTCAGGCAGTGGTGATTTGATCTGCTTGGTCCAAAATTGGCGATTTAGTTGTAACACCAGCTCAGACAGAGCACACACACACACACACACACATTCCTGGGGGTCAAAAACATGGGGTAAGGTGCGTGCTACACATCAATCGTGGCTGTGCAGGCAAGAACGAGCACCGTGCTGTGCGTGCTGTAAATTGAGGGTGCCATCGATACATACACAAAGGGCGAACAACGCGCAACCGACGCTTTGTGTGTGTTCCTGGGAGTCGAAAACATGGTCTAGGGCGATAGAAGGATACCGGAATGGACAATTCAGGGGTCCTTGAGATGCAAACGCGTAATAAAGAAGCAAGAAGCGACTTGTTGACGAGGACAAAGGCAAAGCCAGACACAGTTGACAACACACACACACACACACATTCCTGGGAGTCAATAACATGGGATAGAGGATGCGTGCAACACTTCCATCGGGGCTATGAGAGCAACCTAGAGCAAAGCCCCTTGCTCATGCCCAACTAATAAGTAACAAATTATGTTCCGTGCCAAATATGACTTCTAAGGAACAAGAACAAGTTCTCAAAAATATATGGGACGGATACAATACAAACAGACAAACACACCAGAATGTTTAGCCACATGACAGGTCCTGCCACCTGCCCCTTGTGCGGAGGATCAGACGGTGCTCCACACATGCTTCTTAGGTGCAACAACCATATTTTGCAGAGAATGCACATAAACCGACACCACCACACAGTTAGGCGTTGTGGGGAAGAGGTCAGCAAAGGCAAGCTGGGCTCAGCAGTCGCTACATTGGATGCTTGTAACAGTGAAAAGCTATGTGACCTTTGCATTGAACCTCACGATGTCAAAGAAACGTTCCCGACTGGGTTTTCCCAACAATACCAAACTTTTCTACTAGACATCAAAGTCGTGTAGGTAGCGTGTGAATCATGCCCATTGAAGGAAAAGGTAGATAGCTGGACCCCAGACTGATCCCCACAAGGAACAGAGACATACATCTTGTAGAATTTTAATTATGCTCAGACATAAACATAGAATAACACAACCAATATCTACCTCTTATCCAGCGTCTACGAACAAGGAGCCTCCGGGGCATCTCTAGGAACAACAAGAAAAAAAGAATAACTACGCAGGCAGCAATTCACTCCCTGCATCAATTAAGGAAAAGGAGACACATTGGCTTGAAGTGCCGTGAGTCTCCCCCACAAAACAAAGTCACACTTCATGTTATACTCCTTATAGTCGGGGGCACAATCTACAATTAGTACACCATACCTCCTCTACTAAACCTGGGCATCCCTCTGCACAAAGTGCACCAACAAGCCACTGCACTACACTGCCATGCAATTAAAAGCTTATAAACAAGATCACAGAAACAAGACACAAAATACAATTCAACAGCGACAACAGTGATGATAGGGGATCTGGAGGGGGGGGTACTGATAGAGACTGATAGAGCAGCTGGCTTCAGGAGGGCTAGACGCAGGCTAGGCCGGATCGCATGGCTGACAACCCACCATATCCTCATAAGTCTCTGTTATTTCTCTTTTTTTCGATTTTTGGTGGGGCTCTGGCCAGTAGTGTGAGCAAGTGAGAGCCTTTTTTAATGCACGCTGGTGTTTTCCGGCGTAGACTTTTTCTTTTACTTTTGCTGCGGGCCTGCTGCTAGATGAACTCTGAACAAGTGGCACTTGCCTGGATAAGACTGTAAAATTGTGTATAAGCAGCGAATTTTAAATCAGATGTAAAAACAGATTAGCAGGCACTCCAACAAAAGATTTAAGAGGAAGGTCAATGGGAATCAGGAGGGTTGCAGGCTCGATTTGAAACTGGCTCCTGATGAGAGTTTATATTAGTACTAGAAAGGTCTGGTATGGATGCATGGTCGACAGAGTGAACATGGAGCGTGGAAGCAAGTTTCTTAACCGTACTTTTCATAAGAATTATAATGAACCACCGACTTTGAAGTCGGTGTCAGGTCAGGCCTGCAAACTTTCTGATCCCATTTGCTAATTCTTCTTTCCATGGCAAAGGGGCCCACAATACTTGGTATGTCTAGGGGCGCCTATTAATATAGCGACACACGTTAATTCCCCATAATCATCGATAGAGCAGCAAATTTTTATCACAAGGTCTTCTCTGTCGATCCTCAGGTTTTCCTCCCGACACGACAGAGTAGCAAAGAGGGCCTTCGATCGCCTATAAACACCCAAGAGCGTCTCGCGCTGCTATTTATTCAGTTTGTGCTAAGCGCAACACGCTTTTTACTGTATCATGCTTTGTAGTCGATACCGCCATGATACAAATAATATAGTATATTTTCCAAGCATACACCGGCAGTTTTTACTCCCCTTGATTCTCGATTCTCGCCGATCACGATGAGCAGGTGTGGGCAAAGCTGTCTCCCTGTCTGTTCGTTTTTTTGGTGGCTGTTTTCTGGAAAATTGGCGGATGCTAACCCCGCTTTGCCCCCCTTCCATTATCAGCAGCAAAGGTTCCATTCAGCCCTTGACCTCTATCGAGGGCCCAGAGGCCTGGACTGCAAAGGTAGCTGTTTGTAGCTGGGAATCCCTGCACATCTTGTAATCCTGCGTAGCATGGCCATGTTTTTCTTCGGTACAGGGGCAGGGCAGGACTTTCACCAGCTTAGGCGCTGTCCTTTTCCCTGCTACATATTGTCCTATAAACTGTATGCACAGATGGCAAAATCTCATTATGCACTTGCTAGCAGGCACCTCTCACAGGAATTGACTCTCAGGAATTGACAGCTTCAGGCAGCTTCTTCCTGCCTGACCCCCCTAAAATGAATGCACCAGGTTCTTGATGAATGGTAACGACTGGAATGCATATATGACACAGGCCCAGTGAAGCGTTTTTTTACGCAGGAGTACAGCGACAACCCGTCATTCGTGTACACGCTAACCAAAGAAGATTTGGACGAATTGCAGCATGCTGTGGACAACGTCCTGCCTACCCTCTCATCCGTATCTAGTATCAAAGTACGTCATTGTCGCAGCAGCAGGGGGTAAAAAACAGTAGTGCATCACGCATGGTTATATGCAGAACTTTACCCCTTGCTTTATTGTTGTGCACCATCCATTGAGCACTCCAAGGATGAAGCATGAAGACTGTGAAGCTCTGGTTGTGGCCTTATAAGCACACGATACTACACCCTACAACTACACCCCTTTCAAACTGTCACGGATCAATTGTTTTAGGACAAGAAGGTGGGCAGCAGCACTCCTTGCCTAGCTTATAACGCTTCATGCTATCAACTACTTAATTGTTCATTGCGATGTTGCATTATTACTCAGGACGTCCGCCAGGATCAGTTTCAGCTTACGACACTAGGCCCAAAGCTCCAACAGATTCAGCAGGAAGTCACTTGGGGCCGTGGATTTGCAGGTGCACAATTTGAACTCGTTCTATGATTGTCGTTCACCTTCCTTTTTGCCTGGCGAAATGGCATCCTTCAAAGATATGCAGTCTTTTCGCTCGCTGCATACGTTGCATTTCCTCCTTTTGTTTTTGCGGATGCAGGGTGGCAATAATAATGTGTGCTTTACCCTGCTGCCCTTTTCTTCTCGTTACCAAACAGTGATAAGAGGGGTGCCGGTGACCGCCTGGAGCACAAAACAGGCTCTGCTAGGCTTCTGGGGAATGGGCCTCTACTTTGGGCATGCCGGAGCGAACAACAGCAAAGGTACCAGCGGCACATACAAGCGGTGTGGCAATCGTTTCCTCAACCTGATTTCTGCATTGTATAATGTACTAATGTTGCAATTGCCAATGAGGCAGATGACATCTACAAGCAAGGTTTTGTTTTTGGGAGGGGGGGGGTGTGTGGATATGCGAGCTGCAACTGCAAATCAGTTGAGGGAGACTTGTCCTCAGTACATGGTAATCAGGCATTTGTCTCCTGGTTGGGCTTGTAATGTTTCATCTGTACAAACAGGTGCAATTGACCAGAACTATATATGCACGGTGCATATAATTATTTTTGCAGATTTTTATAAAAGTACGGTCCTATATGGCGTACATATACAGTTCTGGTCAACCCTACAAACATGCCATATAATAAAGCTTTAAAAAAAGTGAACACCTTCCAGACACCCCTGCATGCAGGCCACCTGATTGGTCACATCAAGGACATTGGCCTTGATCCAGCCAATCCCGATACTCGTCTCTATGCAACAAGAGCCGCACAACCATGGTAAGGGGACACCTACCTGCCCTGGGTGTGATTCTTGTCCGTAATATACCTTAGAGCAGGCTCTAGCAACGGCTGAGACATTGAGCTGTAATTCTGGTTATGTTTATAAAAAGTCACATTCAAGATCATGGACATAGTTGTGCATGTCATCATACTTGTGTGCTGGAACAGGCTTATATTTCTCTAAGCACCACCACCAACCCTTGTGAAGGAATGAAAAGAAGGAAGACCTATGCAGGCCACGGAAACCACTTTCAACGATAATTGTAGAAAGTGGCCGCTTTGGTACCGAGTACAGCAAAACTTCTCCACCAAGGGAAAGAGAAAAGATAAATGTGGATCAAGAGGGTTGCAGGCTTGGCATAAAACCGGCTCCTGATGAGGGTTGGTAATAGTACTGGAAAGTGTGTGTTACTTTGATTGGTGGACAGGGTTACAAGGAGCTGTATGCTCCCCAGCCATAGAGCCTTGCCTTTTTGAGTGGCATAGGGTTTAGGCTGCGACTCTTTTGCAATCGTACGACTGTGAAATATCACAGTTGCCGCACACTACAACTCTGACTGGAAGATCCTCACTGATAATTTTCCTTTTCCCGGCAACCACCAAACTTTTTCCAGGCATAATGACGTGGCTGACCTTGTCGGTAAGTGGATGATGTTCACTTGAGCCTGTCTTCACTTTTGATCTCAGATAGCTTACAGCTATTTCCGATGTGCATGTGCTATATACTTTGTATCCTACATCAATCAATCCCTGCTGCTCACGAATCTGTGTGCATATCTCTGTGTGTGTGCCGTGCATCTGTGTGCATATCTCTGTGTGTGCCGTGCATATCGTGCATATCTGTGCAAATCTCTGTGTGTGCCGTGCATATCTGTGCATGTCCAGCCCTGCTATGCCTGCACCCAGCTCTTGAGGGCGGCACCAGTGGATGGTGCTCATCAGTTTCGGTGCATAACGAGATCTTAAAAAGGGCGCCCCACCTGGCCAGCGCTTTGGCTGGCCCAGACTGGTATTTTGACCGAAAGGGCGAGGTAAGAGCCAGGTAGCTGGATATAAGTGCACAAGAGGTAGAAGCCAGTGGGTGCTGAAGATGTGCAGGTACACGGGGCGCAGCACAAAAAAGAATTGTGCAACGGTTGGCCAGAACGAATACCGGATATGACCGTATAATTGGTGATTTCCCTGCCAAAAACACCGTATATGCACCGTATATGTATGGTTCTGGCCAACCCAATTTATATACGTTCAGTGCTCTGCTCCAAATTTATGCGTTATCCCTTGATGTGCCTGCTTCTGTGCCTTAGTTTATGATGAATGGGATGGACTATTTCCAGCAGCAGTGTTTCTTGTCATTACCGCTGATTGATGCAGATTCCTCCCAACAAAAAGCCGTTCTTCAGGATACCGGTCTTCAATTACCATGAAGGATACTTTGCTTGCAACTTCTCTGCAAACTACTTCCTCGGCTCGCAGCGACATCCTGAGGTAGGAATCTCGGCCAAGGCGGATGCTTTCATTAAGCAAAACTGTATGGACTGAACGGGATGTTTTTTGCTAGAAACCTTTTGAGCTGTAACACTTGAGCAATCTGCGCGCAGATGAATCCGTACGCAACAATGAGAGGGCACCAGGAGCCTCGTCCTAAAAGCCACGCCAAAGGCTGCCCCTGTTACACAATTATGTTCTCAAAAGCATGATCTTAAAAGCAGAGTGATCCTTTCCCTCCTTCTTTTGCTGCTGCCTCACATTGAGCTTGGAATGCCTACAAGAGTCTCCCTGTTCTTGCAGTGCAAATGTAATCTATCACTACATTATGGTGTGTGCCTCTACATCTCCCTAGCTTTGTCTCCCTTTTGCCTTCCTTGTTTCTACCAGGTCTGAGCAGTTCTGAGTGTTCTATCGTGTGAGGATGTTGATATTTACCCTCATCCCTCCACATTCTGCGTTGCAATGCAACTGAGCTGCAGGGGTGGGTGGCTGTAAGTACTATGTACTATGTACTATGGCACCAACACTCTTTCTTTCCCTAGATGTATGATGTGTTAAAAGTTGCAACAACTTCTATTCCCTACAACAATTAACAGCCGCGCACAAGCTTTACAATAAGTTTCAAACTGAACGGGTGTGCCGTTTTGATTTTGTTAATGGTGCCACTGCAGAAAATTGTGTCAGCCACGTTATTTCGCGCACACAGGTGCCTCGATTGACACATGAGCAACTACAGGCCATCGAATTGTTTGAGGAGCTTGCTGGGAGCGACCATCTGGCAATGCACATGGCACTTCAGCCAGGAGACCTGCAGCTGCTGAACAATCACACTATGCTTCATACTCGATCAGAGTTCAAAGACCACCCTGTGAGTTGCTGGTTCTTGCGATGATGTTTCACACTTGATGATGCTTTATACTTGAAAACAAGCAACGACAGCACCCTGCGCTCTTCGCACGCTGCTTTATTTCTTCGCAGCAGATGAAACCTTCCTTGCTATAGCCGCATGTGTTGCATTGATGTGTCATTCGCGATCCAGTTTGATTCTTGTGATCAATAATTACTATACCTCTTGTCAGCATATGGTAATTGCAAGAGTTAATTAGCTATACAGGTCCTTTAGAGGACGCTCTGGAAAGAGTATGGTAAGGGATTAAATTCCATTAGAGTTTAGCAATTTTCATCAGGGTTTAAGCCCAAAAGGGAAGAGGGGCGATTTATAAGTAAAAGAGTAAAAGTAAAAGTAGCTGAGATTTAGGAGGCCGGTGGTGGAATGCTAGAAACGCGGATGTCATGCAGGTTGGCAAAATCAATGTGCCTGATGATGCATGCAAACTATTTGGCGTGCATGCGCAGGAGGGCAGCCAGAAGAGGCACCTCCTTCGCTTATGGATCTCTCCCATGTCTGAACGTGCACTGCCTCCTGTCTACTCGGAATTATATGGGTCTACTCAGATTGGAAACAGGTGCGGTGGACAAGGGTATTAAGTGTCTGCGTACTTGTGTGTGTTACAGCAGCTCGTTTTTGTGGGGTAAAGGATGCTGGAGAGGAAGTATACTTTAACTTGGGGTTTAGGGTTTACCCTAAACCCTTATAAATAAGCAGAGGTGGTCGACGGAGGCCTGAAAAAGGGGTACTTTTGAAATGTTCCCAGAGTAAGGGTGACTTAGCTGGCAACTTCTAAGCTTAACACCCAGATGTAGTGCTGATAACACCTGAGCCTGAATGTTGCCAGCTGGGGCAAAAATGTCTGTTTGCCTGCGGCGTGAACCCTAATTTCCACCACCATTCTCTCATATCTCACCACACACTGACCTGATTTGTGTCATTTTTATATGACATTATAATAAAGAATATCATTGCAAGAAAAACAGGGCAAAACAGAGCAGTAGTTGGCCAGGTACCCCATTGCCCATTTCCCTTGAAAAATCAGCAAAAGGGGTGCCAAAAAGGATGAAAAACCAAGTTCCACCAAATTCCCGATCATAAACGAAGTACTCCCGTCGTGTTTTGAGGTGAAAAGAGGCCCTGGGTTGAGTGTGATGGCTCAATACGTAAACATTCAGTGCCAGAATTTGCAAATTTTGAACTGGATTTCTGCCCAGACCACTGGGGTAGTCCATTTGGCCTCAAACTTCATAAAACATCTAGTTACCTAGTTACGGATATGTTATTTAAACGATTGCATCGAAAAAGGAACAATTTCAGGACATTTACTCCGTCGACCACCTCTGCTTAAAAAGGAGAACTTTGTGGTTTGTATTTGCAAACTAGCAAGCTGCCAGCAGTGACATGTTTGCTTAAGGATCCCTACGCTGGCTTTAATTTAAAATGGTTTAATCAGGACTCAGTGGCCCTTTCTGGAGGAGAGACGTAGGTTCAAGAGGCCAAGTTTCTTCAGGTCCTGAAGCCAAAGTGGTTGATCTTGCAAAATCAACATGCTCACTAGAAGTAGTGAAGTAGGATCGTGAAAAACTTGTGCCCCAAATAACCTCCCATGACCACTGCATTGATGCAGGGGAGCCATCCTCGTGCCTCCTGGCAAAGAGTGCATTACAGAGGACGCTGACTAAGCACGTGTTTCCCACTGTTATTCGCGTGCTTAAATGTGTATTTTTACTGAACCAGATTTAGGCCTTGTTCCCTCCCTAGATTTGCGCTATCCTTGTTAAATTGTAAATGATGCACCACACTTTTTGTGCCATTCCTTTTTGCTAGAGTAGCAGAAAAGTCAGAACAGCGAGCCACCCTAGGGTTGGCCCAGTGATCAGCTGCCAGGGGCTTCATTTATTGAGGGTTAAATTGGCAAGTAGATTTACTCAGACAAAGCTAGGAATCAATCGCTATTTAATCATTGACGATGCCATCTTTGTTGCCTTGGTATCCTATCAATTGGTGTTAAATTATGATACCAGTGCCTTGCATCATTTTTTAGCCGGAGGCCTTTATCAATCATACATGTCTGGAGTAGAAGACTGCCTGCAGTCCTATGAGGGGTGGGGTTATTCTGGTGCATGTGACCGTCTGATCTCAGGTGAAATTTATGGTGCATGTGACCGTCTGATCTTCAGGTGAATTTGCTTGCCACAAGACTTTATTGCTGTATTAGCCTCATGTTACCGTACGTTGCCATACAAAAAATGCTGAGTTCAGTGTGTAACACTTGAACTCCAGTTGGAGTGAAGCAAAGTGATATCACTCATATCACTCATACCACTCGTGATTTTAATCTGTGTTCCTCTCGAGTTTCTCCATCTTTTTAGTTACTTATTCCTCACAGCTGCTTTTCCTTCTTATTCCAAGTTTGATTGTTTCAGAGGGGGACACTGGGCAAAACCCAAAACATGCTCCTTTTTGCATGAAAGGTGCAACTACTAACACGTCACTTCATCAAATTGGACCCAACCTAGCTTCAAACTGATGCTGACTTTATAAGCTTCCCGAGCATGTGCTCAGATTTAGACAAGTCGCCCTGCGTACAGAATGACAGGACTAGAAGCACATGTCATGCACCTGTACCCTTGATGGGTGCTTTTCAGGGGGAATGCCATATTAATTTGCATATCTCGCCAACCACTTACTCCATTGTTTTTGCAATGATCATTAAATTGTTATAAGGATTTCAAAGCACTGAAAAGCACCGGGTTTGGTGCTCTGGCTGGTCAGATACAGCATATGGCTGCTCAAAAAGTAGGGTTCACGCCGCGGCCGATTAGGTGTGGGCCCCTTAATTTGCAGGTTTCAGATATGCAGCTGAGCTTGAAACCTGCAAATTAGGGGGCCCTTACCCTGGGACATGCAAAAATCGTACCATTTTGGGCCTTGGTGTCCCCTCTCTGTGGTTTTTCTTCCTTTTCCCTCTAGTCTGGGCAGTTGTGAGGACCTAAAGTCAAGCATCTGTGACGAGAGCTTGTAAGTAATTAACCGCCGTCTCACGGGGCAAACGTATCAGAACCACGCTTTGCTTTTGCCATTTGGTTCAGGACTGAGCAAATTGACCTTTTATTCTAACTTTTGTCAATATCACGGGGTTTTCGTTGCCTGCGTAGTTGTTCTTCTTTTTAAGCATCAATTGGAGTAAAGTTTCAAATGGTTAGTATCCAAGAGCGAAGAGCGAAGAGCACAAGGATAGAAATTCAGAAAACCCAGGTAGTAGTGGAAAACACTTCCCACATTGATAAGGATCAAGATGGACTTAAAGCTGGGCATCAATTTTGAAAGCAGTCAGGAAAAGTAATAGAACGCAGATAGCGTAAAGACTACCGGCATGGATCAGGAAGGGTTGGTGTATTGTGTTCTGCACCACCCAATGGATGGAGAGGCACACAATATCCCACCTGGAGAATAAAAGAGGAAAAGCTCTTCAATGGGGATCAGGTGGTTGGGAGGCAGAGGCCTGCACACCACTAGGAGTGTTGCTCATATATTTTTGAGGGTCGTGGTCGATGTCTTGTCTTATTTGTATGTTTTTGTTGCGGATCTGATGGCATGTAAGCTTGATTTTTTCATGAGTGCTGTGGGACTTCAAGGCTGAGGCGTGGGTTCCTTGTATGGCTGCCGTAAATGGTGCCTGTTGCTCCTAGCAGGATGGTGTGAAGGGTTTTACGGTGTCCGAGTAAGCAAGACATTAGCAGCTTAAATTGTTATTGTGCCTTATCTGCTTGTTGGGTAGGAGAAGTGTCCGCAGAAAACTGCTGAGTTCAGTGTGTAACACTTGAGCTCCAGTTCTTGGAGTGAAGCAAGTGATATCAATCATAGCACTCTTGCTATTTATCTGTGCTCCTTTCCATTTTCTCCATCTTTTTATTACTTGGTCCTGACAACTGCTATCCTTCTGAGTCTGGGTTTATTTTCTCTCCCTTTTTTATTACATATATATGTATAGTTCCCCTCTTTCTGGGTAGTTGTGAGGACCTAATTTCTAGCAGTTGTGACCCGCCCTTGTAAATAATCCACCGCCATCTCACGATGCACACGTAATAGAACTCATTTTCGACCAGTCCATATCGTGTCTGCTGTATGTTAAATGCCTCTTCGTGTCATAGCCAGAGAGGTATTGACAAGGTTATCTGCTAGGTTATGGGCAAATTTCCTTGCAATATTGGCAGACCTAGTTTGGTACGTGTTTGTGTGGGTTTCCTTTGGGGCGTGGTTGCCGGGCAAGTTGCCTCTACTAGTCTCCACGAAATCATCAAGGGAGTGTGTAGCACCAACTTCAGCACTCATGAAACCTCTTAAGGTCTTGGCTTAGCTAATCCTTGATGTAACGTACCTCAGCTAATCCTCAAAGAGGCCAGGGCCGAGACCAGTCAGCAGCCAATCAGCCAAACAACCTGGCTGAAGGTCACTCCAAATTGTAACATCTATATTGTCATGCTAAATCAGTGGCATGGACGAATCGTGTGATTTTCCCTGGATTTATAATGTGAGCAACGGTTTTATGGTTATTTGGTTGTTTGGCCAGTTTAGATGGTCCTCTTGTAACAAACTCGCTCTTTTCTCAGACTTGACTGAGTACCATCTCCTCTTGGGCGTTGCTTGAGCCGTCGATTCCTTCTCGCGTGGAGAGGGAGGAGACGTTAAACACCACCTTTATGGGGGGGCTTGGCGGACAAGTATGGCTCATACTTGCAATCCATGCTTCAGCTGGTACTACCATGATTCGTCGTGACAATATAAGGAAGAAAAAAACTACGCAGGCAGTGAAAGCCACTCCCCACATCAACCAAGGAAAAGGAGCCACTTTGGTACCGAGTACCGTAAAGCTCCTCCACCGCGAAAAGGAAAGGAAAATCAATGGGGATCAGGAGGGTTGTAGACTTGGCCTGAAACCGGCTCCTAATGAGAGTTGATAACAGTACTGGAATGGGCACGTATGGTATGGACAAGTTTAGCAGCGAAGTTTACAGAGTGCACATGGAGCTTGGAGGCAAGCTTCTCAACTTTTTGAGAATCAAGACCCAGTTCCTTGAAAGGCTTCAGAGTGTGAGTGTTGTAGATGGTGCCACCCCCCACACCCAAACGGATGATGTGGAGAGTAACGGAGGCTCCTTGGAGATGTTGCACAGGTCTTTGTGCTGTTCCTTTGCGGCGTTCAGCTGGTTCTGAGGTCTGGTGTCCTCACAGTACTTGATCTCGACAAGGTGGATGTCACGCCGAGGTTTGCTGAGGTCTTAAGGTCGGTGCTGTCTGGGGTTGGTGGCTCTAATGGTGGCTGGCAGTGCTGCTGAGGTGCTCCCAGTCTCCCTCAATGTAGGGGGGTGGGTTCTTCGGAGTGGCAGGGGGCAATATAATGGCACTTTATACAAATGTGACTTTTTACATTACAGAAAGCTAAATATTTTAAATTTGCGCATAGACTTGAGATTCAGGCATCAGGCAGTTTGGAGAGAAACACATGGTCAAGATCCTTGCTCTTGTTAAAAAAAGTTTGTTGCTTATCACAACTGGTTTGCTTTGCCTGAGAGACCGGTTTCTGATGCGCGTGCACGTGTCATGAGGAACGTAGCTCTGTTCAGGATTCGAGGACATGGGTTGAAGTGTGAAACTGGTTGATATGGCAGGAGTCCAGACAGGAGTGCACGTGTTTGCAATTTGTGTGATAACGGGGATTATAATCAAGATGAGAAACACGTTATTTTTTCATGTATGGGCACCGAACATTTACGGCACCACAACCATTTATTTGATAATATTTTTGAAGGTGATATCAAAGGTTTTGTTTTTCAACTAAACTACAAATTACTTAGTGCAGCTGTCGATTTTTTTGATTGATTCATTTGTTGGGACCTATAGGTTGAGCAGCCATGCCAGGCTGGAGGCCTTAGTAATCCAAACTAAACTAAACTGAACTTTTTCAACAGAACAATAAACTTTCTCTCTCTTTCTGAGCTTATGGATTTATTTGTGGCTGGCCAAGACCAGTCAGCAGCCGATCAGTTAAACAACCTGGCTGAAGGTCACCCCCCCTTGTAACCATAACCATTGATCACCCAGAGTAAGTTACAATGTGTGTTCGAAGGCAATACAAAGTCGACCACAACTAAGAGCAAAAACGTCCACCCTGTTCTTTCACAGTGTTTGCTCTTTAACCGTTGTAGTACATTTTTGCATTAATAAACAGGAGAATAACCCAAAGTTAGACAAGGAAACCAGGCTGCACAAATTTACCGAAGCAATCAGCACTGGAAAGCATGAATTGGCAGCAAACTCAAGAGTGCAGTGTTGCAGCGCTTCACTTAGTGCAGCCCAAGATGCGCATGGCAACCGAAAATTATCCATCTTGAGGTTGGAAGTGGCTCAGCCACAGAAAATATGCGGTATGCTGCTTCAAAATTAAAGCCAAACATAGCGCCACGTACTCCCTCCTTCTCCTAGACCATCAAACACCCTGATCCAGCTAGCAAAATGCGCTCTCCTAGCAGCATCTGCTCCATCTTGTCCTTGCCACGATCATAATCATGCACCAAGCTTACCGTCCACTGTACGCTTAGTCTGCCCCAACCTGTGCCAGGCTGAGCAGAATACAAAGGATAAAACATTTATTGGACCAATTAAGGTTTCCCAGGGAAAGAGCGTTGAGAAAAAAGAAACATGCATAACGCACAGTAACCTGTGAAGTGGATGTAGTAGCTGAGGGCAAAATTGCGTTAAGACACCGCGTTTCAGCAGCAGCAGCAACTGCAAATATCGGCACACGAAGAATGAAACCCTACAGCTAACAGGGGACGTGCAGTGTTTCTGTCATGAGCAAATAATACATGCTCACTGGCATACTCCCTCCCTGGCACATGCGCACTTCGCCATATCACTAGACAGCAACAGGAGTGAGAATCAGTGGAGTGCAGAAAATGCAGGCCACCAAAACAGGGGCACTGGGCATAGCCAGCTGAAGTCATTAATACTATTCCTTAATGCACGAGCATAGTACAAACGCGCATGCTTAGGCGACACCAGTAAAACAAGCATATATGGTTCTGTACATGCAATAAACCAGGCAGGGAATGAAAGACTAAAACGAGTGCAAACACACAACCACGCGTACATATATAAACACACTGCAACAATTCTTCTTGAGCGCAGTGCTGCAAAACTTGCATACTTGTATTCCATATCCTGCTACAACCCCTCATTCCCCAAAGCACAACAACCCCTTGGCACTTACGAAGGCGAGACCATTGCCACTTCACCCTAGTTTCCAAAGTGCCACCCACGGATGCAAAAAGAAATCACCGACTGTCGACATTTCTCTCAACTCCAATTTGGATTTGGAACACGCATCTGCCTGGTAAACCAAACAGGAGGGAGGAGGGGGGGGTAGTAAGCAGTCGTCATCTGGCACCCCACCTGCACACAGTGCCTCCTCACAACCCTGCCTCAACCTCTGTCATAGGAGCCATTCATCAGCAACGTTACTGGCATCATCATGCACACAGTCCCTGGTATGGCATCCATACACAAAGAGCTGCAAGCTTCTATGGTCCCCTGACCGCTAGTCTGACCCCTCAAAACACCCATCTCTGACCACATTCCTCCCTCCCTCCCCCTGCTCCTCCTTTCGGCCACACCCTCAATAGCATGCCACCATGCCTGGCACTGCCATGTTATTGCAGTTTACCAGCACTGTTGCACAGATAGCATGCCAAAAGGCAAGACACCGCATGTGTGCCCCCAAAGAATACCGCGCCTTTCAAATTCTGGCACCCAGCTTGTCAAGGCTGTTCCTGGTCAAGCATGCTGGCGAGTCAGCAACTACTGCCAGCTGTGCACAGCACCAACACACTCGTAAGAACGTACACACAAATGAAACATCAAATGGGTAGCGCGCAGGCACACATAGATGAGTAGCAAAAAAGCAGCAAAGGCCCAGCCAGCTCGTGACCTCTAGCCCTGCGTTCCTTCCACTCAAAAAATCACCTTTTGACATCCCGCCCCCCCTCCTAAACAGCATGTAGCACGCACACGAACGATTAAGAAGGAAGCACACAGCCTCAATCAGGGGGGACACCTAAAGCTACATTAACTCTGCAGGCTCAGAGGCAAAGCACGATATCTGTAGTAATCCAGGTGGAGCCTTCATCCAAGCCAGGGAAAAACGCTGGGACCTCATCAACAGCGGCACTCCTTAACATTGATACAGGACACACTTGACACACGCAAATGCTAAGGGCATCAACATTGGTGAGCTAGCGAGGAAGATTTATGGAGACGGAGCCCACATCCACAGAAGCATAGTATAGACACACAGTCTCTCTCTCTCTCACTCTCTCCTCTCTCCTCTCTCATCGTATGCATCTACCTTTCCTCTCATTCTCTGTCTATCAAACACTAACATGGACATGTCTCACAACTAGATCTATGATTGTCCTTTCCTTTTGAGACGTCTAGGGCTCATGGAGGTAAAGCAACGAGTACGTCCTGTGTGCGTCCTACCCTTTGTCCTTGCACTGTAATTTTGAAGCCCTTCCTGCCCAAGCAGGCTAGCAGGCCTAGAAGCAAGCACCTCAACAGCATTGTGGCCCCTACACAACAAGTCTTTGCAATGGCACAGCACCAAATCTCACTGCCCATTTTTGCTAAGCGGCAGCCTCCCAAGCAAGCACCAGATCATACAATTAAGAGGTCACCTTCTTCCCATTATAATAACGTGACCGGCCTGGTCAGACCGGAATCATGGAACGGCGGTGGTGCTTGACAGCTCTGGTGCCCAAGAGCGCATATTTTTGAGACGGAAGGCAGGCGTGGCAATGTGGTAAGAGCGTGAGGGCATCCTGGACACATCAAGCTAGACGCAGTACAGCTTCTCCTCAATCTGTGACGGGATGGGCTTGATTTCGGTGCCCAGCTCTTGCTCAATGCGGAATCTGCATGAGCAAATATTGGGCGAACGGGCCTGAGGTCAAGAAGGTGCACCCTGTCAACCTTGCAAGAGCAAGATAGCCACAGCGAACACATTCTAACATACACTGTTACCCTCCATGACAGGGTCTTAATTGCATGCACGCATGCTGAAACAAGTGCTTTTGGTGCGATGCATGAAGATAACTGAATGCAGCGAGCGACAGATGAAGATCACAAGCTGCTGCGACAAGCGTTGTTTGAAACCACGAGTATTTGCTTGCGCTTGAATACGGAGGCAAACTTGTGATCCCCACGCAAACAACCCCCGGCAATCACGAGTAGCTTGTGTGACGGATGATCAGCATTTGCACAGCGGACGGCTGCTCCTCACAAAACATGCAGCGTTGCACTAGGAGCCTTTGAAGAGTCATTCCAAGCACTAGATGTTATCGGCTTGCGCTTCACTAGTAGATCTAGAAGACCTGAGAAAAGGAATTTGCACCTTTTCAGCAAATTTAGAAGGCACTCACAGGTTAAGGCGGTCCTCGTAAGTGATTAGGTTGACGGCCAAGCCCAGGTGACCGAAGCGACCGGAGCGGCCCACCTGTGCGTGCGTGTGTGTTGTGTGCGTGCATGTGTGTTAGAGTGGTTGCACATATGTTTAGACTTATTACTTAAGCTACACCTTCCTGCATGAAATTTTGGCAAGCTGCTTAATCTTTGGAAACGAAAAGCGTTTACAGCCGCAAAAACGATACGACCTCAGAACACTTGCAGATCAGGGGGGGACACAGCATTAGGCTGTCAGGCCTGATAGTTTCCGTTCATTGACTTAGCGGTGAAAACGATGCGCCACTCACCCTGTGCAAATAGGTCTCTGCGTTTTTGGGGAAGTCAAAGTTGATGACGACATTGACGGACTGGATGTCAATGCCTCGAGTGAAGAGGTCTGCAGGTGAGCGTGCGGGAGAGCAGGACGTGTAAAACTGGCAGTGCGAAGAAAAGTTGGGAAGGCACCTTGTGGCCTCGGGCCCGGCACAGACGGCTTTGCAAGAGTTAATCGTCTGACAAATTGAAACCTAACCTTGTTGCTTTAGGATATCTCTAGCCCAGGTTTGAATTGTGGCTAGAAACCTATACCTCATGCGTGGGTTATGTAAGACATCTAGAGCATGCAATTTACCACTGACTCGACTTGATTCCTGCACAGTGGACGCGGATTGTGCAGCAGGCGCCTAAAACTTGACATTCGTTGCAAATACGCTCAGTGGATGCGGATTGTGCAGCAGGCGCAACAAAACAACATTTTATAGCATTAATGCTATGCCCCATCTTCAATATAGTTAGAGCTGGAAGCCTTAAGGCGACTCTTGTTCTAAGGGGAGGGGTCCCTGACTTGTGCAGGCGGCTTACACATAACCCACCCAACCGGCAAGTTGGGGCAGTACTTCGCTTTGGCAACCCCAGACAGCCTGAGAAAAACAATACTAAGAGGTGCAAACCCACCAGAGGACACCAGGTTGCGGCACAGTCCGTTTCTAAAATCGTGGAACACACGGTTGCGGTGACTTTGAAGCATCTTGGCATGGATGTAGAAGCAGGAGTAGCCCAGCTCTGTAATTTTCTTGGCCAGGAGTTCCACTCGATTGACGGAGTTGCAGAAAATAATGGACTGGTTAATGCGCAGCTGCGAGGCGGGGGAGCACGAGAGCAGGAGTGAGACACGTCGCGATGGGAAGACTTCAACAGGACAGCCTGACAAGCTGTCCATCCTAGCTAGGCTACCTCATGATGAGAAAGTGTTTTTTTGCCTTTTTCCGTAAACCTCATTCCATTGAGCGTTAAATTGAACACCAAAAAAGACGGCTCAATACAGACGCTGTCCGACGCAGCAGCAATTGTTGTTTGTGTGAACATTGGAAACATGAGTATAACACTGTAATTGGCACAGGCGCCAACATGAAGTGCATTGCGGAGTATAATCACAAGCGTCACCTCCATTCGCCTTCTCTGAAGGCATTAAAATGCTTGGGCATAAGAAGACGAAAAAGAAAATGAGCCAAAGCGTGTCCTTCAAAGAAGACAAACGGTGGTGACATGTCTGCACACATCTTTTACAGGAAAAGCAAACGAGCCATACAGCCATACCCTCCCAAACTGAAGCAGGAGTAATTCTTCTCCTCCTGGTCATGCTGGTCAGAAGTCGCGCACCTTGGAAAACAGTGTGTTGAGGCAGTGGACCTTTTGCTTCTCCTCCACGAATGCGTAGTATTGGGTGATACCCTTGAGGGTCAGCTCGTCCATGAGGTTCACGATGTACGGCTTGTTGAGCCACCGCTCCTTGAAATGCTTCACGGTGACGGGGAAGGTGGCTGAGTACAGCATGATCTGCCTGTCCCGAGGCAGGAAGCCGATGAGCTGCTCGATGATAGGCTCGAATTCTGGGGAAAGCAACTTGTCCGCCTGCAGCACACAGGAGGGGTGTGCAGTGACTGGTGTGTGTGTAAGGCATGCAGGGGGTGACGTGTGCAGACAGAGTAACAGCCTTTCCGTACAGGGAGAGTGACGGACATGGGGGAGGAAGGGGTGCAAGAGACAGATTTGCTTTTCTTTCTTGCGCTCCTCTACAAGAAGGAAAGCTAGTCTCTAGAAAAGCCTACCTCCAGCAATTATCAGTAGCAAGAAAGGAGAATAATTTTGGCACACCCCGCTTCCAGGACCCCCGTCCACTCACCTCGTCCATGCACAGGACCCTGCAGCTGTTGAGCTTGGCCTCGCCCTTGTTGGCGAGGTCCAGGATGCGCCCGGGCGTGGCGACAATGATGTGCACGGTGCAGTGAAGGCGCATGATGTCGTCCCGCAAGATGGTGCCCCCGGTGGTGACCATGACTTCCACGCCCAGATACTTGCCCATCTCCTTGCAAACTTGCGCGGTCTGGAGGGCCAGCTCGCGGGTGGGGACCAGAATCAGGGCTGGAAAGGAGGTGTGCACACACTTGTTGATCAAAGGTGGAAGGGAAAACACACTAACATGCACTCAGCCCTTTGAAGGGCTGGCCTGGGAGAGGGACTGTGAGCAGCGCCCATGTGGGGCCCCAGTCCCCATCTTGATGGCAGGGCAACACCTTCTCCCCCACTCCCACCTTGGATGACGTTCCTCGTGGTATCCACCTTCTCCAGCACGGGGATGCAAAAGGCAGCTGTCTTGCCGGTGCCGTTCTTGGCGCGGGCGAGCACGTCGCGCCCCACCAGCGCGATGGGTATGCTCTCCTCCTGGATGGGCGAAGGCTTTTCAAAGCCCTTCTCAAAGATGCCCATCAGCAGCTCGCGCTTCAGGAAGTAGTCCTCGAAATCATTGCCCTTGGTGGCAGTCACATCTGTATGTGTGCGGTGTAAGGGGGGGGTCCTTCAATCGATCGGAGCTGACTCGACCGAATGCGAGTTTGCGCAATGGTTCCGCCGGTTCTTTGCAGTGCAGAGGGGCAGACAGAGCAGACACAGCATCCTTCTCACCCTCCGTTCGCGTCCGGGTATCCTTTGCTGGCAGATTCAGGCTCTTTTTCCAATCCTCTTCAGATAACCCGGTCATATTTGCTGCTAATTATTTAATTTGATTCAAGTTGCGCTTCAGCGCGCGCAAGATTTTTATTAGTTGTTAGGAGTCGGTGAATTTTAATATGAACAGGTTGAAAAACGAGCAAACTCTGCGTCCACTCGAGGCCAGAAGGTTTGTGGGGCAAGGATTCTCCTGCTCATGGGGGGAACGTGCGATGTTGTTAACGATTGTCATATCTTCAATGAATGAAAGGGTTTGCTCGACACAGGTATGCAAGTTGCTGCCAGGCATCGTGCTGCGTGCTCTCGCAATACTTGACCCCAGTTGTTTCTTCCAAAAATTCATGACAGATCACAGATCACCTTATAATACACAATGGACAGGTCAGCGGATTTTGTGTCTTGCAAGGAGTTACAGTAAACATAGATCGTTGCCGCTCCCATACCTGCAAAAGTAACAAGGAACCAACACCTGATGGAGGGGGTTGCCATTCTTCAGAATGGCAAGGGGCAAGTAGGGGAGACCGGGAGCACCTCAGCAGCACCGCCAGCCATCACCAGATCCACCTTCTTCCCCAGACAGCGCCGGCCCACAGATCTAAGCATACTTCACCGTTACATCCACCTCATTGAGATCTCAAGTACTGTGAGGACACAAGACCTCAGAACCAGTTGGGCATTGCGCAGATATAGCACAAATAAAGTTCTCTGCTGGAGAGGAGGCAGAGAGAAGGGGATGAGCAAAATCGGCGGAAATCCAGCAACATTGCGCACGTGCAGGGATTATTGCGTGGCAGATGGATATTTGTTATTTCACCCCTGGACAAGTTACCAAAAATTATAAAGTCGTTGTAAATGCAGGGTGGACGATTGTTAATCCGCCCTTGGAGTAATTACCAGTTGATTTAATCATTGTAAATGCACCATTAGCCTGGTCGTACTAAACACGGGCAACTTACAGAGGGGTTATCTGGGCATAAGTCAAAACATGCTCCCTTTTGCATGAAAGGTGCAACTATTCACACGTCACTTCATCAAATTGGACCCAACCCAGCTTAAAACTGATGCTGACTTTATAAGCTACCCGAGCATGTGCTCAGATATAGACAAGTCGCCCTGCGTACAAAATGACAGGACTAAAAGCACACGTCGTGCACCTGTACCCTAGATGGGTGCTTTCCAGGGGGAATGGCACAGTTATTTGCATATCTCGCCAACCACTTAGTCTTTTTGCCCCATTTCTCTTGCAATGATCATTATTTATTATAAGGACTCCAAAACATCAAACGCCACTCAGTTTGGTGCGCTGGCTGGTCAGATACAGCATATGGCTGCTCAAAAAGTAGGGTTCACGCCGCGGCTGCTGAGGCAGGTGGCCCTAATTTGCACGTTTCAAGCTCAGCTGCACCGAAATCACTACATAGCAGAGCTGAGCTTGAAACATGCAAGTTAGGGCCACCTGCCCTAGGAGCATGCAAAAAGTAAACCCATTTTGGGCCTCAGATAACCCCCTCTGGCAAACTTACTAACAAACGCTGAGCACGCGCTTGCGCGAGGCCCGTTGCAGTTCCTTCAAACTGTCACTCAAACTCAAAGCCCAACATCCTGCGCTTGGCCTTACTTTTTTCTCTTGTGGTGTGAATGTGGGATAGGTCCGGAGAGCTCTTCTCCAATGAGTTCAGATTTCCTTGCACATCTAACTAGATTGAGGTATGGCATTGGAGGAAAGGGAAGACAAGAAATAGCGAGAAGAGAGAATGGTTACAACAATAATGTGGGTCTGCCTCCTACTTGATGCCCATTATAGGTATGATATGTATCATACAAACAGATCCTTTGACCTGTTCATGCCCTTTGATTCAAAGTTTGAGTATAGGTGGCTGCGGCAAAAAGCATGCAATTCCCAGGTGTTAGTCCGAATGATTCTGCACTGCCATTGTGCGAGCGATTTAGAAGTTTTGTTTTGAAACCACTAAGTGTACTGAACCATCAAAATTTAATTGCATGAATAAAACCTCGCATCACGAAATGTTTTTACAAGTCGCATTAACAAGTCACATCGATATCAAAAGACTAAATGGATTAGCTCACTACCACGTCCAATTTCTGCTGAATCTCTCTGTCCATGTCCAGTTCTTACATCGTGAGAGTGCCAAGGAAAAAAGAAAGGCAAAATGCTGGGGTGCTGTTTCTAGACATCACAGACAGTTTCTATTTATTTTAAACATACATCTTAACATGCACCCCCAAAAACACGTTGTAGCACAACCCGCCCGACTTTTATTAACTACCTAATGAGTTCAATGCACATCTTATTACCCGAATTGTGTAATTCCCAGCAATGCAAGCTTCCGAATTCTATTTTGGCATCATGAGCCTAATTCACCTTCATCATCCTGAACTAAAACGTAACCCTAAATCCAGGCTTGCCATCACTCCACAGTCCCCAGACTGGCCAAAACCCACGGCAAAAAGCTTTTGAGTGTGGAAAGTTCCCCACACACTGCACCGTTCCGCAAACTGAGGGCACCGCTGGAAAGCCTGAAACTTAGCTTTCTAAATCTGTGCTCAAGTTTTGAAATGGTCAAGAATCGGGGCTGCTAGGGCTTCCGGGGCCAAACAGAGCGTAGACAGACGACGGCGAGGCCCTCCCACGCCTGCTGCCGCACGTCCAAAGTAACAGAAGCAATGTACATGATAAGAAAATTGAAATGAGTGCTGGCTTGCTGCCTCCTCATGCCAAAACTGCCTCCTCATATTTCACCTCAAAGCAACGCTCAGATTCCAGGAAAAAGCACCTGCCTGGGCTCCGGGGTCATAAACTTTGCATTTATCCACTTTCTAGCCGTGGCCCGCACAAGGCTGGTCCGCTGTGTGCACAAGTCCATCAAAACAATTAGGGGGTAAACGATCTCAGCTTTCCAACGCACAAAATTTATATTTCAAACGGAGCAGTATCGGGGGGTATATACATTCAAAGGGTTCCCGCGGGAGTCGGTTAGTCTGGGGACTGTGCCATCAATGCATCATACAATTGCTTTGAAAGTCTCGAATGTTATCCTAAACTTTTTTAAAGCACTCTTTGTCCAGAACTTGTCAGATTTAGTTCCTTGGATTAACCGACCTTTATTATTCATAAAGGATCGGTGCCATCAATACACGTGAAATAAATTTGACCGTCAAATTATTCAAATTCAGTTACGGTTCGAGCGTCATTCGTGCCCCTGCAAAACATCGACGACGGACTGCCCGCAAAGTTCCTGCTTGCATCCCCACGCGCCAGAACAAATGATTATAAATAATTAAAGAAATAAGCAATGCCACCTCCCAAAGGCTCTACGGTGCTGCTACAAAACTTACAAAATGCTCTGGAGTCTGATTTGGGCAAGGAGCTGCAAGGAAGAGTGAAGGGCCTTATTGTCTTTAAGTAAGCGTGCGTGCGTGCGTGTGCGTGTGCGTGTGCGTGTGCGTGTGCGTGTGCGTGTGTGTGTGCGTGTGCATGTGCGTGTGCGTGTGCGCGTGCGTGTGCGTGTGCGCGTGCGTGTGCGCGTGCACGTGCGTGTGTGTGTGTGTGCCTGTGTGTATATGTGTGTGTGTGTACGTGCTTGTGCCTAGGTATGTGCATATGTGCGTGTGTATGTGTGTGTGTGGGGTGGGGGTGCATGTGTGCATGTGTGTTATTGTG
>Ga0307968_1000032_pt1 | contig 68237 bp, 65 predicted proteins | sample OrgLakmetagen650_FD_201834 | JGI IMG/M metagenome (GOLD analysis project Ga0307968, IMG submission 201834) | Saline water microbial communities from Organic Lake, Antarctica - #650 | ecosystem: Environmental > Aquatic > Non-marine Saline and Alkaline > Saline | place: Antarctica: Organic Lake...
CAGGCTCGCGTAGCGGTCTGAAAGATCGAAGAAACCCATCTGCGCCATCGCTGCACCCCCCGTTCCAGTTTATCGCCTCAATGATACCGCAGCGCCGGGGTCGGGGCAATTTTTAGAGGTGCCCCACAATGAAGGCGAAGATCGCCAGCAACGTCACGTTCTTCTCAACGATCCGGTGTTGATCCAGAATTCCCATCTCGGCGCTTCCCTCTTATTCCGCCGGAACGGCGCTGTTTCTGGCCTCGACGACCGGCGAACGCCGGACCGTCATCCAGAAGTTGTAGACCATGAGGATCGCCCCAGCGAGGTAGAGCACCCCGCCCAGTGCACGCACCACGTACATCGGGAACTTGGCGGCGACGGTGTCGGCGAAGGAGTTCACAAGGAAGCCGTTGGCATCCACCTCGCGCCACATCAGGCCTTCCATGATCCCGGTCACCCACATCGCCGAGGCGTAGAGAATGATCCCGATCGTCGCCAACCAGAAATGCCAGTTCACGAGGCTCAGACTGTAAAGCCGCTCGCGGTTCCACAGACGCGGCACGAGGAAATAGAGCGCGCCGAAGGTGATCATGCCGTTCCAGCCCAGCGCACCGGAATGCACGTGCCCGATGGTCCAGTCGGTGTAATGGCTCAGCGAGTTGACCGCGCGGATCGACATCATCGGCCCCTCGAAGGTCGCCATGCCGTAGAATCCGATGGAGATCACCATCATGCGGATGGTCGGGTCGGTGCGCAGCTTGTCCCACGCGCCCGACAGCGTCATCAGCCCGTTGATCATGCCGCCCCAGGAGGGCATCCACAGCACGATCGAAAACACCATGCCCAGTGTCGAGGCCCAGTCGGGCAGCGCCGTGTAATGCAGGTGGTGCGGCCCGGCCCAGATATAAAGGAAGATCAGAGCCCAGAAGTGGATGATCGACAGCTTGTAGCTGTAGACCGGACGCTCGGCCTGCTTGGGAACGAAGTAATACATCATCCCCAGAAAGCCCGCGGTCAGGAAGAAACCCACGGCGTTGTGCCCGTACCACCACTGCGTCATCGCATCCTGCACGCCGGAAAAGAGCGCGACGGATTTCGAGCCGAAGACCGAGACCGGAACGCTCAGCCCGTTGACGACATGCAGCATCGCCACTGTGATGATGAACGCAAGGAAGAACCAGTTGGCGACGTAGATATGCGGCTCGCGGCGCTTGATGATGGTGCCGAGGAACACCGCGAGATACGCCACCCAGACAAGGGTCAGCCACCAGTCGATATACCACTCGGGCTCGGCGTATTCCTTGGATTGCGTGGCGCCCAGAAGATAGCCCGTGGCGGCCAGCACGATGAAAAGCTGGTACCCCCAGAACACGAACCACGCAAGGTTTCCGCCCCAGAGCCGCGCCGCACTCGTGCGCTGCACCACGTAGAACGACGTCGCGATCAAAGCATTGCCGCCGAAGGCAAAGATCACCGCCGAAGTGTGCAGGGGCCGCAGACGACCGAAATTCGCGTAGCCCTGCGCCCATTCGAAATTTAGCTGCGGATAGGCAAGCTGAAACGCGATCCACGTCCCGGCCAGAAACCCGACCAGCGCCCAGAGACAGGTGGCGATCACGCCGGCGCGGATCACGCCGTCCATGTACTCGCCCGACATATCGACCCGTGGCGCGACCGGCTCGTCGGTGTTGCGCAGCACCCAAAGGAAGAGACCTCCGGAAATCACCGCCACGAGCAGCGCATGCACCAGGTAGGCCAGATCGCGGGCGTAATTGGCCGCGATCAGAGCGCAAAGCGTGATCACTCCAAGTACGACCAGCTTGAAATAGTTCGTCATGTCGGGTCCCTCGTCTCTTGTCACACACGCTGCCGCAGCACAGGCCTGTGCTTTTATTCGTAGCGTCTCTTGACGCACCACGCAGCCGATATCCTTGATCTGTGTCAATATATCACGCGCGCGATGTTGATCCGCGTCAAGGACCACATCACGAGGCTCTCTTATCATCGGTCGCAACACAACACCGAAAAGGAAACGCGCAATGACCTACAAGACCGTCTTCACCGTCCTCACGGACGAGGTCCTCGTCGCGGACACTCTCGCCCATGCCACGGCCACGGCCGAGGCACATGAGGCGCATCTCGACGTGCTGTGCCTTGGCGTGGACCGCAGCCAGTCGGGGTACTACTATGCCGGCGCCAGCGCCATCGTCCTGCAGGAAACGATCACCCGCGCCCAGGACGAGGCCGAGGCGATCGAGAGCCGCGCACGCAAGGTGCTCGGTGACAGCACCCTGCGCTGGAGCGCCGAGGCCGGCGTGTGCCAGCTTGCCGATCTCGGGCGCCACGTCGCGGCCCATGCGCGGTTCGCCGACATCGTGGTGCTGCCGCAGCCCTACGGCGAGGGGCGCGGCGCCGAGGTGGAGCCAGTGACCGAAGCAGCGCTATTCGAGGGGCGCACCCCGGTGCTGACCGTGCCCGCGGGCAGCACCCCCGCGCCACACCCCAAGCGTATCTTGCTGGCCTGGAACGAAAGCGGCGAGGCGCTCGGCGCGATGCGCGCCGCCCTGCCGCTGCTGGCCGCGGCGGAGGTGGTACATGTCGTCGTGGTCGATCCACCAAAGCATGGCCCAGAGCGCTCCGATCCGGGTGGCGCGGTCGCGCAATATCTCTCGCGGCACGGCGCGAAGGTCGAGATCGACGTGCTGTCGAAAACCCTGCCGCGCGTGTCGGACGTGCTGTTGCGCCATGCCGGCGACATGGACGCGGATCTGGTGGTGATGGGCGCCTACGGCCATTCGCGCTTTCGTGAGGCGATCTTCGGCGGGGCGACGCGCGCCATGCTGGAAGAGGCGACCCTGCCGGTCTTCATGGCGCATTGACTGGCGCCTTGTGCCGAGGCCAATCGCGAAAGGCGCGCGCGTCCACGCCCGCGCCTTTCGTCAACATGCGTCGTGAGGTCAGAGCTTCCGCACGGCCCAGACACGCGCACCCAGCCCGATACCGGGCACGTGCGGGCCGTCCTCGGCCATGAGCTTCTCGACCCGGCCGTCGGAAATGGCCCCGGTCAGCCGCGCCTCGAATTGCGGATCCTCCAGCGTGTGATCATTGAGCGAGACCACAAAAATGCCGCCGGGGTTCAGATGCGCCATGGCCGCATCAAGATACTCGACCGGCGCTGCACCCGCGCCGATCGCGCCCACGGCCACGATGGCCCGGTACTGGCGCCCGCCGGTGTCGAGACCCGCGTCCGGGTCCGCGAGCAACAGATCGCGATAGGCCCCCTTGGCGCGCGCCTTCTGCAGCATGCCGTCCGAGATGTCGGTGCCGTCGATCGTGGTGAACCCTGCCTCTTTCAACGCCACGCCCGATATCCCGGTACCGCAGGCGAAATCGAGGATCGGCGCGTCCCGATCGTCAAGATGCGCCGCAAGCGCCTCGGCACAGCGACCCGGCGTGCGGTAATCGTTCTTGTTCAAGTCCGCGTCGTAGCTGTCGGCCCAGTCGTCATAATAGCGGCGCATGGCTTCGCCGCCATCGGCCTTGTAGATATTGTCCAGAAAGTCACTTGCCGCCGCCATTGCGATCTCCTTTTCGTATCGGTTGGATCTCGGAACTATCACCATCATGGCAGATATTCAAATAACGACATCTCAGGGCACAAAAACGACACATCCTGCGACAGAAACATGGTGCCTGTTGGAAGGCATGCGCATCCGCGCCACTGTAAGCGACGGTTTACGCCGGCAGGCCGCCGTCGCTGTCGTCACCCGCTTCGTCCAGAAGGCGATTGAAATCCGGAATCATCACGCGCCGCTTTCCCTCCAGCGAGATCACCCCATCGCGTTTGAGCGCCGAAACCTGGCGACTCACCGTCTCCAGCGTCAGGCCTAGGTAATCGGCCATCGCCTCGCGCGTCAGCGGAAGATCGACCACCAGAGGTCCGCGACTGGCTGCCATGCCGATCGACGCGTCGCGCCGCGCGATGATCGCGATCAGCGAGGCGATCTTCTCGCGCGCCGTCTTGCGCCCCAGCAACAGCATCCATTCGCGCGCCGCGTCCAGCTCGTCGAGCGTCATCTCCAGCAGGCGTTGCGCAATATGCGGTGTGCGCGCCATCATCTCCTCGAACGGCTTCTTGCGAAAGCAGCACATCACGATATCGGTGGTCGCGACCACGTCATAGGCCGCACTGTCCCGGCCCGGCCGCCCGACGAAATCACTGGGCAGCAGCAGGCCGACCATCTGCCGGCGCCCGTCCTCCATCGTCTGGGTCAGCGTGGCAATCCCCGTCACCACGGAGCCGACAAAATCCATCCTGTCACCGGACCAGATAACCGTCTGCCCCGCCTCGAAGCGCCTGTAATACTTGATCCGGTCGAGCATATCCAACTCGTCCGGTTCGCACCGCGCACAGACGGCGCGGTGGCGGATCGGACAATCACCGCAGTCCTGCGGGATTTCAAGGTTGGGTTCTTTGAGCATCAGCATGGCTTTCGCGATTTTTGATCTCGGTCAAGGAACGGCACCCAGACACGCGGCACTCTATCCACATGGATACGCAAACTCAACTCGGCAAGCTGGGTCTCTTCGACGCCAAGGTGCCCCGCTACACAAGCTACCCGACCGCGCCGCATTTCAACGGGGCCGCGGGACCCGCGCAATTCAGCACCTGGATCGGATCCGTCCCAAAGGGGGCGCATATATCTTTATACGTGCATATCCCCTTCTGCCGCCGGCTTTGCTGGTTCTGCGCCTGCCGCACCCAGGGAACCCAAGGCGACCGGCCGGTACGCGCCTATCTCGACACTCTGAAGACAGAGATCGCGATGCTGGGCCGCACACTGCCCCGCGACGTGCGCCTGTCGCGTCTGCACTGGGGCGGCGGCACGCCAACGCTGCTGCAGCCGGGCATGATGGAGGAGTTGGCCGGCGCGATCCGCGACATCACGCCCTTCACAGAAACCACCGAGTTCTCGGTCGAGATCGACCCGAACGAGATCGACGGCGCGCGCCTTGATGCGCTTGCAGCGGCGGGCATGACCCGCGCCTCGATCGGGGTGCAGGATTTTGACGATACTATCCAGCACAGCATCGGCCGCATCCAGAGCTACGACATCACGCGGCAAGCCGCCGAGGAAATCCGCGCCCGCGGCATCGCCAGCCTCAATGCCGACATCCTTTACGGCCTGCCCCACCAGACCGCCGAGCGGATCACCGAGAGCGTTCAGAAATTGCTGTCGCTCGATCCCGACCGCGTGGCGCTCTACGGCTATGCGCATGTGCCGTGGATGGCCAAGCGCCAACAGATGATCCCATCGGACGCACTGCCCACCCCTCAGGAACGGCTGGCGCTCTTCGAAACCGCGAGCCGCCTGTTCCTGTGGGACGGCTATGACGAGATCGGCATCGATCATTTTGCCCACCGCGATGACAATCTGAGCATCGCGCGCAAAACCGGCCGGCTGCGGCGCAATTTCCAGGGCTATACCGATGACACCGCCGATGTGCTGATCGGCCTCGGCGCCTCGTCGATCTCGCGCTTTCCGCAAGGCTACGCGCAGAACGCCCCCGCCACCGGCGCCTATACCCGTGCCATCCGCGACGGACGCTTCGCCACGGCGCGCGGGCACGTATTCAGGGGCGATGACCAGCTGCGCGGTCGGATGATCGAGGCGCTGATGTGCGATTTCCGCATCGATGTCGCCGAGATCACACGCGATTTCTACATCACCCCGTCCGCGCTGCACGCCATTCTGTCTGAGGTCGATCAGGCCTTCGAAAGCCACCTCGCGCTCGACGAGGCCGGGCTTGCCATCCCGAAAGCGGCCCGCCCCCTCACCCGGATGATCGCGCGCCGCCTCGATCTCTATGAGAGCGCCGAAAACAGTCACAGCTCGGCCATCTGACAGGGCATGCTTGCAGACCTCATGACCGAGGCGGACGCCCCCTTTCCCCATTTTTCCCATCGCGCTCATGCCAAGCGGACGATCTCTGCGATGCTTAGGTGGGAAAAGCGGTTCATAAGAGCGATGCGGATGTGACTTTCAGCGGTCACTGTGCCGTGCGGCCTGAACTGCCACTCGACGAAATCGGACCGGAGCTGCGACACCATTCCCCAGGCTGCTGACTGGGCACTTGCCGGTCAGCAGCGGGGTCAGCGTGCCGAGGGCAGCCGGTCCTGCACTCCGCTGCCGCTCAGCCAGCCTGCGGCGTTGCCAGCGGAACGCTGACGAACTGCGCGGCATCGCCGCGCTGTACCAGCATGACGACACCGTCCATGCCCTGCTCGATCGCCGCGCGGAGGCCGTTGTTGAACTCCTCTGGCGTCGAGACCGGCTGACGCCCAAGCTGGGCGATCACGTGACCGGGACGAAGCCCTTGCCGGGCTGCCGGGCTTCCCGGCGCGACATTGGCCACGACGACACCCTCGACCTGTTGCGGCAGATCGAACTGCTCGCCGGCCCGGCCGGACGCCTTGGCGACCTCGATGCCGAGCGCGCGGGCCGCAAGCGATGCCTCGCCTTCCGGTTCACCTGGCGCCGCCTGCTCGCCGCGCGCGGTTTGCTCTGAAAGCTCGCCCAGTGTCACCTCGACGCTCGTCTGCTGGCCATCGCGCCAAACCGTCAGATCGACCGTGTCGCCCGGATCGCGCTGCGAGGCATACCATGCAAGCTGGCCGGCATCCTCGACGGTCCGCTCACCGAAGCCGGTGATCACGTCACCCTCGCGCAGACCGGCCTTGGTGGAGGGGCTGCCATCGACCATTCCGGCGATCAGGGCACCTTTCGGTTCGGCGATGTCGAGCCCTTGCGCGATCTCCGGCGTCACCGGCTGAACGCGCACACCGATCCACCCGCGCGTCACCTCGCCTTCCGCTTTCAACTCGGATATGATGGGCTTTGCCACGCGGGACGGCAGCGCGAAGCCGACACCCACGTTGCCGCCGCTCGGGCTGAGGATCGCGGTGTTCACACCCACGACGTCCCCCGACGCATTGAACAGCGGCCCGCCGGAGCTGCCGCGGTTGATCGCGGTGTCGGTCTGGATGAAGCGGCTGTAGGGACCGGCCTGGATGTCGCGCCCCCGGGCCGAGACGATGCCCGCGGTGACGCTGCCGCCAAGGCCGAAGGGGTTGCCGATGGCAAGCGCCCAGTCACCGACGGCGACATCCGAGGATTCGCCCCAGTCAACCTCGGGCAGCTTGGTGTCGGCATTGATCTTGAGGATTGCCAGATCGGTCCGCGGATCGGTGCCGATCACCTCGGCGTCGAACTCACGCTCATCAGACAGCGCAACGCTGACACTGTCGGCGGTCTCGACGACATGGTTGTTCGTGACGACAATCCCCTCGGAGTCGATGATAAAGCCGGACCCCGCAGCCTGTGCCGGACGGCCTTGCGGACCTTCCGGTCTTGGCATGCCACCTGGACGGTCTTGGAATTGCTCGAAGAACTCACGCAGCGGGTGGTTCTCTGGCAAGCCGGCCATCGGGGTCTTGGCCTCTGACGGGGCGCGCTGCGACGTGATGCTGACCACCGCCGGCATGATGTCCTTGGCGACCGGCGCAAAGCTCGCCGGGGTTGGATGGTCTGTCGATGTCGTCTTGGGCGCAGTCTGATCCTGTGCGGCAAGACTGCCAGCGCAAAGTGCTGTCGTCAGTGCAAGAAGGGTGCCACCGCGCATGGCTTTGCTGTAAATCATGGCATATGTCTCCTGTTTCGTCGCTCGTGTCTCGGTTTGCGTCCGATGACGCCGCAACACGTGACCCGTCCACGAACAGGTTTCGCCGGAGGCCTCGGTGCCGCGGCGCGATCGATCAGCTGGGTCTGCAGATGGGAAGCGCTCCGGCGGGTCATCAACCCCCCGGGAAAACTCTCGTCACATCCGACGCGCATGAAAGCCTGCTGTAGGCCGCGATCGCCAGGATCCCCGGGCGCCACGTGAAAACGGTCACGGGTCCGCGCCATGCGCATGTTCGCCCGGAACCGTGCCAGAACCGGCAAGGTGTCAGCGCATCCCGGCAGATACAAAGTTTCCGAGGCGCCATTCCTTGATCGCGATGAAGGCCATACCTGACGGTGGCGCCATGCCTCGAACACGATCGTGTGCGATCAGATGAAACCGGGCAGGGAGAAGTGCCGTGAACCGCGATCGCAAGCGCCTTGAGCGTTACGACGAGACCACCTCGACCTATACGATCATGCAGATCACCGACGAGGATCATGCGTCCCAGGTCACACTTGAGGATGGCGAGACCTATTTCATGGCGCGGCTGCGTCACGACCGGATCCACCGCCATGTCGATGCCACGGGGGCGGTCCGCTACACCGTCGAGCACGTCCCCGACGACGCGGGCGGCGAGGTGCATGTCCATTCCAAGTTCGGCGAGGTCGACACCGACACCTTCCGCGGCGGAGAGTTCTCCGAGCTGCTGAAATGGGACCGCCACGTGCTGGTCTTCGACGATCGCACCGGCATCGTCGGCGAGCTTCGTGGCGCCAATCACATGATCATACCCCGCCAGATGCTGATGACCGGGTCCTGCGACAAGGCGCAGAAGGGGTTCAAGTGTGAATGGGCAACGCTGGTAGGCGATGAGCTGATCGTCGGATCGCACGGCAAAAACCGCCGCGAGGAATGGATCAAGCGCCTCGGCCCGGAGGGTTATGTCGTGCGAAGCGAGGACTGGAGCAGTGCCTACCAGCGCATGCGCGACGCCTGCGGCGCCGGCGATGGGGGCTATGTCGTGCATGAGGCGGCGGAGTGGCATCCCATTCGCGAACGGTGGCATTTCTTCCCGCGCAAGATCTCGACCGAGCCGTTACATGAGACGACCGATGAGCGGGAGAAGGGCAACAACCTGCGGATCGAGACGGATGCGACCTTTTCGGACATCACGTTGCACGAGGTGAGGCCACCGACGCCGGATCGCGGTCCGTCCTCGATCAAGCTGGTGCCCGGCCACCCGGACGAATTCATCTTCATGAAATCGGTGGAGATTGGGAACATGACCGAAAGTTGGATCGGCGCCGCAACCCTCGACGGCATCCTTCTGGCCGACGAGGAGAAGCTGGGCGACTTCAAGTGCGAAGGCATCGAGTTCGTCTGATGGCGGCGACGGCTTGCGGGGTCAGCTTTCGAGGTTTTGCGTGACCTGCGTGTTGAGATGGCTGACCAGCCCGTCGGGCAGCTTCAATGCTTGGGCGAGGGTCTTCAGAAAGGTCCGCTCGTCCGGGTGGTCGGGATCGATGGCGACGCGCGCGGCAAGGTAGAGTTCCGCCGCCTGCTCCTGATCCTTGGCACGTGCTGAGATTTGATCGGGCGACAGCGGGTTCTGCATCGCGTCGAAAATGAACGCCTTGCGCTCGGCATCGAGGTCGCCGCGCTCGGCGGCTTCAAAGATCTGCTTCTGCTCATCGGCGTCGATATGGCCGTCGGCGTTTGCGGCGGCGATCATCGACCCGATCAGCGCCAGCGCGAAGGGCTTTCCGTCGGCGCCGGTCGCTGGGGCAAAACGCGATCCCTCCTGCGGCACATCGGCGGCGGTGGCCACCGGCGCCTGATCCGCCTGCTGTCCGCCCTGCCAGTTCTGGTAGGCCCGATGCGCCAAGGCACCAAGCACGGCCGCGCCCCCATAGCCAGCCGCTCCCCCGGCCATCTTGCGCATCTTCTTGTTGCCAAGCAGCATCCCGAGCAGCCCGCCGGCGGCAAGTCCGCCAACCGCCCCGCCGGGGATGCCGAAATTACCGCCGCCTTGTGCCGGCTTGCCGCCACCGCCCAGCGCGCCACGGACCAGGTCACCGATGCTGCCGCCACCCTGATCCTGTGGCGTGCCATGCCCGCCAGACGACGCCGGTGCGCGGTTACCCTGTTGTTGTCCGCCCAGATTTGCTAGGGTGTCCGGTCCCAGAAATTGTTCGAGAAGTTTCTTCGTATTCATGTGAATCTCCTGTTTCTGAGCTTAGAAATGGGGGTAGGCTGTTCGATCTGCAAGGTATTTGAACAAGCCGTCACCACGAAGATCGTCAGCAAGACCGTCCTGTCCGAACCGTGCGGCGACAGGCCACCGACTGCCCCGGAAAGGCAAACTCCGGTTGCCGATTTGAGATGCTGTCTTTGCCTCGGTAGATGCATCTGATGTTCAATAAGATTGCATCCAGCATCGGCCCGATCCTGTTTCTCGACGATGTTCGGGCCAGTGAACTCCGTCTGTCCGCCTTTTCATCACCAAAAAGAATGGCGCGCTGCCGCCGATCGAGTTTGCAACCTATGCGGTCCGACCGGTGCAGATCGCCAAGTTCGACCACGCCATCGTCTGGCGCGCGCGATTTTCCCGGTCGTCAAGTGTTGGCCTGCATAAGAAGTGATTGTCACGAAACTGGGACAAAGTTTCTACCCAATCAATGGCGGTCTCAATCGATGTCACCTGACCACCGGCAGATCCGCCATACGGCCGGTGCATCTCGGGCTGCGAAGATCCGCGCGCAATTGCCAAGACTGCTCCAGACCCTCGCTGGCCAGGACTATCGTCTTCTTGCCGAAGCGACCGTTTGCCGCGTCGAGCGCCACCATCAGATCGGATGGCCTGTGCGGCACATCGAACAGCATACGGGGCCGGTCCTCAAGCCGCAAAAGGGCATCCAGCAGGACGCCCGCCTTGGTGACGGCGTGCCCGGCGCTCGCGGATTTCGGCCATGCGGCCCGGGCGCAATGCCGGGCGGCCGCGAAAAGGTCGAGCGTGTCCGAGGACACCGGCGCGAGGCGCGTTGTTCGGGATCCCGCATGTTGCGGCTGGTCCGGGCGGTGCCGGTTCGTGTGGAAGATCACCCTGAACGTGCCGGCCACCAGCCCGTGCCGGCGCCGCTTCTCGGCGGTCCGGGTCGCGTGCGCACTGATCGCCTGAAGCAGCGTGTCGAGATCCGTCACCGGCGTCCCGGCCGATCGTGTGACCGCCATGCTTTCGCGGGGAGGTTCCACGTCATCAAACGTGATTCAGGGCTGGTCCCGCAGCTCCAGCACGGTGCGTTCGAGGACCACGGTGCCCGTGGCCCACGCTTGGCGCAGCGGCATGTCCCGTAGCTCGACCGCGGTGTCGATCCCCTGCAGCTTGGCTTCGGTCCTGCGCCCGATCCCCCAGCCGCTGGGGCAGGACGGGCACGAGGTGGTCGACGAAGCGGCGCACCTTGGTGGTGATGAGGCGATTGGACGGGTAAACTGCGTAGATGCCGCTTTCCGGAAGAGCCTCGGCCGCAAGCACCCGAATCATGTGGCCGACCGCTATCGCGTTGGCCACGGCCCGGATTTGCAACGCTGCGATGCCGATGTCGGTGAGGAAGGCCGAGCGAAGCGCCGCTGTGCTATTGACGCAAAGCACCGGTGGATAGCGATCTCGATTTATTACGCATTTTACCCGCGGGATGATCCAAGACCTCCGCGGCTTCCTCCTCGGGAGATTTTCCAACGCGGGTCGTTGTCGCGCGAGTGCGAAGCGTTCCGCCGCGCCCCGCGTTTGAGAACCTTCACCATTTTCACCGTCGCTGCCGTCGATATTTTTACCAGATCTGCTCGGGCCGGCGCGGCGACACGGACATGTTCAATCTGCCTAGGGCTCGCAGACGCACGTCCAGCGCGGAGGCAAGGATCTGCGCCTCGGCAAGAGCCTTCAGAAGCCGCGTGCTTGCATGGTCGGTCAGCAACCGTGCGCAGAGATCCGCTTCGCCATCATCCAGAAGCAGCATCGCGCTACGCTGGATGTCGGGCAGCTCGTCAGCAAACTGCGACTCGACGCGCCGCCAATGCGACGAGATCTCTGTGAGGAAGGGGTCAGGCCTCTGAAACACCAGATGCATCAGGCGCTTGAAAACGTAAAACGCTGAAACGGTGGACTCCGCGCCCTGTGGGATATGCGAGACGGAATCGGGCTGCTTGTCGGCGTGCCGTTCGTCCAGGAAACGCGCACTTTCGCCCGAGGCCAGATAGCGATGTGCCCCAAATTCCAGCGGCACCTGGGTCTGGCCCAGGAACACCGGCACCAGCGGCGCCGTCACGGGGCCCACGGGTGCGTGCCACATCATCCGCAATTCGACGTGACGCGGATGGGTCAGCGGCACGACCTGGCCGTAACCGGCGGTGTCGCCGGTCAGCCTTTCAGTCGAGATGGCCCAGAACACATCCGCCAGCGTGACCTTTTCGGGCCGGGCAGCAAGGGCGGTCATCGCGTCCTCGATCCAGGCGACGCCGGCCCAGCGGCCCAGCCCGTCGCCGTAGACGCGATTGACGTCGAAAGCGCCTTCGCCCCGATCGTACCAACCCAGCTCAACCGCCGTGTCGATGAAATATGGCGGGAAAAGGTGGTCCGCGTCAGGCTCGGCCGGGATCGCTCCGATATAGCCGGGCCGCGAGGCACGGATGCTGTCGGGACCCAGCCGTTCGGCGACCCACAGCCCGCGCCCGCCGGAAAACTGGATGACCACCCAGGCCTCGTCGGGGTCGGCGATCATGTGCGAATTGCCGCCATAGCAGGCATAGCCGTGCCGCGCGATAAGATCGGCGATGATCTCGACACCGTGACGGGCGGTGGTGGCCCGCTCGGTGACGATGCGGGCGAGGTCGGAATAGTTCGGCCCGGTCTGGTCGGCGGGCGTCATGGCGATCAGCTCGGGGCGCGAGGGGGACCAGATGTCGCGCACGGCAACCCCGTGCTCGTTGAGCCCCCCATTGGTCAGCGGGGCGGGCACACCAAGGTAGTGGCTGTAGCTGACACGCAGATGGCGCGCGGTCCGGTCCGCCTGCGGGATCTGCGAGCGCCGCCCCGGCAGGCCCGCGTGCGGCGTCACGCCGACGGTGATCGTGCTGCCCGGCGCGTGCGATTGCCGCGGCACAAGCTCCAGCCAGTGCGAGGATGGCTCGTCGCCGTAACCGGCCAGATAGGCGATGCCGTCAGCGGTGTGGTTGCGGCCGATATAGATGCCATAGCTCATGGGTCTGGGGTCCTTGGATGGCGCTCAGTTCGTCCCGGTCGCGGGCCTGCGCGTGGCGGATAGCGGGTACAGGCAGGTGAAGCAGTGCCCGCCGTCGACCTGCGTGACTGCCGGCACCGTCACCCGGCAATCGGCCTGAGCGTAGTGGCAGCGGGTATGGAATTCGCACCCTTTCGGGCGGTGTCGCGGGCTAGGCATTTCGCCCGACAAGGTGATGCGGGCATGGGCCGCGTCGGGATCGGGCTGCGGGTTGGCCGACAGCAGCGCTTCGGTATAGGGGTGGCGGGGGGCATCGAAGATACGCGCGGTCGGTCCCTGCTCGACGAAGCGACCCAGATACATGATCGCCATGCGGTCGGTGATGTGGCGCACGACGTTGAGGTTGTGCGTGATGACGAGGATCGCGATGTCGAACCGACGCTGCAGCTCGGCCAGCAGGTTGAGCACCTCGGCCTGCACCGACATATCAAGGCCCGCCGTCGGTTCGTCCGCGATAACCAGCCGCGGGTTGAGCGCCAGCGCCCGCGCGACGCCCACGCGCCGCGCCTGACCGCCCGACAACTGATGCGGAAAGCGGGCCGCGAATTCCGGCGTAAGGCCGACCATGTCCAGCAGGCGCGCCGCCTCGTCGCGGCTGTTGCGGGCGCGGCCATGGATGCGCAGCGGTTCCGTCACCAGCGCGCCCACCGTCAGGCGCGGCGACAGCGAGCCGACGGGATCCTGCCACATCATCGCCATCTCGCGCCGCAGGGCGGTGTATTCGCGCGAGCCGGCGCGCGCGATCTCGCGCCCGTCGAAGCGGATCGAGCCGGCCTCGGCCCGATTCAACCCGATCAGCGTGCGCGCGACGGTCGACTTGCCCGACCCGCTTTCGCCCACCAGCCCCAGCGTCTCGCCAGCATTGATGCTGAACGACACGTCGCAGACCGCATCGAATGCCGTGGGCGCGCGCGTCAGCGCCGCCTTTACCGGACCGGCGGTGCGGTAGCGGACGCGCAGGTTCTCGACTTCCAGAAGTGCTGTCATGACGGCACCTCCGCGCGGCTCTCCGCCGGGTCGATCATGTGGCAGCGCGCGTCGTGGCGATCGCCGCGCGCCTCGTAAAGCGGCGGGTGCTCGGTGTCGCAGCGATCCCAGCGATGCGGGCAGCGATCCTTGAAGATGCAGCCCGGCGGCACCTGCACCAGATCGGGCAGGTCGCCGGGAATGGTCGGCAGGTTGCGCGTCGCGATCTTGATCCGTCCCGGATCGCATTCGAAAAGCGCCTGCGTGTAGGGATGCGCGGGCCGGTGGAAGACCTCGCGCACCTCGCCGCGCTCGATCATCTCGCCGGCATACATCACCGCCACGTCGTCGCACAGCTCGGCCACGGTGCCGAGATGATGCGACACAAACACCACCGAACAGCCGAATTCGCGCTGCAATTCGCGCAGCAACGACACGATCTGGACCTCCAGCGTGGCATCGAGCGCGGTCGTCGGCTCGTCCGCGATCAGCAGGTCGGGCCGGGTCAGCAGCGCCATGGCGATGCAAACCCGCTGGCGCATCCCGCCTGAGAACTGGTGCGGATAGGCGTCGAGCAGCGCCTCGGCATCCGGGATGCCGACACGGGTCAGCATGTCGATTGCGCGCTGGCGCTTTTCCGCACGGCTGGTGGCGTCGCGATACTGGATGTCGGTCATTTGGCGCCCGATCGGCGAGACCGGGTTCAGCGCCGTCATCGGGTCCTGGAAGATCATCGCGATGCGGGTGCCGCGGATGGCGCGCATGTCGCGGTCCGGCAGGCCGACAAGCTCGGTCCCGTCCAGAGTGATCGAGCCCGCCGTGATCTGCGCATTCGCCGCCAGCAGCCCGATCAGGCTGTAGGCGAGTGTTGACTTGCCGCAGCCGCTTTCGCCAACGACGCCGACGATGCGGCCTTTGGGCACGTCGAAATTCACGTGACGCAAAGCGCGGATGCGCCCGCGAGGGGTGCCGAAAGCGATCGACAGGTCGCGCACGCGCAGAAGGGGTTCGCTCATCACAGGTCCCGCCGCAGCTTGGGGTCGAAAATGTCGCGCAACGCCTCGCCCAGAAAAGTAAAACCGAGGGTGACGATGACGATGGGCAGCGACCCGCCGATCACCGGCCAGGGCGAGTTGCGGATGAAGTTGTAGCCGTCGTTCAGGATCGTGCCCCATGAGGGCGCAGGCGGGCGCACGCCCATGCCCAGAAAGCTTAGCCCCGCCTCGACCGCGATGACCAGCGGCACGTCCATGCTGGCCAGGATCAGCAGCGGCCCCAGCACGTTGGGAAGGATATGCACGCCGAGGATGCGAAAGGTGCTTGCCCCCATCGCGCGCTCGGCAAGGATGAACTCGGCCGAGCGCAGCGCCTGCGTCTGGGTGCGCACGATCCGCGCATAGATCGGCACAGAGGTGATCGCCACGACGAGGATCACGGTGTAAAGGCTTGGCCCGATCAGCGTGATGACGGCAAGGCCGAAGACGATCACCGGAAAGGACCGGATCGCGTCGAAGATCAGCAGCAGGATGTTGTCCAGCCATTTCGGCCCGAACCCGGCGATCAGCCCCAGCAGCAGGCCCAGGCTCATCGCCGCCGTCAGCGTGACCAGTGCCACCAGCATGGCGATGCGCCCGCCCGACACGACGCGCGAGAACAGGTCGCGCCCGATATGGTCAGTGCCCAGCCAGTGCTCGGCCGACGGGCCACCGAGGCGCGGGCCCACCATGATGGCGTTGGGATCATAGGGCGCGATCCACGGCGCGAAGATCGCCGACAGCACGACGATCACCACGAGGATCAGCCCCATCATGCCCATCGGATTGCGCGACAACTGCCGCGCATGGGCGGCGGCGGCGGAGGGCGCGCGCGCCGCGTCGGTCGGGATGTCGGTCATGTCAAAGCTCCTCGCGCAGTCGCGGGTCGAGCCAGGCGACCACGAGGTCGGAAATCAGCGTCGCCAGCACGATGATGCCGGTGGTGACCAGCACCGCGCCAAGCACGATGGGATAATTGCGCTCGTTCACCGCGCCCACGATCAGCGCCCCGATGCCGGGGCGCGCGAAGATCACCTCGACGAAGACCGCCGCCGAAAACAGATGCGCCACCCCCGCCCCGATCAGCGTCACCGCCGGCAGCACCGCGATGCGCAGCACATGCGCCGTCAGGATGCGGCCTTCGCGCAGCCCGAAGGCGCGCGCCATGCGGACATGGTTCTCGCCCATCACCTCGAGCATCGAGGCCCGCACGACGCGCGCTATGTAGCCCACCCAGGACACGCCGACCGCAAACGCGGGCAGGATCAGGTGCCGGATCTGTTCGGCGAATGTCTCGCCAGCGCCGATTGCCGGCAGCCAGCGCAGCCAGACGGCAAAGATCAGCACGCCGTATAGTGCCATGACGAAGGCCGGGATCGAGATCGTCGCGACCGAAAGCACCCCGGTGACCCGGTCCAGCCACGAATTGCGGCGCACTGCCGAGTAGCACCCCAGCGGAATACCGATCGCCATCGCCCAGAGGATCGACACGGTGATCAGGATCAGCGTGTAGGGCAGCGCCTCCATCACGATGGTAGACACCTCGCGGCCGGTGAAGATGTCGGTGCCCATGTCGCCCCTCAGCAGGTTGCCGAAGAACATGGCCAACTGCACCAGCATCGACCGGTCCAGCCCCATTTCGAGGCGCGTGCGCTCGATCAGTTCGGGCGTCGCGCGCGGGCCCAACACCATCACCGCCGGGTCCCCCGGCACCAGATGCAGCATCACGTTCAGAAGCGAGACCGCGACCACGATGATGATCATCGACAGCAGCAGGCGCTGGATTGCGTAGATCACCACGGGTCGCGGTCTCCCTTGGCTTCAGGTCAGGCCTGATCTGGTTTGAAGCCGATGTAAAGCGGCCGCGCGTCGGGGCGCAGCGCGGGGGCGATGTCGTCGCTGAACATCACCGGGCTGCCCTCGTGCGTAATGAAGCGGTAGGCCCCGGTTTCCTCCATAAGGTCCTGCATTTCGCGGTACATCGCAGCGCGTTTCTCGTCGTCGGATTCGCTCAACGCGGCCTCGTGCAGCCGGTCGAACTCGGGATTCGAGAAACGCTCCCAGTTCCAGATGCCGACCTGTTCGGTGGTGAACCAGTTGGTCGCATAATACGGATCCGGCAGCATCGAGAAGCGGTTGATGACAAGCTGCATGTCCTTCCAGCGATCGCCCTCGCTTTCCATCCCGAGCGTCCAGAACGACCCGGAATCCTGCACGTTGATCTGCACCGGAATGCCGATCTGGCCAAGCTGCGCCTGCACCACCTCGGCGATAGTCTTCCATGTGGTGGCGTTCAGCGTGTCGATCGTGAGCGGCGTGTCGGGCGCGCCGCCCGCCATCCCGAGAAATTCGCGCGCCTTTACGAGATCGCCCGCAACCGGAACCAGCGGCGCCTCGCGATGCCCGATCAGGCCCGGCGCGATCAGTCCGGTGGCCGGGTTCGCGACGCCCGAATAGGCGGCATCGAGGATCTGCGGGATGTTGATCGCGTGCTGGATCGCCTTGCGCAGGTTGATGTCGCCAAGCGCCGGGTTCTCGAGGTTCATCCCCAGCCACACATAGTACAGCGACGGATATTCCTCGATCGTGGTGTTGGCCGGCGGGTTCTCCTTGTAGCTGGGCAGCGACGACAGGGTGATCGCCGTGTAATCCAGATCGCCGGATTCGTAGGCGCGCTCGGCGACCTTTTCGTCATCCATGGGAATGATACGGATCTCGTCGAAGCCCGGCATCGGGCCGGTCCAGTCGGGATTACGCGTCAGGTGCACATACTGGTTCGGCTTCCATTCTTCCAGCACGTAGGGTCCAGAGAAGGCGGGCGGCGTCATACCAAAATTTCCGCCATCCTCGGTCGCCTCCATCACTGCCTTTTTCGATACGATATGGCCGGTGCCATAGGGAATGGCGATCAGCCACAGAGGCTCGAACGGCTTGGTCAGAACGATGGTGCCCTCGTATTTGCCGGTGACGTCCACGCGCTCCAGCGGGCCCCAGTCGCCCTTGACCGGGCTGTCATGCTCCAGCACCCGCTCGAACGAGAACTTGACGTCCTCGGCTGTCATCTCGCCATGGCCGCCGGTGAACATGATGCCAGGCTTCAGCTTGAAGCGGATATGCGTGTCGTCGACCTGCTCCAGCTCTTCGGCGGCTTCCAGTTCGATCTCCCACTCGCGGCCCGGCACGTAACGCGCCAGCTTGGAGTAGATACAGTTCATCACGTCTACATTGTAGCCGTTCTGATAAAAACCGGGGTCAAGCGCGTCGATATCAGCATAGCTGTGCGCCCGCAGCACGGTGCCGGATTGCGCCCAGATCGCGGTTCCCAGCGGCATGGTGCCCGCCGCAAGACCGCTGGCCGCGACGCTTTTCAGAAAGCCGCGCCGGCCAAGAGTAATGGTTCTCGTGGTCATCTCGTATCCTCTCCGTTGATCGGGGTGTCGAACGGGTATGTGTGTCATCTGCCTTGTAACCGTCCCGCTTCGGCAAAGGCTTTACGCAATGAAACGGCATCGCGCGGAACCTGTCAATTGCGCATACCGCGTCAGTCGACGCGTATAATGCGTCATATCGCGAAGGATTGCGCCCCGCGCCGCGCGATCCTGCGGACGCGACCGGATCGAGGACACCGCGACCACAGCCCGGCATTTCCGTCTTGACGCGGGGGCCGCGTCCGGTAGCGATATACACATGACTGGCACGCTGTTTTCCGACAACCTGAGCTTTGCCTGCAGCCTGTTTCCGTCGATAGCGGAGGTCTGCCGCCGCATCGCCATCAATCGTCAGCAGTTCAACAAGTATCTGTCGGGTGATGTCCGACCCTCGCGCCGCAATATGCGGCGTATCTGCGATTTCTTCGGCGTGACCGAGAGCGAGATGCTTGGCGATCCGCAACGCTTCGCGGAGCTGATCTCTTTGCGCGGCAGCCCCGTACACGATCCCGGCATGCCGCCCTGGGTCCATCCGGTCGAACGACTGCACCGCGCCTCAACGGGGCTGGAGCGCTATGTCGGCTGGTATTTCCGGTACTTCTATTCGTTCGGCTATCCCGGCAAGATCACCCGATCGCTCTGTGTTGTCAGCCGCAAGGAGGACCGGTTCTATTGGAAGAACATCGAGTTTTCGCCCGAAGATCCGCTTGGCGGTCCGCGCAAGACGGGCAAGTATGAAGGCATGGTGTTCCTGCTGGAGGATCGCATCCACGTGATCGAGCACGAGTCGCTGATGTGCAGTTCGATCACGCAGCTGATGCTCTATCCCGCCTATCAAAGCAGCGTCGGCTATCTCCTCGGGATACAGACTGGCGGGTCGATGAAACGGGGCCGACGGCCCGCGGCCTCCGTGGTCCTGCTGGAACATCTCGGCAGCCGGATCGATCTGCGCCGCGCCCTCAAGCGTTGCGGCCGGTTCGACGAAATGGACATCGAGGCCCCGCTCAGGCGCATGATCCAGAACGAGATCACAACCGGCAACTACGTCTTCGACGTGGAACAGCTCTGACCTCGCAGACCGACTTTTGGCCTCAAGACCGCCTGACGAGGCCACCAGATCAAGCGTTTTTCGCGCCGAGCAGTGTCTGCGGTTGCGGGATCATTACGGACGGGTCGGATCGCGCCGCAAACCCTTGGCGTGCTGGCGCGGCACCCCGAGCGTCTCCGCCATGGCCTTCATCGGGAACCATCCGTCTTCAGCGACCCGGCAAGCAAGGTCAGTTCTTTTGCCCGTAACCTGCCCAGCGCCTCCCGAAGGATCTCCGCCTCCATGGTCTTGCTGCCAAGCTGGCGATCGAGCTCGTTGCTGCCGGTGGAGACTATGCCCTGCGCGGAATCAAGCCCGCAGGGCGCCGCGCATCGCTTGGCCACACCGCGGCGCGTCGATACGCGTCTGGTCACGGTATGCCCAATGTCAGCATCAGGCCACTACCCACCGAGGATGCGCGCGACCATCTCGCCCGTGTCTCGGCTGAGACCCAAGGTGGCGCGGATGCGTTCCAGCTCGGCCTTGATCAGTGCCTGGCGGTTCGCGTCGTAGCGCCGCCACGTCTCGAACGCGGTGCACATCCGCGCGGTGGTCTGCGGGTTGAGCGGGTCAAGCGCGATCAGCCAGTCGGCCAGCAGCCGGTACCCCTTGCCCGAGGCGTGGTGAAATCCCGCCGGCGACATCGTCAGCGCTCCGAGGGTGGCGCGGAAGCGGTTGGGATTGCGGATGGTGAAATCCGGATGCTCGGTCAGCATCGCGGCGACATCCGCTGTGTCCTCTGGCCGGGCATTGAGGATCTGCAGGCTGAACCACTTGTCGATCACCAGCCGATCGTGCCGCCACTGGTCGTAGAATGCGCGCACAGCAGCCGCGCCCCGGCCCGATTGCAGCAGGCACGAGAAGCCCGCGAGTTGCTGGGTCATGTTGCCGGCGGCGTCAAATTGCGCCTGCGCCTGCGCGGCGCCATCGCGCCGCGTCAGGATCCCGAGCGCGGCATTGGCCAGCGACCGCGCCGCGGTCTGGTCGGGATCGGGCCGGTAAGGCGCATCGACCTGATGGTCGGCGTAAAGCGCGCGCGCGGTCTCTTCCAGCGTCTCGGCGCGAATGTCGCGCAACCGCTCCAGCGCCTCCCAGATGGCCTGCGGATCGGGGGTGTCGCCGGCGTCATGTAGCGACTGCGCCAGATCATCCTCTGACGGCAGGCCGAGCGCCAGCGCGCGGAATGCGGGATCAAGGCTTTCGTCGCGCGCCATGGTCCGCACCGTGTCGAGATAGGCCGGGTCTGGGTCCGCGCCATGCTGGATCATCGCCAGCAGCCCGTCGCGGGCCAGCGCGCGCCCGGCATCCCACTTGTTGAACGGGTCGGTATCATGCGCCAGCAGGAAGGCACGTTCGGCATTCGAGGTCTCGCGCTCGACGATCACGGGGGCCGAGAAGTCGCGCAGGATGGATGGAACGGGTTTGGCAGAAAGCCCGTCGAAGCGGACGCTTTGCCGGGTTTCTGTCATCTCGATGAGCTGCGTCGGTTGCACCTCGTCACCGTTCGGGCCCAACAGCCCCACGGCGATCGGGATCACGCGGGGATTTTTCATGTCCTGCCCCGGGGTTGGGGGCGTCGACTGCTCGAGATGCAGGGTGTAGGTGCCATCGGCATACTCTTCGGACACACTCAAGCGCGGCGTGCCGGCCTCTTCGTACCAGCGTTTGAACTGCGCGAGGTCACGGCCCGTGGCATCCTCGAACACACTTAACCAATCCTCGATGGTGCAGGCCTGCCCGTCATGGCGGTCGAAATAAAGATCGAGCGCGCGGTAATAAGCCGCATCACCGACCAGCCGCTTGAGCATGCCGATCACCTCGGCGCCCTTTTCATAGACCGTCGCGGTGTAGAAATTGTTGATCTCGACAAAGCTTTCGGGTCGCACCGGGTGCGCCAGCGGGCCGTTATCCTCGCGGAACTGCCGGGCGCGCAGGGCAATCACGTCGCCGATGCGCTTGACCGGGGCGCTTCGCATGTCGGCTGTGAACTGGCTGTCGCGGTAGACGGTCAGGCCTTCCTTCAGGCACAGCTGGAACCAGTCGCGGCAGGTGATGCGGTTGCCGGTCCAGTTGTGGAAATATTCATGCGCGATGATCGCCTCGACCCGCTCGAAATTGGCGTCCGTCGAGGTCTCAGGGCTGGCCAGAACACAAGACGAGTTGAAGATGTTCAGGCCCTTGTTTTCCATCGCGCCCATGTTGAAATCGTCCACGGCGACGATGTTGAACAGATCGAGGTCGTATTCGCGCCCGTAGACGTCCTCGTCCCATTTCATCGACTTCTTCAGCGACTCCATACCGAAGGCGCATTTGCCCTCGTCACCCGGACGCACCCAGATATTGAGCGCCACGTCGCGCCCCGACCGGGTGGTGAAGCTGTCGGGGTGTGCCACCAGATCGCCCGCCACGAGGGCGAAGAGGTACGAGGGCTTCGGCCACGGGTCGTGCCATTCGGCCCAGCCGTCGCCGCTGGCCACCGGATTGCCGTTGGATAGCATCACTGGCATGTCGCCCTCGACCCGCACAGTGAAGACGCCCATCACGTCAGGACGGTCGGGATAAAAGGTGATCTTGCGAAACCCCTCGGCCTCGCATTGCGTGCAATACATGCCACCCGACATGTAAAGCCCTTCGAGGGCGGTATTCTTGATCGGGTCGATCTCGACCTCTGCTTCGAAGACAAAGGACGCGTCGGGCACCTGCGCCGTCAGACCCTCGGGCGTGACGTCTGGTGTGATCTCTGCACCGTCGATCTTCGCCCCGATCAGGCGCAAGTTTTCGCCGTGCAGAAAGAAGGCGCGCGATGTCGCGGCGGGATTGGGGCGGAACGCGATCCGGCTGAGAACGCGCGTGGCCTCCGGCGCCAAACGGAACGTCAGGTGCACCTGATCCACGAGAAAGGCTGGTGGCGTGTAATCCGCAAGATATATGGTTTGGGGCGAGGCGTCTTTCATCGCGGGCGTCTCCGGCTGAAGCTTCTAAGGTGATGCAAACGGTAGGGCGACGCGCGCGCGGCTTCAATGCGGAATGCGCGCGCCCGGAAGGAGACGCATGACGGGCACGGTCATCTGCTGGTTCAAGCGGGACTTGCGCATCGCGGATCACCCCGCGTTGACGCGCGCGGCGGAACTTGGGCCGGTCATCCCGCTTTACATCGTCGAGCCGGAACTCTGGGCGCAAGCCGATGCAGCGGACCGGCACTACGCGTTCCTGTGCGAAGCTTTGGACAGTCTGCGCGCGGATCTGGCGGGGCTCGGAGCGCCGCTGGCGATCCGCACTGGCGACGCGGTGTCGGTACTGGAGGATCTGAGCAGCCTGCACGGCGTCACGCACATTGTCAGCCACGAGGAGACCGGCAACGCCGCGAGCTTCGCGCGCGACCGGCGCGTTGCAGACTGGGCGCGGCGGCAATCCGTGACTTGGGAAGAACTGCCGCAATGCGGTGTGATGCGCCGGCTGGACAACCGCGACCGCTGGCAATCGGCGCGCGATGCCTTCATGCGCGCATCCGTCCTGCCACCGCCCTCCGGGGCGCGCGCGGTGATGGGAACGAGCGGCGATGCGCCCCCCGCGCCCGAAACGCTTGGCCTGACCGATCCCTGCCCGGGGCGGCAGCGGGGCGGGCGGCGGGCGGCCCTGCGGGCGCTCGACAGCTTCCTTGCCACGCGGGGCGAGACCTACACCCGCGCCATGTCCTCGCCGCTGACCGGTGCGCGGGCCTGTTCGCGGATCTCGCCGCATCTGGCCTTCGGCACGCTGTCGGTGCGCGAGGCGGTGCAGGCCGGGCGCGCGGCCCCAACCGGGCGCGGCGCCGATTGGTCGCGCGCGATGCGGTCCTTCCAAGCGCGGCTCGCGTGGCGGGATCACTTCATACAGAAGCTCGAAGACGAACCTGCGATCGAGCATCGCTGCCTGCACCCCGCCTACGAGGGTCTGCGCCCGCCAGAGCCAGATCCCGAGCACCTCCAGGCATGGTCGAAGGGCGAGACCGGCTTGCCCTTCGCCGATGCCTGCATGCGGTCGCTGATCGCCACCGGCTGGCTGAATTTCCGCATGCGGTCGATGCTGATGGCGGTGGCGTCCTATCACCTGTGGCTGGACTGGCGGGCGACGGGCATGGTGCTGGCGCGGTATTTCACCGATTACGAGCCGGGCATCCACTGGTCGCAGACGCAAATGCAGTCAGGAACAACCGGCATGAACACGATCCGCATCTACAACCCCGTGAAACAGGGTTTGGATCAGGATCCGACGGGTGAATTTACCCGCCACTGGGTGCCGGAGTTGGCCAGAGTGCCGGATGCGCATTTGCAGCAGCCGTGGAAATGGGAGGGGGCGGACGCGGTACTGGGCCGCGACTACCCTCAGCCTGTCGTCGAGCCGGTCGCGGCGGCGAAAACGGCCAAGGACGCGGTCTATGCCCGGCGCCGCGCGCATCGCGGCGATGCGGAAACCGAGGCTATCATGCAGAAACATGCCAGCCGCAAGCGCCCGCCCCGCAAGCCGCGAACTGCCAAGCAAAAGGACACGGCGCAGCTGCGCTTCGATCTGTGATGGCGCGCACCCGCAAGAAGGCCGATCTGCCCGTCAAGACCTGCGCCACCTGCGGCCGCCCGATGCGGTGGCGGCGCAAATGGGCCCGCGTATGGGACGAGGTCCGCTATTGCAGCGACCGCTGCCGCGGCAATCGCGGGAAGAGTGTGGACGCCCCATCCCCGCCCGACCGGGATGCGAATGGTCATCAGCAGGAATGAACCGCCCACTGCTCAATTCTACGTCGCATGTCTTTGAGAAAGATGGATTTCGCGGGCAAAGATCACCAATTCCGGCGGCAATCTTGATAATGTTTGAATTGAATGTTTTCTAGTGAGGGAAGAAACACGGAGCATGAGCATGAAACGCCCGGTCATCGGCATCATCGGGAACCTGCACACGATCAACGATCGCTACCCCGCGCATGCGGGCGGGCAGAGCAACGTGTCGGCCGCCGCCGATGTCGCGGGCTGCCTGCCCCTAATCGTCCCCGCCGATCCCCGCTTCGTCGACGTGGCCGAGCTGATGGAGGTCTGCGACGGCTTCATGCTGACCGGCGGGCGGCCCAACGTGCACCCCGAGGAATATGGCGAGACCCCGACCGAGGCGCATGGCGATTTCGACCGGGCGCGCGACGCCATCACCCTGCCGCTGGTGCGCGCCTGCCTGGAGCGCGGCCAGCCGTTCCTGGCGATCTGCCGCGGGTTCCAAGAGGTGAACGTCGCCATGGGCGGAACGTTGCATCCCGAGATCCGGGACCTGCCCGGACGCGACAACCACCGCATGCCGCCCGAGGGCACGATGGAAGAACAGTTCGCGCTGCGCCACAGGGTGCGGTTCACGCCGGGCGGCGTGTTCCACAGCCTCATGGGTGCCGAGACGGTCATGACCAACAGCCTGCACGGCCAGGGCGTGGTCGATCCGGGGCGACGCATCGTGATCGACGGCTGGGCGCCCGACGGCACGCCCGAGGCGCTTTATGTCAGCGACGCGCCGGGTTTTTGCCTCGGCGTGCAATGGCATCCTGAATTCAACGCGGCCAATGATCCGGTCAGCCAGCCGCTCTTTACCGCGTTTGGCGATGCGGTGCGGGTCTGGGCGCGCAGCCGCCAGGCGGTGCCGGTCGCACCTGTCGCGCCTGAGCCCGTCGCGGAAAGTGACCCGATCGGCTGACCAGCCCGCGACGCAACCAAACATGCAAGACGGCCCGGTCCCGCGTGTCATGGCCCGGCGTCAGGGTCACGTATTTGGGGTTGAGTTTCCCGTACGCACAGGACTTGGGGCACCCTAAACGGGGTGTTGCCTCCGGCGGATCAGGCGTTACTCTACTGCCCGGACGTGACTTGTCACCATCGCCGCAAAGGACAGTGCCCGAATGCTCAAATGGTTGGACATGCCGCCCGTCTGGCTGGCGGGGTGCTTGTTATTGGCCTGGATCCAGGCGGTGCATTACCCGGTGGGTCTGGATTTCGGCACGATCTGGGCCGACTTGCTGGGCGGGCTGATGGTCGGGGGCGGGCTGGTGCTGATCGTGATGGCCGCGATGGAGTTTCGTCGCTACCGCACCACCATTGTGCCGCACGAGACGCCCGACCGGCTAATCCAGACGGGCATATTCCGCCACACCCGCAACCCGATCTACCTGGGCGATGCGCTGATCCTCGCAGGGCTGATCCTGCGGTGGGACGCCGTGCTGGCGCTGCCCTTGGTTCCGGCGTTCGTCTGGAGCATCGAAAGGCGTTTCATCATTCCCGAAGAGAACCGCATGCGCCGCACCTTCCGCATGGAATTTGCCCGGTATTGTGAAAAGACCCGGCGGTGGCTATGACGCCCGAAACAATCTTGCTGGTGTGACGCGAGAAATTGTGTGAAGTAACCACGGTCACTTAGTAAAAATGGCCTCGGCACAACCAGGGTCCAAAGACAAATTGATCTGCCAAAGGGGGAGACCGCATTGAAGATCGGAACGCCAAAGGAAGTCCGCGAGGGCGAGAACAGGGTGGCAATGACACCCGATTCGGCCCGGCAACTGCAAAAACTGGGCTATGGCTGCGCCATCGAGGCGGGGGCCGGCAGTGCCGCCGGGTTCACCGACGAGGCCTATAGCGAGGCCGGCGTCGAGGTAATCAAGACCGGCGCGCAGCTTTACAAGGCGGCCGATATCGTCGCCAAGGTGCGTCCGCCCACCGACACAGAGGCCAAGCGCCTGCGCAAGGACCAGTTCCTGATCTCGTTCTTCTGGCCCGCCCAGAACGAAGAGCAGATGAAGACGATCGCCGAAAAGGGCGCGTCGGTTCTCGCGATGGACATGGTGCCGCGGATTTCCCGCGCGCAGAAGATGGACGCGCTGTCGTCGATGGCCAATATCGCGGGCTACCGCGCCGTGATCGAGGCCGGCAACAATTTCGGCCGCTTCTTCACCGGCCAGATCACTGCCGCAGGCAAGGTGCCGCCCGCCAAGGTGCTGGTCGTGGGCGCGGGCGTGGCCGGGCTGGCCGCGATCGGGACCTCGACCTCGCTTGGCGCGATCACCTACGCGTTCGACGTGCGCCCCGAAGTGGCCGAACAGGTCGAGAGCATGGGCGCGGAGTTTGTCTTTCTCGATTTCGAGGAAGCGCAGACCGATGGCGCGAAGACCGGCGGCTATGCAGCGCCGTCTTCGCCTGAATTCCGCGAGGCGCAGCTTGCCAAGTTCCGCGAGCTGGCACCGGACGTGGATATCGTCATCACCACGGCCCTGATCCCCAACCGCGAAGCGCCGGAGCTGTGGACCGAGGACATGGTCAAGGCGATGAAGCCCGGCTCGGTGATCATCGATCTGGCCGCGGAAAAAGGCGGCAACTGCAAGCTTACGGTGATGGACGAACGCATCGTCACCGACAACGGCGTGGTGATCATCGGCTATACTGATTACCCCAGCCGAATGGCAACGCAGGCGTCGACGCTTTACTCGACCAACATCCGCCACCTGATGGCCGACCTGACGCCCGAAAAGGACGGGGTCGTCAACCAGAATATGGAGGATGACGTGATCCGCGGCGTCACCGTGACGCATCAGGGCGAGGTGACCTTCCCGCCGCCGGCGCCCAAGGTGAACGCGATTGCCGCGCAAAAGCCCAAGGAAAAGGCAAAGGAGCTGACCCCCGAGGAGAAGCGCGCGCAGGAAGTCGCGGCCTTCAAGGCGCAGACCAAGCAGCAGGTCACGCTGCTGGGGATCGGGGCCGCGCTGGTGCTGTCGGTGGGGCTGGTGGCCCCGGCGAGCTTCATGCAACATTTCATCGTGTTCATCCTGGCGGTCTTCGTCGGCTTCCAGGTGATCTGGGGCGTGGCGCACAGCCTGCACACGCCGCTCATGGCGATCACCAACGCGATCTCGTCGATCATCATCCTCGGCGCGCTGATGCAGATCGGATCCGGCTCGAGCCTGATCATGATCCTCGCGGCGCTGTCGGTGTTCATGGCCGGCATCAACATTTTCGGCGGCTTCCTCGTCACCCGGCGCATGCTCGCCATGTTCCAGAAATCATAAGGAGATAGAGGATAATGGATTTCGGCTTTACGATTGCGGCCTATGCGGTCGCGGCGGTTCTTTTCATCCTCAGTCTTGGCGGTCTGAGTGGACAGGAAAGCGCGAAACGCGCCATCTGGTACGGCATTGTCGGCATGGCGATCGCCATTGTGGCGACGATGATCGGACCGGGGTCGGGCCTGTGGCTGATGTCGCTGGTGCTGATCGCGGCCGGGGGTCTCGTGGGCTGGCAGTTGGCCACGCGGGTGCAGATGACGCAGATGCCAGAGCTTGTGGCAATCATGCACAGCCTTGTCGGGCTGGCCGCGGTGCTGGTTGGTCTCAACGCGCATATGGAGATGATCCGCGTCGCGGAGATCTTCGCGCAGGCCGGGCTGTTCTTCCCGCAGTCCGAGGTAACCTCGCCCGAGGCGAAGGTGCTGACCGAGGCTTTCTCGGGCTTTGCCGCCATCGTCGCCAAGAAAACGGCGGTGGAGATCACCATCCTCAAGGTCGAGCTGATGCTGGGCATCTGGATCGGGGCCGTGACCTTCACCGGGTCGGTCATCGCCTATGGCAAGCTGGCCGGCAAGGTTGACAGCGCGGCCAAGAAACTGCCCGGCGGACATTACCTGAACGCCACCGCCGCAGCCCTGTCGCTGCTGGTTGCGGCGCTTTACCTCGGTGGGGCCGGGATCTGGTCGCTGCTGGTGCTGACCGTGCTGGCGCTCTTCATCGGGTACCACCTGATCATGGGCATCGGCGGTGCAGACATGCCCGTCGTGGTGTCGATGCTCAACAGCTATTCGGGTTGGGCCGCCGCCGCGATCGGCTTCTCGCTAAGCAATGATCTACTGATCGTGGTGGGTGCGCTCGTCGGCTCGTCGGGTGCGATCCTGAGCTACATCATGTGCAAAGCGATGAACCGGCAATTTGTCAGCGTCATCCTCGGGGGCTTCGGCGGGCCGCAAGGCCCGGCAGCCGAGATGGAGGGCGAACAGGTCGCCATCGATGTCGACGGCGTGGCAAATGCCCTCAACGAGGCCGACAGCGTCATCATCGTGCCGGGCTACGGCATGGCCGTGGCGCAGGCGCAGCAGGCAGTGTCCGAGCTGACGCAAAAGCTGCGCGCCAAGGGCAAGAACGTGCGGTTCGCCATCCACCCGGTGGCGGGGCGTCTGCCGGGGCACATGAACGTGCTGCTGGCCGAGGCCAAGGTGCCCTACGACATCGTGCTGGAGATGGACGAGATCAACGAGGACTTCCCCGACACGGATGTCGTGATCGTCATCGGCTCCAACGACATCGTCAACCCGGCGGCGCAGGATGATCCCAACAGCCCGATTGCGGGCATGCCGGTGCTTGAGGTGTGGAAGGCCAAACAGGTTTTCGTCTCGAAGCGTGGCCAGGGCACCGGCTATTCGGGCATCGAGAACCCGCTGTTCTTCAAGGACAACACGCGGATGTTCTATGGTGACGCCAAAACGAGCATCTCCAGCCTGCTGCCCAAGATCGAGTGATCCGGGCAAAGTGACCTTAAAAGGGGCGTGTCAGAGTGGCGCGCCCCTTTTTTATGGCCCCGCACCGCTTGGCAGGTGATCGATTCGGGGTATTCTCTCAAGATGCCGCCCAAGGCCTGTGCAGTATGAGGGTCGTGTCCTGCCAAATCCCTGCAGGTCAGGAAAAGACGGTTTCCCTTGTAGTCGGCGCGCAGTATGCAACCGCAGAATTCAGGAGATCGCAGCATGTCGCAGATCGAAGATCACCCCCTGCGCTACGAGCTGGCAAACGAGTTGCACGCGCGGCCCTTCCCGACGCTGGACGCGCCCTGCACTGCGGTCTTCATGGCGATCAAGGCGCCGCATGATGCCGCCAAGCGCGACCGGGAGGCGGATCTAGCGCATCTTACGGCGCTGCTGGATCGCTACGGCGCGGCGCATCCGCAGCCGGGGGCCACGCATTATTCGGGCCAGATCGGCAAGCACATGCTGAAATGGGAGAGCCATACCGAGATGGTGACCTACACCGTCTTCAGGGACGCGGTGAGCGAGCGCCCCTTCGATCCCGCGGATTTCGAGGTCTTCCCGGCAGACTGGCTGGCCGCCGCGCCGGGTCAACGGATCACCTCGGCGCTGATCCGGGTGGTGCCGTGGGAAAGCCGCGAGATCACTCGCGCCAATATCGAGGACTGGTTCGTCTCGGAAAGCGTGGCGGTGGCGCGGGTGCTCGACGATGCCGCCGTGATGGCCGGGGATTTCCGCATCGATCCGGCGGGGCATCTGCGGTTCTCGTTGCATGTGGCCCCCACCACCGGCAAGCGCCGCGTCGGCCGCGTCGTGCAGCGCATGTGCGAGATCGAGACCTACAAGGCGATGTCGATGCTGGGCTTTGCCCGCGTGCGCGAAATGGGCCGGATGATGGGCGAGACAGACGGGCATCTCAGCCGCCTGATCGACGACATGACCGCCGGCACGCAGCCCGCCGACGAGACCCTGCAAAGCCTGCTGCGGGTCTCTGCCGAACTGGAATCGCTGATTGCGCAATCCTCGTTCCGGTTCGGCGCGACCGCCGCCTACGAGCAGATCGTACATCAGCGCATCGGCGTGCTGCGCGAGGACCGGTTCGAGGACCGCCAGACGTTTACCGAGTTCATGATGCGCCGTTACGATCCGGCGATGCGCACCGTGCGCGCCACCAAGGACCGGCTTGGGACCATGGCCGACCGGGCGATGCGCGCCGGCGAGTTGCTGCGCACCCGCGTCGATGTGGACCGCAGCGCGCAGAACCAATCCCTGCTGGAGGGAATGAACCGGCGCGCGGAACTGCAGTTGCGGCTGCAGCGCACGGTCGAGGGGCTGTCGGTGGTGGCGATCAGCTATTACGCGGTGTCGCTGACGGGCTATCTGCTTTACCCGCTGACCGAGGTGCTGGACGTGAGCAAGGGGATGGTGACCGCCGCCGTGACCGTGCCGGTCGTGGCGCTGGTGTGGTGGATGGTGCAGCGGATCCGCAAGCAGATCCACTAGGCGGCACTGCGCGATACTTGGGCACGCCCCTCTGGCCATCGCGGCAGGTCTGCTATATCTGTGCCACGCTGCAACACCCTGGAGGACGCCGAGAGCCATGTCCGAAACGATCCCGTTCGAGATCCCCGGCCCCGTCGAGGCCGATCTGAGCCACGCCATATCCCCCACCGAGGAGATCATCGCCGAGGCGCGCGCGGGCCGCATGTTCATCCTGGTGGATCACGAGGATCGCGAGAACGAAGGCGATCTGGTGATCGCCGCGGAATTCGCCGCGCCCGAGGCGGTGAACTTCATGGCGACGCACGGGCGCGGGCTGGTCTGCTTGCCGATGACCGCCGAGCGGATCGACCGGCTGGGCCTGCCGATGATGGCGGTCAACAATGCGTCGCGGCAAGAGACCGCGTTCACCGTCTCGATCGAGGCACGCGAGGGTGTGACCACCGGGATTTCCGCCGCCGACCGCGCGCGGACCATCGCCGCCGCGATCAACGAGCAGAACACGATGGCGGCGATCGCCACGCCGGGCCATGTCTTTCCGCTGCGCGCCCGGCGCGGCGGGGTCCTTGTGCGCGCAGGCCATACCGAGGCGGCGGTGGATATCGCGCGGCTGGCCGGCCTGAACCCCTCGGGGGTGATCTGCGAAATCATCAAGGATGATGGCGAGATGGCCCGCCTGCCCGACCTGATCGAGTTCGCCGAGACGCACGGGCTGAAGATCGGCACCATCTCGGACCTGATCGCCTACCGTCACAAGCACGACAACCTGATCACCGAGACCCGCTCCGAAAAGGTGACCGCCAGCCATGGCGGCGCGTGGCACATGCGGATCTTCGCCGACCAGATCACCGGGACAGAGCATGTGGTCCTGACCAAGGGCGACGTCACCGACGGGCGTCCGCTTCTGGTACGAAGCCACGCGCTCAATGCGCTGGAGGACGTGCTGGGGATCGCCGTCGAGCAGTCCGAGCATGGACCGACCGGCAAGCTGCCCCGCGCCATGGAGATCATCGCGCGCGAGGGCCGGGGGGCGGTGTTTCTCTACCGTCAGCCGCGCCCGACGCTGTCGAGCGAGATGGAAGAGGATGACGCGCCCCGCACGGTCAAGCATACTGGGCTTGGCGCGCAGATCATGGCGACCATGGGGATTCATGATCTGATCCTGCTGACCGACAATCCCAACACGCGCTATCTGGGGCTGGATGCTTATGGCATATCCATTACCGGCACGCGCCCGCTGACCGAGGACTAACCCAATGGCCGAGCACGAGTATACCCTGCCCCGCCCCGCATTCGACGACCCGGTGAAGATCCTGATCGTGGTGGCGCCGTTCTACCGCGATATCGCCGACAACCTGATCGCCGGCGCGACCGCAGAAATCGAGGCTTCGGGCGGCACACACGAGATCGTCGAGGTGCCGGGATCGCTGGAGATCCCCACCGCCGTAGGCATCGCAGAGCGGATGTCGAATTTCGACGGCTACGTGGCGCTTGGGTGTGTCATCCGAGGCGAGACGACGCATTACGAGACGGTGTGCAACGACAGCTCGCGCGGGCTGACGCTGCTGGGGCTGCAGGGGCTTTGCATCGGCAACGGCATCCTGACGGTCGAAAACTGGGATCAGGCCGAGGCGCGCGCCGATCCGGGGCGCATGAACAAAGGGGCGGGGGCCGCAGCCGCGGCCTTGCATCTGGTCGCGCTGGCCCGTAAGTGGGGCGGCCCGCGTAAGGGTGTGGGATTCAAGCCCACCGGCGAGGAAATCCGCCTTGCGGGCGACACTAAGGACGATCCACGGGCATGATGACCACCTGCCAGCCCCTTTCGGGCAATCGCAAGCGCCAGATGAGATCCGCCGCCCGGCTTTACGCCGTGCAGGCGCTCTTTCAGATGGAACATTCGCAGCAATCCTCGGATGCAGTTCTGACGGAGTTTCTCGACCATCGCTTCGGCGCCGAGATCGACGATGGGGTCGACATGGCCGAGGGCGACGCGGACCTCTTCCGCAAGATCGTCGAGGACGCGGTCAACTGGCAGGCCAGCATCGACCAGACGACCGACCGCGCGCTCGTCGCCAAATGGCCGATCGCGCGGATCGATCCTACCTTGCGCGCACTTTTTCGGGCCGCGGGCGCCGAGATGATGCAATCCGACACGCCGCCGCGCGTGGTCATCATGGAATTCGTGGAGGTCGCCAAGGCCTTCTACCCCGAAGGCAAGGAACCGCGTTTCGTCAACGCCGTCCTCGACCACATGGCGCGGCAGGCCAAACCCGAGGCGTTCTGACCCGGCAGCCTCCGGAGTTTATTGCAACCGCAGCACCGGAGCGGGTCCCAGCGGGATGGGCCCGAGACGCACGCGCCCACCCGAAAAATTCAACGGGATGTCCAGCGTCTTGCGGTTGCCGTTCATCCGTGCCAGCAGACCGAGGCTCTTCTCGACCGTAGGGGCAAGGCTTTCGGGCAGCGCGCCCGCCGCCTGGGCCACCGCGATCATCTCGCGCCAGTTGCGCGCCTTTAGGGTGATCTCGCCTTCGGGCAGACCCTCGGGAGTCACGTCCACCTCGCCCGCCGCCTGAAGGTGCAACTGACCCCAGAGACCATCGACCAGATCGACCTTGATGCGGGTGGGTTGCGGGCGCGCGACCTCGATGGCGCTGCGGTCCCAGACCTTGTCGAAGGTGACCGTCAGATCAGCCTCCAGCCCCGAAATCTGCGCTGGCAGGCGGCTTTCGGGATCCAGCCGGTCGCGCCAGGGCGGGGACAGGGTCAGGCCCTCGGCCGACAGGCCCAACCGGTAGGTACGGTCCCGCTGGCGTTCCGCGGCGAGGGTAAGCGCACTCAGCGCGGTCTCCTCGCCCGCGCGTGCCTCGGGTGTGACCTGCAGGAATTCCGCGGTCAGCGTCAGGTTTTCCAACGCCAGGTCGGGCCTCGATGCGACCCGCAAGCTGGCGCGCATGTCGCGCGCCTCCACGCGGTATTTCTGCTGCGGGGTTGCGATCAGCTGTTCGTCCGGCCAGACGGCGATCACGTGGTTCGGCCTGTAGCTGAGCGCGCTGAGCTGGAAATACGGCGCCTCCCAAGCCAGCCCCGTGGATGGATCGGCCAGCACCACATCGCTGAACCCGGTATCGAAGCGGTTCGGAAAGCCGCGCACCTCGATCTCGGAGGCCTCCGCAACCCAGCCCTCGGCACGGCGCGCCTCGAACCAGTCGGCAAAACCCTGCGCCAGCCCGCGCTGCCCGATCACCCAATAGGCCGACCAGCCAAGCGCCGCGATCACGATGACGGCCAGCAACAATCTCATGCGCGTACTCCAACGACGTCGTGCCCTTTCATGCGAGCCGGCATGTGTCTATAGCGGGGCCATCGCAAGGAACAGGAGTTAATGCGGATGTGGGTGTTCGGCTATGGGTCGCTGGTGTGGAATCCGGGCTTTGACGTGGCCGAACGGGTGATCGCGCGCCTGCCCGACTATCACCGGAGCTTCTGCATGCGCAGCATCCACCACCGCGGCACCGAGGAGACACCAGGCCTCGTTCTGGCGCTCGACGCGACACCCGGCGCGCAATGTCACGGGCTGGCGCTGCGGACGCATGACGATCAGGCCGATGACGTGCTGGCCTACCTGCGCGAGCGCGAGCTTGTTTCGGCGGCTTACCTGGAGACGCGGCTCGACATCGCGCTTGCGGACGGGCGCCGGCGCAACGCGCTGACCTACGTGATCGACGCGGATCACCCGCAATATTGCGGCGGCATGGACCTTGAAGACCAGGCACGGATCATCGCCCGCGCGCATGGCGGACGCGGGCCGAACACGGAATACCTCTTCAACACCACCGCGCACCTTAAGCAGCTTGGCATCGACGACCCAGAGCTTGACTGGCTGGTGGACCGCGTACGCCAGATGTGTGGATAAGTCCTTGGCTTGACACGTCAAGACGGGTAGGTTGCCGTCAACAAGCACCGTGTCAGGAGCGTCCAGATGGACAAGCCGGACCGCGAGGTCGAGCCGCAGTTCTCATACCCCTACCGGCAGATCATGCTCATGGTCATGGCTCTGGTGCTCACCGGCGTCGGTGCGTTTTTGGCGCTGCCGCGTGTTCTGCCAGTGTTCGAGGCCAATCCATGGCTCAACGGGTTCATCTTCTGCGTGTTCGTCATCGGGGTAATCGCAACCTTCTGGCAGGTCTTCCAACTGATCGGATCGGCGCGCTGGATCGAGGGCTTTGCCGCGCAGCGGCCGGGGCACGACCTCACCCGCGCGCCCTCGATGCTGGCCCCGCTGGCCACCATGCTGCGCGCGCGCGGCAAGCGGATGCAGATCAACTCGACCTCGGCACGCTCGATCCTCGACTCGGTGGCGCAGCGCATCGACGAGGCGCGCGAGATCACCCGCTATATCGTCAGCCTCCTGATTTTCCTCGGGCTTCTGGGCACGTTCTACGGGCTGGCCACGACCATTCCGGCGGTGGTCGACACCATCCGCAGCCTCGCCCCGCAACAGGGCGAGGAAGGCGTCGACATCTTCAACCGCCTGATGACCGGCCTTGAGGCGCAACTGGGCGGCATGGGTGTAGCGTTTGCCTCGTCATTGCTGGGGCTGGCGGGATCGCTGGTCGTGGGCCTGTTGGAATTGTTCGCAAGCCACGGGCAGAACCGCTTCTACCGCGAATTGGAAGAATGGATGTCGACCATCACCCGCGTCGGTCTGGCCGAGGGCGACGGCGACGAAGGCGGCGCGGGCGCCGTGGCGCATGTCCTTGACCACATGTCCGAACAGATGGACGCGCTGCATCACATGCTCAGCCAATCGGACGCGAGCCGCGCGGTGGTCGACCAGAAACTCGGGGTGCTGGCCGATTCCGTCGAACGTCTGACCCACCGGATGAGCGATCAGAACCCGGTGCAGGTGGCGCTGATGCGGCTCGCGGACGGGCAGGAACGGCTGATCGAGACACTGGAGAGCCGCGAGGTGCCCAGCAGTGACGGGATCGACGCCGAAAGCCGCATGCGCCTGCGCTCGATCGACGTGCAGATGCTGCGCATCCTTGAAGAGATCAGCGCGGGGCGGCAGGAAACCATGACCGAACTGCGCACCGATCTCGCCGCGCTGACGCGCCTGCTGGGTCAGGCGCGCGAGGCCGCACCGCCACGCGCCCGCCCGCATCACGCTGACGCGGATCGCGACGGGGAGGGCTGAGCATGGCGCTGTCGCGGCGCGCGGGCAACCGGTTTCAGGGCGCGATCTGGCCCGGTTTCGTCGATGCGATGACCGGGCTTCTGCTGGTGCTGATGTTCGTGCTGACCATCTTCATGGTGGTGCAATTCGTGCTGCGAGAAGAGATCAGCGGACAGGCGTCCGAGCTTGACGCGCTGTCGGCCGAGGTCTCTGCGCTGTCGCTCGCCCTCGGACTGGAACAGGATCGAAACGCCACGCTGGAGGAACGCGTCGGCGCGCTGACCGAAACCCTCGGTGATGCGCGCGCCCGGCAACAGGAACAAGCCGACCGGATCGAGACGCTAGGCGCCCGAAACACCGCGCAGGCCGAGGCGTTGCAGGACGCGGAGAACCAGATCGCCGTATACGAGGATCAGGTGGCCGACCTGCGCGACGAGGTCGACGCCGAGGCCGAGGCCGCCCGCCTTGCCGCCGCCCGCCGCAACGCTCTGGCGGCGCTCACGGCCGATCTTCGCGCGCGTAACATCGAGGCCACCGAGGCACAGGCGGCGCTGAGCGACAAGGTGGACACGCTCGAAGACAAGTTGAGCGACGAGGAACAAGCACGGCTCGCAGAGGCGGAAGCGGCCAAGGCCCTTCGCAAGCGACTGGAGGACTCGCAAGCGGAACTGACCGCGATGTCGATGGCGCTCGAAGAGCAGCGCCAGAGGGCCGAGGAAACGCTGACCCTTCTGGCGGCGGCGAAAGAGGCGCGCGAGGATCTCAACAGCCAGCTGGCGCAGGCGCTTCTGGATGCCGAGGCGTCGCGCACCGCCCGCGAGAGTGAGATCGCACGGCTGGAGGACCAGTTGGTACAGGCCCGGGACAAGGCGGAGGATGCAGATGCGTTGCGTGGCGATCTGGTCCGGGCGCTCGCCGCACAGCGCGCCGCCGAGGCCGAGGCCAGCCAGCAGATGACCCGCGCCGAGGAACGCGCAGCCCTTCTGTCAGAGGCCCGCGACCGGTTGAGCACGCAAAAGGCGCGCGCCACCAAGGCCCAGAAGCAGCGGGCATTGCTTTCCTCGCAGGTGCAGGCACTGCGGGATCAGCTGTCGCAGGTGCAGGCGCTTCTGGACGAGACGCGCGAGAGCAAATCCGCGGCACAGGTCCGCGTGGACGAGCTTGGCAACAAGCTCAACACGGCGCTTGCGCGCCTTGCCGAAGAGGAACGGCGGCGGCGCAAGGCCGAGGAAGAGCGCGCGCGTCTTCTTGAGGCCGAGAAGGAGAACCTGGAAAAATACCGCTCGGAGTTCTTCGGGCGGATGCGCGACATCCTGGGCGATCAGGATCGCGTGCAGATCGTCGGCGACCGTTTCGTGTTTTCCTCCGAGGTGCTGTTCGACCCTGGCGAGGCCGACCTGTCGGAGGCCGGTGAGGCCGAGATCGCCAACGTGGCCGACATCCTGCGCGACGTGATCGACGAGATTCCAGACGAGATCGACTGGGTCCTGCAGGTGGATGGGCATACCGATGACGTGCCGCTGACCGAAAGAGCCCGGTTCGAGGATAACTGGGAACTCAGCCAGGCGCGGGCGCTGTCTGTCGTGCGATATCTTTCGGACGAGGTTGGTTTTCCGCCAGAGCGCCTGTCGGCCAATGGTTACGGCGAGTATCAGCCGGTCAACACCGCCGACACACCCGAAGCGCGCGCGCAGAACCGGCGGATCGAGTTGAAGCTGACCACACTGTGACCGACGCGGGGTCGCGGCTTGCCGCGGCCCGGCGTCGGGCTCTATTGTTCTCGGGAAAGCAGGATCGAAGGAGGCAATCGTGACGCGCGACAGCTACGACATCGTGGTCTCGGGCGGCGGCGTCGCCGGGTTGACCGCGGCGGCGGCCTTTGGCGAGGCGGGATTTTCCGTGCTCTGCGTCGATCCCGCCACACCGGTGACCGATCGCGACTCGGACGGTTCGGACCTGCGGACCACCGCGATGCTGCAACCCGCGCGCGATCTTCTGGCCCGCATCGGCCTCTGGCCCCGGCTGGCGCCGCACGCGGCCGAATTACAGGTCATGCGCATCATCGATGCCGGCGGCGCCTCGCCTGAGCCGCGCGTCGCGAAAGACTTCAACGCCTCTGACATTTCCGATCAGCCGTTCGGCTGGAACTTGCCCAACTGGCTGCTGCGGCGCGAGATGGTGGCACATCTCGACAGTCTGCCATCGGTCACGTTCCGGCCCGGCACCGGCACCGCGGGCCTGTTGACGCGCGAGGCCGAGGCGCTGGTGAAGCTGACCGACGGCTCCCGCGTGCGCGCCCGGCTGGTGATCGCCGCCGACGGGCGCAATTCGCCCATCCGCGAGGCTGCGGGCATCGACGTGACGACCACGCGCTACGGGCAGAAGGCACTCGCCTTCGCGGTCACGCATCCCCTCCCGCATGACAATGTCTCGACCGAGATCCACCGCTCGGGCGGGCCGTTCACGCTGGTTCCGCTGCCTGATCACGAGGGGCAGCCCTCCTCGGCCGTCGTCTGGATGGAGGACGGCCCCGAGGCCGTGCGGCTGGCCGATCTGCACGTCGCCGCGTTCGAAAACGAAACGACCGCCCGCTCCTGCGGCCTGTTCGGCCCGCTCAGCCTTGCGTCGCACCGTACCCTTTGGCCGATCATCAGCCAAGTGGCGGACCGCATGGCGGGTGAACGCGTTGCACTGGTGGCCGAGGCCGCGCATGTGCTACCGCCCATCGGGGCGCAGGGGCTGAACATGTCGCTCGGGGATCTGCGCGCGCTTCTGGATCTGGCCGAGGCCGCGCCGCAGGACCTCGGCGCACGTGATATGCTGGAGGCGTATCACCGCAAGCGCCATGTGGACGTGCGCGCCCGGATAACGGGGATCGACCTGCTGAACCGGGCATCAAAGCTGCACGCACAGCCGTTGCGCGATGCGCGCGCCATCGGGCTTGAGGCGCTCTATTCGTTGGCGCCGGTCCGCCGCACGCTGATGCAGCTTGGCCTCGGCGCGCGCAGCTGACGCTCAGCCGATCGGACCGGGACGGCGTTCCTCGGACAAAAGCACGTTGGCCTCGACATCGCCCACACCGGGCAGGGTCATGATGCGGCGGCGCAGCACGCGCTCGAAATCAGGAATGTCGCGCGCCACCACGCGCAACCGGTAATCGTAAAGCCCTAGGATATGCTCGACCGTCTGCACCTCGGGGATAGCGGTGACCGCGCGCTCGAAATCCTCCAGGCTGACACGGCCCTTGGTCGCGAGCTTCACACCGAGGAACACCGTCACGCCGAATCCCAGCTTCTCGGGGTCGAGATCGAGCCGTCGGCCCTTGATCACGCCGGTCTCGTACAGCCGGCGGATGCGCCGCCACGCGGCGGGTTGCGACAGTCCGAGACGCCGCCCGATGGCGCTCGCCGATTGCGTGGCATCCTCGATCAGCGCGCGCAGGATCAGACGGTCGGTGGTGTCCAGTTCGATCATACCGGCAGGGTCTCATTGGACTTGATCCGCGCCACATGCATAAGCGCCTCGATATCGGCGATATGCGGCAGCGTCAGGATGGCGCTGCGATAGATCTGCTGGTAATGCGCCATGTCGCGGGCGATGACCGACAGGCGCAGATCGACGCGGCCCAGGAAGGTCTGGATTTCGAGGACCTCGGGGATCTCGCGCGCGCGATCAAGAAACTCGTCGAAGGCCCGCGAATGCGTCTTGTCGAGCGTGATGCGCAAGGACACCTCGACCTCGTAGCCAAGCGCGCGCCAGTCGATTACCGCGCGGTTGCCGCGAATGATCCCCGCGGCGCGCAGCCGTTCGAGACGGCGCGCACATGTGGCCGGGGCAAGACCCGCCCGCTCGGCCAACTCCGCGGGGCCAAGATCCGGGGCATGCTGATACTGCCGCAACAGGCGGCGGTCACTGTCATCGAGCATGGAAACCCCAATCCTGTTTCATCTTGCGAATAAATACTCAACTTTACCGCCGTACACACGCGAAATCACATGCACAATTCGCGGCCCGTGCATCTAGGCTATGTCGATCCAACAACCGCAAAGGAGACCGCCATGCGCGTCTATTACGATCGCGACTGCGACATCAATCTCATCAAGGACAAGAAGGTCGCCATCCTCGGCTATGGCAGCCAGGGCCATGCCCATGCGCTCAACCTGCGCGACTCGGGCGCCAAGAACGTGGTCGTGGCGCTGCGGGAGGGTTCCGGTTCGGCGAAAAAGGCCGAGGCCGAGGGCCTCAACGTGATGGGCATTGCTGAGGCCGCCGCGTGGTGCGACCTGATGATGTTCACCATGCCCGACGAGCTGCAGGGCGAGACCTACCGCAAATACGTGCATGACAACATCAAGCCCGGTGCGGCGATCGCGTTTGCCCACGGCCTCAATATCCATTTCGGGCTGATCGAGCCGAGAGAGGGTGTGGACGTGATCATGATGGCCCCCAAGGGCCCCGGCCACACGGTGCGCGGCGAGTTCGCCAAGGGCGGCGGCGTGCCCTGCCTTGTCGCGGTGGACACTGATGCGTCCGGCAAGGCGCTGGAGCTGGGGCTGAGCTATTGCGCGGCGATCGGCGGCGGACGTTCGGGCATCATCGAGACGAGCTTCCGCGAGGAATGCGAGACCGACCTATTTGGCGAGCAGGCGGTGCTCTGCGGTGGTCTGGTGGAACTGATCCGCATGGGGTTCGAAACGCTGGTCGAGGCCGGCTACGAGCCCGAGATGGCCTATTTCGAGTGCCTGCACGAGGTCAAGCTGATCGTCGACCTGATCTACGAAGGCGGCATCGCCAACATGAACTACTCGATCTCGAACACCGCCGAGTACGGCGAATACGTCTCGGGACCGCGCGTTCTGCCCTACGAGCAGACCAAGAAAGAGATGAAGGCGATCCTGCACGACATCCAGAGCGGCGCGTTCGTGCGTGACTTCATGCAGGAAAACGCCGTGGGGCAGCCGTTCTTCAAGGGAACGCGGCGCCTGAACGACGCTCATCAGATCGAAGAGGTCGGCGCAAAGCTGCGCGGCATGATGCCGTGGATCAGCGCCGGCAAGATGGTGGACAAGGACAAGAACTGATCCATCTGGATGACCGGTTGAAGGGACGCCCCGCGCGGGCGTCCTTTTCTTTGGAACGGAGCAAACCATGCAAGATGCCGGCGCGATCAACTGGCTGAGGATCTGCGCCCTTGGCCTGATCTGGGGCGCGTCGTTCATGTTCATCACCATCGCACTGCGGGATGTCGGGCCGTTGCTCGTGGCTGCGAGCCGGATCACGCTGGGGGCGGTGTTCTTGCTGGGGCTCTTGCGCCTCAAGGGCCGCGCCCTGCCCGATCCGCGCCAAGGCATCGGCCGCCGGGTCTGGTGCTTTGCGCTGTTCATGGCGGTGTTTTCCAACGTCGTGCCATTCTCGCTTCTGGGCTGGGCGCAGCAATCCGTTGCCTCGGGCTTTGCCGGCGTCTGCATGGCCGCGGTGCCGCTGATCATCCTGCCGCTGGCGCATTTCCTTGTGCGGGGCGAGCAGATGAGCCTGCGCAAGCTGGTCGGGTTCGTTCTAGGAACCGTCGGCGTCGTGGTGCTGATCGGGCCGGAGGCCTTCGCCGCCACGGGCGCGGATTTCGAGGATCTGGCGCGGCTGGCCTGTCTCGGGGTGGCGGTCTGCTATGCCATGGGCACCATCGCCACGCGGCTCTGCCCGGATGTGGACAGGCTGGCGCTGGCCGCCGCTGTGATGACGCTTGGGGCGGTTATAATCACGCCAGTCGCGCTGATGATCGAAGGCGTGCCGACGGGGCTGAGCCTGCAGGGGGCGTTCGGGCTGCTCTATCTCGGGGTGCTGCCCACAGGCGTTGCGCAGATCCTGCTGGTGCAGGTCAACACCGAGGCCGGGCCCAGCTTTTTCGGGCTGGTCAATTACATGGTCCCGGTCTGGTCGGTGGTGCTGGGTGGGCTGATCCTCGCAGAACCTCTGCCCCCCAGCCTGCTGGCGGGGATGACGCTGATCCTCGGCGGTGTCGCGCTTAGCCAGTGGTTCTCCTTGCGCCGGGTGCTCCTGCGCGGCTGAGCGGTATCAGTTGGCGCAGCGCACCGCCTGCCACAGATCAAGCGCCGCGCGCGTCTCGGCCACGTCGTGCACGCGCAGGATCTGCACGCCTTGGGCCACTGCGCCAAGCGCCACGGCCAATGAGCCGGGCACGCGGTCGCGCGCCTCGGGCGTGTTGCTGAGATCGCCGATGAACCGCTTGCGCGACGCCCCCAGCAATATCGGACAGCCCAGCCCGTGAAACAGCGACAGGTTGCGCAGCAGGCGCAGGTTGTGCGCTTGCGTCTTGCCAAAGCCGATACCGGGATCGACGATGATGGCGCCATGCGGAATGCCGAGCGCGATCAGCGCCGCGACCCGCATCGCGAGCCAGTCATAGACATCGAGCAGAACATCCTCGTAGCGCGGATCGGCCTGCATGGTCTCGGGTGATCCTTGCGCATGCATCACGCAGACGGGCAGCGCCTGTTCCGCGGCGAAGGGCGCCAGATCCGGATCGAAGGTGAAGCCCGACACATCGTTCACGAGGCCCGCCCCGGCGCGCACCGCCTCGCGCGCCACGGCGGTCTTGCGCGTATCGATCGAGATCGGCGCAGCGATCTCGGTGCGGATGGCGGAGATCACCGGGCCCGTTCGGGCGATCTCGGCGTCCTCCTCGACCTGCGCGGCCCCTGGACGCGTGGATTCGCCCCCAACATCGAGGATCGCCGCGCCCGCATCCGTCATCGCGCGCGCGTGGGCCAAGGCCTGTGCCGGATCGGCATGTTCCCCGCCATCGGAGAAACTGTCGGGCGTCACGTTCAGGATACCCATGATCCGCGGCGCGCCCATATCCATTCCTGCGACCGGCGCGCGCGCCGCAATCAGACGCTTGGCGACGCCCTCGGGCAGATCCCGGGCGGGCATCAGGCGGGACGCCTCGCCGCGCGTCAGCACCTCGACGGTGTCGAACCAGCACCAGCCCCCGGCAAGGGGCAGCGCGGCGTCGGGACGGGCCGCGTCGGTGCGGGAAATGGGGCGGTAATACGGCATGATGGGTGTCTCACAGGCCCGAGCAGGCGATATCCTGCAGGATGACCGGCACACGGCAGGCCGTAGGGGGCCCCTCGCCGATCAGCATCAGGTCCGAGGCTTCGATATGACCGGCGAACCACGCGGCAAGGTCGACCGGCCGGTCGGGCCCGACACTCGGCCCGTCCACGGAATCGAGCACGATCTTCGACGGCGCCCAGACACTGATCTGGCCGTGCTTCATCGCCCAGTCGAGTTCTGTCCGCGTGGCAACCACGACGCAGCGATCGTCGCGCCCAGCCAGCACCCAGGCGTTCTGCTCCATGGCCAGAAGGTCCACCCGGCGCTGCGTCATGCGGTGTCCGGTCTTGGGGCTATCGACATCCGGGCGCCCAACGCAGAGGATCACCGGCTCGGCCCGCGCCTCCAGCTGGTCGAGCCAGCGACCGAGATTGCCCGACCGCACCGCGGCGTTGGTCAGGAACACCACATGCGGATGCGGCGCGGTGCCCGGATGCGGCGTGGCCGGCTTGGTCGCAAGATCATCGGCCGAGCGCACGATCTCGACACCGAGTGCGCCGGGGCCGCGGTCGAGCTTCTCGATCCGCACGAATGTGCGCACAGCCTGAGGCTCCCACAGGATGCGCTCAGCAATGCATTCGGCCAGGGTCTCCAGCAGGTTGAGCCGTTCCTCGGCGAACGAGGCCGAAATCGCCTCGGTCACTCGATCATAGGACAGGATGCGGTCGACATCATCGTCAAGCGCATCTGCCATCGGGCGCACCTCCACCACGATGTTGAAACAGACGCGCTGCGTCGTGCCGCGCTCCGCCTGAAAGGCCCCGATCTCGACCTCGACGACATGATCGCGGACCGAGATGCGGTCCAGCGGGCCGTCGGGCGCAGTGGCCGAGGCACGGGCCGCAGGATGCTCGAAGGCAAGACGGATTTCATGGCTCATTGCGGGACCCCCCCTGAAATGCTCGCGGATCGATAACACGCGGGGACCGGGCGTGAAACACGGGAATGTGAGCTGTACGACGATGGTCGCGGGGGCGCCCGGCGATGCGGATTATCGGGGCACATCTCGCTGCCGCCCCCGGATCATTCGGCAGCGGTGGCGTCGGTCGAGAGTGCCCGTCAGAACGACATGATGCGCGTGCGCTCGGCCAGCAGGCGCGCGGCGACCTCCGGCGGCTTGGCGGCTGTCACGCCGTCGATCAGCGCATCGGTCTCGACGCCCTTGTTGGGCAGGTAGATCGCGCAGACCTCGACCGTCGCGCCCTCTTGCATCACCTTTTGCATCAGGCCTTGCGGGCTCATGCCCTTGGGCTTTTGCGGGGCGGTGGCGGATTCGGGCGGCTCTTTCAGCGCGAGATCGCCCGCCGGGCCACAAAGCAGCACATAGGTCTCGGCGCCGGCCTGCATGGATTGCATCGTCAGCACCATGGACATCAGCTGCGTCTGCGGCTCTTCGCTGGCGAGGATCGTGACCATCTTGTTGGCGGTCTGCGCCTCCTGGGCGTAGCTGGCGGGGGCGGCAAGGGTGGCAAGGCCAAGAGTGGCGGCTGTCAGGTGTTTGCGCATGGAAACCTCCGGATGCATTAAGGAGAGTCCAAAACCTCTGTTTTGCACCCCGAGGAGTAGGCCCGCCGCCCCGCGCCGACCTTGATCTGGATCAATCACATTTACTTTATGGAATGTGTTGTAGGAAGGGCAGTTTCGCGTGTCAACCGCCCAGCCGGGACAGCACCGGGGCGGGATCGATCGCGCCGATGGCGCCGGCCACCCGGCCGCGCGCGCCCCCAAGCCGGGTCGTGACATAGGCCGACGCCATTGCATCCGGTGCATGCCGCAGCATCACTGACGCGGTCAGCAACATCGCGAGGCTTTCGCAATACCAGCGGGCCTGCGCCTCCTCTGGCAGTCCGGGGAAGGTTTGCCGGTGCGCCTTCACGGCGGCGTCAAACGCGCGGTCCTGCCCCGCCACGGCCGAAAGCTCGGCCTCCAGCACCTCGGCCGCAAGAGGCTCCCGGCGCAGGGTGCGCAGGATGTCGAGGCAGATGACGTTGCCCGCGCCTTCCCAGATCGAGTTGAGCGGCGCCTCGCGGTAGAGCATCGGCATGGGCGTGTCCTCGACATAGCCCATGCCGCCCAGCACCTCCATCGCCTCGTAGACCAGACCGGGACACAGCTTGTTGCCGAGGAACTTGGCCAGTGCCACCCCAAGCCGGGCAAAGGCGCGGTCTTGCGGCGTGTCGCCGTCGAAGGCACGCGCGACATGCAGACCGAGCGCCAGCGTCCCCTCCCAGTCGAGCGCCAGATCGGCCAGCACGCTGCGCATCAGAGGCTGGTCGATGAGCTGTTTCTGGAAGGCCGTGCGATGCGTCGCCCAATGCGTGGCATGGTCAAGCGCCGCGCGCATCAGCCCCGCCGGCGCCATCGAAGTGTCGAGCCTTGTGTGATGCACCATCTCGATGATCGTGCGAACGCCCGCACCCTCCTCGCCCAGCCGGTGGGCGAGCGCGCCCTGATATTCGATCTCGGCCGAGGCGTTGGCGCGGTTGCCCAGCTTGTCCTTGAGGCGCTGGATCTGAACCGTATTGCGGCCGTCCTCCAGCCAGCGGGGAACCAGAAAACAGGTCAGCCCCTCGCCGGTCCGCGCCAGCGTCAGGAAGCCGTCCGACATCGGCGCCGAGCAGAACCATTTGTGCCCGGTCAGGCGGTAGAGATCACCGTCGGGCGTGGCCGTGGTGGCATTGGCACGCACATCCGACCCGCCTTGTTTTTCGGTCATCGCCATGCCGAGCGTCGCCGCGTTTTTCTGAGTCACTGGTCGGATCGCGGAATCATGCACGCGCGCGGTCAGCTTGTGACCCCATTCCGCCAACAGCGACTTGTCGGCGTGCAGCGCCGGGACCGCAGCATAGGTCATGGTCATCGGACAGCACACGCCCGGCTCCACCTGGGTGGTCAGGTAGACCATCGCGGCATGGGTGGCGTGCCCGCCGGCTGCCCCCTCCCACGGCAGGGCCGCGTAGCCCGCGCCGAGCCCGGCCTGCAAAAGCTGGTGATAGCCGGGATGGTAGCGCACTTCGTCGAGCCTGCGCCCGCCCGCATCGAAGGCCATCAGTTCCGGCGGGTGACGGCGCGCGGCGCGCCCGGCCTCCTGCATGGTCTCGGTTCCGATCCGCGCGCCATAGTCCGCCAGATGATCGGCATCCGCGCCTGCGGCGGCCGCGTGGCCTCGCAGCGCCGGATCGCTGCGCCAAAGATCCAGATCTGCGCGCGGCGCGGGCTGGTTGGTCACTTCATGCGTGGCGAGCGCGTCGCGGGCCCGGTTATCGGGCATCTCCGGTCTCCTTTGTCCGTCGCAAGCAGGCTAGAACGAAGCCACGCGTCACGAAAGAGGATTCACAAAAGCCTGATACTGTGCCACGATGCGCCCAAGCTGGATCGAACCGGCATCACGAGGCAGAGCACAACATGACCCCTCACCACCGCCCATGGGGCGCGCTTGTATTCTACACGGTCGCTTTCCTGATGGGGGGCTATTTCGCCTTTTCGGCCGTGCAGGGGGATTACGGCCTGTTCCGCCGCGCCGAGATCGAGGCGCAGGAAACCGCCCTGCGCGACCGGCTCGAGGTCATCAAGGCGGACGTGGCGCGCATGAAGAACCTGACAAAGCGGCTGTCGGACGATTATCTCGACCTCGACCTTCTGGATCAGCAGGCGCGCGAGGTTCTGGGCCTGATGCGCAGCGACGAGATCGTGATCCGCTGACGAAGACGCGCCGGATCAGCTTGACTTGGGTCACTCCGCAGATTGATTGTAACAAAATGATGACAAGCCGAGCGGAACGACCGTTGGGCCATGGACATGTCGCCCGTGCAGTCGCTTGTGGTCATGACCGCAAGTGACAACGACCCGGCCCCTCTGGCCAAGCTCGCCCGGCTGGAAAAACGCGTCGATCGCCTGCAACAGGAGGAGAAGGTGTACCTCGCGCGGCTTGGGTCTCAGGCGCGTTCAAGTGCGACAAGCGCCGCACCATCGCGGTGCTGGACTACATCATCAATCTCGAACATGCTGCACGATCTCAAGCGGATCACCGCGCATCTGATCTCGGTCACGCACCCGATCCTCGACGAAGAGGGGATTCTGGTCGAAAGCCGCCTGAAGGACACTGCGGATGCCTGAGGCGCGGTGCACGCGCCCGGCAAATCACGCTCGCAACGGGGTTGCGATTGGTATACCCATTGCCTTGACGGTCAACGACATGTCGCAGCAGGGAGGGGCTACCATGGCGACCCGCAAAAGCACCACGAAACCGAAGGCGTCCGCGGACGAGCTCAAGCGGTACTACCGTGACATGCTGCTCATCCGGCGGTTCGAGGAAAAGGCCGGCCAGCTTTACGGCATGGGCCTGATCGGCGGGTTCTGTCATCTTTACATCGGGCAGGAAGCGGTCGTCGTGGGGCTGGAAGCCGCCGCCGAGGAGGGCGACAAGCGCATCACCACCTACCGCGATCACGGGCACATGCTGGCCTGCGGCATGGATCCCAGGGGCGTCATGGCAGAGCTCACGGGGCGTGCGAGCGGCTATTCCAAGGGCAAGGGCGGATCGATGCACATGTTTTCGACCGACAAGCAGTTCTATGGCGGGCACGGAATCGTGGGGGCCAATGTGCCGCTTGGTGCGGGGCTGGCCTTTGCCGACAAGTATCTCGGCAACGACCGGGTGACCTTCACCTATTTCGGCGATGGCGCGGCCAACCAGGGGCAGGTCTACGAGACCTTCAACATGGCCGCGCTATGGGAATTGCCAGTGATCTTCGTGATCGAGAACAACCAGTATGCCATGGGCACCTCGCAGCAACGCTCGACGTCCAGTCTCGACATCTACGCCCGTGGCGGGGCGTTCGGCATCCCCGGCGAGGCCGTGGACGGGATGGACGTGCTCGCCGTCAAGGCCGCTGGGGACAAGGCCATGAAACACTGCCGCGCCGGCAACGGGCCTTATATCCTGGAAATCAAGACCTACCGCTATCGCGGCCATTCGATGAGCGATCCGGCGAAATACCGCACCCGCGAAGAGGTCCAGAAAATGCGCGAGGAAAAGGACGCGATCGAGCATGTCCGCGAATTGCTGCTGTCCGGCGAGCACGCCTCGGAGGAGGATCTCAAGGCGATCGACAAGGAGATCAAGGACACCGTCAACGGCGCGGCCGAGTTCGCCAAGGAAAGCCCGGAACCGGCGGTCGAGGAGCTCTGGACCGACATCATCACCGACGCGGCACCCCAGAACGCCTGAGGAGGAGAGACGAGAATGGCCACCGAGATCCTGATGCCCGCGCTGTCGCCCACCATGGAGGAAGGCACGCTCGCCAAGTGGCTGGTGAACGAGGGCGATACCGTCAAGGCCGGCGACATCATGGCCGAGATCGAGACCGACAAGGCGACGATGGAATTCGAGGCCGTGGACGAGGGCACCATCGGACGCATCCTCGTCGGCGACGGCACGTCGGGGGTGAAGGTCAACACCCCGATCGCCATGCTGCTCGACGAGGGCGAGGATGCGTCCGACATCGACACCTCGGCCGCGGCGGAGCCCCCAAGAGATCAACCGAAGCCCGAGGCGAAATCAACTCCCGCCGAGGCCAAGGCGCCCTCTACCCCCGCTGCGCAAGGCACAGACCAGAGCCCCGACTGGCCCGAGGGCACGGAAACCGAACCGAAGACCGTTCGCGAGGCGCTCAACAGCGCCATGGCCGAGGAGATGCGCCGCGACGACACCGTGTTCATCATGGGCGAGGAGGTCGCGGAATACGAGGGTGCCTACAAGATCACCCAGAACCTACTGGACGAGTTCGGCACGAAACGTGTGATCGACACGCCGATCACCGAGCATGGCTTTGCCGGCATCGGGCTGGGTGCGTCCTGGGGCGGGCTGCGTCCTGTGGTGGAGTTCATGACCTGGAACTTCGCGATGCAGGCGATGGACCAGATCATCAACTCGGCGGCCAAGACGCTTTACATGTCAGGCGGGCAGATGGGCAGCCCGATCGTCTTTCGCGGCCCCAATGGCGCTGCGGCGCGCGTCGCCGCCCAGCACAGTCAGGATTTCGCGGCCTGGTACGCGCATGTGCCCGGTCTACGCGTGGTGCAGCCCTATTCGGCGGCCTGCGCCAAGGGCCTGCTCAAAAGCGCCATCCGCGATCCCAACCCGGTGATCTTCCTCGAAAACGAGATCCTTTACGGCAAGAGCTTCGAGGTGCCGAAGCTCGAAGATTTCACCATCCCCTTCGGCAAGGCCAAGATCTGGCGCGCAGGCACCGACGTGACCATCGTCAGCTTCGGCATCGGCATGACCTACGCTATGGACGCCGCCGAAAAGCTGGCCGAAGACGGGATAGAGGCCGAAGTGGTGGACCTGCGCACGCTGCGACCGATGGACACGACGACGGTGATCGAAAGCGTCAAGAAGACCAACCGCTGCGTTACGGTCGAGGAAGGCTGGCCGGTGGGGGCGATCGGCAATCACATCTCGTCGATGCTGATGCAGCAGGCCTTCGATTATCTCGACGCGCCGGTGATCACCTGCACCGGCAAGGACGTACCCATGCCCTATGCCGCCAACCTCGAAAAGCTGGCGCTGACCTCGGTGGACGAGGTGATCGACGCCGTGCACCAAGTGACCTATCGGTAAGGGAGAGACGCGATGCCCACAGAGATCCTGATGCCCGCGCTCTCGCCCACCATGGAGGAAGGCACGCTGGCGAAATGGCTGGTCAAGGAAGGCGATACCGTCAACGCGGGCGACCTTCTGGCCGAGATCGAGACCGACAAGGCCACGATGGAATTCGAAGCTGTGGACGAGGGCACTCTCGGCAGGATCCTGATCGCCGGGGGCACCGAGAATGTGAGGGTCAACACGCCGATTGCCGTTCTGCTCGAAGAAGGCGAGGACGCGTCCGACATGGACACACCCTCAACACCCGCGCCGGAGGCCGCGAAGCCGGCCGAGGCGGCCGACGAGGCGGCTCCCGAAGGGAGCTCCGAGAAGGCCGCGCCCGCGTCTCCGGCTCCCGGCCCGGATACGCCCGCGCCTGCCGCGCCGCGGACAGCCGACGGCACCCGCATCTTCGCCTCGCCGCTGGCCCGCCGTATCGCGGCCCGGAAAGGCCTCGATCTGACGCGGATCACCGGCTCCGGCCCGCATGGCCGGATCGTCAAGGCCGATGTGGGGACGGCACAGCCGTCCGCCGCGCCCTCAGAGGCGACTGAACCACCCGCCGAACCCGTCATGGCTGCGGCCCATACCGACCGCTCTGCCGACGCAGTCGCGGCCCTATACGAGGGGCGCGAGTACGAGGTGGTCACGCTCGACGGGATGCGCCGGACCATCGCCGCGCGCCTTACCGAGGCCAAGCAGACCGTGCCGCATTTCTACCTGCGCCGCGAGATCCGCCTCGACGCGCTGCTGACATTCCGCGCCGAGCTGAACGCAAAGCTTCAGTCGCGCGGCGTGAAGTTGTCGGTCAACGATTTTATCATCAAGGCCTGTGCCCTCGCGCTTCAGGACGTCCCCGATGCCAATGCCGTCTGGGCCGGTGACCGGATCCTGAAACTAAAGCCCTCCGACGTGGCGGTGGCCGTGGCCATCGAGGGCGGGCTCTTCACCCCCGTGCTGCGGGACGCCGAGATGAAATCGCTGACTGCACTCTCGGCCGAGATGAAGGATCTGGCCAGCCGCGCCCGCGACCGCAAGCTTGCCCCGCAAGAGTACCAGGGCGGAACCTTCGCCATCTCCAATCTGGGCATGTTCGGGATCGAGAATTTCGACGCGGTCATCAACCCGCCGCATGGCGGTATTCTCGCCGTGGGTGCGGGCGTGCGGAAACCGATCGCGGGCGAAGATGGCGCGCTGACCGTTGCCACCGTGATGTCGGTGACGCTGTCGGTCGATCACCGCGTGATCGACGGGGCGCTCGGCGCGCAGCTTTTGGCCCGGATTGTCGAGAACCTCGAAAACCCGATGGTGATGCTGGCATGAGGATCGCGAGCTTCAACATCAACGGGATCAAGGCGCGGCTGGGCGCGCTGACCGATTGGCTGGATGCGGCAGAGCCGGATGTCGTTTTGTTGCAAGAGCTGAAATCCGTCGATGAGAATGTGCCGCGGGAGGCGTTCGAGGATCGCGGGTATAACGTCGAGACGCACGGGCAAAAGGGCTTCAACGGCGTGGCGATCCTCTCGAAATTCCCGCTCGAGGATGTCAACCGCGGCCTGCCCGGCGATGGCGAGGACGAACAAGCCCGCTGGATCGAGGCCACGGTGATGGGCGAGCATCGCGCGGTGCAGCTTTGCGGGCTTTACCTGCCCAACGGCAACCCCGCACCGGGGCCGAAATACGACTACAAGCTGGGCTGGATGGATCGGTTGCGCGCCCGCGCCGCCGATCTGCTGGCCAGCGAAGAGCCGGTGCTGATGGGCGGCGATTACAACGTCATCCCGCAGGACGAGGATGCCGCAAAGCCGGACGCGTGGCGCCGCGATGCGCTCGCCCTGCCCGACAGCCGCGCGGCGTTCCGGCGGATCGTCAACCTCGGCTTCACCGAAGCATACCGCGCACAGGTGCAGGGGCCGGGGCATTACACGTTCTGGGATTACCAGGCCGGCGCGTGGAACCGCAATGACGGCATCCGTATCGATCATTTCCTGCTCAGCCCGCAGGCGGCGGATCTGATGACCGACTGCCGCATCGAGAAAGAGGTCCGGGGGTATGAAAAGCCGTCCGATCATGTGCCCGTCTGGATCGAGATCGACGCCTGAGCGGTGCGTCTTGGCCTGAAGGGGACAGTCGAAATGTTGTGAAGAGCCGTGCATCGACGGGCCGCGGTGCGGCGATCCAACGTGACTTTGGCAGCGCTTTATCCCTGCCAAATCAGCGGCCTTATGTAGCAAACGCACCACGTCCATCCGTATCGACTCCGCTGAGAATTCATGAGATGAATTCTCAATGGGTATATTTGCGTGGATTAAGAGCCACAAACTCGTATCAATCCTTTCAATCGTCATCGTTTCGGTTGTTACATCTTTTTTGCAGTTCTTGCGTATCTATAACGACGCAAAGGACGCAAAGGCCATGATTGATCTTATATTGGAAAACTTTGAGCAGATTGTAGAGTTTAGCTTTTCACCTTATTTTGCTTGATTTATTGGGTTGTTAACTATTCTTTCCGCTTCTAGCCTAATTTATTGGGCGGCAAAACGTGATGAAAAGAGGGACGAAAAAAAAGATCTCGCACGAGAAAAATATCGAATTGCAAAGGACAGATGAACGAAACGTCTTCAAGGAGCTAATGCAGAAAGAAGTTGGGAAACATAATTTGTTTATTGAAAACTTAGTAATGCTTTATGTATGCGAAGACGCATGTGTGCAAAGCCAAACACCAGATGGCAATGTTTAATGAGATGTCAGAAGAACTCCTTGATGCTCTCGAAGGCAAAACTGGTAAAGCGTTGCATGACGCATCAAAATTGCTACAACAGAGCTTGCGGAGACTTCTTGGCCCGGGCCATGACGATACATCACTAATAGTTGATGTTGACGACCTTAAAGCGGTGCAGGTGCCGGATTCGTTAACCGAAGGTGGAGATATTGACGAGTATAGGCGCGCCTTGGCTAAACACACAAAGGCAAAGGAAGCTTTGGAGAAACGGCTAAAGAAGTCAGAAGCGCAACGTGATAAACAAGTGTTAGAGGCGCAATACAATGCAGGGAAATTGAAAGTGGATTGAATGCGCATTGTTAGTCTAAATAAAGATGAGTCTGGCCAATCGCGTCAAGAGCGTGAATAAGAAATGCCGCGCTAAATTTTCCCCGTGACAGCTTGTTGCGCACGTTCACCTCTTTATCCCCAATCAACTCTGCCAGTTGCGCATACGTCACCCCTTGGCGCTTCAATTCAGCTTTAAGAAGGTTCGCTGCCCTCGTCTCCCATTCATTTTGCGTGGGCATGTATCACCTGTAGGTTAAAAGTACTGTAAACGACACATATGCCCTTGCGTCCGATACGTCAACGTACTATAAATGATGCATACGCATCGGAGATAGTACAATGGCACAGCACTTCCTTCTTTCAGCGGCATCCCGCACCCTCAGCCTGCGGTCGATCTACAAAGCAGGCGAAAACGCGGCATACCAGACGTTTTGCGAAATGCGTTGGCCCGAGACGAATGGCGACGCTGTTTGCCCGCGCTGCGGCCATGACGAAACCTACAGCATCACCACCCGCCGCAAGTTCAAGTGCAAAGCGTGCGCCCACCAGTTCAGCGTGACCAGCGGCACGATCTTTGCCAGCCGCAAAATGGACTTCGTAGACCTGTTGGCAGCTATCTGCATCCTCGTGAACGGTGCCAAGGGCGTTCCCATGATCCAGCTTTCCCGCGATCTGGACTGCCAGTACAAAACCGCGTTCGTGCTGGCCCACAAGCTGCGCGAAGCGATGGCGTCAGAAGTCCAAACCGGCGAAGTGCTGGAAGGTCACGTTGAGATTGATGGCGCATACTTCGGCGGGCACATTTGCCCTGAGAACCAGAAAGACCGCCGCCGCAAGGAAAACCAGACGGGCAAGCGCCGCGTTGTGATCGCCATGCGCGAGCGCGTAGGCCGCACCCTGCCTTTCGTGGGAAAAGATGAGGGTGAAGGCGTCGCACTGGCAAACGAGAACGTGTGTCGCATGGCCACCATGTCAGCCGACGAGGCTAGCCATTTGGATATGCTTCACATGGGCTGGGCCGTTGACCGCGTGAACCACAGCGAGTGCTACAGCGATCACGGAAAGCACACCAACATGGCAGAGTCGTTCTTCTCGCGCCTGCGCCGCATGGTTTCGGGTCAGCATCATCACGTCAGCCCGCAGTACCTGCACCAGTATGCGAACCACGCCGCATGGCTGGAAGATAACCGCCGCTTTGACAACGGCGAACTGGCGCACCGCCTGGTGGCGAACTCGATGGAAGCCCCGGTCAGCCGTAACTGGAAAGGGTATTGGCAGCGGGTGGCCTGAAAGAACGTTAAAAGAACATCGGCAACTATGGACTCAGAAACTTTCGCAACCGTAAACTTAGAATACGAGCCCTCCGATTCGGAAAGCGCTGATACGGCGCGGTGCAATCCGGCATCGAAGGGGGCAGGCCTGACCTGTCATGCCAACAGGAGTACTCCCAATGGCAGCTCGTAAAGCAGGGTGCGGTTGTAAAACCAAACCCAAAGGCGGGTCTAAGACGGTGAAAGTTACATCACACAGCCGTCGAAAACCCCGAAAGTGCTAGCCTAGCTAGCGGCGGTCCCTCCGCGACGAGGGGCCGTCATTCTTTTGTGAATCATCCTAGACTCAGTGTCCAGCCTTTATTGGAAGGCGTGCCACAACTGCCCCTCACGCAGTACCAGCCCCTTCACGCGCAACTTGTTCAACGCAGAGGCGGTGCGCCAGTAAAGCATTTCCTGCGGCACGTCAGGCCGCTTGTGGGCAAGGTGCGCCACCAGTTCTTTGAGCGTCATGGGGCGCGCCCTGATCGCTTCCAAGATCATATATGCCATGTGCCACTTGCGCACCGTGTTAGCGGCTTTTGGTCCCAGCACCCTTGGCAGTCTGACGCCACGCATCTGTAGCAGCGCCTCAACATGATCGCGGCCTTCGCCGTTTTCGAGGATCATCTGCTTTCGCAGCGCCAGTAGCGCATTGTCTATGGTTGCGTCTTGCATGACCCACATAATGATTCACATCGGGCCGCGATGCAGCTATATTGTTGGTGCGTTTGATACATAAAGCCGCAAATCAGGAAAAGATCAGAACCTTGCGCAAGTTGCAGCCACATCGCCGTATCGGGCGATGCGCGGCGCCCTTCGGGCTTGATTCCGCGCAGGACTATAGCCTCCAACGACCGCTCAATTCCAACAACCCGCTACCGCCCTCTTGCCTTGACCCGGCCTCAGGCCACCCGCGTCGCGTCATGGCCGTAGAGCCAGTCAAACTGCCGCATCATCCGCACCGGGGCAATCCGCCCGCCCACACGCAGCGCGGTATGCGCGGCCCATCGGAGTGGCGGGAAGGACAGGTGGTATTTCCACGCGTTGCGGCTGGCCGCCGTGACAACCCGCGCTGTCCGCCCTTCGCGGCGCGCTTGGTAACGGGCGAGGGCCTTGTCAACCGTAGCCTCTGACGACAGCGTATCGGCCAGCACCCACGCATCCTCGAGCGCCATGGACGCCCCTTGCGCGAGAAAGGGCAGCGTCGGATGCGCCGCGTCCCCGAGGATCGTCAGCCCGTCCGCATGCCAGACCCGCGCCACCGGATGGTGAAACAGACCCCAGAGGTTCACCGTCTCCACCGCGTCAAGCATGGCACGCTCGTCATGTCCGAAATCGCCGAAGGCGGCGCGCAGGGCCATGGGATCGTCACGCTGGCTCCAGCTTTCAGCGGTCCAGGCGGCGCGTTCCTGCACCGCGACGAGGTTCAGCAACGTGCCGCCGCGCAGCGGGTAGCTGACCAGATGGCGCATCGGGGCCATGTGCACTTGCACCTCGGGCCCGCGATCCCAGAGGTTCGGCACGATTGCGCGCCACGCCACCTGCCCGGTGAAGAACGGCGACACGGCACCGTTGAGCGCGTGCCGCACGACCGAATGCAGACCGTCCGCCCCGATCACCAGATCGGCCTCGACCGCGGCGCCATTGGCCAGGTGAACGCGAGGCTGCGCACCTCCCTCGACCGAGACGACTTTCTGCAGCAGGCGGATACGTACCCCAGCCATCCGCGTAGCCTTGGCAAGAATGTCGATCATATCGGCGCGATGGATGAAGTGATAGTCGCTGTCGTCAAGCATGCGGAGGTCGAGGCGCAGCACCTCGCCGCCCTTGTAGTCGCGGAGGCTGACAGCCTCGGCCTGCACCGCCGCGGCGCGCAGCGCATCACCCAGCCCGAGCGCGCGCAACACGGCAAACCCGTTGGGGCTGATCTGCAGCCCGGCGCCCACCTCGGCGATCTCGGGGGCCTGCTCCAGCACGCTGACGAGCGCGCCGCGCCGCGCCAGCGCTCGTGCCGCCGCCAGCCCGCCGATCCCGGCGCCGATCACGCAGACCCTGAGCCCGTCCAGTTTCATGGCCACCTTCCGGAAACAACAACACCGGGAGCATGACCCCGGCGTATCCCGCGTCGCGAACCCGGCGCATCCGCGCCAAGACCCTAGTCGTCCCGGTGCACCTTTTCGCGCCGCTCGTGACGTTCCTGCGCTTCGAGCGTCATCGTGGCTATGGGGCGCGCATCCAATCGCCTGAGGCTGATGGGCTCTCCGGTCATCTCGCAATAGCCGAATTCGCCGTCCTCGATGCGGCGTAGCGCCGCGTCGATCTTCGAGACCAGTTTGCGTTGACGATCACGGGTGCGCAGTTCCAGCGCGCGGTCGGTTTCCTCGCTGGCACGGTCGGCGACGTCGGGAATGGCCCGCGTGCCGTCCTGCAACCCTTCGATGGTTTCCCGGCTTCCATCCAGCAGATCCTGGCGCCACGCGACCAGCTTGCGGCGGAAGTATTCGAGTTGCTGTGCATTCATGAATGGTTCATGCTCGGCTGGTTTATAATCTTCGGGCAGAAAAACCTCGGATTTCATTTCTGTCCCCTCATCACGCCAAGTGTCCGGCATCATTACCTCCTGCAACGGTCAGGCTACCTTGGAGGTCATCTATACCTGTCGGGGTGGATTGTCACTAGTCAAAGACCTGCCATTGATGTGAATTGTCGAACGCCATAAGATACGGAAACAAATATAGGATTGCGCCCCGAAAGGATCGAGACACCCATGAATTTCCAGGGAACCGACACGTACGTCACGACCGACGACCTGACCGTCGCGGTCAATGCCTCGGTCACGCTGGAGCGTCCCTTGCTGGTCAAGGGCGAGCCGGGCACGGGCAAGACAGAGCTGGCCCGGCAGGTGGCGCAGGCGCTCGGGCTTGAGCTCATCGAGTGGAGCATCAAGTCGACCACCCGCGCGCAGCAGGGGCTTTACGAATACGATGCCGTCAGCCGCCTTCGCGACAGCCAGCTCGGCGACGAGCGCGTGCATGACGTGCGCAACTACATCCGCCGCGGCAAGCTGTGGGAGGCGTTCGAGGCCGATCGCAAGGTGGTGCTGCTGATCGACGAGATCGACAAAGCCGATATCGAGTTTCCCAACGACCTGCTGCAAGAACTCGACCGGATGGAGTTTCACGTCTACGAGACCGGCGAAACGGTCCGCGCCGCACACCGCCCGGTGATCATCATCACGTCGAACAACGAGAAGGAACTGCCCGACGCCTTCCTGCGGCGCTGTTTCTTCCACTACATCCGCTTTCCCGAGGCCGAGACGCTGAAACGCATCGTTGAGGTGCATCATCCCGGCATCAAGGAGGCGCTGCTGACCACCGCGCTGACGCAGTTCTACGAGATCCGCGACCAGCCGGGGCTGAAGAAGAAACCCTCCACATCCGAGGTGCTCGACTGGTTGAAGCTGATCCTCGCCGAGGATCTGGACCCTGAGGATCTGCGCCGCGACGGGGCCGACGCGCTGCCGAAACTGCATGGCGCGCTGCTGAAGAACGAACAGGACGTGCACCTCTTCGAGCGCCTCGCCTTCATGGCGCGCCGTCAGCGTTAGGGGCGTGTGCGCGCGCGACAAGGGCACGGCACGGATGCAAGCCGGCGCATGGCTTGGCGTGGCCCTTCTATGCCTTGCGCTCGTGGCCTGCGCCCCCACACCGGGGAACGGTCGCGATCCCGCCTCGCGCGATGCGCTTCCCCGTTCCGTCCTGCTGCCGGCGATGAAGACCTTCAAGACCCGGCACCTGGTGCCGCCACGGCGTGCCAACCGCGATATCATGCGCGATTTCCTCGATTTGAGCTTCGCGATGGAATCGGGTCGGACGCTGCCGTATTTCTCGCGCTTCGAAGAACCGGTCACCGTGCGCCTGGTGGGCGCGCCATCCGCTCTTCTGGCCAAAGACCTCGATCGTCTGATCGAGCGTCTGCAGACCGAGGCCGGGCTCGATATCCGGCGGGTGTCGGACGGCGACGCGCACATCACTATCGAGGTCGTGAGCGGCGCGCGCATTCGCCGGCACGTCCCGACGGCGGCCTGTTTCGTGGTGCCCAACATCTCGCGGCTTTCCGACTACCGCGCGGCCCGCAGGCAGGGCCGCACCGACTGGACGCGGATCGTCACGCGCGAGCGGGCCGCTATCTTCGTGCCGCGGGATTCCAGCCCGCAGGAATCGCGCGACTGCCTGCACGAGGAGCTGGCGCAGGCGCTCGGACCGCTCAACGATCTCTACAGGCTGGCCGATTCTGTGTTCAACGACGACAACATGCACGGTGTGCTGACCGGGTTCGACATGCTGATCATGCGCGCCTATTACGCGCCGGAGCTGTCCACGGGCATGACCCGGTCGCAGGTCGCAACGCGCCTACCGGCGATCCTCGGCCGTCTGAACCCGCAGGGCGACCGCATCGCGACCCGCGACCTGCCCCCGACCCCGCGCGCCTGGACCCGCGCCATTCAGACCGCGCTCGACCGGGGCACGGACGCGGCGGCCCGACGCGCCGCAGCCGAACGCGCCCTGCGCATCGCCGAAGCGGCGGACATCGCCGATCATCGCAGGGCGTTCAGCCATTTCGCGCTCGGTAAACTGGCGCCGGCCGATGCTCCCGAGTTCGCGCAGCAACAGTTCGTCGCCGCCGACGCGTTTTACCGGCGAACTCCCGGCGCCGACGTGCAGCGCGCCCATGTTGCCGTGCCGCTCGCGAGCACTGCCTTGGGCGAAGGACGCGCCGACGACGCGCTGATGCGCCTCGACGGGCATCTCGACGTTGCGTATCGCCATGAAAACGCGGGCCTTCTCGCCACGCTGTTCATGCTGCGCGCCGATGCACTCGATATGACCGGGCAGGAGGAGGCTGCCCACCGTGTCAGGCTGGACAGTCTGGGATGGGCGCGATACGGCTTCGGGCTGAGCGTGGCGGTCCCCGTGGCGAAGATACGCGCGGGGCACCGGGAAGCCAACCGAAAGGGCAGTCGATGATCATTCTAATCGGGGCGATCCTGGGCGCCATCACCGGTGCGTCGGTCGCATGGCGGCGCAAGGGCAAGCTGCCCGATATCCTGCTTTACGCCTTCGTCTACGGTCTGCTTTTCGCGATCGCCACGCTGTTTGCCACGCTGATCCTCCACCGCATCACGATGTAGGGCCGCGATGTTCCTGCCGTTCTTCGAAAACCTTCGCAAGGCCGGCCTGCCGGTCTCTTTGCGTGAATACCTCACCTTTCTCGAGGCGATGCGCGCCAACCTGGTGATCTACGACATCGACGGGTTCTACTACCTCGCCCGCAGTGCGATGGTGAAGGACGAGCGCCTGATCGACCGCTTCGACCGCGCCTTCGCCACCACATTCTCGGGGCTCGAGGCGATCGATCCGCAGGAGGTGCTGGAAGCCGTGGACCTGCCCGCCGACTGGCTGGAGAAGATGTCAGAGGCGCATCTCAGCGCCGAAGAAAAGGCAGAGATAGAGTCGCTCGGCGGTTTTGAGGCGCTGATGGAAACGTTGAAAGAGCGGCTCAAGGAACAGGACAGCCGCCATCAGGGCGGTTCGAAATGGATCGGCACCGCCGGCACATCGCCCTTCGGCGCCTATGGATACAACCCCGAGGGCGTGCGCATCGGCCAGAATGAGTCGCGTCACCAGCGCGCAGTCAAGGTCTGGGACAAGCGCGAGTTCCGCAATCTCGATGACAGCGTCGAGTTGGGCACGCGCAACATCAAGGTCGCGCTGAAACGCCTTCGCCAATGGGCCCGCGACGGCGCGCACGAGGAACTGGATCTCGACGGCACGATCCGCGCCACCGCCGAACACGGGTATCTCGACGTGCAGACCCGACCCGAGCGGCGCAATGCCGTGAAGGTGCTGCTGTTTCTGGATGTGGGCGGCTCGATGGACCCGCATATCAAGGTGGCCGAAGAGCTGTTCTCGGCCGCGCACGCCGAGTTCAAGCACCTGGAGCATTACTATTTCCACAACTGCCTTTACGAAGGCGTGTGGCGCGACAATACACGGCGCTGGAACGCGCAGACCCAAACATCCGGGGTGCTCAAAACCTACGGGTCGGACTACAAATGCATCTTCGTCGGCGATGCCAGCATGTCGCCCTACGAGATCGCCTATCCCGGCGGCGCCAATGAGCACTGGAACGCCGAAGCGGGTCATGTCTGGCTGGAGCGCGCCCGCGCGCAATGGCCCGACCATTTGTGGATCAACCCGGTGCCGCGCCACCTGTGGGACTATACCCATTCGATAAGCATGATCCGCGAGATCTTCGACGACCGCATGGTCCCGATGACGCTGGAAGGGCTCGATCAGGGCATGCGGCAACTGGTGCGCTGACAGGCTTCTTTTCGGCAAAAATACCCGACTTCAGACGCCGCCCGCCGATCCGTGCGTCAATGCCTTGGCCAGACGCGGCAACCGCGCCTTCTTCAGGAGCGGCCGCATCTGCCAGTCTCCTTCCGATAGCTCGCGCGCCTTGAGAAAGACGTCAACGGCAACCTGCGCTACCAGCTCCGGCTGCGCCTGCCAGATGCCGTGCAGGAACGCATCCGGATCCGCGCGCCACAGCCCCTCCTCGGCCAGCACGCCGCGCGGAAAATCGCGCGCGTTGAGGGTCAGGATGCCATCGGCCGAGCCCGCGATCGCGGCGGCAAGCACGTGCCGGTCCGCGGGGTCGGGCAGCCACAGCCGGTCCTCCAGCGACGGTGGGTAGACGACGGAGCCCCCCGGCCAGCGCGCGGCCATCAGCGCCGCCTCTCCCGTCGCCTGCGCCTGCGCGTCGGGCCCGAGCTTGACCACCACGTGCAGCCATTCGGCGATGATCCGCTCCGACCAGAGCGGGGTAAAGGCCCCGGCCCCGGCGACGCCAAGGATCATCTCGCGCATGACCGTGGGATAGATCACGCAGGTATCCAGCAACACCTTCATAACCGGTAGAACAGCGCCTTGAGATACCCCGACTCGGCCAGGCTGGGATGCAGCGGATGATCCGGGCCAGCAAAGCCGGTATGGATCAGTTGAGCCTCTCGACCCGCCCGCCCGACGCCGCGCGTGCAGGCGGTGCGGAACCGGGCCAGGTCGACGGCATGAGAGCATGAGCAAAGCCCCAGATACCCGTCCGGCGCGACCAGCCCCGCTGCGAGCTTTGCGACGCGCTCATAAGCGCGCAGGCCCTTCTCCAGCGCCTGTTTAGACGGGGCGAAGGCGGGCGGATCGCAGACCACGAAGTCGAATTGCGCGCCCTCTGCCGACAATGACTCCATCACCTCGAACGCATCGCCGCGGCGCGTCTCGAACCGGTCGCCCACCCCAATCCGCGCAGCCCCGTCACGGGCCAGATCGAGCGCAGGCGCAGAGCCGTCGACCGCAGTCGCATGCTCCGCGCCCGCCGCGAGCGCGGCCAGCGAGAATCCCCCGACATGGGCGAAGACATCGAGCACCCGCGCCTCGCGGGCCAGCGTCGCGGCGAAGGCATGATTGGGGCGTTGATCGTAATAGAGTCCGGTCTTCTGCCCGCCAGTCAGATCGGCAAGATACGTGGCGCCATTCATCGGCACGGGCACGGGCGCCTCGGGCGCGGCACCGGCCAGCACCGCGTTCTCGGCATCCAGTCCTTCGAGGCCGCGCGCGCGTCCACCGGCGTTCTTAAGCACGATGCCCACGCCCGTGACCTGTTTAACGGCATCGGTCAGGTCGGGCAGCAGCGCCTCGGCCCAGGCGGCATTCGGCTGGATCACCGCGATATCGTCGAAGCGGTCGATCACCACGCCGGGCAAGCCATCCGCCTCTGCATGGACAAGGCGATAGTACGGCGCATCGTAAAGTCGCGCGCGCAGCTCCAGCGCCCGGGTGATGCGCGCCGCAATCCAGGCCGCGTCTATCGTGGCGCCTGCATCGCGGTCGAGCATCCGGGCCATGATCCTTGAGGCCGGATTGACGGCGACGAGGCCAAGCGGCGCGCGCTCGGCGTCCTCCAGCACAGCGATGGTGCCGGGGGCAAGCGCCTTGGTCCGGCGGTCGGTAACGATCTCGTTGTCAAAGACCCACTGCGCGCCATGGCGAATGGCACGGTCCTGCACCTTGGGGCGCAGGCGGATCACGGGGTAAGGGGGCTGTGTCATGCTGGCCCATTACGCCCATTGTAGAGCTCGGGAAAGCGCGAAGTTGCGCTCCCGTCAGCTGTCGCGCGTGCGTGATCGCCAGCCGCCGCGACGGCGCGGAAGGGCGACCTCCGCCAGCCCCTCGCGCAGCACCTCCGTCATCGGGTGATCGGGATGCAGACTGGCGTGCCGCTCCAGCAGGTGGGCTATGCTGTCCCCGGTCGGGGTGTCGTCCGAGTGCGACAGCGCCCAGTCGAGAAAGATCGAGCGGCATTCGCCTGGCCCTATCCCCTCGATGCGGTAGGCCTCGCGGATCAGGCCCTTGGGGTCCAGAGGGTCGCGTTCCACGCCGTCACCGCCCTTTCGGGGTGCGTGCAAGGCCCGCATCGATCACCTTGGCCGCGTCCGCGCAGGTGTCACGTAGCCGGGTTTCCAGCATGTCGAGGCTCTCTTCCTTCGTTTCACGCAGCAGAAAGGCCGCACCGCCTTCGCCGATCCGGTCCGGCTCGAACGGCTTTTCGCTGATCAGGCGCGCCACCATCTGCATTTTCCAGCAAAGCACATATGCGCGCATCAGGGCTGCGCTGTCGGCGTCATCCAACCAGCCGATTGCGACACAGCCGTCCAGACCGGCGGCCACATCGCGCGCCGCACTGCCGGCCATCAGTGCCCCCGCCTGCGCGATCAGCTCGATCTCGAGCATCCGGCCGGGACCAAGCTTGGCGTCCCACGGCCCATCCGGCGGCTTGGCCTCGGCCAGGCGGGCGCGCATGTCCGACACCGCCGTGACGACCGTGGCCGGATCGGCCTTGTCGTCGATCAGTGCGGCGCGGAACGTCTCGATATTCTCGGCTAGCCCCGCGTCACCGGCAATCGCCCGGGCACGGGTCAGGGACAGATGCTCCCATGTCCAGGCCTCGTTGCGCTGGTAGTTCTGGAACGACGGCCAGCTTGTCGCGACAGGGCCCTGGTTGCCCGACGGGCGCAGGCGCATGTCAACCTCGTAAAGCCGCCCCTCGGCCATCGGCGCCGACAGCGCGGTGATCATCGCCTGCGTCAGCCGGGCGTAATAGGGGCGCGACCCGAGCGGCCGGCGCCCCTCCGAGCCTTCTGCATCGCCCGCGTCGTAGATCACGATCAGGTCGAGATCGGACCGCGCGTTCAGCCGCCCGGCCCCGAGCGATCCCATGCCCAGCACCACCGCGCCACGTCCCGGCGGCTCGCCGTGCTTGTCGGCAAATTGCGCGACGACCCGCGGCCAGATCGTGGTGATAGCCACATACGCCAGATCGGCATATTGCGCACCGGCCCGGTCCGCGTCGATCAGCCCGCGCAGATGATGCACACCGATGCGGAAGTGCCATTCCTTGTGCCAGCGGCGCGCCGCATCGAGCGCGCGCTCATAGTCGCCCTCGGCCGAAAGCCGGTCGGAGAGATCCACTTGCAGCGCCGCACGGCCCGGCCAGTCGGCAAAGAAATCACCGGCGATCACGGCATCGAACACGTCCGCGTTTCGGGCCAGGTATTGCGCCAGGACCGGCGCGGTGCCGACGATATCCACGAGCAGGTCGATTAGTTGCGGATTGGCCTCGAACAGCGAGAAGACCTGCACCCCGGCGGGCAGTCCGGCGAGAAAACCGTCAAAGGCCAGCAGCGCCTCGTTCGGCTCCGCGGTGCGGGCGAGGCGGTTCAGGATGTCGGGCTTCAGACGGTTGAAAATCTCGACCGCGCGGCTGGAGCGCAGCGCCGGGTAGCCGGGCCAGCGAGCGATCACTTCCGCATCCAGCGTATCCGGCACCGCCTCCGGGCCAGGTTCCTCCGGGCCGTCCTGCGCAAAGAACCCCTCGATCAACTCGTGCACCTCGGTCAGCTGCGCGGTCAGATCGGCGCGCAGGTCTCCTGTGTCGCGCCCCATGAAAGCCGCGAGGCGGTCGAACCCCGCCGGCGTGTCGGGCAGGTCATGGGTCTGCGCGTCGCGCAGCATCTGCACACGGTGCTCGACCTCGCGGTGAAAGCGGTAGGCCCGCGTCAGCGTCTCGGCGGCGTCCTCGGGCACCCAGCCCTTGCGCGCCAGCCGTGCCAGCCCGTCCACCGTGCCGCGCACCCGCAGATCGGCATCCCGCCCACCCGCGATCAATTGCCGGGTCTGGGTGAAGAACTCGATCTCGCGGATGCCGCCACGACCGAGCTTCATGTCATGGCCTTCGAGGCAAAGCACGCCCCCGAGCCCCTTATGCGCGCGGATCGCCAGCCGCATGTTATGCGCGTCGTCGATGGCCGCGAAATCGAGATGCTTGCGCCAGACGAAGGGCTTGAGCGTGGCCAGAAACCGCGCGCCCGCATCGAGATCACCGGCACAGGGCCGCGCCTTGATCCACGCCGCGCGCTCCCAGGTGCGTCCAAGGCTTTCGTAGTAGGTTTCCGCTGCGGCCATAGCCATGCAGACTGGCGTGACGCCCGAATCGGGGCGCAGACGCAGGTCGGTGCGAAAGACATATCCGTCTGCGGTGCGATCATTGAGCATCGCGGCCATCTTGCGGGTGGCACGCACGAGGCTGGCGCGCGCCTCGTGGAAGTCGTCGCGGGTGTAGCGGGTCTCGTCAAACAGGCAGATGAGGTCGATGTCGGAACTGTAATTGAGCTCTTTTGCCCCCATCTTGCCCATGGCGAAGACAACCATGCCGGCGCCGGTTTCCAGATCGGCCTCGGTCATGCCCGGCAGCTTGCCGCGCCGGATCTCCGCGCCGAGCGCGGCCTTGAGCGCCAGGTCACAGGCCAGATCGGCAAATGCCGTCAGGCGGCTCGTGACCTCTTCCAGAACCCAGACCCCGGCAAGATCCGCCAGCCCGATAAGCAAGGCGACACGGCGCTTGGCCGTCCGCAACTCCGTCGCCAGACGGTCAGGCGGCACGTCTTCGAGGTCGCGGAGAAGCCTGTCGAACGCGGGTTCTGGCGCGTCAAGCGCGCCACGCAGCCACGCGGCCTCCTGCAGGATCAACGACCTCAGGAAGGGGCTGCAGCCACCAGCGCCGGCAAGAAGGTCCGGAAGCTGTCCCGGTAGGTCCGGCAGCGCGGCGCGCGCCTCGTCCCCATCGTCAGTGTCATGGACGCGCGGCAGGCGGGTGATACGATCAGCAAAACTCATGGGATGAGTGATACGCGCAGGGCCGGGCTGGTCAATGCCCCGCCGGGTTGAAATACTGCGAAAAAACCGGAAGGGACATCATGAGCAAGAGTGTGCGCCGCGTGACAGCCGTGTTGCAGGACGCCGGCCTCGATATCGCGCCGGTCGAGATCGGCGAGGCCACGACCGCGCGGATGGCAGCCGATCTGCTAGGCTGCGACGTGGGCCAGATCGCGAAATCCGTGATGCTGCGCGGTCTGACAAGCGGCGAGGCCGTCCTTTTTGTCACATCGGGCGCCTGCAGGGTGGACGATGCCCGTGCGGCGGGGGTAGCCGGCGAGGCGCTTGGCAATGCCGACGCGGCGCTGATCCGGGCGCAGACAGGCTTTGCGATCGGCGGCGTCGCACCGTTCGGGCACCTGACACGCCCCCGCGCCTTCTTCGACCCGCACCTGCTGGGTTTCGCAAAGGTCTGGGCCGCGGCGGGCACGCCGCGCCACCTGTTCGGAATGGAACCGCAGGGGCTGCTGACGCTCTGCGGCGCGGAACTGGCAGAGTTCACCGCCTGATCCCTTGCAATTCGCAGGCCCCGTTGCGACCTTGTCATGACGGTCAACACGCAACGGACGCACCCCGCATGAGCGATATAACATGGCACCTGCCCGACCCGGACACGCAGCCGGAATTCTATGCCGATGTCGCGGCCAAGCGCCTTGTCGCCTTCCTGGTGGACACGGTCCTCATCATCGTCATCAGCCTTCTCGTCGTGCCCTTCACCGCCTTCACGGGGCTGTTCTTCTTTCCGGTGCTGATGGCGGTGGTGGGCTTTGCCTACAGGGTCGCGACCATCGCGCGCGGGTCGGCCACATGGGGCATGGCCCTGATGGCGATAGAGTTTCGCGCCGCCGACGGCCAGCGCTTCGATCTTCCGCTGGCCTTTGCGCATACGCTGGGGCTGACGGTATCCTTCGCCTTACCGATCCTGCAGGTGATCTCGATCGTGCTGATGCTGACCGGCGCCCGGGGGCAGGGCCTGTCGGACCTCGTGCTTGGCAGCGTGGCGATCAATCGCCGCGCCGCGATGTGACGGGTAGATGACAACCCTCTTGGCGACCGCGGCCCCGGTTGCTACGTTCACGGTATGAGACAGTAAAACGGTCCCGGATCCAAGCATGCGACACACGCTTCCCATCGCGCCGCAATTCTACGTGACGGCCCCGCAACCCTGCCCGTACCTGCCGGGCCGGATGGAGCGTAAGCTGTTCACGGCCTTGCAGGGCAGCGATGCGCAAAGCCTCAATGACGGGTTGTCGAAACAGGGCTTTCGCCGATCGCAGAACGTCCTTTACAGGCCGTCCTGCGCGGATTGCGCGGCGTGCCTGTCGGCGCGCATCAACGTGGCCGAGTTCACCCCCTCGAAAAGCCAGAGGCGCACGTTGAAGCGCAACGCGCATCTGCGCCGCCGCGCCACCTCGCCCTGGGCGACAGAGGATCAGTACAACCTTTTCCGTCGCTACCTGGAAAGCCGTCATGCCGCGGGCGGCATGGCCGACATGGACACGTTTGAGTTCGCCGCGATGGTCGAGGAAACCCCGATCCGCACACGCGTGGTCGAATACAACGACGAGGAGACCGGCGATCTGGTGGCGGTCTGCCTGACCGACATCCTCGATGACGGGGTGAGCATGGTCTATTCGTTCTTCGAGCCGGACCGGCCCAAGGCATCGCTTGGCACGCATATCATCCTCGACCATGTCGAGATCGCCCGCGAAAACAGCCTGCCTTATGTCTATCTAGGGTATTGGGTCCCCGGCAGCCCCAAGATGGGGTACAAGGCTTCGTTCGCGGGGCTTGAGGTCTATGCCAGCGGCGAATGGCAGAAGATGCGCGACCCGAAGGATTTCCACGCGCAGGCGCACCCGCTGGTCAATGACCCCATATCCGAGCAGGTGGCCAACATCGCCCTTCCCGACGGCACGCCACGACGACGCAACCGCTAGGGCCCGTGGACATTCCGGACTCCCAAACGGCCTGAAATTTGATTCCCTTTACCGCGGGCTGCTGACTTGCATGGTCGGCGGCGAGGGATTCAAAACATGGGATGCAACATCATCCTACGTCCCCACCACCTCCGGGCGATCCGGTTCCCCGGATCCTGCGTCATTGGCTGCAAGGACCTGCGCGTGCTTCACTGCCCCCAGCCCGGGAGCATCTGCTCGTTCTGGTGATGGGGCTAGTTCACAATGATCCGACACGACAATCGCCCTCGTGAACGGCGCGATCCTGGGGTTTGTGGCCTACGGCACCTACGAGCTGACAAGCTGGACGGTGATGCGCGACTGGCATCCCTCGATGGTGGCCGTCGACATGGCCTGGGGGGCGACACTCACGGCAGTATCCGCGTGGGGCGGCGTGATGGCGGCGCGGGCGATCGCCTGAACGGCGCAGCGCAAGCTATGCGTAGAGCGCATGGCGGGATGGATTGGTAAAAATGCGGCAGTGCAGCGATACAGGGGGTATCACGCTCACACGCCCCGATCACGCGGCGAAACGAAAGACCAGACCATGGACAACGCGATGTATAACCTGCCGACCCAGCCCGAACTCGACGCAATCGCCAACGACGCCCGCCGTCAGCGCGCCCTGTTGATCCGGAGCCTTGTTCGCCGGCTCTTCACCCGCAAGCCTGCCGGGGCGTTGGTGCAGAACCCGGCTTAAGCCGTGACTGTCCCTTAGCCCGTTGGCGTCATGCCACGCGGACGATCTTGGCGGCCCCGAGGGCCGAGAAGCGGTTCATGAGGACGATGCGGATGGGAATTCTGGCGGTCTGGCGGTCGGAGGTGAGCCATTGGAGCGTCATTGATCCGAACGACAATGGTGAACGGCCATGATGCGCACGCCGAAGGACTTGAGGCCGCGCATCCTCGCCTCGATCCGGCTGCGGGCGTGGTATCCCGCCGAGCGCTCGCAGAACGTCCGGTCGTAGTGCCGGGTGGCGCGCAGGGTTTCGTTGCGGACCTTGGCGGTCGGGCACTCTTCCTTCCAGAAGCGGCCATT
>Ga0307968_1000041_pt1 | contig 61168 bp, 68 predicted proteins | sample OrgLakmetagen650_FD_201834 | JGI IMG/M metagenome (GOLD analysis project Ga0307968, IMG submission 201834) | Saline water microbial communities from Organic Lake, Antarctica - #650 | ecosystem: Environmental > Aquatic > Non-marine Saline and Alkaline > Saline | place: Antarctica: Organic Lake...
AATCTGACTGGCATACATGCCAGCTGACAACGCATATGTCTTGAAAAGCCACAACATCGCATGAGGCCTGTCAGAAATCCTCTTTTCAATACCAAACTCTTTCACTCTACGTAAAGCTGCATTAAAATTCTGCCTCAAAGCATGGGTCGCAGCATGGTGTAAGTTCATGTGCTTATCAATTAACATTCCCAGGTAGGTAAAATAATCTCTCTCTTCAAGCTTCTGATTGTAGAGGCGAAAAATAGGAAATGCGGAATTTCGGTACGCGTTAAAATTAACTATGTAGGATTTCTGCACGTTTACTGTAAGTCCTTCCCTGGCAGCATACCATTCCAGTTGTCTCAACATTTTCTGCAATTGGACTGGGTCATAAGCTGTAAGGGTCAGGTCGTCAGCATAGAGCATGTGAGTTACCCCAAGCCCCTCAGTGCCAGTAACAGCACCCATAAAGCCGGTTTCAAACTCTTCATCCACATCATTGATAAAAAGGGAAAAGAGGAGAGGAGATAAAGGACAACCTTGTTTTACACCTCTTAAAGGCATAGTGGAATTACCGGTCTGGTAGTTTTGGCACCATCAATCAAAACATACTCGTCTTCATCGTACATTTGTTTAATAACATGGACAAGGTAAGTGGGCATCCTGATATCACTTTAATGACATCTGTTTCATGTTTCCTCTAGCTTATGTTTAGCCAGGTGTAGTTTCGGCTTTTCCAAACTTCCGTTGAGATGCCCCTTGAGGCATATATAGTGATATAACCTTACTACCTTATTTAATGATCCCAAAGGTGCGGTCTGTCGTTAGTGTCATACAACCTAACAACTTGAGGCGAAGGTTTTTCCTTAACAATTAACAATTTAAACAATTTTCTTGTGCTTTTAACAATTTTAACAATTTAACAATTTAACAATTCCAACAATTTTCTTGTGCTTTTCTTAGAACGTGCATGCTGGTGCACTGTTGTACGTCAAATGTTATATTTGAACTCAGCTTCCAATTTGTTTGCATGAACAGTCATGGGTCTCTAATGTGGCGCTCCCTTCCTCCCCTTGTTTAAGACTCTGCGTGTGTTTGCTCCTTCAAGCTCTGAATTTATTCCTTTCTTAACTTGTCATCACAGTATCACTGATTTTGAGATCAATGCAATTCTGAATCAAGACTCATACAGACTCCTCAAGTTTGTGTCAGACTTAGTTTCAATTTTCGACACTGGTTGATTTTGTTTCACCAGCCAATTTGCCATCAGCCAGAGACTCGGGCTGTAGGCCATCCTTGTAACCCCTTGTAACCCCTTCCTCCCCTTGGGTTATACATTCTGGTGTTCAGTTAACACGCCTGAACTGCTTGTTGTGGCTCTCCATCAGGCTCCTTAATTGTCTCAGGTTTTTGCCTTTTCATCAATCATTCATCACCTCTTACTCATTTTCCTAAGAGAACTATATGGCACTGACCAGTTCTATTTTACAACCTTACGTTTACTTTACGCAGGCTGATCCAGCAATGCCTATCAGCCCAACATATGTGGCTGCCGGTTACCACCCTTTGTAAATCCTTTGTAAACCCAATAGTGTCATACGCTTGTTTAAAATCATGCCTTATTAGGTAAGTGCAAAAGGAACACCCAAATAAGCAATGAAACCACCTCAAATGTGCATAACAAGCAAACATTTTCGTGCTTTGCAGTTTTAAGAGTCTGCAACGAGCTGGAAAGTCAAGACTTCCTCATCACGTACAATGACAAGAAAGGAAGCTACGTCTGATTTTAGGCACTGCTTGGAGCAATTTCACTCCCACCTGACTTTAATTGAGCACTGCTTGGAGCAATTTCACAAACCACCTCGAACGCCTCGCCTACCAAATCATGCACATGACTGCTTTTTGCGTTTATGCCAGCAATATGCTCTCGCACCCAATCATCGGATGACTGGAGGAAATGAAAGCATGAAAGTGCATGCAACATACAGAAGGACAGCAGTGATGTGCCCTCGCACCCACTCGCAGGCACGGTGCCCTTCAGAGCTGTGTGCGGGACACGGGAAGTGTCAGACATTTGCATCAAACGGCAGGTTGCATCGGGGCTTATCTCTTTGGAGCTTGCAGTAGCCTGATCCCAGGTGTAAGTCACGTATTGCTCCTTGAAGGACCCCCGCGCCGCTTGCAGGGTGTGCAAGATGCACGAAACGAGCTTGGCTTTGGGTAGCAGCTGCAAGAGTTTTGGACGAAATCCGCTGCCCGCAGTCAGCACCGACAGCAGAAACTGCGTAGAAGGGTAATCGTACAAGACACGCAAAATCACACAATTCAGACACAAAAAGCATAGGTTGGTGGCTTGGTTATCTATCCCTGACGGTGCCAACCTATCCGCTACTTTGCTGCCTATTGTTTCCTAATGCTGCCTAACAATTTGGAAGGAGCACGACAAATAAGCGACGACAGGAAATTTTAGAGCTAAGAAAGTGAGACGATGTAAGTGACAAGATGCAGAAAGGTGCAGAGACTAGGTCACATACCTTGAGCCCCATGCCACACGGTACGTACACACAAAAAGATGTCCTGAGAAGATGAAGAGAGGGATAACAATTTTAGGGGACGCCCATTGTAAATTTCTTTTGGCTAGATTATGCATGCACAACATAAGTAACGTAGGCAGTGGAAACTGCTCTCCACCATCAAGGATTAGGAGCCATACAAAGATTGAGGGTTGAGGGTAGGGTTTTAGGGCTTAGGAGTACCATATAACTTCTCCGCAAAACAGGAAGGGAGACTCAGTGGGGATCAGGAGGGTCGCAGGCCTGGTCTGAAACCAGGTCCTGACAAGAACCTTACTGCTTTCTGTTGCTGCAACCTCTGCTGCTCCTCTCAATCCGTGCACATTATTTCTGGCAGTGAGAACTTTAGAATTACTGTCATGTATGGTATATGCATGTGTGGTGCCAGCCAGTGTTGTCGCGTTTGGTACGTACCGTTTGAGAGCTCAGGGTCAATGTCATTCTTCAGGATCTTTTTCAGCTAAGCCTTTTATTAATACCTCCCTCATAGCTGCAGTCAAAAACGACCTTAGTTACTAATCCGTGTTCCTCATTTTAGGCCCTTTTCTGTGCCCCCTGCCCCAGTTATGGTCTGTTCTAACCCAAATTCTTATTACGACATTTGATTAATACCAAATTACACCATTGATAAGCACGCATGCCCTCACACAAACTTCCAAAGCATGACTCCCAAAGGAAATTCAATATTGTTTTGAACTTACACTTTCTGCACCGTACCATAGAATTGTACAACGTATGACACAGGGCAGGGCCTTTCAATTAAAATTTTATTAATTTTAGTTTTAAGTTTTTTAAAAGTGTGTGAAAGTTAAAAAAAACCATGGAAATGAGAATTTGTTTTCCATGGTTTAACTCCGCTGTAAGGCTTCTTGAATTGCTTTAATTATAGCATATTAAAGTTCACAAGTACCGTATCGCTCCTTTAATATTGCGAGTCCAAATTGTTGCAAGGTGCCCAAATGATCTGCATAGTTTGTTTGCAAGTATTTGGGCTTTGCGAGGCCTACCAAATTATATTAATTGTGAGCTTTTGCGAGTTCTGGGCATTTCCGTGCTCTGCTCTCTGTTAATTCCTGTCATTGAAGAGTTATGCAACTTCTTAGCTAGCCCACATTTCAAAAGACAACAAGTTCGGGGTGGATAGCAAAGAGTTCTTTTTTGAAGGACTTCAAACCTATGACCTGCTGCAGGTTCCAGCCCAAAATAGGTTTTTCTAAGTTTAAGTATTGCGAGGCCCAGATTTTCTTAATTTACTTCTGTGATTCTCATATATGAGGTACCCAAATAATTATTTGTTTAGGTGCACTACTCATAGGAGCAGTTCAGTACACAAGAAATCAGAATGTTTGACGGCCATCTAAGGCTTGCAATTATAACTGCAATTTCGGATTCTAACATTTGAAACATGACTTAAAGTTCGACAAACGTTTGAGATTGGAAACAGCAACTTTAGAATTCGTTTACAGGTATGAGAAATGTGAAGGTTTGCAAACTTTCGAAATAGCACATATCCCAAAATGAATAACTCTGGTGTGACATAATATAATACGAGGGCCTGTATGTACGTACAACGGTGTGTGACCCACCCTAGACACGAGTAAATTAAGAGGACATTATACAAATAATTCTGTTGGATTGCTGGGCCCAAACGGGGTGTTGTTGGGTATGGGCCCCATGAATGATATTTTGAAAGCTCAGCACTGACGCAATGCAGCTGAGCTTGAAAAGTGCCAGTCACAGGGCACCTGCCTAATCGGCCACAGCGTGAACCCCGCTTATCAATTAACCAGTACGCTGTATCCAGCCAGAGCACCAAATCCAATTTGATGAAGTGGTGTGTGAGTAGATGCCCCTTGAATTCCAAGAAGGTGCATCTCGGGCACTTGCTCAGATAATCCCTTTAATATAAATCCGGCCAACGCCTGGTTGGCCAGATGTTTTTGTTTGTGTAGTTTGCATTTCTTGCTGTTTGATTGGTAGCCAAACACTTCCAGTTCAAGACTTATTGCTGCAGTAATGTCTAGCTGTTTGTGCCTTTATAGGTTACATGATCCTGGACAACCCTACAGAAAGGACGGCTCACTCTTCCTTGATTGAAATGATGGGAGCTGTCCTCTTGCCTTCTTTATTTACTACTTGCAAGCTTACATAAAGGGTTAAAACTACTAATAATCTGGCTTTTGCTTGGCTGTTTTTTTAAAAGTGGTGGACGGCACCTACTTTGGATTGACAGTGTGTGTTGGAATGCCGAGCACATCATCAGGCGCAAGACCACTCCCGTCCTTGGCAGCCTTTAGCATGTAGCGCAGCAATGCTGAAATGGTCCATGGATTACACTCTAAGAAACAAGCCAGTGACAAAAGAGACCTGTGCAGAGAAGTTAGTGTAGGAGGTCCAAGATGGTTCATGTCCCGACTTCCCTAAAAATTGGCAACAACAACAACATGTGAGACCTGCGTGAAGAAGTAGATGCAAGAAGTCTTGTGCAGTCTGAGATGGGCCACATATTATTCCTTAAAGACTGCATTGATGACATGTAAGTTAAAGACTGCATTGATGACATGTAAGGTGTGGGGTTTGAATAGGTCTCGGTTGGGGTCAACCTTTTATGTGTTAAATGAGGATAAATTTACGCAGGCAGTGAAAATCACTCTCCACATCACGACATCACTCTCCACATCAAAACATGTACGAGAAGCAGGTGGCTTAAATAGTTTTAGCAGCACAGTAGCTGGAAATTGGCATGATTATTTCCTGGAAAAAAAATGTACATGCCTGATCATTGTCAGTGAAGACATTTCCTAATCTCACACTACAATACCTCATGTATAAATGCACTATTCACTCACCGCTTGGGGTATCGAGTCAGGTTCATGGTGCTCACACGGCCGACACACAACAGGCTTGGGTTGCTTGCTTCGACATTAAGTACCTGGATAGTGTAGCACACGAAAACAGATGCCTGGAATAACTTTTTTTTTGTCAAGGCAAGGGTCAATGATTGTTTGGCCACTTTGTGCGCGTGCCGAGTGCGCCACGTGTTCTTTTGTGTCGCATACATTTGTCCAAATTTGGTGTCTCACAAACTCAAACATGGCAAAGAAGCAGGAATGTTAATAGGCAATGTAACAGCCAGATGTTAGCAATGTGTAAAAATCACTTGTGCATTTCATATTTAACACAAAGGTACAACTTTGACAAAACAGGAATAGATGGGCCTGTCTGCAAGGCTTATCAGTCAGCTTCAAGCAGTGCAGGAAGAGTGCTTAAACCCTGTCTAGCACGTCAAACTCGATTTTACAGACTGACAAGTCGACTGCAGTAGGCATAAGAACAATTCTTAATATTACTTTGCAACCACCCTTACTGGTCGATTTTTGCGCAGATCATCTACTAAACATGAAAATGGCCTTTACTAATTCAAAACGTTTCATTCATTTAGTAAAGGCAAGAAGAGCGCAAAACAGACAAACCTTGAGCACCAGAGAGACGTGAGCCTGGAGTAGCTTTTCTGGCCAGGGTTCAATGCCTTCTGCTGCTTCCAAGATGGCTTGCTCCCGTGAGCCTTCCACACAAAACGCAGGGACCTCCTGGCCCATGCTGTTTTTGCAGTCAATGCCGCTGGGTGGTGTGTGGCGTAAGTAGAAGGCTGCATCATAGGCACTTGCTTTATCTAGGGCCTCTACAACATCTGCTGCCAAGTCCTCGGGCACAGGCCAGTTAGGATGTTGCGAGTCTTCCTTCCTCCTCTGCAGCTGCTGCCAGACTGTCAGCGTATTGAGGGCGGCTGTGAGCGGTTCTGCTGCCCCCTGTGTTGTGTAATCATAAGTGGTATGGTGATTGCACCACAGATGATGGTGATCCACCAAAACTGTGACCACAAATTATGATGCATCACAAGTGGTATGGTGGTTGCACCACAGAATATGGTGATTTACCACAACCGTGACCAAAACATATGATGCACCGCAAGTGGTGTGGTGATTGCACAATGTTTAGTCAGTGCTTGTGAGCTAGAGCCACACAATGAGTGTAGGGTTGCTGAATTTCCAGCTGTGCAAAGGCGTGCAAGCAGCTGGTTTTTTGTTGTTGTTTGAACATCTATTTCTAGATATGAATCTAAATAAGATATAATCGCACCAAAATAAAATAAAATCGCACCATTTGTATGAGAGAAGAGAAGGAGCAGGTGGGAGGGCTTGTTGCATCTGCTTGAATTGCCGCAAGAACCATGGAGCTCCCTTCGGAGATGAGGAAGCAGAGAACGCCTACAGCGCTCCTCAAAACGATGGGTACCTTGCTGCACAAGCCCGCAAACAGGGCTACCCACACCTCACGATGTGCCATAACCTGGGAACAAGGACAGGAGGTTGCCATGAACAGAAGCGGACATGCTCAATCTGAAACGGGTGTAAGAGCCGTTAACAAGCGTCCGTGTGTATACACATTAGATCACGAACTTTTTACGAGCCCAGTTGAACCTCTCTTTGTGGTAGACGAGGGATGATGAGCTCTTTACGAGGTGCTACTAGCTCTCTCTTCATGGCGGAGGGATTGTAATTTTCATGTGCCTCTAGCTCTCTTTTTGTGATAAAGTTTTGCATCACATTCCCTGGTTTCATGATTGCCAGTTTGTTGCATCGCAAGTCAAGGCCGAGCGGCAGCAGCACCAAGAACCAAAAACACACACATGCACGCACAAACACACACATGTACACAAACATCACACCTGATCAGTGCGTTGGTGTCTTGCGTGTGGGTCCATGTGGACGGATGGTGCATATGCAGTCTGAAGGTAGAAATGGCAAAACATCTCCACGAGGTTATTTCCACTGTATATGAAGGAAAGAGTAAGGTGTGGCTAGTTCAGTAGTATAGGATGGGGGACAACATTCGCGTCTTTGACCATTACATGAGCAATGCACATGACACGCATATCCAAAAGGACGTTAATTCTGCAACAGACACAAAAACATCCTGCCTGGAATAAAAAAAAGGCAGGGAAGCTATATACGACCAGTAGAGGCAGTTAATTGAGCCAGCCTTGATTACAGCACACTAAAAAATCAAGGCAACTACTGCAGGGCAAACACTGTTTGACTTGATTACAGCACACCAACTACTACGCGCACACCAACACTGTTTGACTCGATTACAGCCAGGCCTGTGCACTGTACGGTGTACGGTACGGTACGCTTTGTACTGTACGTACCGTAATTTTGCAAATTACGGCGTAATTGCAATTTTGGAGGATCGTAATATACCGTAATTACGGCAATTTACTGTACGGTGTACAGTACAGTACGGTGCCAGACTGGCACTGCCGGTGCAAAAATGGCCTCAGAAAGACCTCTCCACCCCAAAACCTCCCATTCTCGCTCCCCGGTGTGCTCTTCCCATGTGCTGACGCCACACATTGCTTCCCTAAACGACCTTCAGGCTGGGTTGGGGCTGCATCAGCTCGGGGAAGGTCCCAGCGGTGGCTTGCATGGAAACTCAAAGTCGGACGCAGTACTTGATTTCTGGTCTTTAATTTGTGTTTTATTAGTTAAAATTTGTTGTAGAAACAAAACAATAGTTTTAGGCTGAAATTGGAGCCAAACGGCCAAATAAGGTCAAAATCGTACTGTACGGTGGGCACCGTCTTGTACGATCTGACACCGTAATTTTGGCCGATTGTAAATTGGACCGTACTGTACGGGGTAATTACGGTCGGTACCGTAATTACGGTCCAAATTCTAACATTACGGCGTAAGTGCACAGGCCTGATTACAGCACACTAAAAAAGCAAGGCAACTACTACAGGTGCAAACACTGTTTGATTTGCGCCCTTTTGTGATTGGCAACACCACTTACTTGCAGCTATTCAAAGTCTGAAGGCAGATCTTGATGACCTCCGGGTCCCATCTAAGACGATACAAGACTGCTTCACTCCACCAGTCATCTGGCAAAAACTCCTCAGGAACCTGCAGAAGCAAAGTTGCTGGTCAGTTCAAGGTGTTACAGCCGAAGTGAACAACATGGCAATTGAAACATCCCTGTTCTACGTCTTATTATTGCGATTTAGGCTCAGGTTGTGATTATGGTTGACAATAATAATACTTTCAGTGGTCTGCACCAAATTGCAAACTTGCAATAAGTTCTAATCGGGTTAAGGTTCAGCTGGATGAAGGTTAAAGCAGCACAATATACATCTTTGCAAACTCAATACCAAATATTTCTTGGATGTTTTTGTCCAAAGATGTTATCAGCAAATCCTTCTTCTTCTAAGCATCAGAGCAAAAGAGACGAGTCCAGACATCATTCCAAATGCCGAAGCAGAGGCTTGGATCTTACACTAGTAAGTAAGATACATGTGCTCATTTTCGCCGTGTGAACATGAGTTTTCTTTTCTGTGCTGCGTGCTCCCCACAATAAAGCACTGCAACAAACCAACCAGGGGAAAGCTCTCCCTGCTGAGCTGTAGCAAGTAACCAAGAAGCTGCAGACACGATGCTCGCTCCACCAGGGCATTGTGGTGTCGACAAAAGAGAGCTGCGCGGGCTGCTGTATAGACGTCTGCCATGGAAAAGATGCATGCTGCAGGAGAGGGACATATTGTGGCAAAATACAAATCCACTGTTTAACCAAAAACGCCGTACGGACGTCTGCCATGGTAAAAGTGCGTGCTGCAGGAGAGGAGTATAAAGTGGCAAGACTCGAAAATATTGGTGGACAAAAAAGCCTGTTTGGACGTCTCCCATGGTGATAGTGTGGAGCTCCCGCAGCTGGAAGCAGTCCATGACGGACAGAGCAGCAGCAACCCTCGCATTTAGATATGGGTGAGCCGAGCAAGAGACTGCACCATACCACAGGGGGCATCAGAGCAGAGCAAGAGCTGCACGGAAGAAGAGGAGGGAGCAACAGCAGCAGCAGCCAGTCCAAGCAAAGCGTAAACTCCAGCAGCAGCAAATGGCAGCAGTGAAGAACGCGTGCACGCTCCATCAGCAGCAGATGGCAGCAGCCTGCGCAATGCTTCTGGAAAATCTCTGCGCACTCCCAATTGCTGCACAATTGGGGTGTGCAATGGCAATTTTTGCACACTAAGAGGGGTGTGCAATCCCCGCGCAATGCACTCAAACAATTGCTGGAAAATCGGGGCGCGCAATGGTCATACGGGTGTACGGCTTTCATTTGGAGCTTTATGCCGTCTCAAATGAGGCGACCCAAGGAAATGCAAATCCCCTCACGTATGAAGGTTACAACTGAGAGCAGAGCACGGAGATATTCTCAAAAGCTCGCAATAAATCGCTAATTGTGAATTAATTTGGCTGGCCTTGCAATGCCCAAATATTTGCAAATAAATTATGCAAAATATTTGGGCACCTCGCAATTAGTAGGAGTCGCAATACTTTAGTAGCCCTACAATATATACGATATCTTTGACTGGGAAATCGCCAAATATAGGGTCATATACGGTGTTTATATACGGTTCTGGCCAACCCTATTCTTGCCCCAAGCAGAGAAGTGCATTTAGGTATAATACCTAGTCCTTAATTTGATATATCTCAGCGTTCTTAGATCACTCATTTTTGGCAGGAGGTGCCCAGGTGGGAAGTGTGGAAATCCCTATCAGAAAGTGGATTTCCAAAGCTCCTCCCTGGTGCCAGCAACCAGGGGTATTTCCATTAATATTGGGAACATTTTGCTGAAGGTTTGGGGGGCTGGAGTTAAGGTCCAGCGGTATCGGACCCCCCCTTGAAAGATTGCAGAAAGATTGGGAAATTTTGCAAAGTCGAGGTTTGGACGGGATGCACAAATTGCAGAGCCCATTTTTGCGATTAACAGTATATATTATTTTGCGATTAACAGTATATATTATAAGCCTTAAATGACAATGACAAGCTCATGGTCTGAAATGGCCAAAAAATTTCAAACGGCGCTGACAGCTGGGATCTCCAGCCTGCTCATAGCTCCTCCTGAGGTGAGCTTGTCAATATTTTAATTCTACTTGCAACAGGATCATCTGGTCGAGTCAGATTTGTAATTAAATAGCTAAGCAAAGATCCTTATTTTCCTCAAATGAATGTTTTCTCACGGCCCAGCAACCGATGCCCACCCCAGCAACTCAGACCATAATACTCGGCAAGGCATCCCTGGGGAACATGCTGAAGGGCCCCTGCCACTCAGGTGGTGGCCAGACAACGAGCTTCCAGGGTTCTCAAAAATACACCGTTTCTGCCCAGCAAACAGGCCCACGCACTAAGTCCTTTAGGGGCAAATATTCAGCCCCTATGTTTGCTCTAAGCGGGTATGGTAAAACCCTAAACCTATCTCGGTGAAATTTGGACCAAAACCCGCATTTCTACACCCATGTCACCTTTCTAGCAGGGAAATGGCACAAATCCAGCCCCCCACTCACACCTTTGACCAGAATTTATTACATTTTATGCAGAAGCGTTACATTATGGATAGAAACCATTGTGTGCCCTCAGATGTGCATTATGGGAAAGGGGCATTACTTCTCCCTTTTCGGGTGGGGCATGACTGGCCTGCCTTTTGGCTGGTTTTCTGCAAGAAGATGGCTGGAATCCATGCCTGCCCACCTACTTAGTATCTTTTTTCAATGATCAAGTTTGATAGACACGTGAGGGAGCGTCGCTAGCGACACTGAAAAATTGGCGAAGCCCATCACGCGCGCAATGTGTGCGTGTATATGCATGTGTGGGCGTGAATGCGTGAGCGTGTATGTGTGTGTGTGCGCGCGTGTGTGTGCCTGTAGGATTGTGCATGTATATGTGTGCGCACGCGTGTGTGTCTGTGTGTTTGTGCGTGTGCATGTGTCTGTGTGTGTACGTGCGCGCCTGTGTGTATTGGCGCGCGTTTGTGTTTGTATGTGTGTGCGCGTGCTCATGGTGTGTATGTGTCTGTGTGTGCGTGTGTGTGTGCATGTGCATGTGTACAAATGAGTGCGTGCACGCCTGCCTGTGTGTGTGCCTTGCTGCCCCACAGACGCTGCAGTGGTGTGCACGACGCTGTGCTGGAGCAGGCGTGAGGGTATGCTGCTCCTGCTGTTGCTGTTCCCTGTCTGCTAAGAGGACAGGGCAGGTACGAGCCCGGACTGACCACAATATCTGGACATTGCTTTGACACACAGTGCGCGGCAAGCGCCTGCACTGTGCACTCCATGCCTTTAAACTGCACGCCCCACGAGCACTCAGAGCCAACACGGACCGCGTTCCTGAAGGGTCCCGTCTAAGCAAACTTCCCCGTGTCATGAACATCTGACTAAACTAAATTTATATAGCCCATTTAATTAGTATTATTTGATTGCGCTTCGCATGGTCAAACGTGAACTCTGCAGCCAGAACAAAACCAAGGGACTCTGACACAGCATCTGCAGCCAGGGAAGTGTGCTGATGGATACTGCAACCTGCAGGAAGTGGCCTGGGGGCTTGGCGGAGGAATCTTGGGCAGCTTCCTGGAGCTTCCACTGGAGCTTCCAAACATAAAACTTTGCTCTTAAACTTTACACACAGCACCCCAGGGCCCCCAAACTTTTCTGGCACGGTGAAGTTCTTGGTTAGGAGCCTATGTCGAGTCTCAGCCTGAGAGGTGCCCTGGGTGGGCCAAGGGAGGAGGTCTGGACAGCCCAAAAGTAAAACTCTCTAAATCGTTACACACAGCACCCCAGGGCCCCCAAACTTTTCTGGTGCAGTAGAAAGTTTGGTTAAAAGCCTCTGTCGAGTTTCAGCACGTGGGGTGGCCTGGGTGGGCCTGGGGAGGCCTGTGTGAAGTGAGGTGGGAGGAGACAAAGCTAGGGGCTCACCCCCCCACGAGGGGGGATTTCCCAAAAAGTTTAAATCAGTTTTGAAAGTGTATTTGGGTCACTGGGTGTTCTGGTAGGGCTAGATGCCTGCAAAGTGTGACCTGCATGCTGTGGCTCATAAGGCATGCAAGCCCGAATTTGCAAGCTCCATTACCTTGGTCTAGAACTAAGTTCAAAGTTCAAACGTTACAAATTTGGCCTTGCTTACTCAATGAGCATATAAAGCAACCCCATTGTTGTTGTCCCCCTCTGGTAAACTTGGTGTACAAAGGTCCTGGACACCACTACCAGAAATCATTTAAGTACCAATCTGCCATATACCATGACCTCATTACATCTACACCTCAGAACTACAAGAAACTACACATCAACACTTACTATACCAAGCTGCATATACAAACACATAATCACACACATATGCACGCACGCACGCACGCACGCACACACACGCACGCACACACACACCTGCACACACACACACAAACTCACATATACACACCCGTGACGCTTTTTACGTGCTGCCTTCGGTACACATACACACACACACACACCTGTGAAGCTCCTGGCGAGCTGCTTTGCCTCCTCTGCCTTCTCCTTACTGAACCCAATGCTCTTCTGCACCACTCGGAGGACAATATCGGAACTCGTGCCAAACAATGCGTTGGCTGTTTTCTGGTCCAGTGCCCTGTCTTCGACACTGCCCCGAGCAATGGAGATGAAGGTCATGCAGTTCTGGTCGTCGTCAAAATCTGGACACGGCAGGCCTCTCTTCCGCGCATACTCGGTGAACTTAGTGCTTACTGATCCAAGCTGCTTGATAAGGCAGTCGGGGGGGTCTGAGCTTTCGTACAATTTATGAATGCGTGGCTGCCTACGCGCATGCTGGCCTTTAGGCATGACGAAGCCTGCAAATACCAAGATGCAGCAGTGTGGGTCTGCGCGCGTGTGACATAGAAAAGTACATACAGGTGTGCATGCATGTTTACTTATCTCAGTGTTTGTGTGTGTGCGCGCGACGGGTGCGCCAAGGTATTGATACTTTATAGCCATTTATGCCAAGGCTAGCAGCCTCACTTCTTGACTGAAGGCCTTTTATTGTAAACCTTGTAAACCTTATAGCCATTTTTACCAAAACGATGTCAGGGAGTAGCAGTGCTTTTTTTCGGTTCATTGGATAACAGTAAGACTTTTCGCAAGGCCTGCTTCAAATAGCTGGGTGCGCCAAACAACCGGAGCCTCCGTGCCCCCAGCTACATTTGTTATGCAAATTACGACAAGTCTTTAAAAGAACGCAGCTCGTAAAGTTACATTGTATTATACACAGTACACAGCCTAAATGTGTTTGCTGCATATCAAAATTGCCGGAAGCAAGGCAAGAGCAGCAGGACCATTGGTGGTGAGTGCGCAAAGGTTTAGGCTTAGAGAAACTTAGCTTAAGCTCCACTGCCGTGTTCCTTTGCTCAGCCACATACCAACATAGACCACCAAGCATTTGGTGGGGCATTTGTACTTGCTGAATTTCTTTCTTCGAACAAAGCTTCTGTTTCCTTCTTCACGTCTTTACTTTCCTTCCTATAATTCCTTTCCATGACCGAGGGATGCAGAGACGCCTCTGGCTTTGTGCACACAGAGCAAAGGTAATAAAAACTCCGCATCTGCACATTTGGCCAAAAAGAACGAAACAGCACACACACACACACACATACATACATGCCGGGGGTGCTACGCCTCATAAAGGTGCAGGGTTCCTTACTATTTCAGGTACGCAGAAGGACCCCTCTTTTGGTAAAAAAGGACGGAGAAAGTGTGACCCTTGGATATAGTGATCGATGTAAGAGAGGACTGAGTTGTAGTCTAAATGCTCGTAAGCCATTCTGATGGCCAATAGGAAGGCGCCATACAGATATTCCTCATCATCGAAAGATTTCAACGCAAAGGTGGTTATCCATGTGATAACTCACTTTTGTGACTCGCCTGGAAAAGGATGGGTTACTGCAACAGTTTGGCGCGTGGATAGATGGGAATAACTCTGTCCTGCAAGATCAACCAGGTAGGCAGACGTAGGCATGGGATAAGGCTTAAAGCATACTGCACACTTCCAAACAACACCTCCTTTATTGGGCTTGCCAGACTCTCCAGCCGTTTATCCAGGCGTTCAGGGTGAGACACACACACACACACACGCACGCACGCACGCACACACACGCACACACACACATACACACACACATGCACGCACGCACGTGCACAAGCACACACACACACACACACGCATGCACGCACGCACGTGCACAAGCACATGCACACACACACACACACACACACACACACACACACGCATGCACGCACGCACGTGCACAAGCACACACACACACACACACACACACACGCATGCACGCACGCACGCACGTGCACAAGCACATGCACACAAACGCGCGTGGCGATACAAAACACACACATGCGTGCATGCAAACACATACGCACACCTGCGTAAGTAAATTTGCGCAAAGTTGAACTCTCTCACCTGCCTGCGCATGTGGTCACTAGTACTACATATCTACACGTTCACAAAGAGCGCCACACTCCTGCATTCAAGTATGGGAGGCACACACCATGCGTTTCCGGCTATAGCGCCGCGTGTTTCCTGCTGCCCGCCAAGGTTTGGGACTTCTCGTCTTTACGATTCTGCAGAACGATTGTGTTGAAAATCCAGCCTTTTAACCTTGATTGCCGAGGGAATAAATGGCTTTATTACGATATACTCTAGTACTAGCTTTCTCGGTTGGAATATTCAACAAAAAAACAGTTAGGCCCCGGTCACACGGGACTTGGTTAAGTCATTTGGTTAACTCGTTGGTAAGTAATTTGGCGAGAGATGCAGCACAGCTGTGGAAGTGTCCTAAATCTTATCCAGATTATATTTAATATCATCACAATATGAAACAATGTGAAAATGCATCTTGGAGCTTATTGGCCGTGCTTGCGTCCAAATCGCCCGCTTCTCAGCCCAATCACTTAATCTAACTGACTGGACTCTTTCTAGCTCTTTTTGCCCTTTAATCTTTTTTCGACCCGCACCGGACACCTGAAGTGGGATTCACCATAAAAAATGGTTGCGCCGAACACAGCCAAAACCAGTAACTCCCGTCTTTCGCAGTGGGTTAAGTAAAGAATAAGAAATATTACAGGGGGGGAGAGGGGCGGGAAGAGCCTTGTTTCATGAGGCGCAATCTTTTTTCAACTGGTGATTTTTGGTTATTTGAATATTTTAACCGAGAAATATAGATTGCATATCGCCATTAAACAAAAACACAGGCCGATCAGTCGAACTGTATGATTGAAGGTCCCTCCCTTGTTTACCTGTGATAAATCGTCCTGTGACCAGGTTCTCGCATCAAAAATAATCCGCAAAAGAGAGGGAAAATGGCTGTTGTGTTGCAAGAGGTAAGCACTGTTGTTGCAAGCAAGGTTGCTCTACTCCAAAAATCATTCGAGAACTGTCTGAACAAAATAAGCGGACTTTAAGGTTTACGCTATCTGCATTCTTTTCCTTTTCCTGAGTGCAATTATTGCCTGCGTGTATCGTTTTGAGAGCAGCAAACTGAATATGCAAGCAAAAACTTAACAGCCGCATCTATTTGTGTCTAGCCAATATTCGAACATTACGTGCATCAAACATTTGGTGTTAGAACAGCCTGCTCTTGCTAGAACAGGCTGCTCTAGCTACAATTGAAATGTAGGCATCGCTTCATCACCAAACAATACACCCGCCACTCTTACTGTGGGGTGCGCAATGGGGAAGTTGATATTTACAAGGTTTACAGGGAAGGCCTTCAGTCAAAGCGTACGACTGCTAGCTTTGATAATTGCACAGAAGAACATAGATGATGCAACAATACGGACGTTGCAATAAGGGTATTGAAATCAAAAAACTGCAATTAAAATTAGGGAATACACTCGTATATAATTAGATGGAATAAAAAACGTGAGGCTGAGCACGGTCACACCATGCGTAACGCGGTAAGAGGAAAAAAGAACCATGACACGTGTACAGATATTTACAAGTAGCACAAACATTACGCAGCACGTCTTACAATATGACTTGTACAGCAGTCAAGCGCTTCTTTTTGACAAATTCCTCCCTACGATACTGCACAGTGCGGATTGTGCTTCCACCAATCTGTTCACTGGAATGACCCAACTTCTCTTTTTCTTCCCCTCCCTACATCATTGCATCATCAACCGCCATCATTCTTCTTTGTTGGTAGTATGCAACAAAAAAGCACTTTCAAAAAGGCAGACAAAAAGGCACTATCAAAAGGCACTTCAGAGCAGAGAGGCTACTGCACAACACAGAAGCTGGACGGGCTCTTGAACCTGCTGCTGCCCTGCTGTTACTTAGTATCCTCAAACAGCTTGTTTGCCCCCAATGGGAACCCCCGCTCCAGAAAAGGGTGCAAACCAAATTGGCTGTTAGTACCAGTGCTGCCCACAGCCTTTGGGAAGTGGCTGAGGTGGCTGTCTTGCTGCCGGCTCTGCTTCTCCTCTTGTCCGCGGCTAGTAGTACCAGCACTGGCTGGCCCACGGGTGGGCCTGCACAGACGCAGGCCAAAACGCACAATTCAAATGCTAGTAATCACGCATGTATTAGAAACTAATTGTTTGGTACTCGGCCAGAGGCGCCTATCCCTCAGTACGCAAACCTGCCCAAACGCAGGCAAGAAATTCCGCCTTTTCAATTTAAGAAACAGAACGTGCCAGTGATTTCACAGCCAGCTTGATAAGGTGGTGGGCCGCGTCAACAATTCAGTCATGCAAACAAATAGGGTGGCCAGAACCGTATATATGCACCGCACATGACCGTGTATTTGGTGAATTCCCTGCCCAAAACACCCTATATACACCGGATACATATGGTTCTGGCCAACCCTACAAACAAACAAACAGAGAGGAACATCTTAAGGCACACTGCCCCTCATGCAGGCTTAATAAGTGCAACCGAATTTGGTCATGCACTCAGCCAGCGGCCAAGTGCAACGAAGGCTGCCGAGCGCAACCGAAGACGGTTAAGCGCAGCACTCTTGCTTTGTTTTGCACATTTAGTCGTCAGGTATTGGGGAGCCAAGGAAGCAAAATCGAGTTAGAAATCCAACATGCCGCAAGGCTAGTGCAGGCAGCGCTGCATGGCTCTTTAAAATTGTTGAAAAAACAATGCAGCTTTGCTATAGAAAGTAGCACAGTCACTTAGTGAGGTACCCTTGACTTATACCTCAACCAATGTTGAGCTGGGTGTGAGGACGGACGCCCTAGCAAGGAGATGCCATTAAATATGGGGCGGGACAGGAGGCCTCAGAAAGAATAATTTTTTGACGGTATGTCTACTTTCCGATAAACAACATTATATATCGGAATCCTGACGTTGAGAACTATCGATTGGTATGTATATGGGTCGAAGGGGGGGTGGTCCCCCGGAGAGGTTTTAGGTTTTTGGGGGGGTTCTCCAGTTTTGTTCTGGGTCAATCCCACAAAAATATAAATATATCATCAGAATCCTCAGCTCAAGCCCAGTTGATTGCCACCCTTTTTGAGCAAATTGGGTAAAAGCGGGGGGCTGTGGACATGTCCAACAGTCAGATGCACACGCGTTCGGGTGCAGGCCGCGGGGTGAGTCAAGCCAATGGAGCAGCAAATCACCCCAAACTTCCAGGATTGTGCCAGCGTGAGATAGTCAGTGGAATTCCGAAGCAATGGAAGCAATGTGGGGCTGTGCAAGCCAGTTGTGGGTGCCTGGTAGGTCATGAGTGCATGGGCGTCCGCATCTCAGTTTTTGCCCCATAACTCTGCAACAATTCAGATCCAGCTCTTGATGAGTATGCAGATGGATGCAGAATCTAAAAAGGAGCAGATTGGTACCCTCTTTGTCTGGGTGGGGGCACTGGAAGGGGGGTTTGGGGGGTGGGTGGTCCCTCAGAGGGGTCCACCCCAAAACGTAGACATGCCTTCCAAAACAAAACTCCTGGGCGGAAGGTGCAATTTTATGCGAGGCACATACAACACGTAACTAAAAATCAAAATAAGCTACAGGCTTGGTGCAGCTACAAGGGGTGGGGTAAGTCAATACCTAGGGCTCATTGGTGGGGTTTACACAAGAAATTGGCGGCTAAGGTCATCATAAAAAGTTACACGATGATCTACTATTAGCTATTAGGGTTGGCCACAACCGTACATATTTGCTGTATGTGACCGTATATTAGATTAAATACCTGCCAAAACACCGTGTACCTCTACTCCGTATATATTATATATATGGTTCTGGGCAACCCTATCAACTATGTATCGATAGTGGCTTCCCACCCTATTCATTCATGCAGCGTATATATGGTAACTATGGACATGCCGTGAACATAAATAAAAACCACAAAATTACGCAGTCTATCATCTGTATCATAGTCACGGTTATGCTGCGTATACTCACATGCTTTGGCTCTTGAGGAAAGGCACCAAGGGCCCTAAGAAGGAGCTTGAGGAGCGGTCGCTGTTATAACTTTGGTGGTCCTGGTCTGTGAGTGTGAATAATGCGGATGTTGTATGTGTGCCAATGAAGCTCATAGTGTGGGAGAAATGCGTTCACAAGACAGCTGTCAACCGCCTAAACTGAAGGCCGTTTCCCATTGTAATCCTGGTAATCCTTGACATGCTTTCACCAGAAAGTTGCGCACAAGGGTGCATTACGAGGGCTTTAGTGTAACACAGGAAACAAATATTTGTGGCAGCGCCTAATGTTGCAAAAGGCGTGCAAAGCTGAGAAACTTCTTCTTGTATTCGTCACGACTTCTGAACATTTTCCATCAGAAAACTCTTAATTGTGTCCATCACAAGTTGGCAAGGCTAAAGCGATCCGGCACTAGGTAAATAAAGAAATAGAAAAGAGAATCTCCAGGAAAATCTCGTCGTGCCCGCCACAGAATGGCAAGGTCTGTGTGGACCAGTGCCTCCAAAGAAACTTGAAATAAAGAGCTTCCACAAACGCTGAAGCACATACTTAATAAAAATTACTCACTTTGATCACTGGGATGTACAGGGTTGACACGATTTGGTTTGGGTATGTCTATTTTCGTGCTCCTTGTCGTATTTACTGCTGCTGATGGCGACTGAGGAGTACACGAAGTCATCGCTTGCTGCACCTGCGTTCGAATAATGATGTTATGCCGTGTGTGTGATATGTATGCGAGGGAACATGGGTGGGCATCGCAAACGTGCGTGTCGTAAGTAATGTGTGCGTTAGCAGGTATGTGCACCTTAGCAAGTATGTGTGTGTTTGCGCTTGTAAATGTTGGCGTGCATGTGCGTGAATGCATACGTGCACGTGCTCATGTGCAGGAAAGTAAGTTTGTGTGCATGTGTGCGCGATTGTATGCTAGCATGTTTGCCTTTGTGACTGTGTGTGTGTGTGTTCGTTTGTGTGTGTCTGTGTGTTTTGTGTGTGTGTGTGTTTGTATGTTGGCATGTTTGCCTTTGTGACTGTGTGTGTGTTTGTGTGTGTGTTGTGTGTGTGTGTGTCTGTGTGTGTGAGTGCTTGTGAGTTAGTGCGTGCGTATGCGTGTGCGTGTGCGTGTGCGTGTGTGAGTGTGTGTGAGTGTTTGTGAGTTAGTGCGTGCGTGTGCGTGTGCGTGTGCGTGTGCGTGTGCGTGAGCGTGTGTGTGTGTATGTGCGTGTGTGTGTATGTGTGTGTGCATGTGTGTGTGTGTGCTTGTGTGTGTGTGTGTGGGTGTGTGTGTGTGTGTGTGTGTGTGTGTGTGTGTGTGTGTGTGTGTGTGTGTGTGTGTGTGTGTGTGCGTGTGTGTGTGCGTGTGCGTGTGCGTGTGCGTGTGCGTGTGCGTGTGCGTGTGCGTGTGCGTGTGCGTGTGCGTGTGTGTGTGTGTGTATGTGTGTGTGTGTGAAGATATTTTGGGACCAACCAGGTGCAAGTCTTCGTAGCTCATTCGGGCGACAATGGAAGCTCAAAAGGGGGTCCAACCGCGGAAACCTGGTTGGAATTAGAAGCTGAGATGGGCTGCTTAGGGTGTGAGTATAGGGTTTAGAGCTAGGGTGTGATATAGGGTTAGGGTTTCTGTAATTATGTTTGTATATATCTTATGGTTTATGTAAATAAACAAACCTACAGAGGCAGTAAAGACGACTGACCTTATTCCTCAGTCTGATGCTGCTGAAAAAGGGCCAGTCGTCAATGTCACGAGAACCGTGCTCACGTTGTGAGTTGCAGACGCATTATGTTATTTTTTGCCTGTTTGAACACAAGGACTTCCTGTTTTGGTCTGTTTGAGCGGCCGCAGCGAAAAGCCACCTCAAACTCAATCAAGGCCTTCACTGAACACACAGGCTAGCGCATTATAATGGTGCTGTGTTCAGCTATCAATTTGCAAAATGAGTTGCTCAACACTGTGAACACAGATAAAGATATATGCTATTGTGCAGACTTACATTGCAAGACGAAATCGACTGATGAGCTCGCGTGCACTCACGTTAGAGCAGTGAAGCGGTTTATTCTCTACGACCTCTTCATCACCCCTTTGCATGCTGAGGCACATTGCCATAAGAAGCCTTCTACTGTGAATCAACATACACACAGGCACGTGTTGCACGGCGGCCAGCAGGCACAGCAACGTGTGCCCCTTTAGTAGTAGCACAGCGCACACAGCACATCGCAAGCCAGACTACCTGCCTTTTATGGGAGTGAAGGACGGGCCATTCAAAATGACCTTGGGCATACAGCAGATGAAACAAGAGGAACCCCTGATTGAGATCGACGAGTGGTGCGTTTTATGCTGTATCAGAAATTATGTGCTTCGTTTTCGGTCCTCACACAAGGGATCTGTCTGGGTAATGGCTCCTCCAACACCTTATGCCCTGCATGGGTCCTCTTCCTTCCTCTCTCAGCCTTTAATATCTGAGGCCATGTTTCATGCACAGGTATGAAGAAGAGATTGCACTGAAGCGGCACCTGCTCACTCACGAAAGAGACAAGGTCCTCCAGATCAAACCCCAGGTACTGTCAGGGCACAGGCACACAAGATTTGGGGTGTGTGTGTGTGTGTGTGTGTGTGTGTGTGTGTATGTGTATGTGTGTGTGTATGCGCCTCAGAGTGTGTGCATATAATGAGGCTTATGTGTGCAAATTAGGCAAACGAGATGGACTGTACCTGCAAAAACTCGTTACCCATTTTTCTTAAGGACAAGTTGGCCCTCTTTTGAAGACTTGTACAAGCAGGGTGGGAATAGAGACAGACAAAGTCGCTCTTGTACCTTTCTTACCCTCATACATTTGTTAGTGCTATGTTTTCGGACCAGAACAACAACATAACTCGCGGACATCATTTGTATCTATTGAAGCAGTTAGACAAGCATAATAGTATTGATCACAACTATGTTCCCCTTCTTATTATAAACAATTATTTTCCTTGACTGGACGAAAACTACCGTGATGGGTCAGCAATCAATCCATAATATGGAGCCTATCCAAGTCTGCTCCTATCCTACCTGCCCTATACTACCAGCTCCTATCCTATTCTATCTTATCTTACCTGCTATCCTACCTGCCCTCTCCTTCCAGGCCCTCAAGGCGGCAGAAGAGACGCTTCAGCTACTTTGCTCTTGGCTGCCTCGGCACTACCCAGATCGTTTTGCATATGAGTCCAGGATCATTTCTAACCACACAACAGGGGAGAGCTTTGACACTTCAGATCCTGCAATCAATCCTCTGTATGTGGCCAGCCTTCTTGTGCAAGTGAGTGCATATCAGATCCTGCAATTGTCCCTCTGTATGTGGCCAGCCTTCTCGTGCAAGTGAGTGCATATCAGATCCTGCAATTGACCCTCTGTATGTGTCCAGCTTCTTGTGCAAGTGAGTGCATATCAGATCCTGCAATTGACCCTCTGTATGTGGCCAGCCTTCTCGTGCAAGTGAGTGCATATCAGATCCTGCAATTGACCCTCTGTATGTGGCCAGCCTTCTTGTGCAAGTGAGTGCATATCAGATCCTGCTATTGACCCTCTGTATGTGGCCAGCCTTCTCGTGCAAGTGAGTGCATATAAGTCAAGGTAGTTACGTGCGTTTTTTTCCTGTGCTGAGAAGAACTGAATCTGGTTGTACTCTCACATTGCCGTGCTTGTCTGCAGTTGTCAGGTTGTGTGTTCCCACCTCCGCTTTGCAACAAAACCCTTTCAAACCAGGAGAAGGTCCGGTGTTCGCACGAGTGTTTTAAGCGACAAGAAAAAGCTATCTCCAGTGCCTTACGGCTTTCAGGGATTCCAACTCCAATTTACACCACTCCATTCTTGATTTTGCATGGCACTGCAGCAATGGATCGGTGCAATTCTCTTGAAAGCGCACCTAGTCTGAACATATTTTCCTGCTCCAAAGAGCCAGGCTTAATACGCCATCTCTTTCTCCCCATCACAAACCCCCTTCTGCCTTCCACACTTTCTCGTCACAGGAAGACCTGATTCTAATGGACAAAGGACACCTTGTGGCTGGAAGCCTGTGCTTTCCCATGCGATGGTCGCTTTTTCACAACCTGGGAAACAACATATCTGAGCTGCATGCACCGGTGCCAGGGTTCCAGGTGGGTGGGCATTGAAAAGTAATGCACCAGAGAACAAATTGACACTTGCAATACTGTGGACATACATATGGCATATGTTCGTACGTGATACTGTGCAGCACAAAGGAAGGGAAGAGGGAAACATGGTGGGTCTTCTCCCTATTATTCAATTCTCAATCTGCAATTCTCCTGATACCAATTGACTATTTCTTCCCTTCTTTTCTGTGACAAAGGAATTTTACGGTATTATTCGGTACCAAGTGACTGTTCTTTTCTTCTTTTCGTGACGGAGGAGTTTTACGGTATTTGGTACCAAAGTGGCCCCTTTCTTTGGATTAATGCGGGGAGTGGTTTTTCACTGTCTTTCTTTTCGTTTTCCTTTATTTGCATGTGCAGTCATAATTCCGCTGCAACCTACTGCAATGATTGACCATGCTGCAGGATGCTCTGTCCGGGCACGTGAACACATTTTTAGAGAGGGTCAGAGAGAAGCCTGTTTGGCGGGCTAATTGGGGTAGGTTTGCTCTGTGTGTGTGCTCGTCATAAATGCTGAACCTGAGGCATGTTGCTGGCACCATGGATGCCCCAGGTTCGACTAAATGTTTGATTATATCCCCCAGGATTTGTTGCTCACGGTCTTTCCATGTACACTTCCATGTACATTCAGGCGTGGATGCAAACCCTGCACTGTCACAGCCTCCGTTAGGCGCTGACAACAAAATGGAAGCAGAACGTCGTGACGCCATTCACCAGTCTATCACCCTGGAAAATGCAGGTGAAGGAGACAGAGGTTGTCCTTTGTTGTGCCATGCTCCTAAACAAAATCGGTCAGTGAAGGTATATTGTGTACTCCTGGACATATTATATCCATACATCTATGAAAGCTTTGCACTGAGCAAAACATGGTTGCAACGGATCCTGATAGTTTGAAGGAAGACAGGAGCGAGGGCTTGCCCTGAGATTGTTTCCACAGGGCTTTGACTCAAAAGTAGAGTCATAGTAGAGCCACATTGCACCAATGACACTGCCCTGCCACAGCAAGCGCCACATCAAACAAGCAATACGTCACACGCCTCTTCATCTACTTGTTAAGCTGCAAAGTATGTGTTGATCCTGGATTCACACTGCCAGGAGACAAGCTCTTCTTGCGAGTTGAGCGCCAGACGTTCAGCAGGCTCCCTAAAAGCCAAACGCTGTTGTTTACCATCCGTACACTTGTCCGGCCCCTGAAAGAGGTTGGTTTGTTTTTGCAGATTCTGGCTACTTCCCTACTTTCTGAATCATAAGGTTGGTGTCTCTTTCCGAGCATGCTAGCCCGTCCTGATTGTCTAATTTCCACCCTAATTGTCTAATTTATGTTTTGGTGGTTGTTGCCTCCCTACCGCACTTGCTCTTGTGCAGCCAATTAAGGAGAAAAAATGTGTGTTGTTTTTTCCCCGTGCAGGGCAGGCAAAAAATTAAGCATGGCAGGCCAAGCAAGCCAGTCGTTTTCCCTGTGCTGACAGAACTTCAGCTAGATATTTCAATGTTTATGCCTGTTTCCCTTAGCTCAAAGCCGTGTGGCTCAAGTGCTCTTGCTTCCTTGCTGGCAATTACTGAGGCATGCACATAAACCCACACATGCGCACATGCACACACAGTTTCTAGTCTTGGAATGATGCGTCTTTGACGGTGCTCTGCCTTACCTCCGCACGCGCGTGATTGCAGGTGGTGTCTCGAAGGCCAGAGGTGGCCGGTAAGCTGTGCATGGCTGTTGAACAACTTCCACCTGACTTTGTGGAGTACAAAACCATGATGGGCTTCAAGAGTAATCTAGTGAGGTATTTACAAGGCGTGGCGATTGGCAACAAAGGATAAGCAGCAAAAAATAAGTTCTTCACCCAACTGATTGGGTTTCATGCCTAATTTGCAGGCTGTATTATTTGGACGAAATAATTGGTATGTGTACTGTGTGCTGTACAAAATCACGTGAAAAAGAGATCAGCAAAATTTCTTGACAGTTCAGGGACACAGTAAGCCTTTTTCAAGAGAACCTTCTATTGAACTTGTCATGTGCACTGTTGCTAAATGTCATCTTAAATATATGATATGGAACAAACTGCTAATTAACTCCTTTTGTGGCCCCTCTGCTTGTCTTGCTTTATTTTTCTATCAATCAACATGATACTCGATGGCTCAAATATTTTTGCAACTAAATTATCCTGTTGATACCTATAAAACATATAAGTGCATAAGTAAAGAGACCGATACCCTATCTACCTCCTACCTTGAGTAAACAAGCAATTTGACTTAAAGGGACCAAACTAGAAATAATGGGCTTACACTGATGGAAGCTGCACAGGCAAGACCAGAAACCGTAGGCGCTGGGGTGTCCTCCAATGTTAGCTTGATTCTATGTGAGATCAGGAGGCGTGGGAATGGTGAACACCATCAATAGAGCTGAGCTCACAGGGATTGCAGCTACAAGCGTGCACAGATTGCTACAGACAGCGCATGCTCTTCAGTTTAAATCAGAGAACAGCTACTTCCCCCCCTAAATGCAACAAAGGATTCTTAACTCGAATCTGCTAGAGTAAGTTGTATCCATGATTCATGCTTATCAGACCTATCTTTTCTAAAAGTCAAATCTGTGAAAATGAATGTGCAGATGCAGTTGCCAAACAGGAGGGTTACTTTAGGGTTAGAGTTGTTAAGGTAAATAATTTCTCCGAGGAACAAGGACAAGGTCTTAAATATAGGACGGATACACAAAGATATAGCCACATGACAGGTCCTGCCACCTGCCCCTTGTGTGGAGGATCAGACAGTGCTCCACACATGCTTCTCAGGTGCAACAACCATACTCTAAAGAGAATGCACATAAACCGACACCACCACGCAGTTAGCTGTTGCGGTGAAGAGACCAGCAAAGGAAAGCTGGGCTCAGCAATTGTTACAATGGATGCTTGTGACTTGTGACAGTGAAAAGCTATACATTGACATTGAAAGAAACATTTTTGACCGGGTTTTCTCAACACATCAAAACTTTCCATCTAGACATCAAAGCGGTCCAGATGGCGTATTAGTCATGCCCATTGAATCAAGAGGCAGGTATCTGGACCCCAAACAGATACCACCAAGGGACAGAGACATACATCTAGCAGAATTTAAGTTCTGCTCAGACATAAACCCGCAACAGACATTAGATAAAGCGCACAACCAACATCTACCTCTGATCCAACGTCTACAAACAAGGAGCCTCTGAGGCATGTCGCGAAACAACAAAGTCACACTTCATGTATTTACTCCTTGGAGTCGGGGGCACAATCTACAACCAGTACAGCATAACTCCTCTACTAAACCTGGGCATCCCTCTGCACAAAGTGCACCAACTAGCTACTGCACTGCACTGCCATGCAACAAATATCTCAAACCAGATCACAAAAATAAGACGCAAAATACAATTCAACAACGCACGACAACAGTGATAATAGGAAATCTGATGGGGGGTCTGGTAGAGCGGCTGGCTTCAGGAGGGCTAGACGCAGGCCGGATTGCATGGCTGACAACCCGCCGGATCCTCGTTAGCCTATGTTGTTTCTCTTTTTCGATCTTCAGTGGGGCTCTGACTAGTGTGAGGAATAGTGGAGAGCCTTTCTTTATTGCATGCTGGTGTTTTGCAGCGCAGGCTTTTACTTTTATTTCTCCTTCTAGTACTCTGTTGGATCTCTCTGACTGGGCCTTTTTGGTCTGCTGGTGAAGCTTAAGGTACTCAGTACCAAAGTGGCTTTCATTTCCTTCCTAAGGATGAATTCCCTATGACTGGGAGGCACATGCGGGACCACATAGACGTGGTGATCCACTCGGCAGAGATAGAAATAGTGCGGCTTGCCAACCTGCCTAAGCACTAAAACAATGGAGTGGACCGTGGACCAAAACGAGCAGTACTGTAGGAAAACCACAACGCATGCTTCCTTACCGTTACTAATAGGCCCTACTATGCTCTGCTGTCTTGCAAAAATATTGCCAAGGGGGAAACCATCCAGGCTTACTATGGCCCAGCTTCAGGTTTCTCTTGGACAGTACGTGAACGGAAAAATATTATGTTGAATTACTGAGTTCATTGAGGGGACCAGCAACATCGTGTTTGAGCGTTTACTGTCAACTTTTGACTTGATCTTCATTTCTGATAGACCTGTTCTAAGAACCAAACAAGCATTTTCATCGCTTGCCTATTGCTTATTACGTTTGGAAGACTTTGAATCCTATACTCTACTGGGTCAAGCTGTACCCGTAGCATTCTTGGAGAAACATTAATGGCGTAGTAATAATAAGACAGCAGTTTTATAACCGTGAGTAAGGAACAAGCTAGTACCGAGAAGGAGTGTCGATACGTGCGTTTGCATCATGACGATAATAAGCAAGAAGAAAGGAAAAGAAGGTAATTAGCCACCCCCAATTGCTTGTTGCCGTCCCCTGTCAAACATCATAACATCATACATCATCCTCATTATGATCATAGTCTAGGAACATCCTGTGATACACAATGCAGTTTCATCGTGCATTTACACATACAAGGGTTGACAAGGCCAAAAATCAGTTGACTTGGATGATACATAGCTGAAACAACCACAAATCAACCACCCAGTTGAATCCAGCTGGGATCAACTGGTCAGATGGCTAAATCAATTAGCTGGTTGATCACACTGTTACAACAACTGCATTTCAACCATCTGGTTGATTCAACCATTTTCCTAGTTGATCCTGGTTGAATCAGCTAGAATGGTTGTTTCAGCCAGCAATCAACCAGGCCTGGTTAATACAATGCGGTTGAAATAACAGCCCACTCTGTTCCGACGATGGACTTATCAGGTTCTGCACGCACTCCAGAATTTCCCAGCGTCTCAGCAATTTTTGGATGCAATAAGATCTCGCGAGTCTATCCATCTGAAACAGTTTGAGTTCACCTTGCGCGGACATATCATTGGGGGCTGGAGAGAGCTTGACAATTTGACACCACATGACTCATGTATCGGATACTCACCATTCCAGCAGATTTATGAGGAAATATGCATCACACACACTTTGGTGTACCTCTGGGGATTGTTCCTGGCTGGTGGGATGACAGAAAACGACATCACAAGCCTGTGTTCCATATCTACCTTCACTTATATATTTCCAACAATCTCAGCCGTGCACTTTCTTGCCTTCGCCTTTCTGGCCATAACTTTCTGGTCCAAAGAATGGGTCATAACAGGAATAGAAGGCCTTATGAGCTCAGGATCTGTGACAAATGTGACTGGCACTCTGTACAGGATGGCTGAGGAACACATTTTGCTGGACAGTCCACACAAACATGCATCTTGTTAGCCTTCGCACACAGCACTGCCAGCTAGTCTCCCCACCTCAATATGAAGATAGCCCAACTCGTTCGAGTTTTTTTTGAACCAGCAAGCCAGATATATATGGTGTGGCCTCTTGTGTGGCTGAGTGCCTAGCCCTTTTCCCTTGATTTTTCTAGCACCTTTTTGGTTTGGTTACAGGCTTTTTCCAAGCTTCCACTCAGATGTTCCCCAGAGGCATATATAGCGATGTAACCTTACCTTACAAGGTTACAAAAAAAAGCCTTCAGTCAAAGGTGAAGTGCGACTGCTAGCCTTATTAAGTTTTGACTAATATAGTACTTACCTTTCGTTTCGTCTAGTAGTTGACGCAAGCAAAGAAGGCTGGCAACCAAGTGGAGATAGAGAAAAGAATTTCTTTATAAAACAGGCATGCAAATTCACTAGATCATGTCTGTGCCTGGTGCTCTTGCTTGTTTGAGGCTGGTACTCCAGTCTCTTTGTGACTTCTTTCCTCCTCCTGGTACTTTGTTGGACCTCTCTGACTGGGCCTTTTTTGCCTGCCGGTAAAGGAGTTTTACGGTACTCGGTACCAAAGTGGCTTACTTTTCCTTAACTTCATGTGGGGAGTGGTTTTCACTGCCTGCGTAGTTTTTTTTCCATGTCTGAAAGTTAGGGCTACCCTTTGCCAGTAAGATGCAGGTCAACCTAAAAGCAAGGTCTTCTAATTCGGTAATGCTGTAACACTTTGGTTGGTACCATGGACTGTGTAACATAGTTAGTCACGGAAGTTATTTAACACGTGCAATTCTTCACGCTTGTACCTCAAAACCGTGCATGACAGTCCCTACTCATTAAAAAAAGGATGATCACGTTTCCACCTAGCAGCTAGCAGCCAAAGCACGTAAATGACGCAATGAAATGCGGATCGTCAGAGACAAATGAATTTGTTTAGCTAATTGTAAGTTGCTGTAAACCTTGTTTACCTTGCAATCGTAAGTTGAAATGGATGGTAAGTAAATATGTACAACAAGGGAGCGCGAAAAAACGAGGCAGCATGAGTATCAGGCAGCATGAATACACATGAAAATATAAACCAAGGCAACAAGCCAGAAAAAGGGTTGTACGCCTTCCCATTGTCCAGTAACAACCTGAAGTCTAGCTGTTTCAAAAAGTGAATAAAATAAAGATACGCACAATGTGAAACACGTAAACCTAGGCCAGCAGGAAATGTGTGTTTAAAAAAGGCCCCCCCATTGTCTGTCATAACTTGGTTAGTAAACCACGTGCGCCATAAATCACACAACATGTACACAATTTCTTCACATATCTATGAAACAGTCACGCTCGCTGTACGGCCTTATACGACGGGCTTACCAATGAATTTTGAGAGCATACATATAAAGGTTGAGCTTTAAGGTTTGGGGTACAGGACGTTAAGTATGCTCTAGGTCTGTCCTTTGGCATTGCCTTGGGGCGCAGGGTGGGTCTTATTTCCCCCACCACCTGCTCCTTTACTTGCTGAGCCAAACAATCCTGCAAGCCCCTCAAAGACCGCTTTGCAGACACCATAAACTCCTTCCATCCCAGCCTGCAATTTAAACAAGAAGGGTCTGGAGCTCAATTGAAAAGGCAGAGGCTATGCGCATGCGTGCACATGTGAGTGTATGTTGTCTGTTGTGTTGTCTGTTGTGCTTGAGAGAGCGTGTGAGCTAAAGTGTGTGCGATGTTGATACATGTGAGTTCGTGCTTGGCAACCTGCATTGACAAGCGAACGTACCACAAAAAGATCCTTGACGCCTGTGAAGATCACTTTCAAAAATTCTGTAAGCGAATCGATAACCCCGGACATGTTGAACCCTGTGCATTAGTGTGCAGTTGTGTGTATGTGTTTGAGTGTGTGCTTGTGTGTGTGTGTGTGTGTGTGTGTGTGAGTGTGTGTGTGTGTGCGTGTGTGTGCGTGTGTGTGTAGATGTGCTTGTATGTGCATGTGTGTGCATGTGTGTATGTGTATGTGCACATGTACATACACAGGGGGGGGATGTGTACATGTGTGTGTGTGTGTGTGTGTGCGTGTGTGTGTGTGTGTGTGTGTGTGTGTGTGTGTGTGTGTGTGTGTGTGTGTGTGTGTGTTTATGTACGTGCTTATACATGCATGTATGTGTGTTTACGTGTGTGTGCAAGTGTGTGTGAGTGTGTGTGTGCGCGTGCGGCCTTACTCACTTGCGAAATTCGGACGGTGGTCTTTTTCGAAGTTCCAAATTTCAGAGTTTTACGGCGCGTTCACAACGGCGAATTAACCCTCTTTGCAATTTTTATATTTAATCGCGGTTGCTTCATTAATTCCGTTTGGATTTAGACCACCAGTTAGACCAACAAACCAGTTAAACCAACAAACCAGTTAGACCAACAAACAGGGTAATTATTACGTCAAACACCTGCTCATAAATCTTTGTAGTAATCCCCTGTGAACTATCATGATCGTGGCATGCAGAACATGAACTTTGACCAGAGGCAAAACTCGGGTCTCCTGGATTTTTTGACCTGTCGGCATGCTTTCCTCTTTCAACATTTCAAATACATCGTAGCCCTTAACCGGGGGGGCAAAACAATATTTATTAACCCGATTAAAATTCTTAACCAGACATCTAACCGCGCGTTGTAAACACACATTCGAACCTTAACCATTAACCCGCCGTTGTAAACGCGCCGTTAATCTGGCCCTTGCAATAACTATACAATGACTACTGTTTAGTGACTGATTTTCGACCCGCACAAATAAAAATCCTCATCATCTGTTGACTTCGGAGACACGATGGGAGATATACCTAATTATTAAGTCATGACGAGACTATGAGCTCTTGAGCACAGCACCATGCATCCTCTGAGCCCCTCCAAACACACTCATGACATTTTTCCTCCAGTTCCCCCAAGCCCCTCCTCCCAGCCTCGTTCTGGGCTGCAAAGGCGCAGGGCAATGCAGCAGCAGATGAAGCCCCCCTCCTCCTCTCCAACAAAACAAACACCTTCAACCGTAGCTTTCAAGCCTCCTCCTTCTCCTCCTCCTCCTCCTCCTCCTCCTCCTACCTACCTCCCAGCAGCATCAGCGGCAGTGCAGGAGGCCCACAGAAGGCGCCATCAACGGCATCAGCAGCACTCACAGTCCAGCGAGGCTCAAGTGGCTCGGAGTGTTGTTCAACCTCGTGTTGATGCGCGTCCTTTGCCTGCTGAGCAACAGCAGCACCAAGGCCGGCCGCACAGAAGCAGCTCCAATACCCAAGGGCACCACGGCAGCAGACGCAGGCAGCAGCGCCCGGTTATTCGCCGTGCCGTGCTGGACCAGCAGCAGCAGCAGCAGCACCCCTCGGCACCCCCAAGCAGCCTCTCTCACCACTATCCACCAGAAGAGCGCCCCTCCTCATTACACACACGCATCCAACTGCACTCACACCCTCACCCAGACCAGCTGCACACCCATGGCTTCCTGGAAGCGTGGATCTGCGTCCGCCAGGAGCAACAGGGTGACCCTGCCGAGGTGTACGAGCACAGCCGCCCCCTTGACAGTGTGGCCTGGGCCAGCCTACAGGATGGGCAGCAGCTGCCCCCCAAGCTCATGACCGTGCACGATTGCAGGTAGGAACACCCTGGTACGGGGCAACTAAATGAGAAAATAACACTCATACTGTCACACGCACACACATAGGTACTCACACACACACACACACACACACACACACATACACACATCCGCACACTATCTGACAGAAATGGTTTGGGGGACAGGAAACGGGTGTGTTTGCGTGGTGCGTGAAAAGGGGAAGAGCCTGAGAAGTTCAGAACCCACATACTCACCAGGCTTTCTGCACAAACGATCACCCGCACAATGTAACTAACGCATCATGGGTAGCTGAAAAAGCATAATTCACACCTACTCAGACCTATTCATCCACTCCCGTTGCTGTGCACACCCTGGCCCTGAAACCCGCGCACATTAAACACATTGTAAACGCGCGCAGCTTTCGTTCCTGCACCGACCTTCGTGGAGAATGGTCCAACTACCGAGTGCGCGTATCCCGCAACTTCTCCCCCTTAGAGGAGACCACCCTGTTCCCCAACAACGTACAGCTTCTCCGCACAAGCTCCAGTAGCTCCCACTCCCACACCACCCCTCCTGCGCCCATTACCACCTCCGGCCCAAGCACAGGCAGCAGCACCACACACAGCAGGAGCTTCGCCCCCTCTATCTCCAGGGCCTTCTTGAACACCCACAACAAGCGCCCCCAAGCGTTCCACGTGGAAGCACCCACACCGTCAGATGCCACAAGGGCTGCAACCACCAGCTCCAGCACCAACGCTAGCTGCAAGGCAAGCAACAGCAGCAGCAGCAGCAGGACGTACAGGAACAGCAGCCAAAATAGGGGGAGTAGTGTGGTTGTGCGTAGGTGCCACAATGCACGCAGCCTAGGGGATTTGGTGCAGCTGTTGGCTGACCCCACAAAGATTGGCATCCTGGCTCACCTGGCCAATGCAAGCCGGCTGCTGTGCCACAGACCACGGGTGCGCGTATGTGTGTGTGTGTGTGTGTGTGCGCACGATTATGTTCGCATGCCTGTGTGTGCCTGCTGAGGCCTGTGATTCTGAAACACTCCATGTTTTACCACTAAGTTCCTTAAAACATCACACACACAATTTGATCTGTAACAAGGCTAGCAGTGTTGTTGCAACACATGCAAAAAAGCTTGCCACAAAATCCTCTTGGGCCCTGTAGCAATTTGCACGTGTGATGCTCACACCTTGTGCGCAACAAAACATGCATGTGCATGCACAAGTGCAATCGTGTGTAGAGGGAGTACGGGCAAGGCATGACGCACAGCGCAGGACAAACATACAGTACACACGTATATACAGTCATATACGAGGTGCATATACGGTTCTGGCCAACCCTACACGTTAGGGTTGGCCAAAACCATACATACATACGTATATACGGCGCATTTTTGGCAGGGAAATAACCGAATATACGGTCATATATGGTGTACACATACGGTTTTGGCCAACCCTACACATACTCACACGTAAATGCATGTACATACGTCTCTGACATACATCTCTGGTACTGTTGCTGTTATTGCAGCGCATCTGGGCCTGCTTGAAAGCGCGCTGGGGCTCTGAGGCCTTGCACGGCTTGGGCTTCACCCCACGCAGGTGTGCGCGTATGATGATGTGTGTGTGTGTGTGTGTGTGTGTGTGTTTTACGTGGAGCGTGTGTATGTGTGTGTATGTGCAAATATGAACTCATGAATGCATCACGCTAAACCTCGGCCAATGCCTATATGCCCAAATTTGATTTGGGTTTTGGACCCACCCTCAATTGGGGCCCTGGCTACCCTTGCCCAATTTGCACTTAGACCTGTACATACAGAGACCTGTACATACAGAGCACATCACACACAGAGCACACACACACACACACACATGCACACACTCAGTACACACACAACACGACAAAAAAGCGCCAAGTACACCCTCTTATTTTGTCAGCCTTTTCATCGCTCTTTCGCCCCCCGTGCAGAGTGTCCCGCCTCTTGCAGCAGCGCACAATTTTGGAGCTGTACCTACCTGACGAGCTCAGAGCATCGCACCACTACCGAGGAAGTGCGGATGCCGGTATCCCTGCCCCCACATTGTCGGATGACGCTGTGCATGCTGTGCTGCACAGCATGGCCACATGTTGGACATGCAAACGTGTGTGATAGGCACACAGTGTGTTGTGGCTGCAAACGAGTGTGAGATGCAAGGGCGGTTGTTGACCGTACAGATGGGTTTGGGGAGGTGGCGCCTTTTCGATGGGGTACGCAGTTGTACGCACTGTGCTTAAGATCGCGTGATGAAGCGTTTGCTGCTTATACCTATGTTCATAGAATGGGGCACAGGAAACGTACGTATGAGAATAGGATGAGGGGGGGTTGCATTCGTGTGTTGTAGGAATAATAGCCTGGGCAAGATGTGGCAGGCTGTGCACGTTTGGGGTACATATAGCAGGCGTTAAAAGACAGCATGCTTGTGCTTTTTGTCAAACTTGTGCCTTAGCAGTGAGGCGTTAAAATGAACCGATGCTCTTGGTGGATACCAATGACTTTGTACAGGTATTGGAGAGTAGGTGCTTGCTTCTTGTGTGGTTTGCTTGTCGGTGTTGCGCTTTTCAATTCTTGTAATTTAGCAACTGGAACTGTTGAGCCTTCCGACTTTATGGACACAGTAATTTTACCCCTACATCGAAATTAAACGTGCATTCAAACATTTCTGCGAAGGTGATAAATTAATGTGGGGAGTGGTTATCACTGCCTGCGTGGTTTTTCTTTTCTATCTGTGAAGGTGGACATTCAGATGTTACAGATTAAGTTATCAGTCAAATTTGTGCGACTGCTAGGCTAGAAGGTGGACATTTCTTTTTCAGTCTATGTCCACAGGCAACTCCTGTGGCCCCTTTCAAAGTGAGGCTGCGTGTAGTAGGCACGCTAAGCAGCGTAGAAGATCTGGAGTTTGATGATCACAATTACTGATTTACAGATAAAGCCTTAAGTCAAAGGCGTTTGACTGCTAGCCTTCTGATGCGTTTGTGGAGGTGCTACCCTATTGCATCAAAAAATTGTTACATTGGCTTCAATAGGGGCTGACCTTTTGTCAGGTAGCCCTGTCACAGCTTCAGTGTGGTGGCGTGCCACACGTGTGGTATCACTTCCTGTAATATTGACCACATATTTTAAATAAAAGTGGAAATTGGGAGTAACAAGATTAGAAATTGTGAGTTAACAGTTGAAGAGCACCTCATATGTAATATTCTGCTGAAAAAGGACATTATGAACAAAATGGTCGTTGAGGACCTGTTGCAATAAAAAGGGTTGGGACTGTTGAAAAGTGTAAACAAAAAGAAAAACGTTCCCTCGGCTCACAAACCCGATGGTCTTGGCAAAATAAAAGAGCATGCACCTCGTTGTGAATATGTTCATCTTCACCAGGACATTGGTCACATACGCGAGCACCTCATAAACCTGGTATTGAAAGACAGCCAGCTGCTTCAAATATTTGGGCATGGTGTGCGACAAGCAGATCAATCTGAAAGCCGTGGCTGCCGCAGCACTTCGCCCACTCACGGCAGGTACGTTCAGAGTCAAAGTGATGGACAGGCAGTCCCCTGCGGAAATGGTTGTTGCCATTGTTGAAAAGGATGTAGGGGATCAGAGACACCAGCCTTCATGGTGTGTCCTATGCGAGCGCGGATTGAAACCTCTCCTGTTCAATTGGTTTAGCGCGGCAATGCGGCTGTACAATAATTTGATTAAATCCAACAGCTACAAAATGAAAAAGGTCTTACATGCTTACATGCAGCTGAGTACTCAATCCGATGATTGCTGGTCAGCCCATATCTTTCTGCCACGGATGACACAATCATTTATCTTCAACAGAAGCTGCAAAACTGTGAGCCCATTGGTCTGCTCAGCTGTTTCGTCGTATACCTTAGGGAGAGACACTTGGATTTTTGGACAGCATATTCTGAAACGCATCCTAGAAAACACAACAGCAAACGCGCTCATTTGCCTTACATCCTCCTTTTCAATACTCGTTGCTCAACCTGCCTCGTGAAGTCATCCGTAGTACAGCTCAATTCAGACTTCCCGTTCACACCCTACGTTGTGAGACAGTGACATGGAATCAAAGTAAGTTTTCCACCTGTGTGATACTGATGATGTCCAAAATGAGCAGCATGTTCTTTTCCACTGCGCCAATCCCCACGTGATTTCTCTCCGCAGGAAATATGCACCTCTGTTTCCCCCAACAGGAGCTCACGATGTGTCTATTTCTTAAGCCAGGTCCTGGTAAAGGGTTTTTACGGTACTCGGTACCAAATAAGTGGCTTACTTTTCCTTAACTTCATGTGGGGAGTGGTTTTCACTGCCTGCGTTTTTTTTTCTTTTTTCTTTCTTTTCTTCCAAGGCTTCCTTCTAACCCTTCCAGAAAAGTAAAGAAAAGAAAAACAACGCAGGCAGTGAAAAACACTCCCCACATGAAGTTCAGGAATAGTGAGCCACTTTGGTACCGAGTACCGTAAAACTCCTTTACCGGCAGACAAAAAAGGCCCAGTCAGAGAGATCCAACAAAGTACCAGAAGGAGGAAAGAAGTCACAAAGAGACTGGAGTACCAGCCTCAAACAAGCAAGAGCACCAGGCACAGACAATGTAGAGCTAAGCTAAGGATCTATAGGGATGACCACCCATCTCGGCCACTGCCAATCCACAAAAACTACCGAGTCTCATAGCCAGCCCTACAGCACTGAACCTGCCGTGCTACTCTACCAACACAGTCACTCGGTGCAAGCCTATAGAAAGGTCTACTAAGCACATTGCTTGCACTACCTCAGCATTACACTGCTCCCACTGTGCCTGCCTTAGTCTGAGTCCAGAACAACAACTTATTGTTGAACGAGCTTTATTTTTTCCTCCGTGAACTAAATGCTTTCGTTTTGAGCAGGAAGCAGTCGCACTTCTTGACTGAAGGCCTTTTTGTCGTAAACCGTGTAAACCTTGTAAGGCTAGGCCGTGAAGCCTAGTGATGTTGCTAAAGCAGCCTGCCTGTTTGACACATCTCGCTTCCAGTTTTTCTCTGTTCAACAGTAGAAACTGACACGGCCGCTGCCAAGCCAGTGCTCAAAGCCACAACATGGGTTACATAACAAACTGCAAGTTTTTTCCGTCTCTTGCTTGTTGCTTGCTTCTCAAGCAATTTCATTACACGAAGAACTAAAATGGATACGTACACCAAGCGAAGCACCCTTTTTCCATAAGAGGGGCCATTCCTAGTTTCAGGCTAAGAGGATATTGCTGCCCAGAATCCCTCATCGAACATTTAAATACACACACAAAATTGAATTCGTGACATATGCCTACCATGGAATGAAAGATAATCACACAATAAAGTACTCGTGAATTATCTGCTGCTGCTACCCAAAAAGAAACAAAGTATTGTTGCTGCTGCTGCTGCTGCTGCTGCTGCTGCTGCTGCTGCTGCTGCTGCATCTTTCCGGGTGGTACATGCACATGTATGAGTGTGTGCGCATGCGTGTGCGCACAAACACAATGGAGGGCATCGCCACATCTCTTCACTTCTATACATGTCTCCCTTCCCTGCTGCTGTGGCTGCTTCTCCACATTTATTTACAACGTGCTGACAGGAGCAGCCTTTGAGGTTACTACGCAGCTCCACAATCAAAACAGGCAGCTGCTGGAAGTATGCGCTGCCTTTACGACCTCTGCTGCTGCTGCTGCTGCTGCTGCTGTGGCTGCCTCTCCTAATGCTCACGGAAAGCAGGCTGCTGCTGCACTCATTCTTGATGCATGAGCAGGACGGGCTGGTGAGAGTGGGTCCCATGGCTTTGGCTGGAGGGGTTGAGGTAGGGAATGACACGTGCCGTCCGGCGTCCCCGCCTAGCTGACATGCCTCCCATCGTGTCTGCAACGCGCTTCACTGATGCCGCCACCTGCGTGTGTGTGTGCGTGTTTGCATGTGCATGTGTGTGTGTGTGTCTGTGCGTGTGTCTGTGTGTGTTTGTGTGTATGCGTGTGTGTGTACGTGTGTACACGTGTGTGTGTGGGAGTACAAGTGTGTGCGTATGTGGTTGTGCTCGTGGGCGCATAAGCATGAACCGTTGCAATGCACTAGCTATCAGTACAGGCCAACCACCAAAACACAACAGATCCCTTATGCTCCCTTGGGGGGGGAGGCGCAGGCGTACAAGCCAAGGTGCGTCTCGTTTGATTGCAGTTGCAATTCCACCTCAATGTTCAAGAGCAGAACAAGCTTGTTGTCAAGCTTGCTGCTCTTGCCCTCTTACCGTTGCATCACTCCCTGGAGGGGGTTGTAAGGTGCGCAGCACTATGGGTGTGGTGGTCGTGCTTTGCCCGCTGCCTGCCTCACTGCTGGCCCCAGCAAATCCTTGGCCCTGCGCGTTGCAAGCACGCAGATGCATTACGACTGACACACACTTTACGTATACCTACACAGAACATCAGCAGCACGTGTTTGTGTACACAGATGTACACACATAGCCACACACAACTAGCCATATATACACACACACACACACTTGGCGCACACACAGACCAACGCTTCAAAGTGCTGCTTCAGACGCACACAGGTGTACACACACAGCCACACATCTAGCCATACACACACACACTTGGCGCACACACAGACCAACGCTTCAAAGTGCTGCTTCAGACGCACACAGGTGTACACACATAGCGCCACACATCTAGCCATACACACACACTTGGCGCACACACAGACCAACGCTTCAAAGTGCTGCTTCAGACGCACACAGGTGTACACACACAGCCACACATCTAGCCATACACACACACTTGGCGCACACACAGACCAACGCTTCAAAGTGCTGCTTCAGACGCACACAGGTGTACACTCATAGCCACACATCTAGCCATACACACACACATGGCGCACACACAGACCAACGCTTCAAAGTGCTGCTTCAGACGCACACAGGTGTACACACATAGCCACACATCTAGCCATACACACACACACTTGGCGCACACACAGACCAACGCTCTAAAGTGCTGCATCAGACGCACACAGGTGTACACTTATAGCCACACATCTAGCCATAAACACACACACACACACTTGGCACGCACACAGAACAGCACTCTGCACGCTGGCTTTAGATGCACAGATGCACGCCCTGCTGTGCCGCAAAAATCAGCACACATGTTTGCTTGCACACACACAGCAACGAGCAGGTACACATCCTACACGCATACACACGCACACACACACATGCGTACACCACACACAAATACCCCCCCTACGACTCTGTACAACCCACACCTTAAGGCATCCGCGCTTGCACTCGCACTCGCACTCACACTCGAACTCGCACCCACACAATCCCACACTATTGCTGCCCACCTTGCCAGGCGTACTATGCTGAGAGGAAGAGGGAATACGAGGGTCATTGTGAGAGGGAGTCTGCTGCTGCTGCTGCTGCTGCTGCTTTGTGTGTGCGGTGGTGAAGGCCATGACGGCGGAGAGGGCAGCTACTGCCTGTGGTGCTAAGGGTCCTTGCGTGCGCTCCACCAAAGGGGCTAGCATGCTGCTGCTGGTGAGGGAGGCAATGACACCTGGGCCCAGATCAATGGGGCCCCCTGCGTATTTGTGTGTTTGTGGAAGTGTGTTTCTGTAGCTGTGTATGTGTAAGTGTGTGTGTGTGCCTACGTATATGAGAGTGCACGAGCATGTGTGTGTGTGTGTCTGTGTGTATGTGAGTGAAATACGTGCGAGCACGCTTTCATCCTCCTATGAAATACACTGAGGTTAGAGCTACAGCCCAACGGCAGCAATAAGCCACTTACTAAGAGCGCTTGCTTGAGACATGACCCCAAAGAACACATCCCAATAATATAAGCTGGTGCCAACAATGATGCTGTGCCAAAAAGAAGTTCTTAAATCAGCCTATGCTTGTCACACATAAGTAGGGTTGGCCAGGACCGTACATGGGATTCTGTTTACGTATAGGTAAACACGGCATATAAACCGTAAGCTCATACATATGTATACCGTATGCCATATAAAACTGTAAACCATAGAAAAACTAGTAATTTGCTAAAAAAGAAAGGCCATATACCCATACAAATCCTGTACGTAGACGCACCGTATATACACTTATATAGCTCTGGCCAACCCTACACATAAGCATGGACCCTGGTGTTATGCTACATGTGGGGTTGGCCAGAACTGTATATGCAACCGCCGTATACGACTGATTGTTCGAAGGAATCCTTGCTAAAAATACCGTATATGCACCGTATAAAACGTACGGCTCTGGCCAACCCTACACATACATACGGTTGTAGCCAACTCTGCATGCATTACCAGCTTGAGATGCACTGAGGCCATCCTCTGGGGGACTGCCAGTGGCAGAGGGGGACGCTGAGAGGGGGGGGGTGCTGTTGAGGGAGGCCGTCGCTTGAAGCATCATGGAGCGCAGGAGGGTGATGGCAGCGATGTGGGCCTGCGCGGTTTTGTGTTGCGGTGTGTGTGTGTGCGTGTGCGTGTGCGTGTGCGAGTGGTTGTGTGTGTGCGAGTGGTTGTGTGTGTGATTGCGTGTATTTGGTTGTGTGTGTCTGTGATTGTGTCTGTGGTTGTGCGTGTGATTGTGTGTGTGTGGTATGTGGTTGTGTGTGTGATTGCGTGTGTGTGCATGTTGTTGTGTGTGTGTGTGTGAGTGCAGGTGCATTGCTTTTGCATAGCATCACAAAGGTGGAGGGTGGTAGCAGCCATCAAAGGCTGCTTGCAGAACGTGTGAGCCAACCATGAACTCTTGAAATGCACACACTTACACACTCACACACCCACACCCGTACCCCCACCCCTGCCCATTTACCCACCCACTCACGAACACACTCACACACTCACCTGTGGAAATAGGCCGGGTGCCGTGAGCTCCTCCAGGCAGTGGTGGATGAACAACGGAGCGAAACGAGGGAAGAGGGCACGAGCCATCTGCAGGGGACCAAATGCACACAGAGCGCACAGTTCAGTGCAAGCAAAGGGAGTGCGTACTTGCAGAAAGTGTGGGTGTGTTTCGTCAATCTGTTAGCTTTTTGCATGGGTGTTTATTAGTGTGTGCGTGAAAGTTAGCATCTGTGTGTTTGTGCGTTGACGCTGTAAACACCCAGGGATGAGCAATACAATTTCTTCGTACAAAATTCGTATTTTACAACAAATTTGTTGTGTTTGCTGCATAATAATCGTACCTTTTTGAAAAAGCACGTATTTCTAGCGACTTTTACAATCATGGCCTATTCTGAGCCATTTTGCCCCAAACATTTGGCGCTTTCAGAATAGCGAATCGTATTTGTCGAATCATGCGAGCATTTCAATTTTACGTTGCATAATAGGTATGGATTCGTACTACCCATAGCTTGTCAAGATGCACACATACCTTCAACGAACGCTTCAAGATCATTATTACACTTCCCCCCCTAACCTTCGCTTCACATCAGAAGCATTGTAACAAAAGCACACACATGCCCACTCTGGCACGACATTGGTTTTATAACTCCCAATCAGACACCCGCACAAACACCCACAAATGCCTCTGCACAAATGGACGGCAGCACAGCATCTGAACATGGAACCACGCTCACACAAATGCACACAAACATGCCCATATATGCTCCTGGACACACATATGCACCCACAAAGCACGCACACCACACACACACCCACAAACCACGCACACCACACACACACCCACAAACCACGCACACCACACACACACCCACAAACCACGCACACCACAAACACACCCACAAACCACGCACACCACACACACACCCACAAACCACGCACACCACACACACACCCACAAACCACGCACACCACACACACACCAACAAACCACGCACACCACAAACACACCCACAAACCACGCACACCACACACGCACCCACAAACCACGCACACCACACGCACCCACAAACCACGCACACCACACACACACCCACAAACCACGCACACCACACACGCACACCCACAACCCACGCACACCACACACGCACACCCCTCTGCACAGACGCACGGCAGCACAGCATCCGATGACGGCACCACTCCCACACAAATGCACACATCATCATGCCCATTCATTTTCACAGACACACATACGCACCCACAAAACACACACGCGCACACTCACACACACAAAGACATCCACACCTCTGCACAAATGGACTGCAGCGCAGCATCCAATGATGGCACAACGCCCGCAGGTCTCAACCCAAACGGCAGAGGGGCGCCCACACTTGCAGTCGTGGCAGGCACGTCACAATTTGTGCAGCCTGCCCCCACTGCAGCTACGCCTCCGTTCAGAGCGGCAGCGAGGCAGGGAAGGCCATGGGCAGCAGCGACGTGAGTGAGGGAGGTCAGGCACTGCGTGTGTGTGTGTGTGTGTGTGTGTGTGTGTTATGTGTGTGACTGCAAGTGTGAGACACGCAGCTAGAGAAGGGAGGGAGGGAAGGCTGTGGGCAGCAGCGACGTGGGTGAGGGAGGTCAGGCGCTGCGTGCGTGCGTGCGTCTGTGTATGTAGTGTGTGTACGCAGTGTGAGTGTAGACGTGTGTGTGTGAGAGTAGATGTGTGTGTGTGTGACTGCAAGTGCGTGCGTGCGTGCGTGCGTGTGTATGTAGTGTGTGTACGCAGTGTGTGAGTGTAGACGTGTGTGTGGTTTGTATTTATGTAGACACGTGTCTGCATGTGTGTGTGACTGTGTGTGTGCGAGTGTGAAATTTGCAAGGTTGACGAGAAACCTATATACACGGTGTATACTTGGTACTTTTGGCAGGGAAACCATCAAATACACGGTCGTATGCGGTGTATATATATATACACGGTTATGGCTAACCTTGGGAATGTTTTGGATATGAAGCAGTCCTGGGTTTCTAGACACACAGGCACGCGTTCAACAACCCCCTTATGACTTGCACCCACCAAGAGCACATACCGATTGTGTGACCCACCAGCAGTGTGTGTGACCTACCAGCAATATGTGTGTAGTGAATATAACACCCACTAAAGCACATTCACTTTTTTGGTGCAAAAGTCCCTGCCTGCATCCTGTACCACACACGTGCCCACACCCACACCCACACCCACACCCACACCACCCCCACCCAACACACCAACACCCCCCCAAGACGCCTACAACGCCACACACTAAGAAACTACAGCCTGCTCACCTGCACCAGCGCAGATAGTGTGTGCGTGTCCCTGCGAGGTCCCGCAGTGGCGGCCTCTAGACTGGCAGCAGAGGGGGGGGCAGCTGTGGCCGTGCTGGTGGAGTTGTTGTGCATGTGGTGTCCCTTTGTGTGGGTTTGGCCGCCCCCGGCAGCACTGCTGCTGGTGGCAGTGGTGGTGGTGCTGCCGCTGCTCTCGGCGCCAGAGGGAGTTCGGGCGCTGTGTGTATGTGCGTGTGTGCGTGTGTGTTTGAGTGTGTGTTTGAGTGTGTGTGTGTGTGTGTTTGAGTATGTGTGTATTTGTGTGTGTGCTATATGTGTTTCGGTGTGTGTGTGTGTGTGTCTATGTGTGGTGTGTGTGTGTGTGTGTGTGTGGTGTGTGCGTGTTTGCGTGTGTGTGTTTGTGTGTATGTGTGTGTGTGTGTGGTGTGTGTGTGTGTGTGTGTGTGTGCGTGTTTGCGTGTGTGTGTGTTTGTGTGTGTGTGTGACAGGTACCGCAGTAGGGGAAACCGTTGTAAATATATGGAGATTGGAGGACTGAGCACAAATTTAAGACAGGTTGCACAACAATGTATTCGGTGCAGCTCGCTGACTACTTTAGATCTCTCTCCATCCACACCGAAAACAACTCCGTAGCAAGGGTAGGCCAGAACCATATATTTATACGTATATACAGTGTACATACGGTATAGGTATATTTAGCAGGGAAATCACCATACATACGGTCATGTACGGTGTGTATATACGGTTCTGGCCCACTCCAGCCATAGCCAGTGCACTGCGCACCCCCACCAAAAAGCTCACAATCCACCACCACCACAAACACATAATGTCCACCGATGTGTGTCCACCACCACACCCCCTCCCACACTTTTCTTGAATTGATGCCATGGCTTGCAGCACCCCATACAGACATCCCCAGATATATCTCCACCCAAACCCTCTCACACCAACCCACACCCACAACCTCTCACACCAACCCACACCCACCCATATGTAAGAGCCCCCACCTAGACGACCTATGCCTATTTCCACCCACACCTTCTCACACAAACCCATATAAACCCGCGCTTACCCCTGTATCAACACAATGGCCTGCAGCTCCCCCACACAGCACACAGGCACCCACAAACCACACCCACCTCTGTAACGACGCCACGCCTTGCAGCACCCCACGCAGACAACCCCAAATCTATCTCCACCCACACTCTCTCACACAGGCACCCACAAACCACACCCACCTCTGTAACGACGCCACGCCTTGCAGCACCCCACACAGACAACCCCAAATCTATCTCCACCCACACTCTCTCACACAAACCCCTACAAACCACACCCACCTCTGTAACTACGCCACGCCTTGCAGCACCCCACGCAGACAACCCCAAATCTATCTCCACCCACACTCTCTCACACAACCCCCCACAAACCACACCCACCTCTGTAACGACGCCACGCCTTGCAGCATCCCACGCAGACAACCCCAAATCTATCTCCACCTACACTTTCTCACACAACCCCCCACAAACCACACCCACCTCTGTAACGATGCCACGACCTGCAGCACCCCCACCAAGCTCACAAACAGCTGGCCCTGCCACGGACCCAACAGCGATTGGTGTGCGTCCATACGCAGCGTGGCGTGCGCCCCCAGGGATTCGTACGGCCGCGACGAGTTGGCGCCGCTGCTGTTGTTTGCGTGTGAGGTATGACCGGCCACGGTTTCGCCCCACGCGGAAACCCCTCCTCCTTTCTCCTTATCACCCATTCCAAAAGCAGAAGACATGCCCGGTCTGTGGCCGCCTGTTGCTCCTCCTGGGTGGTGGCGGACAGTGCCTGTGCGTGAAAAATGTGCATGTGCGTGTGTGTATGTGTGTGCGTGCGTGTGCAATCATGTGTGTGCGTGCCAGTTGCTCCTCCTGGGTGGTGGCAAAGACCGCCTGTGTATGAATTTGTGCATGTGCATGTGTAATTACGTGTGTGTGTGTTTGTGTGTGTGTGTGTGTGTGTGCGTGCGCGCGTGTGTGTGTGTGCGTATGCGTGTGTGCACATACACAATAACCTGCTATTTTTCTAACATAGTGCCTCAATGCATAAGCAGTGCCTTGTGTGTGTATGTCACTTATAGTTGTATATGTTGCATGCATGTTGTATGTGTGTGTATTTGGTGTTGTGTGTGCATTTGAGTGCTATGTGTGTGTGAGAGTGTGTATGTGTATGTGTGTGTGTTTGTGTGTGTGTGTGTGTGTGTGTGTGTGCGAGGCATGCATTGCCGGTTGCATGTGAATCACAGTCAGATGCGAATTAACCGCGCTTACAAAACGAGCAGCAACAGGTAACTCACAGAAACCGAATCAATCGCGCCCGTAAAACAAGCAGCAACAGGTAACTCACAGAAACATAAGACTCAGATCCGTGCGGTGGAAACTGCTGAGATCCTTGCCTTGAGGATGAGCATTCACATCCCCCCCTTCCCCCCTCCCTTACCACAAACACACACACGCACACAAGCATGGGCTGCAGGCAGTGCTTTAACACACACAAACACACACACATCAGAGCTGCACACTGCGCAAATTCTGCAACAGCAAATGCTGAGTTCCTTGCCTGTGAGGCTGGCGTGCTGGAGGTTAGCAGCAGATGAGGATCCTGAGCCTTCCAAGATTGAGTCGCCTACCCCCCAATGGCTGCTGCTGCCTACGGTGGAGAGAGAACGGTGTGTGTGTGTGTGTGTGTGTGTGTGTGTGTGTGTGTGCGTGTGTGTGTGCGTGTGTGTGTGCGTAGGTGAGTGTGTGCGTGTGTGTGTGTGTGTGTGCATGTGTGTGCGTAGGTGAGTGTGTGCGTGTGTGTGTGTGTGTGTGTGCATGTGTGTGCGCATGTGTGTGAGCGTGCGTGTGCATGTGTGTTAATGCGTTTTTTGTGTGTGTGTGTGTGTGTCTGAGTGTGCGTTAGTGTGTGTGTATGTGTAAATGGGCGTGTGTGCTCGTGTGTAAATGGGCATGTGTGAATGGGTGTGTGTGTGTGCGTGTGTGTGTGTGGAAATGGGTGTGTGTAAGACAGGTGCTGAGGTGTTTTATAGAAAGGGGCCTGTCCTGGCTTCAATAGAGCATTAAGCTCTGAACATTGGGTAAATGCTGTGGCTAGCATAAATACCGTTTGCACAGCACCAGAAGTCATTTCTCTCCAGTGTGAGAGCGGCCAGCTTTCTCACACTCACACAGCTTTCTCACACTCACACAGCTTTCTCACACTTACACAGCTTTCTCACATCACTAAGCGGTCAAACCACACACAGTACATACAGCGCACTGCAGGCCACGCAGGATAAGCAGAAAAAAGCTAGTGCAACCCCCACATGTGTGTGAGAGCACAGCTAGCTCCTTCACTTACCCCCTCCTTGGGGCCCTCCCCTGAGCCCTCCTTTGGCACGGATGGTACCCGTGGCAGAAGCAGCAGGGCTGTGAGCCTGCAGGTGAATGTGTGCGTATGTGAGAGTGTGTGTGAGTGTGTGTGTGTGTGTGTGCACCTGAACCTGTAGCAGAGGCAGCAGGGCTGTGAGCCTGCAGGCTTGTGTGTGCGTGTGTGTGTGCGTGTGTGTGTGTGTGTGTGTGTGTGTGTGTGTGTACCCGTGGCAGATGCAGCAGGGCTGTGAGCCTGCATGCTTGTGTGTGTGTGCGTGTGTATGCGTGTGCGTGTGTGTGTGTGTGTATGAATTCGTGCGTATGTGTGTGTGCGTGTGTGTGTGCGTGTGTACCCGTGGCAGATGCAGCAGGGCTGTAAGCCCGCAGATGTGTGCACGTGCATGTGCGTACGTGTGTGTATGTGCCCGTGCTGGTGGAAGTGTAGGGCATGTTGGGCTTGCAGCACACTGCCTCCTCCCATAGACCATCACGTCCTGCCAAGAGCGACCTTGCCAATGATTTAGAACACACAAGTTTGCTCAACAACGACATCAGCACACACCCCTTCCTACCATGCTGCTGAGAAAGGCCTCAGCTTCTACATACCAGCAGCCCAACACACATAACATCGACTTAACACACATGCTGTCAGCCCAACACACATAACATCGACCCAACACAACACATATAACATCGACTCAACACACGTGCCATGGGCCCAACACGCAACAGGAGGTTACCGCCACACACACACCTTCCTACCTTACTGCTCCAATTTGAGCAGCAACACACACACACACACACCTGCCAGCATTACAAGACAGACAAAAACTCAGGTTCCGACCATGCTGCTCCTAGCGATGCCCCAACGCGCACAGGCTAATACCACAATAAACAAAGGCGCACCCACACACCCCCATACTCCGAGGATCTTACCATGCTGCTCCTAGCAGACCCTCTTTTCTCTCCATGAGGAGCATCCAAGCAGGAGGACGACGAAGTAGAGCTGCGCATGCGCTGGCGCAGATGCTCTGACGCCGCATAGCCCTGGTTGGCACGTGTGTGTGTGTATGTGTGTGTGCGTGTGTGTGCGTGATGTGTACGTGCTCTGATGCTGCATAGCCCTGGTAACATATGTGTGTGTGTGTGTGTGTGGTGTATGTGTGTGCGTGGTGTGTACGTGCTCTGACGCTGCATAGCCCTGGTAGACACATTCGTGTATGGTGTGCGTGGTATATGTGCATGTGTACGTGTGTGCGCGTGGTGAGTACGTGCTCTGGCACTGCATAGCCCTGGTATGCACGTGTGTGTGTATGTGTGTGTGTGTGATGTAATGTGTGTGTGTGCGTGCGATGTGTGTATATATGTGTAGAAATATCCTACTAAAAATTGTAGTCCTTTTGAGCATACGCATGCTCTCCTCCTGCCGCCTAAAATCGCACAACATGACAGCCAACCCCATCACCTGCTGCGAAGGCGCGTCCGCAAATCTGCCCACGCACTTTGCACGCTCATCCACCTTTACACTATCAACCCCCCCACACCGTACACCAACCCACATCATCACTAGGGTTGGCCAGAACCATGTATGTACGGTTTACATACGGTGCATTTTTGCAGGGAAATCACCAAATATACAGTCATATACGGTGTATAGATACGGTTCTGGCCAACCCAAATCATCACTAATGCTTTGCCCTATAGCCACAAGTAGTGACTACTCCCAAGTGCGCGCCCGATACGCGCTCATCCAATTCTCAAACCCACGCACTGGTTTGCAGCATCACCACAATGGCCCCCTTTATATGCTGTGCGAGTGAGTCCTCAAACATGCCTAACACACTCGCCCACGTAATACAAGCCTCCCCCCCCTCACGCGCCATCCCACACCATCACCACAGTGGCCTCCTTTACCTGCTGTGCGAGTGAGTCTGCAAACACGCCCAGCGCACGCAGAGAAGCGGCCGCGGTGTCGCCAACCAAAAGGCCCCTCAGCAGCAGCTGTTGCATTGCTAGGGGGGTGTAGCGCACACCTAAGCCTGCGGGGCTGGAACCCCAGTCTACGCTGCTGCCAGGGGCTGTGCCAGCAGCAGCACCACCCTGCGTGTGGAGATGCACGTGTGTTTCAGTGTTTACACTTGCAAACGTGTGTGTGTGTGTGTGTGTGTGTGTGTGTGTGTGTGTGTGTTTGTGTGTGTGTACAATTGAGTTCATCTGTGTTTTTTACCCGAATGTGTGTGCGCGTGCACAGTTGAGTGCACTAATTTGCGTGTGTGTGTATATGTGTGCGTGTGTTCAATTGAGCGCATCCGTACTTTTGCCTCGTTTCCTGCACTGCCCCAAGCATCAACCAGCTTGTAACCTGAGAAAGCCATGCTGCTGCAAGCATGGCACACACACACACACTTAAGAACAGCACACCCAAACGAACAGCACACCATTTCAAATAGCTGCACCTGGACGGTTCATAATAAGGGGAAAAGAGAAGGAAGGTGTAGGCAGAGCACCAGGCGCCGTCAATTCCTCCATTAAATCAAAATAAATACGTGCCAGATGCAGGTCTGACAAGCCCCTGCTGCCACACGCAAGATACCCATACTCCTGAAAGATGCTACATGCATTTCAAGAAATCGCGCATAGATAAACGTAAAGTTGGGAAAGAGCACACACACCAGCTGCTGGCCTGACGAATCCCTGCTGATTCCAGGGTCTGCTGCACCTGCCCCTCCAGTGCTGCCTCCCATGGGGCTCTCAAAATGGTGCTGGAAGTAAGGCATCATGCCCAAGGGGGCCACACCCAGCAGCCACAGCTCTGCGTACAGTGTGTGTGTGTGTCCACAAGAGTTATGGACCAAAATGCTGTATGTATGTATGCATGTATGAACAGGACACTTGCGAATTGGTGCTGGAAGCAAGGCATCATGCTCAAGGGGGCCACACCCAGCAGCCACAGCTCTGTGTGCAGAGCGTGTGTGTGTGCGACCACAAGAGTTATGGACGAGATGGCTGATTGTCTGAATGAACAGGGCGTTTGTATTTTGGTGCTGGGAGTAGGGCATTGCACTCACAGGGACCACGCCCAGCAGCCACATCTCTGTTGGCAACAGAACACAAACTTGTCTGGCTCGTAATGAATAAAGAAGTCCAAGGACATCTTGTAACAGACTAGGAAGTTCACGGTTTGCAGTAGGAGGACAGTCTACTGCTGGACCCTGGTTCAGGAATCAAACCGCCACGCACGTCACGTGCTTCTGGTACAAATTGAGTTATTGATGCATGCATGCAGACGCACACGCAGCACAACGTCAGTTATTGCAGGCTTCGGTCCTCACACTTGGCTGCCCCTTTCCTCCGGACTGCCTCCTGTGTCTTTGTACGCTCCCCCCCCGACACACACGCTTTTGCTGTACACACATACATAGGGTGGGCCAGAACTGTATATACACATCATACATGACCGTGATTTCCAAGCAAAAAATACCGTATGTACACCATATATATACGTATAACTATATGGTTCTGGCCCACCCTACACATACACCACACAGCAAACACAGAACACACCAAATCCTTACCTGACTGCACCACCTTCTGCTTCACCTCTCCTCCTCCTTCCTGTTTTAGAGGCAATCACACACAACCCCAAGCCACACGCAACATGCTCCTGTTTCTCTTTTTTCCCATACAAATAAGCGCAGCCCAAGTCAGACAAGAAACATTCCACAGGTCCATCACACCAGGCTGCCCTTCCTCTTCTTTCCAAAAAAATTTACACAGTCCAACAAACAATCATGCCTAATCAACTACGAGATTAAAAACTGCAAATATTCATGCCCATCGACAAAGATATTGACAATGTCTAGGGTTGGCCAGAACCGTATTTTTACATCGTATATGACCGTACGTATGGTGATTTCCCTGCTGAAAATACCGTATGTACACCGTATATACCTATAAATGTATGGTTTTGGCCAACCCTAGCAATGTCAAATTGCCCACCTGGCTGCTCCTCCTCCATCTCCACTTCCGCCCCTGTACCCCCGCTTCCTCCTTTGTGCTTGCCAGAGGAGGAGAGCCCTGCCCAGATGCTCTGTGTGACGAGGGCCTGCTGAAGAGGCCCTGCAGTGCAGATGCCTGGGACAGTGGGGGCGGACGCTAGCAGCACTGTAGCTACCTGCATGTGTATGTGTGAGTGTGTGTGTGTGTGTTTGTGTGTGTGTTTGTGAGTGTTTGTTTGTGTGTGTTTGTGTGTGTGCGTGCGTGTGTGTGTATGTGGTGTGTGTGTGTGTGTGTGTGTGTGTGTGTGTGTGCGCGCGCGCGCATAGGGGCCCTGCAGTGCAGATGCCTGGTCGGTGGTGGCAGATGCTAGCAGCAATGCCACTGCCTGCCTGTGTGTATTTGTGTGTGTACGCGTGCTTGTGTGTGTGCGCTTGTGTGTGTATGCTTACAGGCACCCTGCAGTGCAGATGCCTGGCACGGTGGGGGCAGATGCTAGCAGCACCGCTGCTGTTTACGTATGTGCGTACGTGTGTGTGTGTGTGTGCTGTGGTACGTGCATATGGTGGTGGGGGGAGTATGTATACTCCTGCACATGCATGGAGCAGCGGACCCCTTCGAAGTAAACGCAGCCCTGATTTATGATGCTTGCAGTGTGATACAAAGTTATCGATTCGGGTTGGTGGTGACGCTTGCAGTGTAATCAAAGCGATTGATTTGAAATGGTGGTGACGCTTGCAGTGTAATCAAAGCAATTGATTTGGATTGGTGGTGAAGCTTGCAGTGTAATCAAAGCGATTGATTTGGATTGGTGGTGACGCTTGCAGTGTAATCAAAGCGATTGATTTGGATTGGTGGTGACGCTTGCAGTAAAATCAAAGCGATTGATTTGGATTGGTGGTGTGACGCTTGCAGTGTGATACAGAGCAAGTCGTTTTAAGCAAGATTCCCTGAAGTTGGTGAAGCTTGAGGCGTGGCCTCACAGCATCCAGCACCATTCATATGGCCGTGCAACTGTGAGGCGCTCGCAATGCCAGTCAAAGCAGATGCTGACTAGGATTTGGTGATGCGGCCCCATGCACGCACAAGCATACCGTACCTTGGACTGGTGGAGCTTGAGGCGAGACATCACAACGTCCAGCAACGACAGAGCATGGCCATACAGGGGCACGCTACTGCTATGGAGAAGGGCCAGCGCCAACCAATACACCTGTGGGTGCGCGTGCGCGTGAGTGTGTGTGTGCGTGTGTGTGTGTGTGTGTGTGTGTGTGTGTGTGTGTGCGTGCGTACTCGGCTTTTAACCGAGTGTACACTGACTAAGCAAGAGAAGATTATGGGAAATCACAAAATAGTAGTGTGCACGTGTGCACTTGGGTGTGCAAAATGGTAAATGGTGCAGGTTCCAAACAGTTTACGTCCTCTTGGTTTCACACATAATGGAAACCCCTTCCCAAGTCCTAGCCGTTGTGATCACAACCATTCGTAGGTCAAAGACCATAATCCTTCATTCCTCTGCTTCATTTTTGGCAACACTAGCCCCTCTTCTGTTTTGAAGCTCTGCTCACCTGTGTGGATATACGACCGCATTCCTCATCTACGCAATTCTCCACGAAACCAGCCCCTCTTTAGTTCTATAACTCTGCTCACCTGTGGGTATATGACCAGCCGGCCGCTGGAGTCCAGGCCCTCTATCAAGCTCTGCGAGCAAGGAACCAAGTGGGTAAGGGAAAGAAAAGAAAAGGAAAAATACGCAGGCAGCAAACATTCCCTGCATCAGTTAAGGAAAAGGTGACACATTGGCCCAAAGTGCCGTGAGTCTTCCCCACCAAAGTGGGTAAGGAAACAGTGGGTAAGGAAACATGTGGGAGTGATGACGCAAGAAAAATATGCAGCACATTAAGACACGTGCGCAGGCCAGTCCATCTTTGGGTTAGTGATGGTTTCAGGGTGGTAGATATTGTGTGCATGACAGGCATTGCGTTTACGTGCCTGCATGTGACCATTGGAATAATTACAGAACAATAATATATAATATATATAGAGGGTACATACACATATTTATACAATTTTATCAGGGCTGTGCAATGACAACGTCATAGCAATTTTGCACCGTAATCAAGGTACGGTCGACGGTCTGTACCGTCAGAACGAAAAAATGACGGTGTTTCAGAAATGAGGGTGCTGACCGACTAGACGGTCGAGGGGACCATCCACCGTACTTCCCTGTGTATTTCACCGTCAAGCCTTTTTGCTGTGAAAGTTGAGACCAGGACTCGAATCCTAGTCAAGACACACTTTCTGCTATTCTTTTTCCTTTCCATTATACACTGGTTTGTCTATACAAATAATACTCATGCAACATTTAGAAATGACGAGAAAAGAGCCAAAATGCCATGTTTGGGCCTTTATGCGATTTTTGGACCGTACCGTCAACCGTACCATCATGCGCCGTCTCAATCAATGGTCTGACCGTATTTTGACGGCACCATCGTTTACGGCGTCAACCGTCAGACCATATATATTAATATACCGTACCGTCACGCCGTTATTCCACAACCCTGAATATAATATATATAGGAGCCTGCAACGCAACGCATACAGCATGCAACACTTCTCAGCCTCTTAATAGAAGTATAATGCAGAGTCCACCTACCTTGAGGGTGGTGATGATCTCTTGCGCACAAGCCAGACATGTGACCAAAGGAGGCCCAGAGGCTTCAACGGCTTGATGGCTCTGACTGACAGAGCGCCTGTGTGTGAATGTGTGTGTATGTGTGTGTGGCGTGTGTGTGTATGTGTGTGCGCGTGTGTGTATGTGTGTGTGTATGTGTGTGTGCGCGTGTGTGTATGTATGTGCATGTGTGTGTATGTGTGTATGTGTGTGTCGTGTGTATTTGGTTTGGCATGTTTTGGCGTGCCAGAGAATGTACAAACAAAGTGTGGAACATTCCAAAATATGTCAATTATTTCAAGAAATACAGATTTGATCATTGTTTTGATGGCAAGGGCGTTAGGTACTCTTGCATACACATACGCGCGCATCCAAGCAAACACACGATTTACTGCACGCACAATCACGCTCTACACAATTTTGCGTACACGCTTTTACCCACCTGACGCTGTCCATGCGCGCAAATGAAGAGTTTGTGCCTGCTTTGGTGTTGCCTGCCATTCCACCTGCTGGTGTTTTTGAGAGGCATGGTGTGTGTGTGTGTGTGCGTGTGTGTGTGTGAGAGAGAGAGAGAGAGAGAGAGAGAGGAGAGAGAGGAGAGAGAGAGAGAGAGAATGAGAGAGAGAGAGAAATAGAGGCAGTAGTGTGAGGTGTGAGGTCTTTGTTACAGATGGCAGAAGAGAGGCAGTGGCTTGAGATGGCGTGGAAAGTGGTGTATGAGAGAGGCAGCAATGTGTGAGGTTGGTGTTAAGAGTGGTGTGAGAGGAAAAGGGGTATAAAATCGGTGTTGAAAGTGGTGTGAGAGAAGTGTGGTGTGATGTTAGTGATGAACGATGAAAGTGGTGTGAGCAGTGCAGTGATGCGAGGGCGGTGCCACTCAATGTTTGGCACATGCAAGGCAGCTGGTGTTGTAAGGAAACTGGTGTGAGGATAGTGGCCGTAGTGAGGGGGTGGTGTGAGCGGAATACACGTCATGCTAGAATGGCAGCAGCAGGCCAAAGGTGTCGGGACTGGAAGTGGTGTTAGGGCAGCAGCAGCATGGGGGTGGTGTGAGCGGAATGAATGTTATGTTAGAATGGTAGCAGCAGGCCAGAGGTATCGAGAGTGGAAGTGGTGTGAGGGCGGCAGGGGTTCGGGAGTGGTGTGAAAAATAGGCCTGGCAGAGCAGGGAGGCAAATCATGCAAGCACCAAGGAGATCATGTGAGCTTAAAGCTTTGCGTAGGCAGACTTGTAGGCAAGCTGTTTTTACTTGTCAGATCATGTAAGTACCAAGTAAAATCAATGTTCGGACTGTGGAGACCTGTTCAGTAACTGATGTGTGCGTGGCTGAGTAGTGATAGGCACACGAGTGTGAAAAAGCAGGTCGGGATTGAGTGTGGAAAAGAAGGTAGGGATAGAACAAAGATCAGAGCAGCTTGTCCGTCTGCAGCTCTGCTGATATCTGAAGGTCGAGGGCACGCAGCGGAATAGATGCGAAAGGAGGTGTACAAGACGCATTTGGAGTATGAAAAAGCAGGCAAGCATGGGGTCAGCTCGCCCATCTGCAGCACTGCTGATTGCTCAAGGTAGCGGGCGTGCTACAGAATGTGTGTGTGTGTGTAAGTGTACGAGGTGTGCGTGTGTGTGTGTGTGTGTAAGTGTACGAGGTGTGTGTGTGTGTAAGTGTACGAGATGTGTGTGTAAATGTACGAGGTGTGTGTGTGTGTATTGTGTGTATGTGTGTGTAAGTGTACGAGGTGTGTGCACAGGAGACGGCAGGCACAACTTCTGCGGGAGGTCCATTTGCGCAGACACACGCACACACACAAATGCACACGCACAACTAGGAACCCTGGAGGACCTTTCTTCTGACCCTTAAGGACACGCAGAAGTCTGTGTGCAGCATAACAGAGATGAAAGGCACTCCCAGCATTTCCACCAGGGCTGTGAAATGCCACTGTAAGAGCCATTTTGCATCACAACCATGATATGGTTGACAAAGTGAACCTTCAGACCGTCATTGCACCAAACCGAATTGCCACAGAGTTGAGACAGAGGGGGGGGCACTCACATTGCAATATGTGAACAGAGCATGCTGAATGTCAGTAAAGGTCAGAAGGAGTTGCTTGGGAACGTGTCTGCTTCCTTCATCAACCCCTACTTCCTCATTCGACGCTCGAGGTGCTTTCACCGTTTGCGTCCGTACTCACTTTCAGGGTACAACCAGGTAATCTTCAGGAAGGGCCTCTGTTCAAGCACACATCTCAATCATACAAATCTTTGGCTGATTGTAATCAAAAAGGCATAACGCGTTTGCAATCCAATGGCACCAGACTCTCACCAGCTCCGCTACTTGAGGGGGGCATGATGGTGGAGGTGGCTGCGGCGGCAAAGCAGTGATGCAGTGCCACAAGGAGTGTGCAGCACACGTCAGAGGTGAGCTGGGGGCGTAGGGCACGGAATACCTGCGTGTGTGTGTGTGTGTGTGTTCACGCATGCACACCCTTGTGTGAATGTAAGTGTACAATCACTTGGATGCAGGATTTATTGTTGGACAGGAAAATGTGGTGAGTGAGTCAAAATTTGCAGAGGAGCACACATCTAAACAGACAGATGCACACACACACACACACAAACCCACCTGGAAGGACCTGCAGGACAGATGCCTGCTGCGGCAGTGGAGTGCCCAATCTAAGGAGGCCTCAGCCCATGAAGCCTGCGGCAAATTGTTGTCACAGGGTGTGTACGTGTGTGGTGTGCGTGTGTGTGTGTGTGTGTGTGTGTGCGTGTGTGTGTGTTTGTGTGTGTGTGTGTGCACGCACAAAGCCGTTGGGTCATGAAATATTGCGCGGCGAGCGTTCTTGCACTCACATTCATGAGAATCAATACTCTTGTCATATCTGATCAGATCAGATCAACGCTCCAATCTGAGTTGCCCTCATCTTCATTGATCCAGAACGCTCCTTGCAGCAATGCATCTCTATCAAGTAATTTGCTTACAGATGCAGAGAGCATCTGTGCGTGCACTTGAGGCAAATTTGTAGGGTTGGCTAGGACCATATATATGCGGTGCGTACCTAGACGGTATTTCTGGCAGGGAACTCACCGAATATATGGTCATATATGGTGTATGTATTCAGTTGCGGCCAACCCTACATGCATGGCTATCCTACACACATGAACCATGTGTAACATTTCCTCCTTATAACAATCAATGGCACATACCACACGTACCTGCATTTCCAATTTCTCGTTTCTCAAAGGCAAGCAAAGCCTAACTTGTCAGGCACAATATGCCCTCTTGCACGTTGCATCAAAAATCTAGCTACGCGCTCGCCTCACAAGCATACACACAAACACATACTCAAACACATGCGAACACACACGCAACCTAACCTCAAACACAAGCGCATTTTATACTTTTTTGCACCGCTCACAGGCCCATATAATCACAGACATACACTTGTACTCATTCTTCTGAACTGTAAGCCAACCTCAAACGCAAGTGCATCGTGCGCTGTCACAAATTGCTCACGGACTGATGAAACGCAATGCTCACAGGCTGATGAAACGCAATGCTCACAGGCTGATGAAACGCAATGCTCACAGGCTGATGAAACGCATTGCTCACAGGCTGATGAAACGCATTGCTCACAGGCTGATGGAAGAAACATACCACTCTTCCCACCTGTAAGCCAACCTCAAACGCAAGTGCATCGTGGATGGAAGAAACATATCACTCTTCCCACCTGTAAGCCAACCTCAAACGCAAGTGCATCGTGCACGGCGCCCACCATTGCTGCCAGCGCTGCCGCTGAAGGAACGCAGGCACTGTCCCCAGGGGAAGGGCACACACTGCGTTTTGTTGCAGCACGTTATGTTTTTAGCATGCTAGTTCACACACACACACACACACGTGAACGGACCAGTAGGAAATGAGAGGTTCGGGACAGAGGCACTGTTCCCAGGGGAGGGTCACACACAGAGTTTTGTTGCAGCACGGTATGTTCCTAGCATGTTGAGTTTGATACACACACGTGAACGGACCAGCAGGAAATGAGAGGTTTGGGAATGAGGCACCGGCATCGCTATAATATGGACAGCTATGTGTGTGCGTATGTGTGTGTGTGTTTGCGTGTGTGTGTATGTGTGTGTAAGAATGATGCAGAGTGGGCCAATGAGTATGAAAGTGTAATGCAGGCAAAGCTGTCTAAGAATGGTCAGCAGTGCATGCACATACGGCTAGTACACCCCCAACGCACGCACACACACACCTGGGAGCTCTCTCTCTCTCTCTCTCTCTCTCTCTCTCTCTCTCTCTCTCTCTCTCTCTCTCTCTATCACACCCACACCTACCCGCGCACTTAACCAAATACGCGTACCCACCTGAGTACACACACTTATTCATACCCAAACGCTAGCACGCAAACATACACGAACGCTTGCGTGCAAATACACACAAATGCTTGCACGCCAACACCCACACCACATCCACACACCACACCTCACAACACACACCTGGGGTCTGCATCCTCATAGGCCCACAACCGCCGCCCTCGCATCGACAGCAGGTAGCGGATGAGCACAGACACCTGTAATATATATGTGTCATATTGTGCCATAGCTGTAGATACGTTTATTAGTATTACGGATGTGGTCGACGACAGGCGGAGGAATATTAGTGGAAGTAAAGTGCTCGATTAGGGAAAGGTTAGGTTTTGCTGCTGGTTGCCCATTTAAAGAGCTGCCGCCGTAAAAGTTCTCCAATCCTGGGAACGCACACGCACACGCACACGCATTTACATAAAACATTACATCATTACATACGTACAAGATCAAACACACACATTTGTGGGCACTCTACCGCGCATTCACATACAACAATACATCATTACATACGGATCAAACACACACATCTGTGGGCACTCCGCCGCGTAACAACTAGTCATAGATGCACATACACACACGTACACACACACAAAGCCAAACACACACACGAACACGCACACACACATTTGTGGGCACTCCGCCGCGTAACAACTAGTCATAGATGCACATACACACATGTACACACACACAGTCACACACACATGAACACGCACACACACCTGTGGGCACTCCGCCGCCTCGCCTGCGTCGGTCGCTGCCTCTATGTACCGTGCACTCACAGAGTACAGCAAGTGCATGAGCAGCTGCTGTGCATGCGCAGATACGGTGCACCCACTACCGCCTCCCCCATGGTCGCCCTCCATTTCTCCCTCCTGTGAATTGAGTGACATCTTGCGTGAGACATTATTACTGTGTGACATTATTACTGTGTGACATTATTACTGTGCGACATTATTACTGTGTGACATTATTACTGTGTGACATTATTATTGTGTGACATTTTTACTGTGAGACATTATTACTGTGTGACATTATTACTGTGAGACATTACTACTGTGTGACAAAATCGGTACAAGAAAGTGAGAGCAGCGTGTTCGCCCTTTATGTCTCCTTCTCATATGCTGAAAAGGCAGTCGTGTAAGGTAATGCTTTGTGCTGGATTCACTTTGCGGCAAACTCAGTACAAAAAAAGGTAAGATCTGCGCGGATGCCCTCCATATCGAACTCCTGTGTTGTACGTGCATGCAGTCGTGGCGATTTTGGTATTGTGAAATGTGAGCAGCGTGGTTGGCCTTCATGCCCCCCTCCAGCATGTGAAGTGTGACAGTGTCCGTCGCTGTTGAAACGCAGACAGGGAAACGAGTCGAGTGGTCAACCTCGGTTTGATTTGGTCAAATGTATGCCGTGATTTGAAAGTGACAGACACAGGCAGGTGAGCACCACTTTGTGGCAAGAGCACAATACAGGACAAAGAGGCTGGTTAGGGCCACTCCTTACAAGTTGTATATTGTATAATTGTGTACCTGCAAACCTTGTCAAGCATAGTCAAGGCCTGCAAGCTTAGTCAAGCTTAGTCAGCAGAGTGTGACTGCAAAGTATGTGGACGATGCTTGCTTTGCACCACACAGAGAAACAACCTTTTTTAATCGAAGAGGTCTTCTGAACATAAGAGAAGATGAAGAAAAAAGATACGTAGGGTCAGAGGGGTTCCTCTCTACTGAAGTGACTGTTCCTCATGGAAGTGTGCGTATGTGTGTGTATGTGTGTGTATGTGTGTATGTGCGTGTGTGTGTGTGTGTCTGCATGTGCACGTGTGTGTAATAAGACAGGGGCAACGTACCTGGTCAAGCACGCAGATGCATGCGTGCAAAAAAAGAGCATATGGTTTGTGTGCGCGTGCACGTGTGTGTGAAAAGATGGGGGCATCGCACCTGGTCAAGCACGCAGATGCATGCGTGCAGGAGAAGGGGCATATGGGGACGGAAGTCCTCGTCATGCTCATACGCCACTTCGGCAAGTAAGCACAGCGCAAGCTCAGGCCTGCACGTAGATACGTGTGTGTATGTGTATGTGCATGTGCGCATGTGTACGTCTGTGTATGCATGTGTACTTACGATTGTGTGTGTATGTGTGTGTGAGTGTGTGTTACCTTGCATGCTTGTGTGGACAGCCACACACAGCCATACACACATACACATACCGGAACACACACACACGCACACACACACACAAGAGCAGCATTCACACCCACACGCACATCTGTAGAGAGCAGCAGAGTGAAGCATCACACACACACACACCGTGAGAGCAGGGCCCGCACGTTGTTCCCTCCTTGGCCCCCCCCTCCTCCTCCGGCCGCAAAAGAAGTGCTGAACGAGGACTCAGAATCGTACTGCTCGTCATCGTGCATGGGGTCGCCTGTGTGTGTGCATGATGTGGTGATGTTCAAGTGTAAGCATGCAGAGGTCATCACCGCACTGAATTAGGTCTTAGAGTTGTACTGCTCGTCATTGTGCATGGCGTCACCTGTGCGTGTGTGATGTGTGATGTGTTTGTGTACACGTGTGCGTCTGATTAATTTATTGCAAGGGTTTAGGGTTCAATCCCTGAACCCTTTGGTGACGGAACGTTGAAATGTTGTTCTGGGCGCCCACGATCTGATATCATCTGTGTAGTGTAATACTGTGAGAGTGTGCACGCAAGTGAGTGTGTGGGCATGCGAGCTTGATTGCAGGAAAACTGCTGACAGAAGTGCCGGCATGTCGGCTTCCCCTTTGAGCTTATGGCCGTCAAGCACGGACATGAGCGGTCTGGCCAGTGAATAGTTTTATTGAACGACCTGTAGAAGTGAGAAATTAGATTGGTTATATGCACGAGGTCTTGCTTAGCCAGCCACGCTAGCTTGTACACACGGCAGGTATGCAATTTGGTTGCACCGACAAACACACACACACACACACACACACACGTGAACCACTACTCACGAGAAAATAGATTTTAATCACTCCTACACCCAAACACCCAAGCACACACATTCACACATATGCATTCCAATAACACACCAAACACCCACACGACAAAGAACACGCATACACCAACATGCAAGTACACGACCACACACAAACACAAACATGCACACACCCTAACCACTCTCACATGCAGCACAAGCCCCCCCCCCCCCACCCACACACTCTCACCTGCTGCTATGCTGTCACTAACCACTCTCACACACAGCATACACACAGACACAAACACACACGCACGCACACACACACCCACCTGCTGCTATGCTGTCACTAACCACTCTCACACACAGCATACACACAGACACAAACACACACGCACGCACACACACACTCACCTGCTGCTATGCTGTCACTCTAGAAGGAGCGCTCAACAGCACACACATGCACGCACACTCACCTGCTGCTATGCTGTCACTTTGGAAGGAGCGCTCAGCAGCACGCACACACACACACACACACTCACCTGCTGCTATGCTGTCACTTTGGAAGGAGCGCTCAGCAGCACACACACACATGCACGCACACTCACCTGCTGCTATGCTGTCACTCTGGAAGGAGCGCTCAGCAGCACACACACATGCACGCACACTCACCTGCTGCTATGCTGTCACTCT
>Ga0307968_1000044_pt1 | contig 58520 bp, 61 predicted proteins | sample OrgLakmetagen650_FD_201834 | JGI IMG/M metagenome (GOLD analysis project Ga0307968, IMG submission 201834) | Saline water microbial communities from Organic Lake, Antarctica - #650 | ecosystem: Environmental > Aquatic > Non-marine Saline and Alkaline > Saline | place: Antarctica: Organic Lake...
CCGTGGAGCTGTGTACCTAAACACACCGTGGGACTTTTTGATATCCCCGTGGATGGTGTATAACCTATGCACACCGTGGAGCTGTGCACCTATACACACCGCGGAATTTCGTGAGTTCCCTGCCTAAAATACCGTATATACACATATACACCATATACACATGATTCTGGCCAACCCTACTTGTTTGTGTATTAGAGCAAAACAGAGGACAGACAGTCTGGCTCCATTATTGCATGTAGGGATAAGATCATAGGAGGGTTGACGGTGAACATGTCATGTAATCACCACAGTAAAAGCAATAATTTGGCAAAGAACAGCCATTGTTACCAACAGACATGCCCCTGGGATTTCACAAGGGAAATGCTGGATTTTAAGGAAAATTGCTTTATTATTGCAGTGCTGGACTTTGGTACTTTGTACCTGAGTGGACCGTTTGCCTTACCATGTAAAGAGTGGTTTACACTGCCTGTATGTATTTATACGGAGTGGTTTCATCTGCCTGTATAAATTCACACACAAGACACAGACCTAAAGGAATTGCTGCAGGCCATCTTGTGAAGGCTTATGTAGAACGCATTTACCCTCAGTTTGAAGTCGCAGATCATTGAGCATGGATTTGATGCCTTCCAGCTCAGTCGCTGTACGAGCCCTGTCGATTTCCATACGCAGCAGTGCCATTTCTTTTTGGTGTTGGACTTGAATGGCCTTCATACCAGGGTCAGATGAGAACAAGCCTGCATGAGAGAGGCAGGAATAAGATAAAAGTAATCATTCCCATGCCCATGATGGGGTCTAGTGTCGAAAGAGTACAGAAAATTTGGGAAAACTAAACAGCAAGTCAAAACCCAAACAATGGATACATTGCCTTAAAAGTAAAAGGCAGTATAGTTCCCTATATCAGTTTTACGTTGCTGTGTGTGTGTGTGTGTGTGTGTGTGTGTGCTGCTACCTTGGTGCAAGTGCCACTTCGAGCTCTTCATGTACGAGAGGTTCAAAAGGAGCACATCTATCATCCATTCTGCCTCCTTGCCACACCTGCGTCAGGGTCCTCAGCTTTTTGGGGAGGTTGTGTCTCAGGAGCTTCTGCAGGGGGCGGCTGAGGGGGTTGAGGTGGGGGGTACCACGGGTATTGAGGGGGCGGGTGCATCATCATTGGGTGCAAATAGGGCTGCTGGAAATGCTGCTGGTGCTGCTGGCTGGCGACTTGAGCAGCAACCACGTCTTGGAGAGCTTTCACCTGTGCATGAGCACGGAAAAGGTGTAGGGCAAAAGATAAAAGAGCAGAGGTGGTTTAGGTAGGTTTGCAGGCATTTGCAGTCGGGCAACCAAACCAGAAAGGTATCAAAGGCATAGCGCACATGTAAACTCTGACAACGTTGTAGAGTAATGTTAAGCTCTGAAAAGTACAAGTACAACAGCAAAAGTGGAGCAATAGAGGACCTTGTATAAAATGCGTGTTTCAGCATGCTTGGCCTTTTGAAACAGATGTGTGCTTGGCTCATCTTTCCCTTAGAAGCTCAGGCCATTTATGCCTCATTGCCAGGAGACCAGTGGTAAGGCAGCAACTGCCAAGATGTGAATATGCCTACCTATTTCCATAGCGGCTGGGCCATCACAATCCATTACAATTAGCAATCATATCCAATAAGTTCTTTTATTGCATACTCAGAATTCGGTCTCGTGCCCAATTTCCAGTTTTTCAGTTTTTCGGGGGAAATAATACCTCTCCCCAGAACCGGACACTCATATTGAGAATTACCATAAGCCCTTTATTATTACCATACCGGCTAGGCCACTACAATGTGTAACAAATTGGCAACCATGTTTATGAGGCACCAATACTTCAGCTCTTCAGCGACCAGCAGGGCACTCACTTTGTCGAGCAAGCACCCCTGGGTAGCTAAGCACCTCACCTTTTGTTTGAGCTCCTCAATGTAAGGAGGTGCAGGTTCTAGTGGAGTGTTGACTGTTTGTGAGGTCGAGGCTGATGCATGGGAGGCAGGCCTGTGTGTTGTGTGTACATCTCAACGTAAGGAGGTGCAGGTTCTAGTGGAGTGTTGACTGCTTGTGAGATCGAGGCTGATGCATGGGAGGCAGGTCTGTGTGTTGTGTGTACATCAGCTTGAATTGTGTGTAATGTGATCGGTACACATGCAGCCAGAATTAACAACAGGTAGCTAGTGTAGGGGAGGGCAGCCTTAAAGCAATACTTGTTACAAATGCTGCACATGCCATATGTGAGTTTGCTTTTATGTGTTTGAATGGAAATAATTTTCTTACAATAAAAGAAAACTGTCCCTCCTAGGAACCAACATGATGATGGGTCATTCTGTAGCTTGTACAGAGTTGCAGCCCTTTATCCAATACTGCTGTAACAAAATGAAGTTATGAAAGGCCATGCCAGCCCAAAGCGAATTGGCCGTACAATTGCCATCTTGAATGTGAAAAGGAGTTTATTTTAGCCAATAAACCATTTTAAGCAGATACATGCATCGATCATACCAAGAATGAAAGAGAGAAACGTGTCCAATTAAAGAGCCACAAGAACATCTTGACCAAGAAAAGTAGTTGCACTTGATTTGGCTGGGATTTAATTTGAACCTGGTTTGCAACCATCTGCAAGCACGTTACGCATGCTGTTGTACCTATACAGATACTTACCATATACCTAATATATAATATATTATACATTACATGTGCTTAGGGTTGGGTAATATATGTATACAGTGTACAGTGTATGCCGCACCGTACTTATATCACCGCATACCGCGGACGTTTTTCACCCCCTCGCGGTGTGTCACGAGCACATATAATAACTAAAAAAAAAAGGCCTCGCAAAGCTCGCATTGGGCAAAATTATTATAATTTTGTGAGCATGAACGGGAAGGGGCCGGGAAGGCCCCCGAGCGGCACAAACAGCTTGGGCACAGGTGGGCGTTATTCAAGCCCAGTAGCCGGACAGCAAGTCAGAAGGCGGGTTGGAGAGGACAGGGCAACAGAGCGGATGCAACAGAGCGGGAAGCAGCAGCAGCAGCAAAGAAGAGGCCATCTGGAGGCCTAGGCTGACCTCAGGCATCAGCAGCAGAAGGGTCCTTTGGGGAGGAGCAGCAGTGTAAGCAGGTGCCGTCCTTCACATGCACATGTACGCGTGCGCGCACGCATGCATACACATGCACATGCGTGTGCATACACGCACACATGCACATCCCTGTGCCTGCATACATATGCAACGCGCGCACACGCATCCACACACGCGCACACAAGCATGCTCACACGCGTACATACGCATGCACAAGCAGCTCAGAGTGCCAAACAGCCCTCGCATAGGCTCGCGTTTTGTTCATTAATTAAGTGTTGCCCCCCTCGCATTGTTCACATTGAGGTTTATTATTTTTGGATTATCGCATTCGTTACGGTACTGTCCGGTATACGGTGTTTTTGGCAGGGAAGTCACCAGATATAGGGTCATATGCGGTGTATACAAACGGTTCTGGCCAACCTTACACATGTGATATATTATATATACATGTCATACATGTTATTTACGTGTCATACGTCTCATACATGTTTATAAATATGTTATATAACATACATATATACATGTTATATACATACGTGTCATACATGTTATATATATGATTACACATTAATAACATTAAAAAGAATACCATATATATTTGGCTAGGCCCCGCCTGCCCCTTGTGTTACACAGCGTACAACCTGAGCCGTGTAATACCTACAAGTGCACTCGAGCATTTATAACTAATCCTACTAAATAACTAATCTGGCAAGCAACTTGACAATCACTCCGAATGATGAACACGTGCGCTTGCAGCCCTACAAAGGGCCCAGGCCCTCAAGCAAGGGACCTGCCCCATTACTTCAGGCCAGACGTAACCTGGTTTTAAACAACGCAACCTGGCACAGGGACCTCCTACACGCACGGAGCTTAAAGTGTATACACGTACATCTTTACAGCACAGTTGCAGGTTGCATGAAGCAAGCACCTTGTGTGCCTCCCATGCAAAGACTGTGCCCCGGATCCAAATGAGGCAGGGTAAGTGCGGTCTGACTTATGGGTGGCGGCAGGAGACGTCGCTCCAGACCTGTGTGTGAGTGTGGAAGAGAAGGGCAAGGGGGAGCAAGGTGTGTGGAAGAAACAGGGTGCCATTGTGAGCTAGTTTGCGAGTGTAAGCATTTCTGTGTGACAGTAAGGACACAGTTTTGTTGCCCGTGAGTAAGTTTAGGGGCAAAGGTAATAGTCAGTTACAAGAGGGTATGCACACTTATACTTGCGGGTTTCCAAATCGCTGCAGCTGTACGATTCACCATGTACCATGTATCGTCTTAAGAAACGCCCGAACTGAGAAGTTTTGCTTGGTCACCTTCTGATGTGAAGTGATTTGATGAGAAGTGATTTGATGAGAAGTTTTGCTTTGTCACCTGCTCATGCGGCTCTGCATGGCCTGTGAAATAGCCTGGGACAAGTGGTCATCAGCTCCATCTTCGCCATCTGCCCACTGTCCCTGGCGACTTCTCACAGTGACGCTAGTCTTGGGAGGAGAGGGGAACAACATCTATATTGCAAGCAGTGGGGGCTTGGCTGGTGTAAATTTGTGATTTCTAGTTGGCATTGATGCACACTTCACCTCTGACGCGTGCACTTCTACTGTTGTTGGCAGCGAACAGCACTACTGCAAAAACCGGCAACAAATTGCAATGCTTGAACAATATAATATTTTGCAGGCGGTGATAAACACTCCCCAACATACACCAAGGAAATGGGGCCACATAGAAACTGAGTCCATAAACAGCCAGACGCTAAATGATTCCATTGACTTTATGCACGAACAAGAGAAGCAGGGCCTGGATGGCTGTGATGTACTGCATGCTCAATTATGCAGCGCCTGTCATTGCAGTGTAACTGGCAAAAGACACGTGATTAGCACATTTAAAAGCTGCTGCACACCAAGTAGTGCCTGCTCCACTATTGTAATAGGGCTCACTGTGGCAGAAGGTAGGGCTCACCGAGTCATGATGGCGCCGCTGGAGGGGCTCGAGAGCATCCGGGAGCTGCTGATGCTGCCGATGCTGCTGCTGTCCTACATTGTGCGCATGTTTGTGTACGTGCATGTCTGTGTGTGGGTGTGTGGGTGTGTGTGTGTGTGTGTGAGAGAGAGAGAGAGAGAGAGAGAGAGAGAGAGAGAGAGAGAGAGAGAGAGAGAAAAAGAGAGGGAGAGAGGGAGGGAGAGAGGGAGAGAGGGAGAAGAGAGAGAGAGAGAGAGAGAGCGTATGTGCACGTGTGTGTTTGAGCCTGTATGTCCAAATGCATTCAAGATACATGTGTGCTGACCTTTAGCTGGGTTGAACCGCACTTTTCCGGGCTGGAAAGATGAAGGGTCGTTGGTGGTGCTGTCTGACCGATCAAAGCTTGCAGCCCTAGAGGCTTGAAGGGAGGGCTGCCTGCCTGCACAGGTGAGGAGGCAATAAATGTTTCAAAGGAGTGCGTTCTCTTTCAATCAATATCAATTTGACTGGAAACGTTGTCAATTAATACCAAACCATAATATGCAAAAAAAGAGATGGACTTTGGCAAGAAAACTAGCTCTTGCAAGAATAAGCAAAATGTATGTACAGGCGACAAAGTGTGCTACCTACGTTGTTAGCACGGTAAGGATGGCAACAGACGCAACTCAGCAATGAATATGCAAGTAAAGTTGGACCAAAAGAGCAGTGGCTGTTAGATTATCTGTGGCACTTTGCATGATCTTACCAAGAACCCTGCCCCCCTCTAAAGCAGCTGTACATTTGCCTTGCACAATTTGCACAGTGTTGACCCAGAATGGGCCACATACCTTAACAATGTGACTGATAATAAACCAGAACTTAATGATGTGACTGATAATAATTTAGTACACTGATTAAATCCAATACCTTAACGATGTGACTGATAATAACCAGAAGATTATTTTGACAGGCACTGGTGCAGTTCCTCCCTAATGATAAACGTCTGTGGACTAGAATGCTCTTTTGATACAGCCCCTGTGCAGTAGTCAAGCAGCTAAATTTGCAAACAAAGCAAAGCAAACAAAGGATCCCCTCACTCGCCAGCAATGCACGTATTCTCAACCACCTGCAGTGCACGCCCCCTCATTCATCATAAAACACACCTGCAGTGCACGCCCCCTCATTCATCATAAAACACACATGCAGTGCACGCCCCCTCACTCATCATAAAACACACCTTCTCGCTGCCAGTCATATGTGTCTACACATATAATACTGATATTTATAATGATAATAATGATAATAACGATCATGTATGATACTGATATGTGTCTACACGTATAATACGTATGAACACATATTTCCACAATCGACCTAAGTGTCCAACGATGCGTTTGTAAATAATTAACAATACACCCCACCTCACTAACCATATATTCACACCTCTTACTCACCATATACAAACGCTTTTGCACAGACAAGCATGCACGCCCCCTTTCTCACTGTAAGCACACGCCTTCTTGCTTACCAGCAACAAATGTCCTCTCATCCACCATAACACACACGCTCTCACCAGCAGCTCTCTCTCTCTCTCTCTCTCTCACACACACACTGAATTACCAGTAATGGACGCCTGAGCCAAAAGTTTGCCTCCCTCGCTGGCGCAAGAGGTAGCCCTGTATATCAAGAGCAAAAAAAGTGTGATGCAGCCAAAGACAGATTGTATTTCAAGAACTCACGCATACCGTTAAATGATGCCAAGCATTGCTGCAAAAATAAAGAGATATTAAGCACAGAGTGTGTGTTACATGATTGTGCACCACAAACATTCTAACATTGCTGCCCCCCTCACAGTGTATTGAAATCGAGATTAATACAAACAAGGGATCACATAGCTCGCTTTGGTGCAAAATAACAGTTTTTCCGCTCCTTGCATCGATCACATGCGGTCTATTAGTTGTTTTTTCAATCCGTTACGCTGCTCCACGGTAAATGATGATTATTTGGCAATGGCATAAGAGATATGTCAACATTGTGTGAAGGGGACCTTGTCGATGGAATGCCACGGAAGAAATGACACAAGGCCGTGATATGTCAGGAAGATAGAGTAGTGTTTCATTATTAGCTCAATATACAAGCTACGACTACGGTGCTGAATAAGTGTAGTGTAGAAGTCTGTAATTAATTTCTTTTCAAGTGGGTTTAGCAAAACCGGCTTTCTGGTGGAAAATAAAAACGCTTGTGATAAAGCTCTTTGTACTCTTATTCGAGGAATTTACAACATGCTAACAAAAGAACTAAGGCAGCGCGTACAACCAATCATTTCCACAATTAAAAGGTGTATGGATGCCCAACACAAACCGCACCTTGCAGCGTTATTGTGGATTGATGCCATCTGTTGTTGGAGCCGCTGTCCCGCTGCTTGGGCCTCCTCCAAGCTGCAGCCCTGCAATGACAAAATAGGATTGCCAGAACTATTCACACCAAGCGCATATATCCGTATATCTGATATCTTTCCAAATCCATGCTCAAAACACCCTGTATCTGATTCTGAGGTCCTGGTTTAATCTGCAAAATCTGCAGACCCTGATTTGCAGTTACTTCCTCGTCCTCTGATGTCTCCTTTGCTGAATATAAGAATATAATTGCTCCTGTTGCACTTGAGTGCACACAAAAAGTGCACTTGACTGTAAACAAAAAGAACGACTCACATCATGCTCATGCATCAAAAGGCTGTGGTCATGCAAAGGAAGGGTGGGACATGCTTTGCACTGCCCTTGGCCTACTGTAGGCGGCAAAGTGGGCCTCACTTTTTTTAGGGCCTCCAACACCGCCTCACTTTTTTAAGGGCCTCCAACACCGCCTCTGCTGGAGCTTGGTCGGCTGTCAGCTGCTCCACAAGGGCCAAACGCTTGGCTCTTCTCACCTGCAGGCCATTGTGTAGGACCAGGAGATAGAATCAGCCAGGAACTAAAGACGTTGAAGAAAATACTGCTGAAGGCACCGCAGCCACCTGTAGCTCCTATGTGGGTGATCCAGATGCTAGAGTATGTGTAGGGGTCCCTTGTGTGGGTGTGTGATTGTTCTTGTGTGTGATGTACACTATAAGGCAAACCGTTTCCGGAAAAAAAACATTTCAAGAAATAGGAGCTGCTACACACATAGGCCAAACACCAACCTCGTCTAATCTGCAAGCCTATTATGTGTTGCTTCAGGTAGGCTGTAATTTAGAGGTTTCTATGCTGCTCCAGATAGAATACGAGGAGGAGCGCGTGCGAACAACATTTCTCACATCACTGGAACTAACAAACATTACCGAAGTGTTTGAAGTTGAGCCAGCCACATTGCAGGTTTTCCAGCAACGTTGTTGGAATTCTGACTTTGCAGATCAACAGTCCCTCATTCTTGAATAGGGAAAGGGGCGGCACGGATGTTGAAGTCAATTGGGTGGACATTGCCAGCTCTAAAAAGCACACGTATCCTCATGCTACTCAAACTCAAGCACCATTGTGAATCTATACTATGACTGGGCGCTCAAGCATGGTTCAAAGGACTGTCAATAATTTGAACAATGTGTTGCAGCATTTAAACACCTCGGGGTCTCTGTCCTCGGGCGTTTTTGAGTGGGTGTTGCCCGTGTAAAGTGCCTGCCGTTGCACGATCTGCTGCCGTGCGAACCCGAGTTGCTGAAGTTGCTGTTGGTGGGTGCGCACAAGCTCTTGCATGCGTGCTGCGAGAGGAGGGGTAAATGATTGAAGGGAGAAAAACCTTGCTGCTGGAAATAAAGACTTGACATGTACTTCATATGTCTTGCATGCTTGAAAATGCTATCCATGGGTACCTTCCGTAGCCTCAACAGGTGTCCTCGCTCTTGAAGGAGGCGTGAGGGAACCAGCAGTGTCCTGTCTCATGTCTTTTCGTTGCACGACTTCACAGGTGAGGGGTCTTGATTCCAGAGAGGACCCACATTTTACAAGTGAGAAAACAAGTCTCTAGTGCTTTGTCTGGCAGGTCTGTTGTGTACAAAGTCAACCATTTTTTGGCCATGTGTAATTAATCAAGGGGAGAAATTTAAATATAGAATAAGGTTCAGTTAGTCAATAAAATTTAATTTTCAATCACGGATGCCCCCGTCGATAATTGAGGATGAAGCTGCCCTGTTTTCTTTTGTAAAAGGTTATCAAGAGGTGGGTCCCTTCATATTTCATTTCATCATTCTAAGCCTAATTAGGTATTGTTGCGAACGCTTGCACACCCGCACGCGCGCACACACACACCCTCACACACACACACACACACACACACACACACACACACACACGCACACACACACACACACACACACACACACATTTGCAGGTATATCTGTTTGTCGGTTACTCTGAGAAGGCTTTGTTTGAAAGCGTTGAAGGTAAATTACATCTACTGAGATCGTACTACCTGGAAAAAAATTGCCAGTTGACGTGAATGTGGCTGACGTGAATTGGCTGACGTGAATGTGGCTGTTCAAATGCAGGTGCTGTGGAAGCCATTTCCCCTTACCTCCTAGCTGCTGAGAAGCGCTGTCAAGGAAAGGTGAGTGGATCGCTTAGACGCTTGATCAAGACTGCCAGGCATTACTGCTCCTCTATTAAAGTCATACCTTCGTTACAAATATGCGCCACACACACACATGATGCAAACACGTGAGTAAGAAAACACGGGTGGATTCATCCGGCAACACACAAAAAGCCCCTTAAATTCAAAATTGACAATTTGAAGCTGAACATGTATGCCGAGCATTCCGGCTAGCATGGTCAGTATTAGAACACCAGGTCAAACAGGCAAAATTAATGAGATCCAATGAGATCCACAACAAACTACGGTGCCAGGAAATGCGTTGTAGAGATCTTTGGGCTTTCAGTGTTTCATTTTGAGCGGATCATTTCATAGATACATACATGCCTGGCAGCATCCAGGACTTCAGTCTGCTTTCTCCTCGCCAATTTTCCTGCATGTATTTTCTGGCCAAGTGCGCGTCTGTGCGGCGAGCAACGGCACTCAACACTGACAATTCGGTTAATATATACATACCTGGACACTAATATCTCTGTTTAAACTGCACAGCCCTTCCTGCTCGTGTATGGAGGCGACCCAGCCCATGTGCCGACAATTGGGGCTGTAATTAAGGTGCTGCAGCAAAAGCACACATGCCACGTCCTAGCACTGCAAGCCTCTGGAACGCACGAGAGCTGGGTGGACCATGTTTTTATGTGAGTGCTGCTCAGTGCAGGCTTTTGCGAAACCTTCCTTTGGTGTGAGTTTTGTGTTTTGGGCATCGATACATGTCAAGGGAGAAGAAACGGGAAGCATACCCTCCCAAACAGGATGACCGCTCCTCACATTTATTTAGGGAAGGAGCTGCTTAGGGGTCCGTAAAATTCTTGCACTTCAAGCGAGGGCGTGTGTAGGTGCTTGCCTGTTCCGAAAGAAAACCATGTTTTTATGTGTTCACGTGGGTGCCCTTGTGTTCACGTGCGTGCCCTTGTGCCCTTGTTCACATGATAATACGATGTGCACACTGAGTAACCCCGCCGTCTGTTTTTTTATCTTCTGCATGGTATATTTTATAGTTGGCCAGAGCTGTATATGTATACTGTGTATGATGACTTTATGTGTGGTAGTCTCCCTTCTAAAAGTACAGTGCATACAACAGACATTCACACGTACGATTATGGCCAGCCCTCGGTACATTAAATTGATGTCACCCTGAGGTCTTGAACGACTTTATAAGTAAAGGGTAATTTAGGTTGGGTCAGATGTAAAGTTCAACCTAATCAAGATCAGGTGTTCAATGGGCACACTTTGCAAAGGCAACATTTGGGACAATTTGGCCCCGCAGTCAGGCATAGCCATGCTCATACTCATCGTGTGCCAGTGGAGAAAAATTAGGTACCTGCAGTTTTATTTTTGCTAGCTTCCCCAGGAACAGGCATGACACGGTTTTAAATGCGCGCAGAGAGGACGTGGTAAAAAAGTGTCGTTGGATTGACATGTGCTCAAGCAAACGTACACCGCACGTATGCAAGCCCTTTCATGCCCCTCCCTCCTTAAACGTTTGACCAACCCGTCTCTTCTGCGCGTGGTTTGTGTATCATGCTTGGAGTTGCCACTGATCCCTCACATACGCCATATTTCAAGCAAATACACCTGCGGTTTTTTATGGTCCTGCCAGTTTAGTGGCCTGCCACTGTATTGAGTGTGTGTGTTGTGCTTGCAGTTGCCAGGAGCAGCATGAGCTTGTGAAGAAAGTGATTGATGGCAAAGAAGTGGAGGTCAAGGAAGTGCTATGGGGGGGTACACGAAATGGTGTGCCTGTGGGCGGTGCTCGCTACTACATGGGGCTGCACTTTTATGGCAGGTGTGTGTTGAAGGGGGGGGGGTATGTTGGTTTGTGGATAATGAGAGCAGCATGGCTGCGCAAAACGCACGGGTAGCCACCGTTTGATTGTTTTTGTCTAATGCTTCTCTATGTGATTAAATTTAAGCAGGGAAGCATGGAAGCCTTTGCTTTGGAAGTCCAAACAGTTGCTGCTAAGATCTTGTGTCCAGGCCTGGTCACAGCAGAGTAGGCGGTGCCTATTGGAAGGAAAAGGCTGCATGGCAGCCAAAGTGCATAAAATGCTTTTAATAGGGCCTATGTTTTGCTTTGATGATAAGTGTGATCATCAAGTCAAAGCAGTCATGTTGCCTGATAATTTCCTTGCAGCATATTGTTCGGCTCCAAAAGCGATGTTCAAGTGATTTACAAACAACAAGTTTGCAGTGTGTGCTCAGGAACACCTAAATGGTAACTTTGGAAAACAACTTGAATTGACGACAATGCAAGAAATGTGTTCAATACCGTAATCTAATGCTGACACAACTCTCAAATTCAGAAATGCTGCTCTAAAATTTTATTAGGCAGTGGTCAGGCCGGGCTCTTTACGGCACGTTTATTTAAAATTGTAGGCAGGGTAAGCTTTACAATTTACAATACCCCATAGCAACATTCTCCCTTCATACATCTTAAATGCTCGAGAGGTTTGTCACTGCTTAGTGTAATTCGTAATTCCTCTACACCGATGCTCTGTGCCCACGCAGTCCTGCAGATAATGTAGCAGGAGCAATCACCCTCTCATTCTTTTTGGGTGGCGGAGCCATTGCTGCCGACGAGCTCCAGTACGCTGACACCCTTGGTGCTCCCTGGATCTACATACCTTGCGCGTGCGTTGGTGCTTCATACTTGCCTGTTTCATGCCTCCGTGTACGTTAAGTGTATGTAGACAGATAGAATATGCTGAGATGGTAGTGCTATAACATCCGCATGATTAAGGGAAGGAGTGCGCAAGTGCCAACACCCAAAACCCCTCACTGCATGAGTACAAGACGCTGTTTGTTGTTCCCATAATGTTGCTTTTGACATTTGAAATAACGAAATAACTGATACTGATCCTGGATATGCTATTCTTTAAACACGTGCAATATATTTTTGGTATAAGGTGCCATTGTGACCGACACACTTTGCTAGGCCTTTTTCCTTGACCATGTATGTTATGCTTTAAGCGACCCTGACGTTAAAGCACGCACAACCCACTTGCTTTGACTGGCTGTGTTCCATGCACACACACCGCACCCAATTGCCAGCACCAAGTGCCGATCTCCACTTTGGCTTACACCATTTTTGCAGAGCTAAAAACGTGGCAGCGTACGGGGGACGCTTTGGGCCGGTGCATGACTATGTGGTCAGCAAACTTACTAATGGAGGCACAGCAGGAAGGCCGCTTTCCCTCTTTGGAAATTGTCATGGGGCACTAAGATGATGCTAGTGATTGCGCAGGATGGGCTCAGCAAAATATACGTAGCCGTTCACTTGCTTTGTAAACAAGCATGTTGGGGCCCTGAGAGCTGCTCCAGAATCTTGGGATTCCGTAGTAGGTACGAAAAAAATACGCGGGAAATGTCTACACTGCTGGCCGTGTGAGAGCTGCTTTTTGATTTGGTGCAGTGATGTAAGGCTGTCTGTGGCTATATGTGAGTAGCCGTGTATGACTGCAGCTGCTATAGCTGCTAGCTCTGCACGTGAGATGGTGTTGACTATACCCATGCCTTTTGGGTTTACATAGTGGGAAACATTTAAGTGAGGGTGGTATACGCCTGATCCAGTGTCTTGCCCTACTTCATTCTTTTGGAGGCTGCCATCAGTGTAGTCCAATCCCGCCAATCTTTTACTTTGCGGGTTAGGTTTTGGCTGGAGCTGTTTTGGGGTGCTTCGTCGATATTACATTGATTATGAGGTTGGTCAGTGCTAATCAGCAGGGCACTTGTGTTATCCGGGCCTTCTGAGGCTTGAGGGTGGTCATTGGGTAGCTTATTAAATTTGTTGATTCCTGAGTGTTGTCCGGAACCTAAGGCTGTTTGGTAGGGATGGTTATGTATGTTTTGAATGTCCCACTTTGCCTCAGGGATTTCTTTGGCAAGTTATTTTTGCCAATTATTGTTGTGAGCATTGAGGCAGACTCTGCCCTTGGTGTTCCATATGGCAATGATCTTCAATTTCCAGGTGTGTTTGGAAAGTGGTATTTGTATGTTGTTCCAGAAGGGCACTTTCGCATATTGGAGTTGGTTTGATGGGATGGTGCCCAGGAATTTACACATGCGTGGGTATTTGCGGCAGAGTGTTGCATACGGATTTGTGGTCATATTTTTACCCCAGGAAGAGAGAAGCATGAATGTGGCTGTTTCCTCTGTGCTGACAGCAGCAGAGTAGATGGCATGTCTTGTTGCTAAGAGCATGGTGTTTTCATGGTAAATGGGATGGCATATGAAGAATCCAGAAAATTAAGAGGAGAAGGCATTGGTGTTTGCCCCGAACTCTTTGCCCCTTGGGTGCTCACTCCAGTAATGAGGGAATTGGGGGTCATGGTCGAGGGGGGATGCCATTTTTTCTTAAGTAACCACCTTAAACCTCCTCCTAACAGCACACCAAGCTAGATGCAATCATGTAGCAATTCATGGCTATCTATGCCATGTGCTCAGTTGGTGGGCATTACGAATCTCAAACTGCTGACTAAATCCTAGCTAACTAGCGTTTGTTCAGGGAAAAGTGTATTCCTTATCTCCAGAGCACTGGACTCTCCCCAGAGGGAGACAACTGAGTAGATGTCTGGAAGTGTGACTTTTTTTATGCACACCATAATTAAATAACATAACTAGATGGTTCACAAAGTTTGGGGCCAAACGCCCCCCAGTGGTTAAGGCAGAATAGAAAAGAAAAAAACTAAGCAGGCAGCGAAAACCACTCCCCACAAAAGCTAAGAAGGAAAAGGAGCCACTTTGGTACCGAGTACCGTAAAGCTCCTCCACCGCGATAAGGAAAGGAAAAACGAATGGGGATCAGGAGGGATGCAGGCTTGGCCTGAAACCGGCTCCTGATGAGAGCTGATAACAGTACTGGAAAGGGCACGTCTAGTATGGACAAGTTTAGCAGCAAAGTTCACAGAGTGCACATGGAGCTTGGAGGCAAGCTTCTTGACTCTTTGAGAATCGAGACCCAGTTCTTTGAAAGGCTTCAGAGTGTGGGTATTGTAGATGGTGCCGCCCACACCCAAAAGGATGATGTGGAGAGTAACGGAGGCTCCTTGGAGAATGTCGCAAAGGTCTTTGTGCTGTTCCTTTGCGGCGTTCAGCTGGTTTTGAGGTCTGGTGTCCTCACAGTTCTTGATCTCAACGAGGTGAATGTCGCGCCGAGTTTTGTTGAGGTCTTTAGGTCGGTGCTGTCTGGGGTTGGTGGCTGTACTGGTGGCTGGCGGTGATGCTGGGATGCTCCCAGCCTCCCTCAATTGCCCCCTGCCACTCCGAAGAACTCACCCCCCTACATTAGTTTGTTGTTTTTGTGTTTTTGCAGTGATGGAAGTAACCAGCACAAAATCTGGTGGCTGGAGGTAAATCTGTCTTTATCTTGGAAGCGGGGTGGGAAGAGCCCATTTGGGAACAATCCTACTTTCAGCTGTTTCATGAATCTGGAGATGTTGCATGATCATTCGTTCGTTGCTGCCTATATCTTTGGAGACAATGCATGAATATCAGTTCATTTTTATTTGGTGGCAATAAATATATATATGTATTGAGCCAACCACGCAGGGCCTCTTTTCACCTCAAAATACGACAGGAGAACTATTTTTATGATGAGGAATCGTTTTGGGGTGCTGAAAACCGGATTTGGTGGAACTTGGTTCTCCATCCTTTTTGGCACCCCTTTAGCTGATTTTTTCTAAGGGAAATGGGCCAAAATGGGGTACTTCACCACTACTGCTCCGTTTTGCCCCATTTTTGTTGTGATAATATGCTTTATTAAAATGTAGGCTATTCATGTAAAAGTGACAAAAATCGGGACAGTTGGTAGTGAGATATGACGGATTGGTGTCAAAAAGTGGGGTGCACGCCGCGGCTTACCAGACATGTGCCCCCAAATTAGGCAGCCTCAAGTAGAAGTGCTCTGGAAAGAACATTTTGATGCCTAATTTAAAATGGCCCAATTTCGGGGCCCATACGCGGGGAACATTTGAAAAACATGTTCATTTCCGGGGAGTTGTCTGGGACTTTCCATTGCTGAACACCACGAGAACACGATTCTGACTTGCATTCTCTCCCAGACAAGAGACATGCCCTAACTTCAGCAACTCATTGCCACTACTGCCCTGGTGCATCATGTGAGCCACTGTCCATCCCTCGAAGGATCTCATCTCCTGTTTCTTCCGCCTAAGTGTTGCATCTTGAAATAACGGTACTGTGCTGTCGAGGAGTGTACACTTGAGATACACAAAATTACCCACATGGAACTCCTTTACACATTTGGCAAATATCCACCATCACCGGTGGTAGCATACTATAGTGCAAGAACTTCTCCTGCCAATCATTGCTTGCTGTGCTACACCTGCTCTGTGCAATAGCTACAGTGCTTCATCTACAAGATCAATGACATGTAGCAACAGCGGCGGAAATGTAAGCAAGCCAATTGCAATAGTAGTTACTCCGACCCAGCAACCAAGCCCCAAACGAAACCCAACAACCACATATCAAACTAGGTCTGCCAATAATGCAAGAAGGGTTGCCCGTGATAACCTAGTAGAGGGCGCTGCCAATCCATACCCCTGCTGGCTGTGAAACCAAGTGACATATAAATAAAATATAAAACCGAAATTAAGTACTATGTAGACACTTCCCCTGCCCAACAAGCAGAAAAGGCACAAGAACAACATAAGCTGCTAATGACTCGCTTACTCGGACACCGCAAACCCTTCACACCATCCTGCTAGGAGCAACAGGCACCATCTGCAGCAGCCACGCAATAAACCCACTCCACAGCCTCGGAGTTACTGGTCTTTTCATAACACTTATACAACCCCCAAAATTATATGAGCTATACTCCTGGTGGTGTGCAAGCTTCTGCCTCCCAACCACCTGACCCCCACTGGAAAGCTTCTCTTAATTTTATTCTCCAAGTGGGATGTTGTGTGTCTCTGCATCCATTGGGTGGTGCAGAACACAAAACAAAATCCTTTCCTAAACCAAGCCGGTAGTGTTTACAGTATCTGCGTTATCTTTCTTTCTTTCTTTCTATGAGCAGAGAGCGGGGATAGATATACCAAGCGTATCTAGGAATTGGCAATCTCCCATACATGCAATACCTTAGATCCTTTTCCCTTCTCCCTTCGATGCAATCAACCAAAGCAAGCAGTTCCGCATCCAGGCAAGCACGCCCCGGCCCTACTTATTATGGCCCAGCATCCACATGAATTTGAACACTTGAGTAGAAATCTGGATTAAAGCTACGCACGCCCTGGCCGAGCCCTTTTGTTTTGCAATACGCCATCTTGTTATCTAAGCGGAACACCGTTTTTTAGCTGAAACAATAATTGACCTCGTCAGCCTAGCAGTCGCACGTTTGATTAATGGCTCACTCTGTAAACTCTGAAACAATATTTGACCTCATCAGTGCCGCAGCTCGTTCGGCATGTGGTCATCAAACATGGACAGCCAAAGCATATAGCATCCAGCCCATTACTCATCCATACTTGTGCAGCGTGGCTACTTGACTGATGGCTCACTCTGTAAACTCTAAAACAATAATTGACCGCATCAGTGCCGCAGCTCGTTCGGCATGTGGTCATCAAACATGGAAAGCCAAAGCATATAGCATACAGCCTATTACTCATCCATACTTGTGCAGCATGTCTACTTGACTTCAGCTCGTTTGCCATGTGGTCATCAAACGTGGACAGCCAAACCATATAGTCCATTTCGAAATCCCATCCAGACTCTTTTGACTTTAGGGTGTCTGGCATGTGGTCGTCAAGCATAACAACTGTTGTGGAGAGGACCCCTTGCAGCCCAGCACTTCCCCATATAAATTCACACCTCATGGCACGGCTTGACTACTCTCAGCTGCTTGTATGTAGGGTTGGCCAGAACCATATATACACGGCGTATATACGGTATTCTTGGCAGGGATATCACCAAATATACGGTCCTGGCCAACCCTACTTGTATGGCATGTGGCTGTCAAGCATGGACAGACTTGTTCGTATCCCCCCGCGCCCCTCCATATTCATACCATGTGGCACAACTTAATCGACTTCAGCTGCTTGTCCGGCATGTGGTCGTCGAACATTGACAGGCTCACTTGGAGGCCCCCCTGTACAATGGTCTCTGCAGGCACGTAGCGTGCTGTGTAGCGCCGCCGGTACAAGCGCATGTACTGCTGCCTACTCATGGGGGGCTGCCTAACGCCACCAGCAGCAGCAGCAGCAGCAGCAGCACCAGCACCAGCACCAGCACCAGCACCAGCCTGATCAGCAAGAGGCCCTCCTGTATCGTCACACCGACTGAAGAGGGCATTGCTTTGGACTGCCACGCTTGCCTGTGCGTGGGTGCAGGTGTGTGTTTGTTAAGGTAAGAGGTGTCAGCAAAAATCACATGTGCGCATGGTTTATGCATTTGTGTGTTCTTGTGTATGCATGTGTGTGCCTATACACGTACACAATTGCTTGAGTGCATCCCCACCTGTGTGTGCACGTTATTCTCCTCCCCGACACTTTTGCCCCCAGGCAGAACACCTGAGGGCCTTTTGGTGGTGGGGTGGCAGCCCCTATTGGCACCACAATCAGCTGCTGGCACTCGGAAGTCTTCTAGGTATACCACATGGCCTGGGGGGAGAAAGGTGCCTGCCAGCTCCCACTCAGGAGGCAGGTTGGCCTGGCTCTCCTGTACAACATAGTGTGTGGTGTGAACAGCGTGTGCAAGCGTGTGAGCGTGGAAGGACGTGCTGCATTTGGAATGGGGAAGGAAGGCACCTGTGAGTTACCTTCAAAAGGCTGGTCAGCTTGGTTCTTATGTACAACACAGCGTGGTTCCAAAGTACAACACAGCTTCTCATTTACAACACAGCGTGGCTCTCATGTACAACACAGCTTCTCGTGTACAACACAGCTCCTCATTTACAACACAGCGTGGCTCTCATGTACAACACAGCTTCTCATGTACAACACAGCTTCTCATGTACAACACAGCGTGGTTCCAAAGTACAACACAGCTTCTCATGTACAACACAGCTTCTCATTTACAACACAGCGTGGCTCTCATGTACAACACGGCGTGGTTCTCATGTACAAAACACAGCTTCCCATGTACAACACAGCTTCTCATGTACAGCACAGCGTGGTGTGAGTAGTAGCGTGTGTAAGTGTGAGAGTGTGGGAGTGTGAGAGTGAGGGAGTGTGTACTGCACCCGGGAAAGGATGTTCAGCCTGGTCATCGTGTACAACACAGCGTGGTGTGAGTAGTAGCGTGTGTAAGTGTGAGAGTGTGGGAGTGTGTACTGCACCTGGGAAAGGATGTTCAGCCTGGGCATTGTGTACAACACAGCGTGGTGTGAGTAGTAGCGTGTGTAAGTGTGAGAGTGTGGGAGTGTGTACTGCACCTGGGAAAGGATGTTCAGCCTGGGCATTGTGTACAACACAGCGTGGTGTGAGTAGTAGCGTGTGTAAGTGTGAGAGTGTGGGAGTGTGTACTGCACCTGGGAAAGGATGTTCAGCCTGGACATCGTGTACAACACAGCGTGGGGTGTTCAGCGGGAGCAAGTATGTAAAGCGTGCGAGGGTTTATTGCATTTAAAATGGGGAGCAAGTGCTGGAAAGCTTCTACTTGCAGGACAGGTTGGCCTGAAGGAGGCTCCTGTGCTTACGAGCTCTGGGCTGAAGTTGAATGAGCGCACCAGAGTCAGAGCGATGTGGTATTATTTTTCCTCAGTTTACATGCGTGTGGCGCACACCCTAATACTCGTGCCTTGCTACATGTGCACAATGGCAGCAATAAGGTCGTGCTGTAGGGGCAATTGGCATGGCTCTTCTGACCACGTGGTTCTCCTAATGGAGCGAGGTCAAGCACTACAACTCGGTAGGGAAAAAAATGAAAGTGCCGGGAACCTTCCACAGAGGAGGCAGGTTGATTTGCAGGTTGGTTTTTAGTCTCCTGGTCTGGCTGTGGACATATGTATGGTGGCAATTTGCCATCAGTACGGGCGGAGCAAGCTGAAGGTGCCTTGACTCACTGGGTATTGGATTGCACATGATGATGAAGGTGCCTCGACTCACTGGATATTGGATTGTACATGATGACGAAGGTGCCTCGACTCACTGGGTATTGGATTGCACATGATGATGAAGGTGCCTCGACTCACTGGGTATTGGATTGTACATGTACACACACAAGCAGAAAATGTTACATCTTCTTTACGGAGCAACCACAGGGCACACTAGCCTACAAACACACCCAAACTTAACTCAGTGACACATTAGCACACACATACACACACACACACACCTCTAGGGACTTTTTGTAGTCGCGGTGCACGTCCTTCACACACGACGGCATTTCATCCCAGGATGCATGGAAAGACACTCCAGCAAACGCAAATACACACACCCACCTCTAGGGACTTTTTGTAGTCGCAGAGCATGTCCTTCACACATGACGGCATATCATCCCAGGATGCATGGAAAGACACTCCAGCAAGCGCAAATACACACACACACCTCTAGGTACTTTTTGTAGTCGCGGAGCACGTCCTTCACGCATGACGGCAATTCATCCCAGCATGCATGGAAAGACACTCCAGCACACGCAAATACACGCACCCACCTCTAGGGACTTTTTGTAGTCGCGGAGCACGTCCTTCACACATGACAGCATTTCATCCCAGGATGCATGGAATGACACTCCAGCAAACGTAAAAACACACACACACACCCACCTCTAGGGACTTTTTTTAGTCGCGGAGCACGTCCTTCACATTCGACGGCATATCATCCCAGGATGCATGGAAAGACACTCCAGCAAACGCAAATACACACACACCTCTAGGTACTGTTTGTAGTCGCAGAGCACGTCCTTCACACATGACAGCATTTCATCCCAGGATGCATGGAATGACACTCCAGCAAACGTAAAAACACACACACACACACACCTCTAGGGACTTTTTGTAGTCGCGGAGCACGTCCTTCACATTCGACGGCACTTCATCCCAGGATGCATGGAAAAGCTCTGCTTCAGTCCAGCGCTTTCCGAGCAGGCTGCGGATGAGCACCTCCGTCTTGCTTCGCTGCAAGGTGTGTGATAATGAGGGAGATTCCTCACAAGGTTTCTTTCCATAAACATCTGGCTTGTCTTGTTTTGCTGCGACGTGATGCATGAAGGAAGCATTTGTAATTACTTGTTGGTAGTTTTGCAGCGACGTGTTGTGTGGATGAAAGAAGCTGCACTGATTAGATGTGTAAGGTCTCGCCTCGCTGCAAATCGAACCAGATAAGTCAGGTTATACCTAGCCCGTTCGACTTCTCTTGCTTTCCTTCAAGTAGTTTGATATGGGCAAAGGTTCAATCATTACAAAAGAGAAAGCCCTTCCTTCGCCGCTGGATACTCCGTGGGGCAACGAAAGAGAGGTGACCCTGTAACCACACTGTAACTACCCTGTAACTACCATGTAATCACCATGTGACTATCCTGTAACTTCACTGTAACTACACTGTAACCACACTGTATTATTGCGAGAAGTAGGCTGTAATTTGAAGTTAGGGCCTTTAAAACCCTTTAATAAGGTTAAGGTGACGTGCTCAGTCACCTGGCATCCCACCAAAGACTAAGAGCAGGAGGGAAGGGTTTAATTACAATCGAGAATTGCTATGAGAATTTTGCTTTGTTTGGGGATTTTTGCATTATTCTTGCTTTGTTTGGAACATTTTCCATTGTCCCTCCTGCGTAGCGAGCAGGAGGGACAAAGCAAAAGGTTTAAACAAAACAGCAAGTATTCTGCTAGGTTACTCTGCTGCAAAGAGCATAATACGTCAAGTCCACAATTATCTAGCACCATATGTGCACACTGCAAACGGACGGTTGTGTGGGGGCTTCCCTGCCAGAAACACTAGATAAATATCGTACATCAAGTCCTGGCCAAGCTCCTCACAAGAGTCAGATCAGATCAGGTCAAATCACCTTGCACACATCCCCCACGGCCACTGTGACCTCAAGCATACAGCACAGATTCATCAAATGAAAACAGGCAGCAAGACCAGCCCCCGCATCCGTAATGAGCACGACATATGATACAAACACACCTTGCACAGGGCCCCCACGGTCATCATATCCCTCAGCATGAGCTGCACGTTGCTGGTGCGCAAGCGGGGCACCTGCATGCATTTGCGAGTGGTATTTCCTTAGAGAAATAGCACTGCCTTTAGTTTGTGTGTGTGTGTCTGTGTGTGTGTGTGTGTGTGTGTGTGCACGGCTATATAAGCCAGCCATTCTCGCCACTGCCCACTGCATTGTCATGGGTGGGGACTTGCGAGGAGTTGTATTTGCACTTGCAGCATGCAGCAGGTTAACTCAAGTGTAGATGCAGATGTTGATTGTAACAGCACTTCCAACAAGCAGCATTAAAACTTGAGTTTAGATGCTGATTTTCAGTAAACTAACAAGTGCTAGATCAAACCTTCTACGTAAACTACCAGGTGCTAGATCAAACCTTCTCATTCAAATTACGTATTTCCAGAAAGCCATGTAGACACAAGCGGGCGGGTATGACGTGATGAGCTCGGCTAGACATGCTTGTAAGTGTGCATAGTGGCAACACTGCCTCCATCAGTGTGTGAACTTGTGTATATTTACGAGAGTGTGCGTGTGTGTGTGTGTGTGTGTGTGTGTGTGTGTGCACATCTTAGTACACTTATACCTTGATGCATATTTATGAGCGTGTGACTCAGCTCTTGTGCTCACCATGTCTTTTGCGTATGAGTGTGTGACTCATGCGTATGATTGTGACTCATGCGTATGAGTGTGTGACTCAGCTCTTGTGCTCACCATGTCTTTTGCGTGCACGATGGTGGTGCAGAAGTCTGTGGTCAGCTCTGCAGCCTGCGTTTAGAGCACAGGGAATCGGGCAGCTGAACAAATACGTATGGTCGAATACGAATATACACTCAGGGTGGCACCCTACCTTACCTACAAGGTTGTAGCGGAACAAATAAGGTCGTAGGTTACCCAGCACTTATTAAAAAGCATGCACCTAGAGTTGGACTCACAACACAGTTCTTGTTTCACCGACCAAACATGTTCTGATGCAATGAAAGAGGCCCCTCCCCATCTGGTAACAGCAAACTGCCCTCCTGGTGCAACGGAAGGGGCAAAACATCCTCAGCTTACCTCGCTGTATGGAACTTCAGCACTAGTATGCAAGTGTGAGCACCAGTGAAGTACAGAAGAACGCAGCTGGATCTGTACATTGTGTTGATGGTCCATGTTCACTTTGCCCACACTAGCTACTGAGGTACCAGAGCGCACATCTATGTACTGATACATTTTCAACATGATCGCAACCTTACAGACTGATCACTTCACACTGTAACAGTTGAGATCTGGATTTTTAGGGCACAGGGGTGGTCGCAACCTTACAGACTGATCACTTCACACTGTAACAATTGAGATCTGGATTTTTAGGGCACAGAAGTGGTCGCAACCTTACAGACTGATCACTTCACACTGTAACAATTGAGATCTGGATTCTTAGGGCACAGGGGTGACCGCAACCTTACAGACTGATCACTTCACACTGTAACAATTGAGATCTGGATTTTTAGGGCACAGGGGTAACCGCAACCTTACAGACTGATCACTTCACACTGTAACAATTGAGATCTGGATTTTTAGGGCACAGGGGTGACCGCAACCTTACAGACTGATCCCTCCACACTGTAACAATTGAGATCTGGATTTTTAGGGCACATGGGTGACCGCAACCTTACAAACTGATCCCTCCACACTGTAACAATTGAGATCTGGATTTTAAGGGCACAGGGGAATAAGGCAGCGAAACGAAAGCCATATCCAGCTGTATGTACACATAAAGGCAGGCACGCACAAACCCGCGTATACACATATTCTCATGCACAGATAACAGGAACACATAAAAGAGACTATGCACTACGCACGTTATCCACGAACCCACAACTTCAGGCTTATTTTCATGAGGGGGGCGTGCATATATATAATACCCTGAAGGTGGGTTTTGGGGAAATGAACATGCACACGCAAACAGGGCAGCAAACCCAACATAACTCATTTCATGCATCTTTACGCTGATTGTGCATCATGGCTGTGTGAGGATACTCTGGAAGCGGGCCAAGGGACATCACTATGCATAAAAACACAGCAGCGGACAAACGTATATGACAAACATAACATCTACATGCGTAAACAATGTAGGAATTGGGGGTCTGATAGCTTTCTGAAGGTGGGTCAGAAGTCAGTAGTGTGAAATAAGTAGGGTTGGCCAGAACCATATATATACGGTGTACATACGGTATTTTTGGCATGGAAATCACCAAATATACGGTGTATATATATACGTATATATACGGTTTTGGCCAACCCTAGAAATAAAAGCACACTCGGTGTATGTACCTTTGGGCTCAAGGTGCCTCCTGGGGGGGCATGTGCAAACACTCTGAGGGTGGGATAGGCAGGCTTGAGCAGCAAGCCAAGCACGCCAGCCACTCCGGCACCGAGGCTGTGGCCTGGACGCAAGAAACAGGCAAAAGTGGAATGGTTGAAGTGACGAGTATAAGGCTTCAAAGATAAAAGGCTGTGGCCTGGACACGAGAAACAGGCAAAAGTGGAATGGTTGAAGTGACGAGTATAAGGCTTCAAAGATAAAAGGCTGTGGCCTGGACACAAGAAACAGGCAAAAGTGGAATGGATGAAGTGACGAGTATAAGGCTTCAAAGAACAGGCAAGTGAAATGGTTGAAGTGACGAGTATAAGGCTTCAAAGATAAAAGGCTGTGGCCTGGACACAAGAAACAGGCAAAAGTGGAATGGTTGAAGTGACGAGTATAAGGCTTCAAAGATTAAAGGATGTGAAGATAGCCGAGCACGCCAGCCATGGACAAAGGATAGGCGGGTGAACTGTTCAAGTACTGGGCATGCGTAGTTGTTGTGATGTTGAAGAATTGAGGAGAGCCAAGCACGCCAGCCACTCTGACACTGATGATGCAATGGCCCGGAAACAAGAAAAAACGTGAAAGGGTTTGAACACTGAGGATGATGTAAGGGAAGACATAAGGGAGATTGATGATGTGCATCCTCTGTGGGTCCTGACCTACCTGTCACGACCCACCCCATAAGTATGTATTCCACTCTACTCATCCAACAACACATGCGTCACCAGCCTGTTCTTGGTGCTAACCCCGATACTGTCCCTGCCACTACTCATTCTACCTCCCACACGTGTCATCATCAACACCTACTACTCGTTCTACCTCCCACACATGTCATCACCAACACCTGCCTCCCACTACTCATTCTACCTCCCACACGTGTCATCATCAACACCTACTACTCGTTCTACCTCCCACACATGTCATCACCAACACCTACCTCCCACTACTCATTCACCAACACACGTGTCATCACCAACACCTACCTCCCACGACTTCCCATACATATTTTGTCCACGCACACACCATCCCAAACCGTAAATTTAACGTGTCAAAATTTGGCAACACACTCCATGCGCAGTAATGCTCTTCAATTGATACATGTGCACAGTTGGTGCTCCAGTCCAAAAGCCACATTCGCGCACTGTAATGCTCTTCAAAACTTGGCAACACGAATTACACACTCCATGCGCAGCACAATGGACTTTGTCGCCCCAAACACAATCCACGCACGACGATCAGGAAATTAACCACGCCACCGCACAGTATTGCTCTTCAGTTGATACACGTATACAGTTGGTGCTCCAGTCCAAAAGCCACATTCGCGCGCACAGTAATGCTCTTCAGTTGATACATGTGCACAGTTGGTGCTCCAAACCAAAAGCCACATTCGCGCACAGTAATGCTCTTCAGTTGATACATGTGCACAGTTGGTGCTCCAGTCCAAAAGCCACATTCGCGCGCACAGTAATGCTTTTCAGTTGATACACGTATACAGTTGGTGCTCCAATCCAAAAGCCACATTCGCGCACACAGTAATGCTCTTCAGTTGATACATGTGCACAGTTAGTGCTCCAGCCCAAAAGCCATATTCGCGCACAGGCAGGCAGCCCATACGCTCTGGACACCCAATGACTAGATATTTTAGTACAATATAATCAAGAACAGTCACAACACTTACCAGTCAGCACCAGTTGGTAGCCCTCTCTTTCACCCGCTTGCTGCCCTGCTTCCTGCTGTCCTGACTGCTGCTGCTCCTGCAGCCCTTCCTGCTGCTCTTTTGGGGTCCGCTGAGGTCCTGACTGCTGCTGCCCCTGCAGCCCTTCCTGCTTCTCTTTTGGGGTCCGCTGCAGTCCTGACTGCTGCTGCCCCTGCAGCCCTTCCTGCTGCTCTTTTGTAGTCCGCTGCGCCGGCCGCTGGGCACCGGTTTTGGAACCCCGCCACACTTGCTGCTCTTGCTGCCGGTGCCTGTCCCTTTGGCGGCCTTTCTCCAACGCATGAGGAATCACGTCATGCAGATCCAAGTGTGCTTTCAAGGCAGTGCAGCACAATAGGACACCTTCATGACAGGCTAACGCATCCTGCGAGTGATTGTGAGCGTGTGTGTATGTGTATACGTATACGTGTGTTTGACAAAGGCAGGGCTCTCTTACTTGAAACGGAGATTGTGTGTGCAAATTGCTTGCTGAGCAATGTCACATAAAAAGCACAAACGTACCCCCTCCCCCATCCCCTCTCCTCTCATTCACATACTACTTGACTAGCCTTTCACACATGGCACCTGCTCCCAAGTCATGGTATACGTACAAGCACAGCAGGTCCTGCCCTGAGTACCCCATAAGAACACAGCGTGCCACGTTAGTCAACAGGTAGACACTCACATTACACCACACACATACACACACACATACACACACACACATTACACCACACACATACACACACATACATAACACCACATACATACATACATACATACATACACACACACCTTGACACTGGGCGCCTGCTCCCTTGCCATGTGTGCAGGCACAGGAGGCTGAACCCCCAGCACCCCACACAATCGCAGCGTGTCAGTCATGTCTGCTGGCTGCCAAAAAGTGTCAGTGAGCACGTCTGCCATCGACATTGAGCCCCGGATAGCTAGCACCACCTCATGGTGTGCGTGGTCTACAACAACGCAGTAGGGCAGCAAGCCAGCGACCTGTGTGGTGTGGTGTTGTAGGGTTGACAGTGTGCATGGTGTACAACAACGGAGTAGGGCAGCAGGCCAGCGACCTGTGTGGTGTGGTGTTGTAGGATGGCACCGAGATGGTGCACATACACACAGGAAATCACCACCTCACGGTGTGCGTGGTCCACAGCAATGCTGTAAGGGAGGCGGCCAGAAACCTGTATGGCGTTTGGGACTGTGATGACAGTAGAGTGTTTCAGCATTTAAAAACACACAAAAGAGAAGGCATGTGTGGTTCACGACAACGCAAGAAGGCAGCAAGCCAGGAACTTGAAGGAACATATTTTGTATTAAGCATTCCTGCATTGTAAATGTGGCCATGCACCCATGTGTGGATTAATGTGATGTGTTATGGCAAATGTGAAAAGAGAGGAAATGGGTGGTAAACAACAAGCAGCAGGCCCGCAGTTTGGCTGTTCCTAAGGCTAAGGTGCGGACCAGATCCAAAGGCCAAGGTGCGAACCAGATCCAAAGGCTAAGGTGCGAACCAGATCCAAAGGCTAAGGTGCAAACCAGATCCAAAGGCTAAGGTGCAAACCAGATCCAAAGGCTAAGGTGCGGACCAGATCCAAAGGCTAAGGTGCGGACCAGATCCAAAGGCTAAGGTGCGAACCAGATCCAAAGGCCAAGGTGCGAACCAGATCCAAAGGCTAAGGTGCGAACCAGATCCAAAGACTAAGGTGCGAACCAGATCCAAAGGCTAAGGTGCAAACCAGATCCAAAGGCTAAGGTGCGAACCAGATCCAAAGGCCAAGGTGCGGACCAGATCCAAGGGCTAAGGTGCGAACCAGATCCAAAGGCCAAGGTGCGGACCAGATCCAAAGGCTAGATCCAAAGGCTAAGGTGCGAACCAGATCCACACCCGCATGCTCGTAACAGGAACATATGGGCCTCACGGTACTGCTGCGTAACGCAAGCTATGTTTTAAACAGCTCACCAGGTTGCTGTTGAAGTACACTGCCATTTCTTCACCTGAAATGCCAGTAAAGCGCTGAAGAGACTCATGTTTAGAAAGGGCCTACAATCATTAAGCTCACCTGGTTACTGTCAGAGCACATTACTAGGTCCTCGTCCGGTATGCCCGTAAAGCGCACAAGGGCTTCACGATTGAGTCGTCGTCGCACGCTCATGCACTTCCACCTACGTTTTTAAATTGGTGTCAGACAGCTTCAATTGATCTGCATACCTACGCTTGCAAACACACTTGTAAGGTATCTTTTAAAGTAGATTCAATACACGCTGTGATTTGAGCTAGTGAGCCTTCAAAAAGTTTCAAATTTTCAACTTGCTTGTTAAAAAAAAAAACATATGAACGTCCGGCTACGTGTTCTGGTGACTTCAAAACGTAAAACACACTGTGATGGTGGTTAAGCACTTCTTACAGCACATCCATTTTTAGGCCTTTCTTAGTTACTAAGAAATACAACTCCACCAACATTTCAGCCACCTACAATTTTCGTCACATGCAGTTTTTGCACACTCAAGCGTTTTAAACAAACAAAATCTGTTGAAGGCACACAGCCACGTCTTACAGCATCCATTCAGGATTATGTGCGACATACCTGTGCGTACGCACTTCTACCTGTGCTATTGGTTTTAAGGCGCTGAGACACTCTGCTATTGCAGCTAGCACAGTGGGCAGGGTTGGTCAAAATGGAACACACAATACTTCTGGCAGGAAGCTTTTGAAACGCATGGTGCAGAAGCAACAAGGTACCGGCCAAGCCTAACATCTATCCATAGTGGATATATCCACTTTCTAGGTAGCCCTGTGCAGGCCATAAGCTTTTAATATACTAGTCCTGTGACCTCCATTGCGAGCGTTTCATTACGGAAGAGCACTTTAAAACACACACGCGAGCGCCAAAAATTGCAGACGCACAGCCAACGGTGAATGCAGAGTGAATAGTGCTGCAGCAGGCTTGCATTAGTAATTAGTGATAAGCCTTAAAAATGTATGCAACCATACGCAGAAGCCGTAGGGCATATATAACACAAATTCACGCTGGTGGCAGGAGAGGCTGGGGAGGTCATCATATACAGCGCAGTGGACGTGTAGCATCCTGGCCCTCAACAAGCAAAAACGTACCAGCCGCCACACAGCATCTCAGGCAAGAAGCGTGAGCTGTCGTGGTGTCTGAGGCAGTGACAGCATCGCCCACACAGCAGGGAGCACAGTCCATTGGTAGCTGTGCGTGTGTGTATTGGTGTGTATTGGCGTATGTGTGTGTGTGTGAGTTGGTGAATAATAGGGTGTAGTGTGTGTATTAGTGTGCATTATTATGCATTTGTACGCTGAGTGCACATATTTGTATGCATTCACATGTGCGCGGGTGAACAAACCTTTTAGGTTGCAACTCTGGCTTGCGACGCTTTCAACTCTTCTACCATTTTGTATATTTTGTAGATTTAATCAATTTTAGTTCGGTTTGGGAACAAGATGATCTAACTCTTCACGCATTGATAAAGCAGCCACACGTATTGATAAAAAAGCCAGACACGCAACACGCAACAGCCGGACAGGCATTGAGCAGCTGATAAATCAGCCAGACACGCATTGTTGAAACAGCCAGACACATGAGCAGCTGACATCAAACATAGTCAGCGTGAGAGGACTCCTAATATTGGGCTTACTGTATTGCAAACCATATATACCCAGTCGTTTGCATTGAAAGCACGTAGTAACATGCACAGACTAGGCAATCACGCTCTTACACTCCTAGGTACAAGCAGGCGGCTACATACCCGAGGCTCTGTGCACGAACGCATACATTGGCCAGCCGAATGGCCCCTACAGGTGTGTGTGTGTGTGTGTGGATGTTCATTCTGTAGTTTGGGTGCATACATGTGTACATACAGATAGCGTCAAAGTGTACACAGAACACGTTTTGCACGAGTGCAGACGCTAACACAGCGCATGGACATTACCAAACTATGTGCTTTGAAAGCACCCCTAACACGATGCAACGCTTAATTCTAATCTATTGTGTGGATATACAATGTGCTATGGCTGTCCAAATTAAGAGCTCGGTGTATGCTGGTATCACACAGGGCCACACTCACGTGCATGCACATACGTGTGAGCAACCGTACCCATTTTGCGTACGTGTTAGCCGTCAAAGAACATTATTCCATACTGGCACAATGCACATGGCAGGGCCACACTCACCCAGGTGCACAAACACACAATCAAACAAACGAGTACACACCCCACCCACCAGGGCAAACATCTTGTAACGTGCTGCTGCTTGTAGCACCGATGATGGCACCATGGACCCAGACACATGTCCACACCCCTGCAGCTCTTCGCCCTGCAGATTGAGCTCACCTACAATGCTGCCTGTGTGTGTATGCGCGTGTGGTGTGTGTGTGTGTATGTGTGAGTGTGTGTGTGTGTGCTTGAGCGACATGTGTGTGTGCGTGTGTGTGTGCGTGTGTGTGTGTATGTGTGTGTGTTTGTGTGTGTTTGTGTGTGTATGTGAGTGTGCATGTGTGTACATGTGTGCAAGCAAGTGAGCACCCTTGCATCCCACCTTGCTGCCCGCGAGAGGCATCCCTCAGCTTCTCCTCCTCCCTCGTTGCTGCCCCCAACTGCTCCCCCAGCGAACCCTCATTTGCAGCCCTTCCACTGCACACATCCGCAGCAGCATCCGCAGCAGCAGCGTCTACATCAGACAGCGCTGCACCCTCGCCCGGCGGCCATAGCACTGCATGCCCTGCATCTGCAGGGGGAAATGATAGAAAAGGTGGGACATGGCAAAATCGGTATGCGTGTGCTTGTGAATGTGGGTCAGATGGCCATGCACGTTTGTATGACCCCCAGCAGCCATCGCAATGCGTGAGATGCACCTATTGGAACTTCTAGGGAGCTCAAAGAATGGGGCGGCTAGGTGACTAGGGTGTAAGGTTGGCCATAACCATATGAATACGGTATATATACGGTATATACAGGTGTATACAATTGGTATTTTTGGAAGGATAATCACCAAATATACGGTCATTTATGGTGTGTAATTACGGTTCTGGCCAACCCTACTAGGGTGCCATGCAGGAGAGAAATGGCTGTCATGTCCAGCGTCGCATCCAAAAATGAACAAATGACTGCACAGGCAGTGGAAGCGCCCCTTGCAGCAACAAAGGAAACGAGTCACTGCAGGTACCCCCAGTTCCTTTTGCCGCTGCTGCAGGAGGACATAAAAACAAAAACATGTGCGCCTTTCGCACCTCTACCGCTCGCTCATTTCTTTACAATGTGATGAATTGGTCCACGCCCAGTCAGCGCGCACCTTCTGAAGCTGCGAGGTCTGGCATCGCTCCCACACACATGAGGTTGCCTACGACTCCGCCCGTCCCATGAGTGTGAGGTGTGTGGAGAGCGTCCGGCTGTCCTGCTGCTGCTGATTGTGCGTGCGTGCCCTTATCCTGATCTGGTTGGTGTGTGGCTGGGTCATGTGGCATGCACAATTCCCGTTGCAGCCGGTGCTTGGTTCCTAGCAGAACCTGATATATAAGAGCAGATAGGGATGTGGCAAGGCCAGTATTGATCTAAGAGAGCACGGGCAGTCTAGCTTGCCCGCTTTACGTTGCAGCCGGTGCTTGGTTCCTAGCAGAACCTGATATATAAGAGCAGAAAGGGATGGTGGCAAGGCCAGTATTGGTCTAAGAGAGAACGGGCAGTCTGGCTTGCCCGCTTTACGTTGCAGCCGGTGCTTGGTTCCTAGCAGAACCTGATATATATGAGCAGATATGGATGGTGGCAAGGCCAGTATTGATCTAAGAGAGAACGGGCAGTCTAGCTTGCCCGCTTTACGTTGCAGCCGGTGCTTGGTTCCTAGCAGAACCTGATATATATAAGAGCAGATAGGGATGGTGGCAAGGCCAGTATTGGTCTAAGAGAGAACGGGCAGTCTGGCTTGCCCGTTTTACGTTGCAGCCAGTGCTTGGTTCCTAGCAGAACCTGATATATATGAGCAGATATGTATGGTGGCAAGGCCAGATGCGCACAGTCCGTCAGGGTCAGAGTCTCATGGCTAAATAGGGAGTGGCAGGTCACGCCTGAGCAGCCACAGAGGCATTTTGCTCTAACAGACACACACACACACACCCGTGGCAAGCACATATTCCGTCAGGCTCAATGTCTCGTGGCCAATAGGGTGTGGCAGGTCAGGCCTGAGAAACCACCGGTGCATGATTTGCACAAACGGTCACGCACATACACACACACATGCACACACACGCACACACACGCACACACATACAACTGAACAACCCTCACACACACACACACACACACATACACACACGCGCACACACATATGCACACACATGCGCACCATGGCCAGCACATAGTCCGTCAGGGTCAGTGTCTCGTGGCCAAAGAGTGTGTGGCAGGTCAGGCCTAGCTGCTGGTGAGGAGTGAGGGCCCCATCGACCTTGGAGCCACTCAATTTGCCCCCCTGCGTGTCTGCTCCAATGTGTGCCGGTCCTTTGGCACCATCCTCGCAATCTCCACCCCCTTTGCTCTCCTACGCGTGACAAGCAAACAAAACCAGCCAGTTATATAACCTAGCTGGCAATTGCGAAAAGCATCTTTGAGTCAGGAGGCCCGGATCAGATCACCCAATCACCCAACAGGCACGATCAGATCTTGAGCGTAATGCTTACTTCTTTGTGCCTGAACAATGGCCATGCTTTTGAAAGTCGGTTGATGCAGGTGATGTTTGGTTATAAATATCACTTGCAACGGATCTATTTTCCCTTGAGAGCCACATACGCTTTTGCCTGACACACCCCCCAGCCATTGTGAAAAGCCCTGTTGTGCAATTCCCTATCTTAGGAAAAAACAAAATCCACACAGACAGTGAAACTTACTCCCCACATTAATTATGGCAAAAAAGCACTTTGATCCCCTCCTGTAACAAAATTGATACAAAGGAAAAAGAACAAAATTAAACAAAGGAAAGAGAACGAGTAACCCACCCGCTTCTGCCTGATGCCCCTAGCCAAGGTGGAGGTGCCCTCCAAGCTGCAGCACATGGCCAGCAGGCACGTGCAGCGCCACACCCATGACGAGGGGCTGCTGTAGCTGGGGAACAAATTGAACACACACAGCACCGCCTGCAGACATCAGCATTATGTGTAGGGTTGGCCAGAACGGTGTAAACATATATACGGTGGTGTAAACATATATGGTGTAAATACGGTATTTTTGACAAGAATATCAGACAATATACGGTCAAATACGATGTCTATGTACGGTGCTGGCCAAACCTAAATATGTGCGTGTGTGTGGATGCAAATGCTTGCATGTATCAGGCACGCGCAGCGCCACACCCACAACGAGGGGCTACCATGTGGCTGGAGACTGGGTTGAGCACACACATCACCGTATGCAGGCGTAAGCAATTTGTGTGGATGTACCTTTGTGTGCTTTGCTTCTGGAGCAAGTCACATGCGTGTTCATGTACACATGTAACAATGTGTGTAATCCTCCCTCCTTGCAGTTCCCTAGCTCGAGATTTTTGGCGCGCTCAATGCAGAGCTTAGTAAGCATAGAGGGAAAGTGCAACCAGTTTCACAATTGTATATGAACAATTATATATAAAATGACACAGGACACAGGTGATAACTGCAGGGACGCTTTTCATGTGCAAAAAAAGACGACACCATGTGCCCCCCAACTTGATGCATTTCCGCTCCTCTGCATAAAAGCAGGACAGGTAACGTTACATCATTCCATTTCCTCTATCCTGAGGTGCACAAGAAAACAAGCCCTTTCTAAGGGTTGTTTAAAAAAATAAGGAGGGCATCATGCCCTCCTACACGCATGCACCTCCACTATAAGAACATGAGAAAACGAGGCATCCAAGCTCTCAATCAGAACACCATACTAACTAATTATTGAGTCCTGTTGCCTTGGCTGACCAGCTATCAAACACGCTCCCTCCTTTATTGTTCTCTGTTTTCCCTCATTAAATAAGCTGTCTCATTGCCCCCCTCCAACCCCTCTCGTCCCTCTTAGAGAGGAGCCTTGGCGCTACCCAGCTACCGGCTTCTAAAAACAACAGTCTTTGCATTGGCCGTCCTTTGGCCAATGGCACTGTGAAAAGCTGCTGCCTGTAACTCAACTCTTCTCCTCCCCACTCCTCTTGCTCACCAAAAAGCACACCACACGAGCCCCCTTCACTCACCAAAATCACAAGCCCAAGCGCTGCCCAGCTACCAAAAACCACGGTCTTTGCGATGGCCGTCCATTGGCCCATGGCGCTGCAGTCACTGCTGCTGCTGCCCCCGGTTTCCTTTGTGTGAAGAGAGAGGGACACCAGGACTGTGCCCCAGATGATGAGGCCAAGCATGCCGCCGTACACCAGCCCTGTGTATGGGAATGGGTGAGTGTGCAGGCCACTGAGCAACTGTTTTGTTTTGACGGAGATCAGATACGCGTGCACTGTGCCCCATCATGATGAGGCCCAGCGCACCGATGTACACTGCCCTTGTGAGTGTGGGAAGGAGTAGGAACTAGAGAGCTGTGGTAGTGGAAGTGGTGATCGTGATAATGGTGGTTTTGGTGGTGGGAGTGGTCATGGTGATAGTGGCAGAGGTAGCGGTGATAGCAGTGGTAAGGGATGTAGTCGTACAGACTAGCATTAAGGCTTCACGGGTCAGTTGTATTTTAACTTCTATGCTGTCTACTTTACTCTAGGTGAAACCGAACTTCATGATATACCTATGGGGTACATCAGCCACGGCACCCAACGTCTCTTAGCTTCGTCCAGCATACTGCCTGCAATAGGGAAAAGGAGTTGGACGGGGCTGGTCAAAATCATATACGTATATCATGTATGACCGTATACCTGAAAAGATCTGCTGCCTAAAACACCGTATATACACCGTGATTACGTACATATGTATGTTTTTTAGCCAGGGATACGTCATACAGACGTTGGAGACATCTTACAGTAAAAAACGTACAGAATATCTGCGAAATACTGTATTTTACGCCGTATGACGTATGAACGATCCCTGGTTTGAGCCAGTCCTACAAACGGAGCAACGGAACCTGCTCAGTCACCATGGCTGCTCTGCCTTGCCAGGACAGCACGGAGACGCAAGCTTAATACAATCAATTTACAATTTACATAGGAAAGGACAATTGACGAACGACTTTCTTAAAAAAGCATTTATTAACGAAACCATACTCCAACCAGCCAGATCAAGGGGGGGGAGGCCCTGTGCTGTCCCCACACTCACCCAGGCTGCTCAAGACTTTATACCGGAGTGCAGCATAATAGAACAGATGCATGTAGTACGGGAGCAAGAGAAAAGAAAGGGACAGGCAAAAGCAGCACAGAAACTGATGAGATGTGCCTGTTGATAATCATTCAAAGCTGTGAGCTGTGCCTCTCACACGCACCTAGGCTGCTTTGCCAAGCCAGGAGGGCGTGGAGCACGCAGCTGGCAGCAGAGAGCGACAGCATGCTGGTAACGTAATCCGCAAAGGAGGGGGCCGCACAGTAGTCGCCCCGCTCCAGCCTTGCCTGTGTGACAAGAGGCATATGGCACACAACAATCTTAAGCTGGCTACTGTGGAGCAGCACGCAAGTTCCGAGGATGATAGAATGCGCGTAGCTTTTTAGTTAATGGCATGAACCAGCAGCAAAAGTTGTTTAATGGCATGAACAAGCAAAAAACATGTACATGCAGCGAGGTCCATTTATGAGGGGGAATTGCTGCATTCCTTTCACCAAGCCTGCCACCTACAGTAACTAACCTGAGCACCCGCCAGTAAGCCGGTCCACGTGGCAAAGAAAATGGTGGCAATAATGCAGGGAATGGGGAGGTCGTCAGAGGCAACATGCCACCTGTGTTGTTAGTTTGCACGTGGGCATTTGCGTGTGAGTGCGTACGTATGTGTATGTGTACGTGCACTTAAGCGCATGTGCAAATGCATTTCAGTGTGTACGTATGTGTATGTGTGCGTGTGCGCATGTGTGCTTGTGCGCGTGTTTGTGGCATGCACATTCAATTTGCATTGGCAAGTTAGATTGCATACATTGCGATGGGCTCACACACACTCACACAGACAAACGCACCTGCGCCACAGGGCCACAATCGCAGGCATTGCCTGCAAGACGTTAATATAACATAAAATTTTGATACAAAATACATAGCATTTGTGACGTCAATGTCGCATTGCCTGATTCAGTTGCTCAGTTGCCAGATAGCCTGTTGAATAGAAGCCGTTTCAGAGCCGAGCGTGATCGAAAAGTATAAAATTACGGTTTGACTTTAGCCGATACTCGTTCGAAAAAAGGATTGTTCTCCAGATTCCCGTAGGTCCATTTTTTATTATTATAACCAAATACAAATGTTTACCACACTACAACAGGAGGCTAAGGATGTGAATTTGAGGGGGAATTCCCTCAGGGGAAAGAGCGGCAAAGGTCTGCTGTCCCTCCTTCTTGTGCCCAATAACAAGAGCAACAGAAAGGTAGAAGGAGTATGTGCAGCAGCGGCAGCAGCAGGAGAAGATTCTAGCCAAAACCATGGTACCATGAACGCCCCAGTATCTGGCCCTGCCAACCGGCATGCGATGCAAAGCTTGCCACAGTGAGTGTTTTGTCATTTTCTGCATTTCAAATTTAAGCTCTTTGTTCGTCACTCCAAATGGACGCCGCTGACCTGTCAAACCTATTGCCAAATGGTGCTGTCCAGGAGCAAAGCTACAGCCAGCCCCATTTGGCTGGGCTTCTCCAGGGACTTTGGAGCGCGCTGGACGCTTGGACCAGAGATAGGAAAGGGCGGGAATGGCGTCGTCAGGCATTGTGTGGAGCGGCCCGTGCGAGAGAGCACTAAGAGTTCTTACGCGTGCAAATGTGTGCCCAAGGTGGGTTTCGCTTGTTGTTCCATGAAACACGGGTAAATTTTCAGGTGGAAATGCAATGTTGGTGGAGCATGTGCTTGCCAACATGCTATCAGGGATGTGTGCACCTCTTCCCACGCACTGCACAAAATCGCTGCGTGGTATAATGAGAGGGGTGGAACACGCACGTGCTGTAAAACTACAGGCTTTTGAATGTGCCCTTGTGGTATGAAAAGTTAAAGACAAATGCATGCACGTCTACAACGTACACACAGACCCCTGAGCGAGCTAGGGGTTGGTTGGAGGAGCAATGCGACAAAAATGCGTGAGAATCAGCGCTGCTTGACTCGTACGTTCCTGCAGGTCCCCAAAGATCCCCAGAAAGCTTCAAAGCACCTAGAAAACTTGCGGCGCGAGATTGGGGTACTGGGCCGACTTCAAGGGAGCCTAAACATCATTAAGCTGGAGGTGAGGTCAAGGTCCTGCACGTTTGTTTGGACCTGTGAAATATGTGAGGAATACCTTCCACTTATGGCAAAATCAAGAGCACATACAAGCAAACGTTAACGTGGTGTGGGGGGGTTGAGATTCTATGTGTGCATGCTCCTGGTGTTGCATCGAGCGCGAAATAACTCAGGCTCTTGTGTTGCCCTTTTTCCTGACTTTCCGTCATCTGCGTGCAGGCGGTGTTTGAAGACGAGGACAACGTGTACGTCATCATAGAGAATTGCAAAGGGGGGGAGCTGGCGGCTGCAGTGGGCCAGCGCCATTACAGCGAACGCACTGTGAGTCCGCAGCTTGTGTCTATGTCATGTGTGAATTTGCCATTGCCATATGAAATCACAACTGTGTGTGCACTTGCTTTCGGGTCACAGAGCCTGCAGCATGTCAACACGGAGCGTGCAAAAGTGCCATAGTCACGTGCACTTACTTGCAATAATGCACTAAAGTATTTGGCTACGGCAAGTCTTGGTGTATGTTCATGTGCGACAAGTCTTTCCCTTTCTGTTGCTTTCCAGGCTGCCAGCTACATGCGTGCTGTGCTGCGGACCCTGGCCCAGTGCCACGCCAACAACGTGCTGCATCGTGACGTGAAGCCTGGTATTACCTGCTGAAGTACCTTTGATATTGGCTGAATTTACTAACTAGAGAAAATGAGTCTTCCCCTTTGTCATCACAACCTCCAGTCTCTGCATCAGGCTCGGTTCTGACATGCAGCGTTTGTAAGGTTGGCCAGAACCGTATATATACGCCGTATATGACCGTATATTTGATGAAATCCCTGCAAAAAATGCCGTATATACACCGTATATATATATGGTTTTGGCCAACCCTAAGCGTTTGCTATGTTCCTGAGCATTGAGCCGTAGGGGCGAAGCACGTGCGTAACGAATGACGTATGAAAAGCAGTTGTGGGGTTATACCCTGCAATGTTAGGATGAGCTAGGATGCCTTACTTGGTGACTTGAGACAGAGCCTGCACTGGACTTCATAGTTGAGTGTAAGGCCTCAGCGCCTGCTCTTGCTTTTGTGTGCAGTGTGTGAGTAAGCACGTATGTGCGTCATTGACATATGTACGTGCCAACAGTGTTTACAACTGGAATGATGTGCTCACTCATAGGTGCACATGTGTGCTCGAATATACGCAAGCACGTGCACCCATGCACGCACCCATGCACACACACATGCGCACACACACACGCACACACACACACACGCACACACACAATACATGCACACACAGGCAACTTCATGCTTCTGAGCGAGGACGAGCGTGCCCCTGTGAAGGCAATTGATTTTGGTCTGGCCATTCCGTTTGAGCGCGACGACCTGCCTCTGACAGATCTAGGACTGGAAGGTGGGTTGCAGCTTACAGTGGTTGTGGAGGTGCTAGTGCTCTTTAACTGCTGCCGTGCACAGTGCTGTCTCTATTATTTTTGAAAGACTTTGCGCTTTTCCCAGATGTTTTAGCGATAGGCTCTTTAATTGCCATTACATTGCATCTTGTGAATGAGGGAAGAACTGACGAATGCTGCTGTCTTTGTGCCGCCTGTGTCCCGCTGATAGGGAAAAAGTGCTTTTGCTTGTACTTTTTAAATGCCTGCAAGGAGTCTGACAGGGTTGGTTTCAGATGCTGTGGTCAGGTATGTAGGCACCAAGCTGAGAGATTGTAGAATATGATAATATGGCTTATCTGTAGGGTTGGCCAGAACCATATATATATACGGTGTGTATACGTTATATACATATATATATATATATATACGGTGCATATACGTTTTTTTTGCAGAAAAATCACCAAATATACGGTGTGTAAATACGGTTCTGGCCAACCCTACTTATCTGCTTATTTGTCATAGGTTGGTGCAATGCTGATTTTTATGCCCGGTAATTGACTGCACTCTGCTCTGCTGTCTACTACCCCTGCAGTAGAGCACACCATGCCCACACCGTACGCGTGCATATGCACATGCTAGTGTGCACTTACATGTACACATACAAGCATGCTTACAAACGTACACGTTCCCATGCATGCTCTCACGCTTACTCAAACGTACTTACACATCCCCAACGCATGGCACAAGCACCATGCTCGCATACGTAGCACACACGTTTATAGGCAAAACACGCATACACAGACAGGCCCCCCCAGGTTCATGTTATCTGCTCATATATTCTAGTCTGTAGCAGTAAGCTGACGGACTCGTTTGTCATTATCACAAGCCATCATAATCATGTAGATTTTTGGAATCAAAGACCGCAAGCTTAATAAAAATATAGTGTTATACCCTAGGGTACCGTGACCAGTCCGAGGTTTGAAAATACCCAATTAATAAGCCCCAATGCGAGCAATGCAAGGGGGGCAACACATAATTAATAAACACAATGCGAGCCTATGCGAGGGCCTTCTGGCCCTATGAGCTGCACCTACGAAAGTATGCACACGCGTGTGCGCGCGTAATTGTGCGTGCGTGCACTTGTGTGCGTGCGTGCGTGTACGTGCGTGTGTGTGTGCGTGCGTGTGCGTGTGAGCATGCGTTGTGTACATGTGTGTGTGTACGGTAGTGTACATACATGCGTGCATGCATTGTGTACCTGTGCGTGTGTGTGTGTGTGCGTGTGTGTGTGCGCATACGTGTGTACGTAAGTGTGTGTGTGTGTGCATGCGGGAACGTGTGTGCGCTTACGTGCGTGTTTGTTTGTGTGTGCACGTATGTGTGTTTGTGTGTGTGCGTGCGTTGTGTACGTGCGTGCTTGTGTATACGGTATTGCATACGTACGTGTGTGTGCGTGCGTTGTGTACTTGTATGTGTGTGTGTGTGTGCGCGCGCACGTACGTGTGTGCATGCGCGTACCTGTGTGCATGCACGCAGGTGTATGTGTGTGTGTGAATGCGGGTACGTGTGCGTGCGTGCACATGTGAAGGCGCCCTTCCTCTTGGTCCTTTCTGTCCAGTAGAGGGCCAGTTTCCCAAGCTGTTTGTCCACCTTAGGGGCCTTGAGGGGCGGCTTGGGAGGCTTTCCCGGCCTGTCCCTGTTCATGGTCCCTGAAGCTCTGGCGTTTCAATACATAGCTCACAACGTATACACACAACAAACACACACACAAACACACACACATACCTGTCCATGATACACCTGCTACACACAGGCACACCCTGGTTCATGGCCCCTGAAGCTCTGGCCTCTCAATACTTCCCTGCTTCAGATGTGTGGTCGGCCGGCGTCATGGCACACCAGATGCTCTGTGGCAGGCTGCCATTTGACGACAAACACAACCCGTCCAGACCCTCTTTATCTGCTGTCTGGTAGGACGTGAAGCAGTGTCGGTGTTTGCTTGCTCCCTTGCTTTTGGTCCTCCTGTCAAAGATGAAAAATACGCAGCTCAACACCAAATGTACTTCGGCTCGCTGTTTGGTCCTGGTAGGCTCATTTTGAACGCATTTGAATTACAGGCCTGACCTACGTGGTTGTAATTGCTGTCTTGCTTTTAGGCAACTGTCCAAATTTTAGGCAACTGTCCGATGATAACTGCAGCCCCTCCCTTCTCTGTCCTGTCTCTTTCCTGTCTGACAGGGTCACCATGGATCGCAGTGTGTGTGTGTGTGTGTGCATGTGTGTGTGTGGCTTACAGAGTGCCTGCACTCGAATTCGAGCACAGTTGCTGCACCTCGCATTTGTTTCTGTCAGCTGCTGCTCAAGTAATCTGCTTCATCTTTTTAATCCAAGCCACAGCAATAGCCAAGGAGCAACGGCATCCGTGCTTCAAACTTACCAGCATCTACGCAGACTGCATAATTGAGGGCGATGTCATGGTGTGTTTGTTTGTGTCCATGCAGGCGGTCGGTGCTGAATGATCCGCTGGAGCTCAACAAACCATGGTGGGACGGAATAAGTGCGGAGGGCAAGGACTTTGTACATAAGCTGCTGCACAGGGACTACCGAAAGCGGCCCACGGCTAAGGAGGTGTGTGTGTGTGTGTTTTTTGTGTGTGTGTCCGTGTGTGTGGGTGTGTTTCTGTGTGTGCGCGTGCGTACGTACATGCATGCTTGTGTGTGTATGCGTGTGTGCATGTGTGCATGTATGCGTGTGTGCATGTGTGCATGCATGCGTGCGTGTTGGTGTGTTTGTTTGTGTACATCTACTTGATTGAGGCTCGCACGTAAAGGAGAACTGTTTAAGAGTGAAGCAATCTCGACCGAGGGTGTGTGCTGCCAGCCAATTGCAAATCCTTGTTAACGTATGCACACAGTGACAAAGCATTCATGACGTTAATAAGCTTACTCACAGTGCTCATATTGGTCAAACTGCTTATATCTTAAATGGTATTATATTTCCACGACTCACATAACCCACTCAGGCGCTGAAGCACCCCTGGCTGAAGGGAGACTCCTCACAGCGATCGGTGGGCAAGCAACTTCAGCAGAGTGTGGTTGCACGCATCCAACGCTTTGGGGCCAAGTCCGCCCTCAAGAGATCAGTCCTGCAGGTGTGTGTGTGTGTGTGTGTGCGTGTGTGTGTGTGCGTGTGTGTGTGTGTGTGTGTGTGTGTGTGTGTGTGCGTGTGTGTGTGTGTGTTTGTGTGCGTGTGTGTGCGTGTGTGTGTGTGCATGTGTGTGTGTGTGATCTGTGAACCGTTTTGTATGGCGGTGCACGCATCACAACGCTTTGCTGCCAGGTCCGCTCTCAAGCAGTTGGTTCTGCAGGGGTGTGTGCGCAAGCTTCTGTGGATGCTCTCAAGTCCTGGACGTGCCTGCAAATATGTGAGCACCTTTTAGCATATGTGAGGCATGTGGGGTGTATACATTCGCACGTACACACCCATACACACACTCACCCACACTCCAACATGCACGCGTACGCACGCACACGTGCAAACACACTATTGCCATCCCCTCCTCCACCCCCCCACCCCACCTCACCCATACACAAACATGTATTCACACTCCAACACACACGCGTTCGCACGCACACATGCACTCACACTCGACCATCCCATCCCCCTCCACCACCAAGGCACGCACACACACACACACACACTCGCTCACAGACACATACACACACCCACTCATACGCAGATGATTGCTGCGGAGCTGCTGACGCGCCCTCATCTGGCGTTGCCGCCACAGCCACAGAAAAACGGGCAAGATCCCTCAGTTGCTACAGCCTCGTCTCCTGCACAGGCAGCCCTCGTAATTCCCGGTATGCACTTGCAGCTGTGTTTGTGCTCCCTGTCTTGTATATGCGTACGAATCAAATGAATAAGGGTGTGACCTTGTACGTTTTTCCAGCATCTTTATTGCAGGGAAGGCCGTTCCTGTTCCTGGTGGGGGTTAATCAGTACTGCATTAATGCAAAGGATCCACGCTCACGCAAGATAAACTGTGCAATGCATAGCATACCAGTCCATGCCGATAAATAAGATTACTCACACCACCCGCAAAAACATGAAAAGGCTAGATATATGAATAGGGTTGGCCAGATGCGTATATGTACGTATATACACCGTATATCTGGTGATTTTCAAGCCAAAATTACCAGAGGGGGCTAGCAGAGGAAATGCCTGAAAGTGCACATTCTTGCATTCAGAAGGCAGCCACTCACAGTCACTTCATCCGATTGACACCATTTTAGTACCAAAGTGTAGCTGGCATTGAGAGCTACCCGAGCATATGCCCAGTTTTATGTGGGTCACTTTGCGTGCTTAGATAGACTGGATTAAGCACACATGGTGCATGTAAACTCTAATGTGGTGATTTCCATGGTAAAATGGCTCAAATCCTCATAAAACCCCCACCACTCAGCCGTTTTCTTTCATTTTTGTTGCAATGATATTCTTTTCCAATGAGAATTTTATACCATTAAAAACATTCCAGATTGGTGCAGTGGGTGAGTTGGTATGAACAATTTGTGGTAAAAAATGGCCTGCACGCCACAGCAAATTAAGCACACGCCCCAAAAAGGCAAGCTCCAAATTTTACATCTATGGACAGATTCGTATTATGTAAAATTTGGAGCTTGCCAATTTTGGGGCGTATAAGTCAAAAAGCATATTAGAGCTTGCCCATTTTAGACCTCAGTTAGCCCCCTCTGCAAAATACCGTGTACACCGCATATATATATACATGTATATATTGATATATTTATGGCCAACCCTATGTATGAAGTGTCTACCGTTCAGGCTGTTTGTACGTTTTCGCTGCCCATATTGCTTTAAAGAGCTTTCACAAAATTTGAGAAAAAGGACTGGTGCCCATCCCCACAAGAAATCAAATAGAGCACCTGGGCAGCATAAATCAAATAGAGCAAGCACCTGGGCAGCATGGTGACAACAGTGAGAATTAAAATTAAATAGAGCACCTGGGCAGCATAGATCAAATAGAGCACCTGGGCAGCATGGTGACAACAGTGAGGAAATCAAATAGAGCACCTGGGCAGCATGGTGACAATAGTGAAGGAATCAAATAGAGCACCTGGGCAGCATAAATCAAATAGAGCACCTGGGCAGCATGGTGACAACAGTGAGGCTACTCAAACTTATGTTTGGCAAGGCCCATCTTAAAATATGGAAGGCCTACACCATTTATTGTGTAAGAATGGAACTCTTGCTCAAGGTGTAAGAGATGGGTGTATTTGACTCCCAGGTCTCATGACTGTGGATTGAGTTCCTTGCTTGTTTGCTTAATGTGGTGCTACTTGCGTACCAACCAAATTTTGCATCCTTCCACCCTGTGGGAGTGTTATGGGATTTTATTTTGAAAGAAAGGATGAACCGCTTTGCACAGGTACAAGAATTAATAGATGCGTGGGACTAAGTCTGCTTTTCACCCGCTCAAAATACAGGGCCCTCTGCACCAGCACTGAAGGAGCTGCTCCACGTCTTGCACCTGGATGACGGCCACACACGGGTGGATGCTGCACAGGTACGCGCACTTGCATGGTGTGTGTGTGGATGCTGCACAGGATCGCGCACGTGCACGTGCATGGTGTGTGTATGGCTGTGCATGCGTGTGGCTTTAAATAATATGTGTTTGTACCTGTTTTTGCGTTTTTGCGTCAAAACATTCCGACTTGCGCAAGTGCCGCATCTGGAAAGCAATTAAATGTCAATGCTTCAGCCCAGGTAATGCTGTGGGTCCAAAATTGCTGAGGTCGTGTGTGTACGCTAAGCACCTCTTCGCCACCTGGGCTACGCACAGGTTTCCCAAGCTCTTAACGCCCTGGGCCTGAAGCTGGATGATTCAGAAGTGGAACGCCTGTTCAGCAGACTGGACATCTCGAACTCAGGGCAGGTCCCACGCTCCATGATGGCTGCCAGCCAGGTGGGTAAGACGGAAGCAAGAAGTGGCCGTCATTTACATGAATATTGTAGTAAGTTGGCTGGGCATTTTCAAACTCGGGCCAGGTCCCACGCTCTATAACAGCAGTCAGCCAGGTGGGCTGGACGGAAGCAAAAAGCAGCCTTCACAAAAATGGATATCGCAGTAGCAATTTTGAACTTAGTGGGTGACGTGCAGATTGGATTCACACTTGAGCCTTGAGCCCAATAATTGTGTAGGTAGCCCAATAATTGTGCAGAATACGGGGGCACGCTTGTTACCGTCTGTTAAGTGAGTTAGATTTGTTTGACTTAACATTTATCTTGTGACCCTTTTCCTGAATTCATGGTGGTACCTGACTCTCAAACACTCCAACCGCACACCCCACTCACGCACAGGATGGTCACCGAGCCAACAACGCCACAAAGACACGTGGCTAGTTGCACCTGCTCACAAGTACATTCCCCTTCACACACACACACACACACACACACACACACACACACACACACGCACACATACACACACAAGCACACACACACACACAAACACACGCACACACACTCACACAGACATACACATACTTACACATAAACAACACACACATAGGTGGACTGGCGTCACCTCCAACAAAGCCATAAGGACACGTGGCTGGAGCTAGCCCGTGCTGCATTCACTAGTTTGGACACTGACAGTGATGGGGTGCTGCGCATCGACGAAATCATCTCCAGGCTGTCCCATAGTCTCCCTGAGGCCGAGGTGTGTTGGCTCAATGATGCATAGCGCAGCTTTTTCAGGCATGAAATGAACTTGATCGAAATAAAGGATTAACACTTAGACGTAGTCTCCCAGAGGCTGAGGTGTAACGTGAATGCGCATCCTGTGTTGTGCCGCAGGTTTTGAGTTTACAGTCATTTGGTTTAAAACGTCTTACCAATGAAATGCATGCCCCGGCCATGCTTAAATAACTCTGAGCTAGCGTAATGTCTTTAATATTACCACTGTTGTGTTGCAAGTGTTTTTGTGTGTGCAGATGCTAACGGCAGCATTTGAGCACGCAACCTGGGTGTATGATTTGTGCAGTTGGACTTCGGTATAATCTGTACTCAAGATTCCACCTCCATTTCTATTATCGACTTCTTCAAAAACCTCTGTATGTAAGGTGATAACGAGCTCAGCCTGCGTGTTGCGTTTTGCTGTGTGTTTAGGTGCGAGCGGCAGTGGAGCATGCACTGGAGGAGGCCGGCCAGGTTGGCGAAACACAGGTATTCTTGATTCGAAGCCTGCAATAGTGCGTGGATCATTGTCCAAGGTCGTTGCCTGGAGGAAGCTAGCAAATTATGACTGTTAATACATGTGTTTAATGCTTGCCTGGATCGTCCATTGTTATTGTCTAGAGGAAGCAGGCCAGGTCAGTTAAGCACAGGTGTGCCTCTTGCTACATCTATTTTTTGTATCTGTCTAAATTATTGTCTGATGTTCCTGTCCAGAGGACGCAGGCCAGGTAGGCTCACAAGTCACGAGCACGGCCCCGTGATTTCTCAGGCTTTCTGCACATGCTCAGCTCCAGCAACAGCAACAGCGATTTTCTAGCACCTACTTAGCACGTGCGCACCCCTCCCACGAGTACGGCCCCGTGATTTCTCAGGCCTCCTGCAATGCTCAGCTCCAGTAACAGCAATTTTCTAGCACCTACTTAGCACGTGCGCACCCCTCCCACATTTCACCCGTCAATCCAAGCAGCACGCTGTCAACTCAACACGTGCGCTCACCTACCCTCACCCAACTTTGTAGGGCCTCGTGCTCACGGAGGCTCTCTGCTCGTTCACAGCAGTGATCCCTCTCAAGCGCACACTCATATGGGTTGGCCATGACTGTATGTACACACTGTATATAACATATAACCATATGTTTGGTGATTTCCCTGCCAAAAGTACCGTATGTACACCGTAAGTATTTAATTCTGGTCAATCCTACATACTCAATACGTGCGCCCCCCCCCAAAAAACACCTCGCAGGGCCTCGTGCTCACGCAGGCTCTCTGCTCGTTCACAGCAGTGCTTTCTCTATAGCGCATGCTCAACACGTCCCTCTCCCCCCCCCAAAAAACACCCCGCAGGGCCTTGTGTTCTCAGACTTCCTGCGCATGCTCAAGTGCGGTAGTGAGGACTCCTTGGACATCTACGACCAACGCCGGGGCTCCCTAGGGGGAGGCAGCAGTAGCATCGACCGACTAAACCAGATGCTGCATGCCTCCGTGTCAGCAAGCTCACTGGGGGACTACAGCCGGCATGGTGGGTGGCTGCGTACTAAGAGGGTCGCACATTTGCACACACTCCCGCACGCACAAGCGTGCATCCACAAACACGCACACATATACACACACGCACGCACACATACATAGATGCACACACACACAACCACACACACACACACACACACATGCACGCACGCACACACACACACACACATGCACGCATGCACACATTCATTCAGTACCAGCCTTTTCTATACGCGCACAAAACCAATCCTTGAATCTTTGCGCTCACCCTATTCGCGCCCTGCAAAGTCCTTGACAGCAGCAACTTCTCCTCTACCCTGCTGCTCTGCACTCCTTCACCACCACACGCGGCTGTTCTTCATTATTTTGTACACTCGTTTACTTATATATTTATTTGGATGACATCGACCGCACAGGGGCCCTAGGCCAAGACAGCAGCAACCACTCCTCTGCCCTCCTGTCTCCCGCTCGCACCATGGACCACACCAACAACAGCCGCCTTTTCCAACTGGACCAGTCCGTGCACGAGCCCAATACCAGTAACAGCAGGGGGGTGGGAATGAGACGAGCGGACAGCAGCAATCTCAACAGCAACAGGGGGGTTGATGCTGCACCTTCTGCTGGTGGTATTACTGGCACCCCCGCGGTCCCTGATTGCAGCAGCTACGGCAACCACGTAGCTACCTTCAGCAGCAGCAGCGCTCCAGGTGGCATGCCAGTGCCGGCGACAGGCAGCATTGCAGCAGCAGCAGCGGCGGCAGCAGCGGGAGCATCCTCTTCACAGACGGCATCAGATGGACTGGGGTGGCGGTTTGGTGGCGAAGCTGTCCCCTCTGCAGGTTCCGGGCAGCCGGTGCTGAAGGCCAGCCAAGCCACAGGTGTGTGGGTTTGCGGGTGTGGGTGTAGGTATAGATGCAAGTGTGGATGTGGTGAGGGTATGAATGTGGATGTGGGTGTGGGCGTGGGTGTGGGTTTGCAGATAAAGTTACGTAGGTTCATTATTACCTAATATCATTAGAACCACAGTGTGCTTGCCACCAAAAAGCGCTCCAGTCTCTAAGCGTCCCCCGTCTTCCTCCTCCTCCTGTAACATCCCGCACCCCAAGTGTTCTCATTTACAATTCCTATCCTCACACAGGTTGGGTAGGCAGCGCACCGACCGCTCGCACTGCACCTCCTTCCTCAATCTGGCGTTTTGACAACCCTCAACCCTCTCCCCAGCGTGTGTCTGAGAAGAAGGGGGAGAGAGAGGAGGTAAACATGAAAGATAAGGAAGCAGTCGCTCCAAGCGTGGGGCTCTCTGCTGGAGCACAATTACCGGACGGCAGGCATCACGGTATGTGCAGCAATGCAGGGCGCTTGTGTTTTTGTAACTGTATTCTACAGGTTGGCGAAACTGGTTAGTATGAGACGCTGGAAAAGGCTTGCGTATCTAAAACTTCATGGGAAGGGGAGCCACCCCTTCTGTGGGGAACTTGTGTGAGGCCCCCCTGTTTAAAACTCCATGGGAAGGAGAGCCACCCCTTGCTGTGGGGTGCCCCATTGTGTGAAGCTACCCTTTGCTGTGGCACACAAGCACTGGATAGCGGATATCATATATTATATGCCTTCTACAATGAAACGGTTTGTGCCTGCCTGCTATGAATTTGCTCTAAGTTAACCCTTGAAAAGACAAAGTGTGGTGCTAGAAACTAGAGTGTGTGCCGCTAAGAAACGAGATTTTGAAAAAGCCACGCATGCCTGCATGTGGTAAGGGCCCTCCCTTGAGCGCATGTAGCTGACAGCAGGCGTCGAGATGTTGCTGTTTTGAACGTGCTGCAGAGGAATGTGGGTGTTGACAGTGCAGAGCCCATTTGAAGTACATTGCAGAGTGACAGATTTCAAATGAGCACCAGAGATAACCAAAGGCACCCTGTCGGTTTCACATCTGCCTTTGTGCTTCATACCGCCCACTCTCCTGCTGTGTGCCCCCTCTGCCTCTCCTTTCTTTCAGGCAAGGAGCAGCTTGCACGCAAACCGGACTTGCCTAGTTTGCACTTGTTGTTCACCTTCCTCCTCGTGACCCCTCTCTTTCTTTCTTGCAGGGAGCAGCCTGTACGTGAACCAGATTGCTAAGTGTAGGCCGATTGGCAAGTCGCGCTCCAGCAGCGCCCGTTTTTTGGCAGTACGTGAGTGATGAATTGAACGAATTGTAGCGCACATACATGTGCAGCTTGTATAATAAGGCAACCAATCCGAACTTTAAATTTTTAAGGTGCTCGATGCTAGGCTAGCTTTTGATAGTTTACCGCATGTACAAGAGTTGAGAGGTGTATGAGAGTTGTGTACAAGGAAGTACGCGGACATTAGGCAGGAAATTTGTGTAGCCTCTCTTATCTGATTACAGTTGAATGGTGCCAATCTTCGTATGACAGTTGAAAAAATAATTGTCCCGTCGAGCAAGTAAATTAGAAAAAGTTTTTTATTTGGTATTGCGTTTTATGGTTGTGATGTGGGCTAGCATTTCAGTTGTAGCCATAGTGGCGGTTTGGAGCAATGAAGCGTTTTACAACACCTTATCTAGCTGTTCAAGATCGCTTTTCACGCTCATCTTTTTTTGTCGACATACAAATGTATACTTACTATAATTTTGACGCTTTTGCAGGCGTTGTAAAACCATTTTCTATCTTCTGCTCATAATTGGAGTGGGGGAGGGTACTGATTTAGTCTGAGCCTCGACCTATTGCACCACTTATTTGGTAGAAAATCGCGTAATAATCTTTGTCCCAGCTTCGGTAATTTGTGCCTTTTGCTGATTGCACATTTATAAAAGAATAAAATTTTTTATATTAATTGTGTACCGCATTAAGAATGGCGAAGCCCTTAGACAAGAAGACTGTAGAGAAAAAGACCGCCAAGCCGGGAAAGAAACCTGGTGGAATGGCAAGCAATAAGCGCAAATCTTCTTCGGGAGGGGCAGGGGGGGGGGGGGGGGGCGGGGGTCTTTTGTTTCAGCCCATGAAGAAGCAGAAGGCCTCTGCAGGTGATGCAGCTGAACACACGGAGCAGCAGCCAGCAAAGGCCGAGGGTACAGGGAAGCCAGGCATTTCCAAGTGAGTGTCTTTTGCGGGTGGGGGGAGGGGTTATGTAATTGGGAGTGGCGGCTGCAATGCATAGGTTCAGGAGCCCCTCCTCCATGGGAGCGCCACCTAGCATTATAATCTCATTTTCTCTCTCTGTCTCACGTGCATGTAAGGCATGACAAAAAGGAGGCAATCCGGGAGAAGAAGACGGCGCTGAAAAAGAACTTTGGCATCATTCAGGCAAGTTGATGTTTGTTTCCTTTGTCGCAAGCAAGGGATCATGAGTGTGGAGAGAGATTGTGCATGCACAACTGCTGGATATCATGCCGCAGAGCATCTGGTTAACATGCACCCTTTGTAAAGCATGCTTTATGTGCGCATGCTATACTTGCACCCTTTTATAAAAGCATGCTGCATGCATGTTGACTACGTCACCTGTACCTCCCCACACCCTTAATCAAATCCCTTGCACACACACACACACACACACACACACACACACACACACACAAACACACACACACGCACAACACAGGATGCAGTGCCCATCTGGGAAGTCCTCAGGCAGCACTCTACCTCCCCCGAGGAAAAGACACGCCTCATTGACCAGGTCCTTAGAAAGGTGAGTCGGTGTGAGCCCATGCAATGACAACCCCCGTAATCGCACTTGTACCTGGTTGAAACGGCTCGTGCAATTTGCTGCATGCCTTCTTCAAACAAGTGTTTTTGCGCCAGCGCCAGTGTTGCATGTAGGATGCAACTGTGATGCATTTGTGACAACTAAGTCCTCAGGCAGCACTCGCCAAGAAGCACTGCAGATGCCCCTTTGCTGTGCCGTTTGGCATCCTCAGTGGCATCGTCACTTAGTCCGTGCTTCTGACTTGACCTTTTTGTGACCTCTTTGTGGTCCTCAACAGTCCTTCACAGTCAGTGTCACGCCTGCTCTGCAACAGGTCAAAGACAAACTGCTGGAGCTTGCACGGCACCATACCGCGTCACGCATCCTTCAGTTCTGCGTTATGTATGGCACAGACGCCCAGAAGAAGCTCCTGCTCGACCAGGTGCGTGCATGTGGGTGAGGGTTAGAAGGGGGGTAAGGGTGTTTATGTGTGTGTACGTACACACATACATGTGTGCATGCAGTGTGCATGTGCCTGTGTGTGTGCACTGTGTGTGTGTGGGTGTGGGTGTGGGTGTGCACTTGTGAGAAAAATAAAACGAAAAACAAGCTAGGAACCTTGTATGCATTGTTTGTGCGTATTAGTAGTTGTACGACACTTGATGCAGCTTGTAGACATGTGACTGAAGGCAATCTATTGGCTAGCTTCCTTGCAATTTCATGGATAATGTCAGTGGCACTGCTTTTAGACAGTGACAGTGTGATGCTCAACGCCCACAGGTGAAGGCCGATTTCCTGCCGCTGTCCAAAAGTAAGCACGGACGGCACTTAGTGCAGAAGCTCATCGGCCAAGCTAAGAGAGAGGAAGTGCCAGGTATTTGACAAGGGGAGGGGGGATTTGTAGGTTGCGTGTTCTGCAGCGTTCCACTGATGGGCTGTGTACATGCCTTTTCCAGTTTGTAGAAAGTGGCTTTTTTATAAAGCGCTTTTTGTTATTCATTAAAACAGGCACGTGCGGTGCATTTTCCAGTTAAAAAGTGTGACCGTGTTCAGCATTACTGCTGAAGTTGAGGTGTGCGGAGTGAAAGGGACGGCTACGCACGTTTTTTTTTGTACCTGCAATTAAGTTTATGTAGGCTTCAACCTATCATTACTTGAGACAACACTGCATTAAGCGTGTCAACCATAGAATACTGTATGCCCAGACTCAATGCACGCGCCCATGCATGCAAGCACATCCAATAATAGATATGCACACAGTTATTACAGCATAAGTGTACGCACATGTATAGCAGCCACCCCCACTCCTTATTAATGAGGAGTATCTGAATTGCCGATTGTGAAGCTTGGGCTGACATAACTTCCGTGCACCCCCAAGTCATGAATCTGCATACACCAAGGGTATTAATTTCTCCCAAGAGTGGCTAGTCCTTTGTGCTTCTCAGCTCAAACACCACAGCTGGGCAAGTCGCTGGTGCTCCTGACAAACATACCTTGCGTGCGTGCACTGTACCCCTGTACTCGCACGCACACCCTTACACCCTCACTCACGCACTCACTCACGCACTCACTCACTCACGCACTCACTCACTCACTCACGCACGCACGCACGCACTCACGCACGCACTCACTCACGCACCCAGTTATTACAGCACTGTACCCCCGTACTCGCACGCACACCCTTGCACCCTCACTCACTCACGCCCTCACTCACTCACTCACTCACTCACTCACTCACTCACTCACTCACTCACAGTTGTTACAGCATAAGTGTACATAAACGTATAGCAGCCAACCCCACTCCTAATTAATGAGGAATAGCTGAATTGCCGATTGTGAAGCTTGGGCTGACATAACTTCCGTGCACCCCCAAGTCATGAATCTGCGTACATTAAGGGCATTCATTTCTCCCAAGAGTGGCTAGTCCTTTGTGCTTCTCAGCTCAAACACCACAGCTGGGCAAGTCGCTGGTGCTCCTGACAAACACACCTTGCGTGCGCGCACTGTACCCCCCCTGCACTCGCACGCCCACCCTCACACCCTCACTCACTCATTCGTTTTCAAACAAGCCCCTATATCCCTTGCGTGCGCACACTGTACTTTCACACTCACACGCACACCCTCACACCCTCACTCACTCACTCGGTCTTAAACAAGCTACTATTGTACCTGACCTGTTACGCGATAGCGGTTACGAGACAACACCTGTCCTTCACAACGACGAAACTGTAATCGGTCAGACCCACACCATCACGACAGTGGATCTCTTAAATTCCTTTCCCTGCCTCCAAACACCGCAACGTGGTTTTGGCATATCCTGATCATAGTGCGTTCGCACATGTGCACCGCTCTCACATGTGAGAAAACTAGAGGGTGCTTACATGCGCTCATGTGTGTGCTCGTATGTGTTTTGTGTGCTCATACGTACATACCCTGACCATGCGCTGTATGTAGTGTTTGCCAAAACCGTGTATATACACCGTATATGACCGTATATTTGGTGATTTCCCTGCCAAAAATACCGTATATACACCTTATATATATGGCTCTGGCCAACCCTAGCTGTGTGTTACCTTCAGGAACTGCCGCACACGCTTTTGCCCACGATTAACATTTGCAACTCCCAAGGGTTTTGTGAGCGATGCGTTTCTGCGAGCGATCACAACAACAAACTCACTGGCTCTGTACCAAGTGCAGGCCTCGTGACATCGAGCAAGGGTTACACACAAGGACGTCTACTCTTTGAACAAGACCAAAATTGTTCAATGTTCTGCCTCTCATACTTCCTTCTTTCACAACACCTGCTACGTATCTGGCACTGTTGCCGACCTTAGGCCTCGTGCATACTTGGCATTGTGTAAGCAACCTGTTTGCGCCGCCCTCCACACACAACAAACTGCCGTCATCAGCAATGCTACGTGTGTTTCAACAACCCCTGCTACTCTGTCGTTGTTGCCAACTTCAGGCCTCGTGGCGCTGTGCAAGGGCCACGCAAAAGAGCTGCTGCGGCACCCTCAAGGGGCAGATGTGATGATTGACTTGTACGACGTGGCCAGCACACATCTGCGCAATGCAATGGTGCGTGGGGGGGGTTGTAGCCAGGTGTATCCGTGTGATGGGATGCACTGTGAAGTGTGGATGTGGGTGTGGGTTTGTGCGCATGGGTTTGTGCACGTGCACACCTGTGTGTGTGTGTGTGTAAGCTTGAGGGCTTGCTGTTTTCGCAGACTCGAATTCTAGTTTGTTACTGTGCTGGAATGCAAAGCGCTTGCATGAGTGGGGAGTGCCATACGCTTAGGGTTGGCCAGAACCGTATATATACGGTGTATATACGGTATTTTTGGCAGAGAAAATCACTGAATATACGGTCATATACGGTGAAAATGTACGGTTCTGGCCAACCCTACATATGCTGCAGGTGAAGCTGCACCCCAACTCTGAAATCATGGACTGCACTCCAGCACTGCTGCGCTGAGAGTTTCCACAGAACTCACAAAATTCATTTTTGTCCTACCTCTCAGAGTGTTGTGTTTTACGGCCGTGAGTTTCCCCTGTATGACGGCCTGGGTGCCTAGAGCAGCAGCATCTCAAGCTCACAAATTCCTTATCTCTGTCGTTCCTACCTCTCAGTGTGCCGAGTTCTACGGCCGTGAGTTCTCCCTGTTTGACGGCCTGGGTGCCAAGGGTAGCAGCCTCAGCAGCTTAGCCCAGCTGCTGGAGGGGGTAGACAACGTGAAGCGCCGTGCGGTGTTGCTGCATATGACGCAGGCGCTGATGCCTATTGTGGAGAAGGGTATTTTGCACCCCCCCATGGTGCACAGGTGTGTGTGTGTGTACGTGTGTGTGTATGTGTGTGTGTGTGTGTGTGCGTGTGCGTATGTGAGTGTGTGCGTGTGCGTATGTGTGTGTGCCGGGGGGGTGGGGGGTGTTCGTGTGGTTGTAGGTGCAGGTGTCAGTTTGGAGTGCAGTGCCGATGCCCTGGTTCCTGTTGGGAAGAGGGGCATCTGCATCCTGCACCCCCCTATGGTGCGCAGGTGTGCATGTGGGCGAGGGTGTAGGTGTGGTCTGTGTGCCTGTCGTGCTGCAGCATACTGATAACCTGCTCCTCCTAAACCCTCACACCCTCACAAGGTTTGAGGGCTATTGTAACTGCACACTGCACACTGCACACCCCTCGTGTCCCAAGCGCCACAAAACAAGCAGGGCATTGCATTTGTAAGACACACAAACACAGCTACACCCACTCTCACCTCTCTGCCCGCAGGCTGCTGAAAGACTTTTTCGATTGCGCGCCCTCTGCCTCTGTGGAGGATGTGCTGGACACACTCAGTGCGAGCGGCACCACAGTGCTGAAGATGGTGCACACGCACGAGGGAGCGGCGGTGGGCTGCATGCTGCTGGCGTACGGGTCAGCCAAGGATCGCAAGCGCTTAGTCAAGGCCATGAAAGGTGTGATCGGGGACCATTAATAATGTGGCAGCTTGGAGCGGGAATGTCAAAAGGCCAATATCGCAAGCGCTTAGTCAAGGCCATGAAAGAGATATACAGGGCTGTGCAATGACACCGTCATAGCACTTTTGCACTGTAATTGCGGTACGGTTGACGGTCCGTACCATCAGAATGTCAAATTGACGGTGTTTCAGAAATGACGGTGTCGCTCGACCAGACGGTCGAGGGGACCGTCCACCGTAATTACTGTGTAAATCCACCGTCAAGTGCTTTTTTGCTGTGAAACAATCAGACCAGGGTTCGAATTCTGGTCAAGGCACAAACTTGTTGCCACTCTTCTCCCTTTCCTTTTCCTCTCATTATTGCACCAATCGTTTGTTTGTTCAATTAACACACGTGCAACGTTTAGAAATGAGGAGAAAAGAGCCAAAATGGCCATTTTGGGGTGAAAGTGCCATTTTTTGGCCTTTTTGCGATTTTTTGGACCGTATTGTCAACCGTACCCTCATGCACCGTCATTTACGGCCTCGACCGTCAGACCGTAAATTGACGGACCGTACCGTCACACTGTCTTTGCACAGCCCTGTATATATGTATATATAGATATACTGTTTGGGAATAGGTGAAGAAGGGTAGCCTGAAGTTATAGAGGGGCAAAGAATTGTATAGGCCCTTGGGTATGGCCATGAAATGTAAGGAAAAGTTGGCAAGTGATGCCATATTGATCTAGGCCAAGAAGGTAAAGCGAGGGAGTAGGTAAAGGGAAACACGAAGGAGTAGGAAAGGGAAACAAGCAGGAGAACAGGGAACGTACCTTGGCTTGGAAAAGAATGGACTTGAATGGTTTGGTGGACAGACATGACTGTCAGGGTTGATTGCCAAGGACAGTATTTGCATAACAAGGCTGAGACAGGTGTGCTGAAGATTGAATGATTAGGACAGGCAGCTCATACTGCTGGCAAGTGTGTCTCGTGCCATCCCCCTTCTTAACCAAGCCCAGACCAATTAATACCTTGATTACTGTTTCATTTCTCCCTTACACCTCACCACATCATGCTTGCCACCACAAAAATGCCCACATCCTTTCTTATATCACCTCTTGTTTCCACCTGTTGGTTTCCACCAATTATTTTCCAAGCCATCCCTTCACATCCAACTATTATTCCCACCTATTTTTTTAAACTCACACGCACAGGCCACGTGCAGACCATGGCCACCAATGGGTGGGGCTTCACTGTACTGTGCACGTTTCTTGCATCAACTCACACACACACACACACACACACACACACACGCGCGCACACACACGCACAGGCCACGTGCAGACCATGGCCACCAATGAGTGGGGCTTCACTGTACTGTGCATGGCATTGACGGTGGTGGACGACACTTCCCTTGTATCCAAGGTCATCGTAGCAGAGCTCAAGGTGGGAGCACTGTGTGTGTACTGTGTGCGTGTGTCTGCTTTTATGTGTAAGTACAGAAAAAAGCTACCGTAGGGACATGTACTCGTTCCGCACCCCTCAAAAAAAGAGTTATTTTTACCCTGTCCGCACCAATCCGCACCCCTCTCAATATAAAATTTAGTGTTTGCCGCACCAATCCGCAGGGGCAAAATGCCCTCAGAACCGCACCAAGGGACTCAAGAGGTGCATTTTATAACAAATTAACTTGGTTTTTGTCCAAGTGCACTGAGAAATATCATACTGAGTCTGGTTCTGCTGAACTCTGTCATCCATTGTACATTGTACATCAACTGGCACTAGTTTTCTAGTCTTTCTTAACTCAAGTATCATCACCATCCCTCTCCTCACTCTCGGGGGCTGATAGGGCTCTAGGGGCATGGGGGCATGGGGGCTGATAGGGCTCTCGGGGGGCTCTTTCCCACTCATGACCCGTCAAAAACTCAAAAGTAATTATTTAATTCAATCCGCACCAATCCGCACCCCCTCAACTATTTATATATTTCAGGGGGTGTGAGCTCGCCGCACCCCCCAAAAACAATATTTTTGCGGCGTGATATATTGTTCGTACGGTACTTTGTAAGTCATCATTTTGGTGCACATGTAAGCATCCGGATCAGTTGCAAAGAAAGGTCTACCGCACCTTTGCGTACTCATCCTGCACCCCAAATTTCAGAAATTTTAGTAAAATCCTCACCTTCCCCGCCTCCCCAAACTATATGTTTTGGTCCTTCCCGCATCAACCCCGCAGGGCCTTTAGCCCTGTTCAGCACCAATAAGCTTCACAAACAACCTCAATGAAAGAGAACACCTGTGTAAGGGTCCCAGTCTGCTCTCTGTTCTGCCACTGCCCAGAATCTCAAGATTTGCTTCCTCTTCCTCTAGCAACTATCATTGCTGCTGCTGCTGCCGCTGCTCGTGTGCGCTGATGGTGTTGCTTACGTGCGGGCATCCTTGGTGCGTGACCTCGTCTGCCCCACCTGCTCAATTTTTAGCTGCTGGGTTGCTCCAACCTACTTTGCATGCACAAGCGTTGGTCCTCTTCAACCCCTACGCCTTCCTCCCACTCATCTTCCCCCGGCCACACAGCTTCCCCCTCATGCGTGCCAATGCCCCTGTGCATAACAGCTATGCCCCTGAGGTGTCCCCACAACCAAAGTGTGAGATCGTAGCAATCTTTCTCTGGCCTGCCAATCGGCCTTTTGTTGGCTGCCTCCTCCCTCGGCGCTCAGCCCGTTCCGCTTTTGCTTGCTGGCTCGGACGGTTGCCAGTAGCTGCTCGGCTGTCGCCGCGGCTTGCTTTCCGCGATTCCCCCTCGGGAGCAACCGCTGGGGCTGCTGCGGAGGCTGAGATTGCCTGGTGCTGTGGTACAGGGGGCAGGGCGGGGGGTACCTTTCACTTCATGACCGGCAGCGACCCGGAAAGGGTTTATTTCACCAACCCCGCACAATCCCGCAGGGTAAAAAAAAAGTATATAATTTAAGAAATACTGCAGTCACCCCGCAGGGCAAGACACGATATTTATGCGGGGTATTATCAAAAAGGTACGGTATGTTGTTATTGTCTACAATTTTGGCGAACACTTAAAATAAGCACAGTACATTGCCACTTTTATTTCCCCTCTTCAACATTCAACTTGAAAAAGCAAAGGCTGTGTCTGAGGACTGTGGATGGGGTGCTAGGGTGTGTGTGTGAGCATGCATGTGTGTGTGTTCAATCATGCTGCTTCCTTCCAATGAAGACAAACATACCGACGGGCGGTCTGATCTTCTTGATGACTGTCGGAATTGAGCAGCCTGTGTAAAAGCAGGCTGTGTCTGAGGAGTGTGGGTGGTAGGGTGCGTGTGTGCGCGTGTGTGCGTGCGTTTCTGTGCATGTGTGTGTGTGTGCCTGGTCACGCTGCTTCCTTCCAATGAAGACAAACATACCGACGGGCGGTCTGATCTTCTTGATGACTGTCGGAATTGAGCAGCCTGTGTAAAAGCAGGCTGTGTCTGAGGAGTGTGGGTGGTAGGGTGCGCGTGTGTGCGTGCGTTTCTGTGCTTGTGTGCATGTGTGTGTGCCTGGTCATGCTGCTTTCTTCCAATGAAGACAAACATACCGACGGGCGGTCTGATCTTCTTGATGACTGTCGGAATTGAGCAGCCTGTGTAAAA